>ULXU01031095.1_pt1 | contig 32679 bp, 30 predicted proteins | sample 1961521 | NCBI WGS metagenome assembly ULXU01 (sample SAMEA4835845, study PRJEB28245) | human gut metagenome | biome: gut microbiome; material: fecal sample | place: Denmark | collected 2008
GGAACCGAAGTCAATGCTCTGGTCGATAGACAGATCTGTGGCAGGATCTATATTGTTCTTTTCCAGAATATATTCAAATACCATTTCCGGCATTCCTCCGGCCCTGCCGCCCAGAACTTTTGCTCCCTTCAACATATCCCAGGAAAAGTTATCCATGGGCTCTCTCGCCACCAGGAAATTGCCCGCCCGTTGGGTCAGCTGTGCAAAGTTCACCACATAGTCCTCCGTACCACCGGCATAAGTGTATATGGTGCTCTCGCTGCCCATAAAGCCGATATCTGCCTCCCCGGTCAGCACCGCCGTCATAGTCTTATCTGCGCCGAATCCCGTCACAAGTTCCAGGTCGATCCCTGCATCCTCAAAATAACCTTCCTCGATGGCCACATACATGGGGGCATAAAAAACAGAGTGGGCTACTTCATTGAGCACCACTCTGGTCTTCTTTGGTCCGTTCGTCTGTTCTGCGCTGCCACAGCCTGTAAATACAGCCGCCGCAAGCAATACAGACAATACCGTTGCCGTTACTTTCCTTGTTTTCATAATCGTTCATCCTCCCTGAGATTACATATCTATTCTATGTATCATCTGGGAAAATGTTACGGCATGTTACAGGTTTGCCTTGATCTTGTCGATCATCTCCTGGTACTCTGCATCGGTCAGAAGGGTCTTACCGGGGTTCATCTCGAAGGTTCCGCCCCACTCGAAGCCGTCCTTGTACTTCGGGCACAGATGCATATGCAGATGACAGCCGGTGTCTCCGTAAGCGCCATAGTTTAATTTATCCGGGTGGAATGCAGCATGGATGGCTTTGGCTGCATGCGCCACGTCCTCGAAGAACAGTCTTCTCTCTTCTTCACTGATGTCCACGATCTCGCTGACATGATCCTTGTATGCTACGATGCATCTGCCGGGATGGCTCTGCTCCTTGAACAGGATCAGACTGCTGACCTTCAGGTCACAAATAAAAATACCGAACTTGTCCAACAGCTCTCCCCTCATACAATATCCACAATTTGCGTCTTTCATTTGTTCTCCTATCTGCCCTCTTATGGGGCCTGCCGTCTTTGGCATAAAATTTTATTCAGGCAATGTCTGAACAGGAATCAGCTACAGTGTAATATTGATCAGCTTACGGATGTTCTCCGGATCATAGTTTAATACCAGTTCCTTGGGAAATTCCAGTTCCCGCATCAGCTGCTCGGCATCCTCAAAAATGCCAATGGCAAAACACATATGACTGTCCGTCCCCATTATAACAGGCTGATCATACTTCATGCAAGTCTTTAACAGCTCCGTGATATTTTCTCTGCCGCCCTGTCTTGCCGACTGGGGATTCAGGGAAGAATTGTTCACTTCCAACGCTGCTCCTGCCTGTTTTGCTTCTCTTACCAATTCGTCATAATCCAGGGGAAATCTGCCATCATCCGGATGTCCCAGTATTTTCACATAAGGATTCTGAAAGGCTCTGACAGATGCCAGTGTATTCTCCTTGCGGCTTCCCGCAGTAAAGGCAAAGGGATGAATGCTGGCAAGGGCATAATCCATTTTCTGCAGATAGCGCTCCTCCAGGTCCAGTGTTCCGTCTGTGTCACAGATATTTGCTTCTACACCGCATAGCAGGCGCAGACTTCCATCTGGCTTCGGTATTACCCGGCCGGTGTTCTCCTCTCTGCCATAGGTTCTGGGAATCACTTTGTAATTACTGAAAAAGAAATTATGCGGGCCTCCCGGGGAAGTCGGTCCGTGCTCACTCATCCCCAGGTACTGTAATCCCATTGCCAATGCAACATCTATATTCTCCAATAAGGTACTATACGCATGCCCTGCTGCCAGAGTATGCGTATGAAGATCCATGATCGCTTTCATTCTATTGTCCTTTTGCTTTCAAAAACGTTCTAATTCTTTTTCTTATGAGCTTCCTTCTCCGGCTCCTGGGGGTGCATCGTATCTGCCAGTTCTGCCACCAACTGTTCCACGATCATTTTTTTCATATAGACATCAAAGCTCAACAGGCAGATCAGCGCAAATTTCTGTAAAAACTCCTGCTCTTCTCCCGTCACTTCGGTAAAGGAATCCTCTGCTCTGCGGAACTTCTCTACCACATCTTTTTTCAGGTCTTCCAGCTGTTCTTTTTCCAACACTACGACTTCCTTATAGACACCCTCTAAATCAAAAGCCTGTCCGTTCTGAAAATAACGATCAGTCAGGGGTCTCAGCAATGTCTGGATCTCATTCATGGGGATCACCCCTTTATAATAGTAGATAAAAATAAGAAGCAGCACGTGCTCTTTGGAATATTTTTTCTTCACAGGAGGTGGCAGCAGATCATTCTTCGCATAATTGTTGATCATCGTCTTAGTCAGCACATGTTCCTCGGTCTGAGGGCGCACTGCGGAACGCAGCTTACGATCCATAAAGGTCAATACCTGATCCATATACAGATCAATGTTCGGAATGTCTTCTGCCTTGATATATTCTACTTTCTCCAGACTCTGTAAAATCATCTGAAGTAATTCTTCTGTTGTTGCTGCCATAATTTCCCGCTGTCCTTTCGTGGGTGATTTCCCCAAGCCATATTAACTCGGGGACATGCGCTTCGCATTGCGGTTCCCAGGTTGCATTAACTCGAGAACTCGTGCTTCGCTTTGCGGTTCCCAGGTTGCATTAACTCGAGAACCCGTGCTTCGCATTGCGGTTCCCAGGTTGCATTAACTCGAGAACTCGTGCTTCGCACTCTTCTGTCTGCTTCGCAGACAGTTCTCTCGTTAATGAATGCAAGAAAACAAATGCTCGCTTTGCGAGCGCTTGTTTTCTTTTGCATTCATTATATAGTATCAAAAACTACATGTCAACACTTGTGCCATTTCTTCGTGCTCTGATTTCTTAACAATTTCTAACTATTTTGTTTCACATCTTTACTTTACAACTTTAGTATGCTAAAATACTAATAGTTACGTTGTATTTATTACAACTATGGAAAGGTGTGTCGACAATGAATAAAAAAATCAAAACGGATGCGGTAGATTCCCTGTTTGATGCAGTGTTATGTCTACAGTCCCGGGAGGAATGTTACAGCTTTTTCGAAGACCTGTGTACCGTCAATGAACTGCTTTCTTTGTCTCAACGTTTCGAAGTAGCCGCCATGCTGAAAGATGGCAAGACGTATCTTGAAATTGCGGAGAAGACCGGAGCTTCCACCGCTACCATCAGCCGTGTCAACCGTTCTCTGAATTACGGCAATGACGGTTATGAGCTGGTATTCGGACGTATGGAGAAAAAAGAACCGGAACAGAGTTGATCACAGATAAAAACAGGGATATGAAAGACCTGCTTCAAAAGCGGCCTTCCCATATCCCTGTTTTTTCTGTACATTTATGCTTCTTCTGTATTGACTGTTTCCGTTGTCTGAGTCTCCGGGGTTGCAGCAGTTTCGGTTACTGCTACGGTCTCCTGATCCTCTCTCTTTTCTTCCTCTTCCACTTCCTTCAGTGCCTCCGCAATAGCTGCCTTGGCACTCTTACGACCGGCACGGACCGCCTTGGCCGTTCTGGCCTTTCCCTTTTTATCAGGAACCGTCTGATTCATATCAATCTTTCCCTGAAATACGGCATGTTCATCAATTACGATCACCTTCGTGGCAATATCTCCCAGCACTTTAGCAGAAGCTGTCAGTTCCGTCTTCTCCGATGCACTGATATTTCCGGTTACTTCTCCACCGATCAGAACGGTGGACGCCTGTACATCCCCAGTAACAACACTGCCTGCCCCCAGAATCAGATTCCCGGTCACAGTTACATTCCCTCCGATCTTACCATCGATCCTTGCAGACCCATCCAGTGTAAAATCTCCGTTCAACTCCGCTCCGGCACCGATCAGGGTATTCATTTTTATATCTACATTCTTTTTTCCTAACATGTATCTTCCAAACCTTTCCGCAATCAGCCACTGATTGCAAGCATATCCATGGGATTGATATAGCTTCCGTCTTTCTGCATCTGGTATCCCAGATCCGCATTATCCTCACCGATGACAAACAAGGTAGTTCCCTGCACTACGGAATCCCCCACATTCACTGTGGTATCTCCCTTATTCCTGTAGATGGTAATATAACCGTTGCCATGATCCACCCACACACTGTGTCCGTAGATCTCGTCATCATTTACGGCAATGACCGTACCGCTGGCAGCTGCCACCACCGTTGTCCCCACAGATGCATGGAAAATGCACATGGGATCGCCTTCCGACACTTCTTCCATGGAAGCGGATCCTGTCAGCGGGAATTCCGTAGGAAGGCTCTGTTTCTCAAGTGTCGCAGATAATTCGCTCTCGCTCTGTACCTTTTGGCTCACCGTATCACTTAAAATCTGTATTTCTTCTGCCTGTTCTGTCACCTGAGATTCCAGTTTACTGTTCTGCTCACTCAGCGTCTGATTCTCCTGTTCCAATGCCACAACCTGTTCATGGCTTTTTCTGTTAGCATTCTCCCACAGTTGTCCTTCGTAGATAAAGTAACCGATCACTCCGCCGATCAGTATGCAGACCAGCAATACCACTACCTCCACGATCCATGCCCGGATGCGGATCTGCTTTACATTGGCATCTGCTGCATCTGACGTAAGGATCAGCACATGGTTCAATCTACGCTTATGTTTACGTCTTTTCATAGAGTCACCTCCGCTAAACATCAACCCATTTTACCACAGGAAAGCCCTTACAGCAATCATTTCTTAACATTTTTGTAATATTTTCCCAATATTATCTTCATTTATTCGCATTTATAAGGGGATTTCCTATAAATTTTTGTATATTTTTACGGAAACGGTTTCATTTCAGGTTTCTTTCGATGCGGATTTTCTTTTTATGATTTTATGACTCACTGCACACTGCCAGCACATCTTCCCACTTCATACTGCCGCCGAAGAGATCCAATGCACTTCCGATGGTGACATTCATCCGGTTCTGCCCCAGCTCTTTAAGCAAAAGAAGATCTTCCATGGAATGTACTCCCCCTGCATAGGTGATGGGATTCCCGGCGTAGCTGCCAATGCTCTTTACCAGTTCCCGTTCGATTCCCTGTGCCCTGCCTTCCACATCCACAGCATGGATCAGGAATTCGTCACAGTAGGCGGACAACTTTTCAAGCAATACCTCATCTACTTTCTCTTCTGTCAGTTTCTGCCAGCGGTCAGTCACTACCAGATACTGCTCTCCCACACGCTTGCAGCTTACATCCAGCACAAGGTGCTCTTTCCCGATGGCCTGCACCAGTCTGTCCAGTCTGTCATAGTCGATCCGTCCCTCCCGGAACACATAGGACGTCACGATCACATGGGAGGCCCCTGCTGCCAGATACTCTGCCGCATTCTCCGCCGTGATGCCTCCTCCGACCTGCAGCCCTTCCGGATATGCACACAGGGCCGACAATGCCTGTTCCTTCGTTGCCTCGTAATAAGGGCTGTCCGAGGCATTCAATAAAATAATATGTCCGCCTTTTAAGCTGTTTTTCTGATACAGTTTAGCATAAAAGGCAGCGTCCAGTTCTGAGACAAAGTTCTCCTGCGCCCGGTCACCGAGATCTTTTAAGCTTCCACCGACGATCTGTTTTACTTTTCCGTTATGAATATCAATACAGGGGCGAAATTCCATCTTCTTCCTCGTTTTCTTACAACTGTTTTTTATTTTTTTGAATTATTTTCTAAAATCCGCACATACTATCCTCAAGCCGACCACATTTGGTTCGGATAGAATATCCCTGACGGGCATCTTGAAATGGAGGACATTATGAAAAATAAGACAACATCCCACATTGGGAAGAAATTACTGGTTCTGGGTATCATCACAGTCTACCTGTGCATGGTGAGCGCCTGCGGCACCAACAAGAACAACAATAACTCCGGCAGCATGGCTGCCTCTCCTTCACCTTCCACCTCTCCTGCCACTCAGGAGAGCACAGAGGCGCAGACCACTGAGGCCGGAACTGCCGCTACCGACAGCACTATGGGTGACATGAACGGCAACGGTAACACCGTAGGTGAAAACGATTCTATGCTGGACAATGCAGGCAATGCCATCGGAGAAGCCGGTGATACCGTAGGCAATATTGTGGATGATGCTGCGAACGGTGTCTCCGATATCACTAACGATCTGGTAGGCAACGGTAATAACAACACCGGAAACAATACTACCAATACCGACACCGGAGCAGGCCAGAGATAAAGTTATACCTCTTCCATGATCGTACCTTCCCGGTAAGCCTCCAGGAGTTCTTCCAGATAGAAGATATTCTCCTGGATCTCCTTACCGGTATCGGTATCCGCCACCAACTTTCTGTGGGGGAAGTTCTCCACCACGATAGAATCAGAGAAAATATCCGATTCCTTGATGATGGCCGCTTCCGTAGATTCAAAAGGCTCATGGGCCACCAGACGCATTCCTCTGGAATTACATACCAGTGTATAGCCCGCAATTCCTGTCTTTTTCTGATAGGCTTTGGAGAAGCCTCCATCAATGATCAGCAATTTACCTCCACATTTGATGGGCGATTCGCCGTGGATCTGTTCTACGGGCACATGACCGTTGACGATATGGGCATCGGTCTTATCCAGCCCGAACTCCTCTAAGATCCTGCCAATGACTTCCTCATTTTCCAACAGCTTATAGTAACTGTTCTTCTCTTCAATATGAGTCTCCTTATCCTCCAGGAAATACCGCTCAAAGGTAGCCATTTTGGCCTTACCGAACACCGGAGATCCTGATCCTGCCCAGATGTACCAGATCATATCCTGTCCCAGCGCACGTTCTCTGGCCTCCTTGGCATAATAACCTCTTCTGGCATAATATTCCAGGATGTCATACAGTGCTTTTCCGCAATACTCTTTTCCGCAGATTTCCACCTGCATGAAACTGCCGTCCGGATTTAAGGGAACACAGCCATGATATAACAGATTGCCGTTGTAGATCTTGTACATTCCGCCCTTGGAAAAAAGGAATTTCACATGGCGCTGCAATTTTTCACAGCGCATGAATACCTGCTGCAGACGCAGCATGACCTTGCCCTCTTCTTCCGTAAGTTCGTAAGGATGTTCCGGATCCACCGTAGGAAAATCCACGTCTTTCATGGGATATTCTTTGCCGTCCACACAGACGGTCTTTTTTTCGAAATCAATCCGGTACAGCAGCATCCGCTCTTCCATGTGGAACTCGGGATGTCTCATGATCAACTGGCCTTCCAGCTTGAACTGTAAGATAGCGATGGCCTTATGCATCTTGGTATCCAGTCCCAGATCCTTGGTATTGTAATCGGTATTGAATTTGATGGTAAAGGCATCACAATTGGTATTTTCATAGGTTTCCAGTGCAAAGGTCGCCAGGGGCAGCAGGTTGATGCCGTAACCGTCCTCCAGGGTAGCAAGGTTACCGTATCTGGCAGACATGCGGACCACATTAGCGATACATGCCAGACTTCCCGACGCTGCACCCATCCAGACCATATCGTGATTGCCCCACTGGACATCCACGGAATGATATTCGCACAAAGTATCCATAATAATATGAGGGCCTGGACCTCTGTCATAGATATCGCCGACGATATGCAGATGATCGATAACCAGCCGCTGGATCAGGTGGCTTAATGCAATAATAAACTGCGGTGCCCTTCCGATGCGGATGATGGTGTGAATGATCTCGTTATAGTATGCCTCTTTGTCCTGAATCTCTTCCTTCTCCGTGATCAGTTCTTCGATGACATAGGCGAAATCCTTCGGCAATGCCTTTCTGACCTTGGAGCGGGTGTATTTGGAAGAGACACGTTTAATGACCTGTACCAGACGGTGAAGGGAGATTTTGTACCAGTCTTCCAGATTATCCTCTTCTCTCTCCACAATCTCCAGCTTACTTTCAGGATAATAGATCAGGGTCGCCAGACTCTTTTTATCCTTGTTGCTGATGGTATTGCCAAATTCCTCGTCAATCTTACGTCGCACAGAGCCGGAGCCGTTTTTCAGAACATGGTTAAACTGTTCGTATTCTCCGTGGATATCCGTCAGGAAATGTTCCGTGCCTTTGGGGAGGTTCAGGATGGACTGGAGGTTGATGATCTCTGTGGAGGCTGCCGCTATATTTTTGTATTGGTGTGAGAGGGTCTTTAGAACCTTCTGTTCCATTTCGTTCATGAAATTCACCTTTCTATGTTACTTCGCGAATTTACCTGGTAATTACATCGCTGCATCAATGACGTCAGACATGTTGTACATACCGGCGGGCTTGCCTGCCAGGAACTTGGCTGCCTGTACTGCGCCTTTGCCGAAGACGGCTTTGGAGTATGCGGTATGGGAGAAGGTTACAACTTCATCTGCTCCGGCGAAGATCACATCATGGTCACCGACGATGGTGCCGCCTCTGACAGAGCTGATGCCAATTTCTTTCTTCGGTCTCTGCTCTCTGCGGGTGCTGCGGTCGTAAACGTATTCGTACTCGCCGTTAAACTCCTCGTTGATGGAATCTGCCAGTGCCAGTGCAGTGCCGCTGGGAGCGTCTACCTTCAGATTGTGGTGTTTCTCCACGATCTCCATATCGAAGCCTGCGTTTGCCAGTACTCCGGCAGCTTCTTTCAACAGCTTTAACATCAGGTTGATACCAAGGGACATATTGGCGGATTTTAAGATAGCCACCTTTTTCGCTGCTTCGTCTACTTTCGCCAGCTGTGTCTCGGACAGGCCGGTGGTGCACAGTACGCAGGGGATTTTCTTCTCTACGCAGTAATCCAACAGCTTGTCTACTGCTACTGCCGCAGAGAAATCAATGATTGCATCTGCAGCCACATCACATTTTGCAATATCCGTGAATACAGGGTAAGGATTGTGTCCATCGTCTCTGGCATCGATTCCAGCCACCAGTTCCATATCGGGATCTGCTGCGATCAGTCCGCTGATCACCTGTCCCATTTTACCGTTACATCCATGCATGATTACTTTTACCATTTTTCTTTTCTCCCATCTATCATGATTTTTGTAATAACGATCCAGCATCCCTCATATTCATTTGCAAAAGCGCACTATGAATCGTTACTTTTTGAAAAAAGATCCCGCCTATGATAAAAATTTCACAGGCGGGGTTCTTCCACTCTTGCTCTCTATTTCCAGCCTACAGGACACCATAATCCTTCAAGGCTTTTTCAAGCCTTCTGGCATTGGCCTCTTCCATTTCACACAGAGGCATACGGAACGCACCGGCTCCCATTCCCATCATGTTCAGTGCGGTCTTCACAGGGATCGGGTTCACTTCACAGAACAGTGCGTTACACAGATCCATGGCATCTAACTGCATCTGACGGCTGCCTGCCACATCTCCGTCAAAGAACTTCTGGCAGATCTCGTGGGTCTGTGTAGGTGCTACATTGGAAAGTACGGAGATAACTCCGACTCCGCCCAGGGCCAGAATGGGTACGATCTGGTCGTCATTACCGGAATAGATATCCACGACGCCCTGTCCGATGGCTGCCAGGTGAGCGATCTGGCTGATGTTGCCGCTGGCTTCCTTGACACCTACGATGTTCTCCACATCCTTACACAGCTTCACAATGGTCTCCGGCAGAATATTGCATCCGGTACGGCTGGGAACATTATACAGAATAGCGGGAACCTTTACGGAATCCGCAACGGTCTTGAAGTGACGATACAGTCCCTTCTGGGTTGCTTTATTATAGTAGGGACTTACCAGCAGAATGCCATCCACGCCATATTTTTCTGCTTCCTGAGACAGATATACTGCAGTCTCGGTACAATTTGAACCGGTACCTGCCACTACGGGGATTCTCTTCGCTACTTTGTCCACACAGTATTTGATAGTATCCAGATGCTCCTCATGGGTCAGGGTAGATGACTCACCTGTGGTGCCGCATACGATAATGGCATCTGTACCGTTTGCGATCTGGAATTCGATCAGTTCACCGAATTTCTCATAATTGACGGATCCGTCCTCGTTCATGGGTGTGACGATTGCCACGCCTGCTCCTTTAAAAATAGCCATATGTTTCCTCCATTTGCAAAACGCCAGCGCACAATGGCGCCGGCGCTGATTATCCAAGCTTATCTGATAGCGCCCCATCTGCTTACGAGATGACAGTCATACGCTTCTTAAACGTATGCCCAAGATAACATATACAGGATACCTTATCTTTCGGCGTGTTCCCCTTTCTTCTTCCCTCATCGGTACCTGTTACCTTAGGAAAAATACTCTTGAAAAACGCAACCTCTATCTTCTTAAATATAGTTTCATGATAGCATCAACCCATGTGACTGTCAATCCCAGACCTTGAATTTTACCGTTTCAATCTTGGACACTTCATCCGCCAGAACGCAGATCTCATCGTTCAGGGTGATTCCCGTCAGGATCACATCCGTATCTCCCCGGCATTCCAATAATGCCTTCAGGTCATCTTCCGTAATAATATCTTTTTCCACCAGTCCCAGTACTTCGTCCAGGATCAGCAGATCGCATTCTCCGGTCGTCAGTACTTTCTTGGCAAAGCCGATCCCGTTACGGATGTTCTGGATCTCATCCTGCTTCTTTTCCTCCGGCAATTCCACGAAATTACCGTCCGATTTCTCGAAGCGGAACAGCTTGATCTCCGGCTCCATTCTGCGTAAGAAATCGGAATCCCCCAGTCCTTTTCCCTTCAGGAACTGAATAATAACGACCCTCTTGCCTTCTACCGCTGCCTGTACCGCCCTTCCGATTGCTGCCGGTGATTTGCCTCTGCCATCGCCGGTATAAATATAGATGCATCCTTCTGCCATTCCACACCTCATGGTCTATCTGCGTATCTGACGCTCAATAGCTGTACACAGTTACTAATATCTATGCATTCTTTTATACCATATATTGTCACTTTTTGCAATCTTTTGTCGTTAGACGATGGATTCCTGCACCTGTGCCTCCTCCAGAAGTTCCAGTTTGCTGACGGATACCTCGAAAGCTACTCTTTTCTCCACATGCTCTTCATCCAGTTTTTTCATATATTCACGGCTCTGGATCCGTCCCCAGACCGCACAGCGCTCTCCTACCTTGAAATGCTCCGCATAACGGGCGTTACGTCCCCAACAGATACATGGAATATAATCGGACTTGCCGTACGGACGGTTTACCGCCAACAGCAGGTCTGCGATCTCTCTTCCCAACGGTGTCTTACGATACACCGGTTCCTTGCATATATATCCATCCAGATAGATCTGGTTCGTCTTCGAACTCTCTTCCATTTCTTCAATAAATTTCACTTCTCTGGCAAACACAGACAACACCAGTCTGTTCTTGCGCTCCTCATGACGATTGTAGGAGCGGAACTGTCCGTTCACACACAAAAGCATTCCTACATAACTGGCTGTCACGTCCAGTAATCTCTCCGAGACCATCACCGGTATGATGTCAAAACTGTCGCTCAGTCTCGTACATTTGATGTCCACCATGTAGAATCCTTCCCCGTAGATCTCATGGCTGTAGGAAAAATCACTTACCACTTCCCCCATCACCGTTACCTGATTGTTTTCAATAACCTTATCTGTCATTCTTGTTCTCCCTTCTACATCTTCTGACTCTTTCATTCCCTTATGTAATATTCAGAGGTTCTGAATAGTTCTTTATATTTATACTCTATATTTTGCCTCTTGAGTACCGGAAAGCATCGCACAAATCGGCAAATACCGCACAAAAGCACTTTCTTTTCCATACTTTTTAATATGTAAAACCACCAAAAACATTGAATTTACACGGTTTTTCCTTGCGCCCCGAATAGATAAGTGCTATACTGAAACAGTTTGAAAAAAGGGTCAATAATTTCATTAACGAAAAATAACGGCACTCGACAAATCTGCCGTAATTTTTGCAAGTTCCACGCATTTTAGAAAGGCAAGGATTTTTATGAGACAAAAAAGAGAAGATGTCAGAAACGTTGCGATCATTGCTCACGTAGACCACGGTAAAACTACTCTGGTAGACGAGCTGTTAAAACAAAGCGGTGTATTCCGTGAGAATCAGGAAGTTGCTGAGCGTGTCATGGACTCCAACGATATCGAGCGTGAGCGCGGTATCACCATTCTGTCCAAGAACACTGCTGTTATGTATAAGGGTACCAAGATCAACATCATCGACACCCCGGGCCATGCGGACTTTGGCGGCGAGGTAGAGCGTGTCCTGAAAATGGTAAATGGTGTTATCCTGGTAGTGGATGCTTTCGAGGGTGCCATGCCCCAGACCAAATTCGTGCTTCGTAAAGCACTGGAATTAAAACTTCCCGTTATCGTATGTATCAACAAGATCGACCGTCCCGAAGCAAGGCCAGATGAAGTCGTAGACGAAGTACTGGAGCTGTTCTTAGAGCTGGATGCGGATGATTCCCAGTTGGATTGTCCTTTCGTATATGCCTCCGCAAAGGCCGGTATTGCCTCCCTGGATGCTGACGAAATGGGTACGGATATGGAGCCTCTGTTTGAGACCATTTTAAACTACATCCCCGCTCCCGAAGGAGATCCTGATGCAGCCACCCAGGTACTGATCAGTACCATTGATTATAATGAGTATGTAGGACGTATCGGTGTCGGTAAAGTAGACAACGGTACCATCCGCGTAAACCAGGATGTGGTCATCTGTAACCACCATGATCCCGACAAGATCATCAAGACCAAAGTCAGCAAGCTGTATGAGTTTGATGGTCTGAATAAGGTAGAAGTCAAGGAAGCAGGCATCGGTTCCATCGTTGCGATCTCCGGCATCAGCGAGATCCACATCGGTGACACCCTCTGCTCTCCCGAAAATGTAGTGCCTATTCCTTTCCAGAAGATCAGTGAGCCTACCATTGCCATGCAGTTCATGGTAAATGATTCTCCTCTGGCCGGTCAGGAGGGGAAGTTCGTTACCAGCCGTCACCTGCGTGACAGACTGTTCCGTGAGTTGAATACCGATGTTTCCTTACGTGTGGAAGAGACCGAGTCCGCCGACCGTTTCAAGGTATCCGGCCGTGGTGAGCTGCATCTGTCCGTCCTGATCGAGAATATGCGTCGTGAAGGTTTTGAATTTGCGGTAAGTAAAGCCGAAGTTCTGTATCATACCGATGAGAACGGCAAAAAGTTAGAGCCTATGGAGCTGGCTTACATCGATGTTCCCAATGAATTTGCCGGTGCTGTTATTGAGAAGCTGGGTCAGAGAAAGGGTGAACTTCGTAACATGGGTTCCATTTCCGGCGGTACTTACACCCGTCTGGAGTTCTCCATCCCCGCAAGAGGACTGATCGGTTACCGCGGTGAATTCATGACCGATACCAAGGGTAACGGTATTCTGAACACCGTATTCGATGACTACGGCCCTTACAAGGGAGATATCCAGTATCGTAAGATGGGTTCCCTGATCGCATTTGAGGCCGGCGAAGCTATCACCTACGGTCTGTACAATGCCCAGGAACGTGGTACTCTTTTCATCGGACCCGGAGAAAAGGTATATTCCGGTATGGTCATCGGTCAGACCGGACGCAGTGAGGACATCGAGATCAATGTCTGCAAGAAAAAGCAGCTGACCAATACCCGTTCCTCCAGTGCTGACGAAGCTCTGCGTCTGACACCGCCCAAGATCCTGTCTCTGGAGCAGGCTCTCGACTTCATCGATACCGACGAACTGTTGGAAGTAACACCCACCAACCTGCGTATCCGTAAGAAGATCCTGGATCCGACCATGAGAAAACGTGCCATGATCAATAAGAAGGCTTAAGAAACTATACTATTATAAAAGACCTCCATCTGCTGTTCGCAGCATATGGAGGTCTTTTGGTAACTGGAGAGTTAGTGAAATATCCCCGCAGCCCTTGGCAGGTCTACTGTTTCCTTGAAAGCTTTCCAAAACGCAGAACGCCCACGGCGGACAGAATGTCCTTCCGAGGATGTTCTATTTGCCGCAGGCGTTCGTGGGGGTATGACAGCACTACGTTAATTCCAGGTGGCAGTCAGCACATGCTCTCCCGTCATCTGGACGACTGTATCTGCAGTGATAGTCTGTCCGCTGTACTCCCAGCCAGCGAAGGTACTCCCTTCTTTTACCGGGGTGGGAAGTTCGCCATAGGTCCCGCCAAAGGTCACCTGTTTGGATTCCACCGTGGAACCATCGGCATCGGTGCCGCCGTCATAGTCGAATTTCACAGTGAACTGTGCAGGAACCCAGTGAGCAATCAGTGTCATATCGCCGGTAACTTTCTCCGACTGGAAATACCACAGCGCCGTTTCTCCTTCTTTTTCCGTATACCACCCGTCAAAGGTATAGCCGGGCTTATAAGGGGTCTCAGGCTCTGTAAGGAATTCGCCGTAGCGTACTTTCCGGGCTGCCACTTCACTTCCACCGTCCGTATCGTACACAATGTTAAATCCGCCGCGTACTGCAAAGAAAATGATCATTCCCACGATCACCACGATCAGGACACCGATCAGACCATCCAGAATGCGGATGGGGACATCCTTGCTTCCGTAGATGCCCCTGCCGAACCATTTTCCTTTGGGGCGGACCGGCTCCTGCGTCTGTTCTGCCGTTTCTGACTGTGTGATGACTTCTGCTGCCTTTTCTTCGGTATTCTCTGTTGTCACTTGTTCCTGATCCATACTCTTTCCTTTTCCTGATCTATCATAAGCAATTTCTATGTGCTGCGCACTCTCGAAATTGCAACCAATATTCGTATTCCGGACTGTCGTCCTTCATACTCATATTGTTTTACTCCCCACATAGAAAACATCCTTTGCCTGCAAGCAGTCACGGATGTTTTCTATGGGTGAGTCTTATGTCATTACTTTCTTACCAGATACTTTCTCATATCGATTGCACAGGCAACCAGAATGATGAGACCTTTGATCACATACTGCATGTTCATGTTGATGGACAGGAAGTTCAGTGCTACGAAGATGATTCTTAAGAGGAATACACCAAGTACGACACCGCTGATCTTACCGGTACCACCTACAAAAGATACACCACCGATAACGCAGGCTGCAATAGCATCACACTCATAGTTCAGACCGGTGTTGGCGGTATTGGAGCCGATACGGGAGGACTCGATGAAACCGGTCAGACCGTACATAGCACCTGCCAGAGTATGCACCAGAATGGTAGTACGCATTACATTAACACCGGATACCTTCGCTGCTTCCGGATTGGAACCGACTGCGAACATATTCTTACCGAAGGTTGTCTTGTTCCAGATGAACCACATAATGATAACAATGACAGCCGCCAGCCATACATAGTTGGGAATGGCGATTCTTGCTCCGCCGGCATTAAAGGATACTACGCTTCCTTTTACCACATCATTGAAATGCTGATCCAGACCGGACAGGGGCTGACCGTTATTGCCGTTGATCATGATATACATTAACAGTAAACCATATACGATCAGCTGGGTAGCCAGAGTTACGATGAAGGGATGTAACTGGAACTTCGCTACGAAGAAACCGTTGACCCATCCTACGATACCACCGACCAACAGTACGATCAGGATCACCAGAGGGATCGGAAGTACCGGAAGGTTCGGGAACATCTTGGTCGCATAGGTTACGGACTGCATCAGGGATGCGGTAATACATGCGGTAAGTCCTACCACACGTCCTGCGGACAGGTCAGTACCGGTCAATACGATACATCCCGCAATACCACAGGCAATGGGGAGGTTCGCTGCAGACAGGCTGATGATGTTGACAATGGAAGCCGCCGACAGGAAATTGGAGTTCTGGATGTAAGTGTAAATAATTGCTACGATCAGCAGGATGTACAACGCATTGTTCAGTAAAAACTCTTTCCAATAAGTTTTCTTGTCCTTGCTGTCCAGCTTCTTGTAATCTGCAAAATTTTGCTTTACGCCGTTAATTTTATTTTGAATTGCTTTGCCGGGATTCATACGCATATCCTCCTATACATATTTTGCAGCAAGAGACATGATCTCTTCCTGTGTCGTATTTTTGGCATCTACTTCTCCTGCCAGTCTGCCGCCGCTCATGACAAGTATTCTGTCACATACACCCAGCAGCTCCGGCATCTCCGAAGATACCATCAGGACAACTTTGCCCTTGTTTGCCAGATCAATGATCAGCTGGTAGATCTCATATTTTGCACCCACATCGATACCTCTGGTAGGCTCATCCAGCATCAGCACCTCAGGCTCTGTGAGAAGCCATCTGCCGAGGATAACCTTCTGCTGGTTACCACCGGACAATGACCGGATCTTCGTCTTCTGGGAAGGAGTCTTGATGTGCATGGCATCAATCGCCCATGCGGTATCCTTCTCCATGGATTTATCACTCAGATAAAATCCTGCTCTCTTATGCTTTTTCAGACTTGAGATCACCGTATTCTCCCGGATATTCAGGATTCCGAAAATACCGGTAGCACGACGTTCCTCTGTCAGAAGTGCAAAGCCGTTTTTAATGGATTCTCTGGCATTGCGGTTCTTCACCTCTTTGCCATCTAATTTGATCAGACCGTCTTTTCTGGTAGCAACGCCGAAGATATTCTCCAGAGTCTCCGTTCTGCCACTTCCGTCCAGTCCGGCCAGACCCACGATCTCACCCTTTCTGGCCTTAAAGGAAACATCCTGCAACAGAGAATACCTCGCAGTCAGATGTTCAACTTCCAATGCCACTTCTCCGGGTTTGTTCGTCTTAGGAGGGAACTGATTGGTCAGCTCACGTCCTACCATGAGTCTGATGATCTTATCTGTGGTCAATTCTTCGGCAGGCTCCGTTGCGATCCAGGTACCGTCACGCATGACGGTTACTTCATCTGCGATCCTAAGGATTTCTGCCATCTTGTGAGAGATATAAATAATACCGCATCCTCTGTCACGAAGCATATTGATGATCTTGAACAGATGCTCCACTTCTTCTTCCGTCAGGGATGAAGTAGGTTCGTCGAATACAATGATCTTACTGTTGTAGGACACCGCCTTGGCGATCTCCACCATCTGCCTTTGTGATACCGGCATCGTACTCATAATTCTCTTGGGGTCTACTGCGATCCCCAGTTCTTCAAAAATCTTATTGGTGTCTTCCAGCATTTTATGCTCGTTGACCATAATGCCTGCTGTCATTGGATAACGGCCCAGCCAGATATTATCCATGACATTTCTCTTCAATGCCTGGTTCAGTTCCTGATGAACCATGGCCACTCCATTATTCAGTGCTTCTCTGGAATTCTTAAAATTAACTTCCTTGCCTTCCAGCTCAATCTTTCCTGCATCCTTACTATAGATACCGAACAGACACTTCATCAAGGTGGATTTACCAGCGCCGTTCTCTCCCATCAGTGCGTGTACCGTTCCCTTTTTTACGATCAGGGATACATGATCCAGTGCCTTTACGCCGGGGAATTCCTTGCATATGTCTGTCATCTGAAGCAATACTTCCTGTCCCATACGCATCCTCCTATACATAAAGAGCAGCTGCTGCCCGCTGCAGCAGCCGCTCTTTTTATTTACTTGTTATTCAGATCATTCTCCGGTATAAGTAGCGTAAGGGATGTAAATCTTATTGCTAACCTTCTCAGAGATGTTGAAGCTGTCGGTATCTGCCATCAGTTCCTTACCGGACTGGATATTCTTAGCCAGATAAGCAATACCGTTTGCCATACCTTCTGCATCCTGCTTGATGGTACCGGTCATCTTGCCATCTGCGATCAGCTGCTTAGCTGCGTCAGTTGCGTCAACGCCGAATACAGGAATGGTGACGCAGCTGCCGTCGCCTAAGTTGTAGCCCTTGTCATTCAGAGCGGAGATAACACCTTCAGCCATACCGTCGTTGTTGCAGATCACCAGCTCGATCATGTTACCAGCGGACTCATTGTACTGAGACAGGTTAGTGGTCATATAGTTGTTAGCTGCAGTTGCGGACCAGTTACCGTCCTGGTCAACCTGATACTTATCGGTATTGGATGCATCGAAGTACTCCAGAGCGGGCTTGCCTGCTGCGGTGATCACTGCGTCAGCATCTTCTACACCATACTGGGTACGATAGATTGCTTCTACGTTACCTAACTGACCCATGAACATTGCGTAGCTGATCTTACCGTCACCGTTTAAGTCAACAGCGTCAAAGTTATCGACTACGTACTGACCTACCATCTTACCCTGCATATGACCGGCTTCGGGAGCATCGGTTCCTACGAATGCACACTTGTCATAGCTGCCTAATACCTTACCTTCATCCTCATCGGACTCAACCGCACGGTTGAAGAAGATAACAGGGATTCCTGCTGCGCTTGCCTTGTCAACGATAGCCTGGGAAGCGTCTACGGAACCGGATGTTACGATGTTAACGATCAGAAGGTTGGTACCCTGTGCAATAGCGGTATCGATCTGCTCGTTCTGGGTGGTCTGGTTACTGTTGCCGTCGTAATTCTGGAACTTGATACCTGCTTCGGTAAGTGCACTGTCCAGTGCGGTACGCACGCTGGAAATGTAAGTATCACTGTAAGTATAATAGAATACACCTACGTTCAACTCTCCCTTTCCTCCGCCGCTCTTTCCGCACGCTACGAGGCTGAGCATCATAATGCCGACCAACAGTAGTGACATAATCTTTTTCATACAAAAATACCTCCTTGTTTTGATGAAATTGTATGTGTTTCATCTCTTGATGAGGTAATTATATGGCATCTTGTACAAAAAAGATATACAAAATCTTACGCATGGGGTTAGAAATTATACTATTCTGTACATATTTTGTTCATGTTTTGTACATATTTTTACACTTTGCATGACTTTACCGTATATTTTTATACCTGAAATATCCCTTTTACAATATTTCCTAATATCCTTCTTCCTCAAAAGAAAACAATATCTTCTGGCTCTCCGGTTCATACATGTTCTCTCTGGTCACAATGGTGGTAGCTGTGTCTATCACGCTGGGGCCGCCGGTCTGTCCATTGATCAGATTTGCCGCCGTCTCCACTCCCAGATACCCCATGGCATAGGGATTCTGCACGATCAGGGCATCCACCTCTCCGGTCTCCAACATTCCCACAGAGATCACATTGGAGTCAAAAGCCACCACCTGCGTCCGATCTCTCCGGTCCAGATCCCGGATGGCCCAGCCCACACCAAGACTGGTCCATTCATTAAAGGTCACTACCACATTGATTCTGGAATCCGACAGAAGCATCTCTTTTGCTCCCGCTCTGGCATCCTCTGTGGTGGAAAGGACATTGATGGTGGTAATATCCTTTACTCTCGGATCCTGTTCCACGGTCTGGCGGAATCCCAGCTCCCGCTGCTGTCCGTTGGCGGAATTGACATCGTAATTCACGATACCGATGTACAATTCATCCTCCTCCACAGCAAGAGCTGCTTCCGCTGCCTTCACGCCGGCCTGTAAATTGTTCGTTCCGATCCGGCAACTTACCATACTGCTGTTGACATCACTGTCGATGACAACGATCTTAATTCCTCTCTGGGCAGCCTGATCAATGATCTCCGCATTGGCATTGTAATCCACTGCGGAGAAAACGATCACATCCACTCCCTCTTCCATGGCCTGCCGCACCATCTCGTTCTGGGTCTCATAATCCTCTTCCGATTCCGGGCCGTTAAAAGTAACGTTCAAATTGTATTCCGTTGCTGCCGCCCGGGCACCGGCAAAAACACTTTTCCAGAAAGCACTATTCGTGGATTTCACAACAAATGCCACCTGTGCCTTTCCTGTCTCCGCTTCTGTCCCGCAGCCGCTCATGCCTATAAGCAGCAGGGCACCCGCAACCAGCAGGGACAGTATTTTTTTCATTTTCTGTTTTCTCATACCTTCTCCCATCCTGCCGCTGCATTTTCTTCCACCTTCGGCATCCGTATGATCACAGTGGTGCCTTCGTCCAGTTCACTTTCTATGGAAAGACCGTACTCTTTTCCGAAATAGATCTTGATCCTGTCGTTGACATTCTTGATGCCGATGCCGGAATTATCTCCCGGCTCCTTGTGAAGGATCGACTGGCACTGTTCCTCTGACATGCCGACACCGTTATCCTCCACCCGGAAGATCACATCCTCTCCATCGCTGTAGATACGGATCAGGATCCGTCCTTCATCCACCATGCGGTCCAGTCCGTGATAAATGGCATTTTCAATAATGGGCTGTAACGTGATCTTGTTGCAGTAATATTGCAGGCAGTCCTCCTCTACCTGAAACTCATAGGAAAACTGATTTTTATAGCGGAAGTTCTGGATCTTTAAATAGCTTCTGGCATGCTCCACCTCTTTTTCAATGGTGATCAGTTCGTGTCCCTTACTGATACTGATGCGGAACAGCTTCGCCAGTGCATTGACCATCTCCACGGCATCCTGACACCGTTCTTCCTCACAGAGCCACCCTATGGCATCCAGCGTATTATACAAAAAGTGAGGATTGATCTGGGCCTGCAAAGCCTTCAGTTCTGTTTTTCGCAGGGAAATTTCCTCCTGCCGCACCTGATTCATCAGCTTCTGGATTTTCCTCACCATGTGCTCATAGGACTGGGACAGTGCCTCGATCTCCGTAGTGCCTTCCACCGGCTGATAGACATATCCAGCCGCATCCTTCTCGAACTCTTCCATCGCCCGGATCAGGCGTTGGACCGGGTTGGTCACCAGTCTGGATACCAGAACACTGACTACCATGGTCGTCAGTAGAATGATCGTCAACATGACACAGATGTTTCCCACCAGTTCCATCTCCTTGGCCGTCACCAGTTCACTGATATAGCTGACACCCACCACTTTCCAGTTACAGTTATCCAGCGCCCGGACACTACAGATCAGTTCTTCGGTCTCAAAGGAACCGTTGTGGCTCAGATCCAGCCCCTCCGTGTCTTCCGTCTTAAGTCCCGAATACAGCAGCTGTTGTTGGGGATGATAGATGATCTCTCCGCTGCTGTCCGTGATAAAGCAGTAGCCATGCTGTCCGATTCCCACGTTGTCTACATAATCCGATATTTTGGAGAAACGGATATCAATGACTACCCTCAGCTTCTGTCCATCTGCCCCGGGAATCTCCTGTAACACCGATACCACCCAGGGATAATAATCCTGCAGCAGAGATTCCACATGGGGCTCCGACAGATAGAGTACCCCCGGAGTGTAGGAATCCAGTTCGATGTAGGACAGATCCTTCAGATAATGTTCCTTCAAGGTATGCGTTCCCGTATGAGAATCCACCAGTTTCCCCCACTCATCATAGATATAGACTGCTACCAGATCCGACCGGACACCGCAAAGTGTCTCCAGTGTCTGCCCGGTATTTCCGCTGTTCTTTGTCAGATCCTTCTCGATCAGACTCATGATCTCCTGCATATCTCCGATGTAGTTTGAAATAGTATTGGAAGCCTGGGTCACCGCCTGCTCACTGCTTGTCTGTGCCGCCTGCTTCATGCTTCCCACATAAAGAGAAAAAAAGTAAAATGTCGACCACAGCAGAAACAGGGTGACCAGTCCCACCACTAATGTCGTAATGATAAAAGATAGGGATTTCTTTCGCTTCTTCATATCTTATTCTTTCTCCTGTCGCATGGCATTCGGAGATACTCCACAATATTTTTTAAAGCAATAGCTGAAATAATGCTGATCACTGTAACCGCAGCGCTCTGCGATCTCACGCATCTTCATGGAGCTGCCCAGTACCAGTTCCCTTGCCGTTTCGATCCTTTTTTTCGTCAACAGATCCACGAAGCTTGCCCCCGTCTCCTTTTTGATCAGGGCACTGAGATAATTAGGGCTCACATGAATGCTGTTGCTGACACCTACCAGAGACAGGGACGGATCCCCATATTCTTTGTCGATGATCTGTATAGCTTTTTCACACAGGATCTGGCTGCTCTTTTTCTTGCCCGCATTGACCAGCTCCCATACTTCCAGACATAGTGCCGTAAAGCGGTCTCTGGACTCCCGCACCGGGCCTTCCAGCATGGCAAAGCGCTGGAACAGATTAGAATCCTCAGTCACAGTGTAGGCAATGCGGATCAGTGCCGAGGACATCCGGAAGATCAGGAATTTACATTTCAGAGCAGCATCCTGCTGCACCTCCAGTCTGCCAAATACATCTTTCAGATAGTTTTCCAGTTCCTCTCTGGATCCACCTCGGATCAGATTTTCCATCTGGGTGACACATTCCGCTGCCAACTCCATATCCATGATGTTGTCCCGCTCTTCATCTGCAATATAATGAATGCTGCTCTCTCCCGGGGTGCAATATCCCAATGCACTCATGGCTCCTCTGTAGGCCTCGTGGCATTCTCCCAGATGTTCTCTGATACGGCTGACACCGATATGACAATGCATTTTCAGAATACGTTCCGTACTCTGTACCAACTCTCCAACGGCAATATGCAGATACCGGTCGAAGGTCGACGTGGTGGCTGCCAGCACTGCAATGATCCTGCCGTCCATGGCAAAAGAATAATGCTTCATATATTTTTGTAGGATCATATCTACGGAATGTACCAGTTCCGGTCTCGTGCGGTTCTTCCCGTCGGCATCCTCCACCGTGATGGCTAGCGCCGCATACTGAAAGGCATTATTACGATCCTTCACAAAGCCACTGCTAACCGCCTGTTCCTGTAAAAATTCCTCCCGGTCCTCCCCCACAAAGCTGGCATAATCATCCAGCAAAAGAGGCAGAAAAAACTGCTGCAGATCCGGATTATCATGTTTTCTGGCATCAAATTCCGCAAAAATCCCGTCGATCTTAAGCTTGATCTTCTTCAGTTCCTCCGTCAGTTCCGTCATAGTAATAGGTTTCAGCATATAACTGATGATATTGTACTGGATGGCCTGCTGGGCATAGGAAAATTCATCGAAGCCGCTTAAAAAGGCAATCTGTGTGGTCGGCCGTACTTCTCTGACCTGTCTTGCCAGCTCGATTCCGGAGACAAAGGGCATCCGGATATCCGTCAGCAGCAGATCCGGTTCCATCCGCTCCACCAGTTCCAGAGCTTCGATGCCATTCTCCGCTTCCCCCACGACCTGAAAGCCAATACTCTCCCAGTCGATCTTCCTTATGATTGCTCTGCGCAATTCTTCTTCATCATCTGCCACTACGATCGTATACATAGCTGCTCCTCTCTGGTATGTATTATTTTAAGGTAAGTATTTTCCCTGAAAACGCAACGGGAAGTGATATTTTTCTGGTAATGTTTTCGCCTGCAAACAGGATCTGGGCAATGCCGTCAGCGGATACGGACACAATCCTGCCGGTTCCATATTTCTGATGCTGCACTTCCCGTCCGGGCTCACAGGCTGCGATGCAGGCCTCCACTTCCCGGGGCGGCAGCTTCTGCACCTTTTTGTCCGGTGTTTTTAACAGAGAGATTCTGCTGTCCATGCCGGTCCTTCTTACGGTGTTCACTGTTTTCGGGGTATCAAATAATTCTCTGGAAAAAGCAGAGGTCAGATTGGGGCCAAATGTAAACACATACAGCTGTTCCTTTGCCCTTGTCATTCCCACATAATAAAGCCGCCGCTCTTCCTCATAGGCATTTACCTCCGGAGAATCCGTTGCACTGCCCCTTGGTGGAATCTGGGATGGGATCACCCCTGCCATCATATCTGCCAGATACACTCTGTTGTATTCCAGTCCCTTGCTGGAATGGATCGTGGACAGGATAAAGTCGCTCTTCGGATCCCCACAGCCCTCTCTGATCATTTCCTGCAATTTCTGCAATCTTGCGGGAAAATCAAACAGGCTGTTCTCCTGATCTCCCAGAGCCTTTAGGATCTCCGCCTTGCCGTTGTCCATCCCATGGGTATCCATGAATTCCTGATATCCCATATAATTCAAGATCCGGTAAATGGCTTTTCCCGCCGGCTCATAGCGCATATTTTCCAGATGGGTGGCCAGTGCCCTGCATTGCCTTCTGGTATAAACAGACACCCCGTCCATCTCTGCCACCGTATCTAACAATGTCAGTCGTCTGGTATTGACATCCACCGCTTCCATGGCCGCTTTTTTGCTGATACCGGCACCCATTTTATAATAGATCCGAAGGAACGTCTCTTCATCCCAGGGATCCAGGGATAATTGAATAAAATCGCAGATATCGTTGACTACCGGATGGGAAAAGAAAGTCATATCCGAATTTTTCACCCGGTAGGATAATCCTTTTCGTTCCAACAGGTCTATGATAGGGAGTGCACTTTCGTTATTCCGGTACAATACCGCTGTCTCCTGGCCACAATCCTGAGCCACCTTCAGCAGATAATTGTACTGTCCCTGTCTGGACACCGTCTTGATCTCCGTGACGCATCCTCCACCTTCTCTGGCTGCGGTCATCTTCTTCGGATGTCTGTTCTTATTCCGCTGGATCAGGGTATCTGCCGCACGGACGATCTCCTGTCTGCTGCGGTAATTGGTCTCCATGAGAAGGATCCCCGCTCCCGGGTGTCTGTCCTCAAAAGAGACAAGCGCCTGTGGGTAAGCCGCCCGGAAACCGTAGATACTCTGATCTTCATCTCCCACCATAAACAGATTCCGACTCTGCGCTGCCAGCAGATCGATCATATCATGCTGTATTTTCGAAGTATCCTGTGCTTCATCCACACAGAAATACCGATACTTTTCTCTAAAATACGCCAGCACCTCAGGATACTGTTCCAGGATCCGCAGGGCATAGATCATCTGATCATCGTAGTCGATCATCTGCATCTGCCTGAGTTTCGCATTATAGGTACGGAAAATCTCCGGGAATTTCTCCACATCCGTGTCCATATCCCGGATTTCTTCCGGTGTCAGCCGCATATTTTTTGCATAGGTGATATCCAGCTGGGTCTCTTTAATGTCATTCTCTGTGGCATATTTTCCTGTTATTTCCAGAAAAGACTGCTTGATCGCAATAGATGCTTCTGCGTCCGCTATCTGAAACGGTGTCTTTCCTGTCCGATAAGCAAAATATTGCAATACCTTCTGAGAAATGCCATTAATGGTGCGGAACTCCAGACGTTCGGCATCTGTTTCTCCGAATATTCCCGCAAAACGTCTGCGCATGTCTCCGGTAGCCGCCACAGTATAGGTTACTGTGAGAATCTCCTCTGGCCGGATTCCCAGACAATAGATCATATATCCCAGCCTGCTGACCAGCACTGTAGTTTTGCCGCTGCCCGGAACTGCCAAAAGCAATACCGGGCCTTCCGTGGCCTGTACTGCCTGCATTTGCTGCTCATTTAACCGTATCTGATAGTTCTGTACGAATTCCGTAAAATTCAATGCATTGTCCCACTTTCCGCCTTTGGCACAACTATCAGTGCACCGTTCAGCACAGCTTCTGGATGAACATCTTTCTCATCATATATATCAGTATTTTACCATGATGCATGTCGGACAGCAACCCTGCGGCTCCGGTAATTTCCCATAAAAACAGGACATACACCATGTAAGTGTATGTCCCGTCTATGATTCTTATATACATGGATGAACCGGAAAAGATTAGTTACCCATCTGTGCTGCAACTTCTGCTGCGAAGTTTTCGTTCTTCTTTTCCATGCCTTCGCCAACTTCAAAACGAACAACCTTAGCGATGGTCAGAGCCTTATTAACGCTCTCCAGATACTTAGCTACGGTCTGCTTGCCATCCTCAGCTTTAACGTAAGTCTGATCCAACAGGCAGATTTCCTTCAGCTGCTTGGATACACGGCCATCTGCCAGACCCTTGAAGATCTTGTCAGATACGATAGCATCCTTGTCAGCCATAGCCAGCTCAGCCAGAGCTGTTGCAGCTTCTTTGGACAGGAAGTTGAACAGGTAGTTCATATTGCTCTTCTTCTCTTCGTAGATAGCCTTGTCCTCATCGCTCCATGCGGAACTGTTCATAGCCTTGTCGATCAGTTTGTTCAGGATGGGCTTGGGCAGAGATGCAGGGTCATTCAGTGCTGCGTCAACAGTGATCTCCTGTAACTTAGCCAACTCTTCTGCAGAGATATCGTTTCTGCTGATGTAGGTAGGATTCATAGCTGCTACCTGCATAGCGATGTTGGTCAGTGCTTCTCTTGCTGCTTCATCGGATGCACCGTTAGCTGCAACGATAACACCGATACGTCCGCCACCGTGGATGTAGGATACTGCTACATCTCCGGATACTTTCTCGAAACGACGGATGGACAGCTTCTCACCGATGGTAGCGGTCTTCTCTACCAGAGCTTCCTTAACAGTTGCACCTTCGAAAGGAGCAGCCAACAGTGCTTCGATATCTTCTCCATCCTTGCCACCCTGTAAATCAGATGCCAGAGCAGTTGCATTAACAGCCTCTACAAAAGAGGTAAAGGTCTCGTTCTTTGCAACGAAGTCGGTCTCGGAATTTACTTCGATAACACAGGCGGTTTTGCCGTCTGCGGAGATTGCTGCACGCGCAACACCTTCTGCTGCGATACGGCTTGCCTTCTTCTCAGCCTTAGCCTGTCCGTTCTTTCTCAGGAACTCAACAGCTGCGTCCATATCTCCATTGGTCTCGTTCAGAGCCTTCTTACAATCCATCATACCAGCGCCGGTCATTTCACGGAGCTCCTTTACCATAGATGCGGTAATTGCCATTTTTTTATCCTCTCTTCTTAATTAATATATTATCCTTAAAAACCCAGACCGTAATGACAGGCATCGCAATCTGGGTTCCTATATCGTAGTACTATTCAGCGTCAGCTGCAACCTCTTCGATATCCTCAGCCTCGGTAGCAACATCAGCGTCGCTGTATACAGCTTCGCCCTGCTTTGCTTCGATCACAGCGTCAGCCATCTTGGAAACGATCAGCTTAACGGCTCTGATGGCATCATCGTTACCGGGGATGATGTAATCCAGCTCTTCGGGATCGCAGTTGGTATCACCGATACCGATCAGGGTAATGCCCAGTGCATGAGCTTCCTGTACGCAGATTCTCTCCTTCTTGGGATCTACAACAAAGATTGCATCGGGAACTCTGGTCATGTTCTTGATACCGCCCAGATTCTTCTCCAGCTTCTCCCATTCTTTCTTTAACTGAATAACTTCCTTCTTAGGCAGTACATCGAAAGTACCGTCCTGAGACATGGTCTCGATCGCATGCAGTCTTGCGATACGGGACTGGATGGTTCTGAAGTTGGTCAGCATACCGCCTAACCATCTCTCGTTTACATAGTACATACCACAACGCTCTGCTTCAACCTTTACAGCGTCCTGAGCCTGCTTCTTGGTACCAACGAACAGAATGGTGCCGCCCTGTGCAGCGATCTCGGATACTGCCTTGTAAGCTTCGTCAACCTTAACAACGGACTTCTGCAGATCGATGATGTGGATACCGTTTCTCTCGGTGAAGATGTAAGGAGCCATCTTAGGGTTCCATCTTCTGGTCTGATGTCCAAAATGAACACCTGCTTCAAGTAACTGTTTCATAGAAATAACGCTCATGTTTTTACCTCCATTTGGTTAAAATCTTCCGCATTTCTTTTCTGCCGGGACGCGTTAAGAACCCGGTTAGCTCTGACGAAGACTTCTGCTTTTTGCAAGAGCACCATCGCCAAATCGAAAGGCGTGTTTTTTGTCACAACAGTGCGATTATAACATAGGAAAACCCCTATGACAAGGGGTTTTTACTGTTTTCCTGTGATTATTTTTGCAATTTCTTCTTCGGAAGTCCCGGGCACAATCTCATAAGTGCCGGGATTGATGTTGCGGCTGTAGCCATTATTACATAAGTAGTTGTCGAATGCTTTCGCATTTTCCACCAGTCCGGCCTCATACAGCCGTCTGCTGACGCTGCCGGAGTCATCACCTGTGTTGATTGTTATCCCATCTGTCTGCGTCTGCTCCGGTACTTTCGTCGCCTCCGGTTCCGGAGTGGCTTCCGGGGTTACCGTTGTCTCCGACTCATTTATGACCTCCGGTGTTACCGTTACCTCAGGCTCCGTATTCGTTTCCGGTGTCTGTGTCTCTTCAGGCTCCGTGGCTGCTTCCGGTGAGTTTTGCGTCTGTGTCTCCTGCGATGTACTTTCCGTGGGCTGCATTGCATCATTCTGCAGTGCCGCCAGTGTCAGTTCACTGCTGTCCACCATTCCAAGTTCTGCTGCACGCTCTCTGATCTGATCGTCCGTCATGGTCTGTGCCTGTTCCTGTCGGCTGGAAAAGCTGATTCCCAGGATCAGCGCTGTAACGATCATGCCAATTCCAAGTCCGCGCAGATAATATTTCAATTTCATCCTTATCTCCGTCCTTAATTCCTACGATTGTCATCAGGCTTTATACAGGTCGATCACAAGCTTTACTTCACCGACACCCAGACCCAGTTCCTTGGCAATTGCCACTGTTGACTTGCCCTGTCTGTGCATTTCCAGTATCTTCTCGTTATTGTTCTGGCCTTCTTCTGCAGTCTCTCCCATGAATCCGATCTCCGGAGATCCGGCCGATTCCATGGGTTCTGTATTTTCCCGTACCTCCACCGGTTTTTCTTCTGCTGTTTTCTCCATCTGCTGTTTCCGGGGTTCTTCCGTTTTGATCTTTGCCTGATTCTCTGCCGCTTTCACTGCCTGATCCATTTTAGAAACGGTATCCTTAATGTTGGCATACTTGTTGTTCAGCATGTCGTATAGGAACATTGCTTCCTCATGATTTTTGTGGATCTCCTGCAATACAGTGTCGGAGTATTCATTCACTGCCATGATCTTTTCATTGGTCAGACGCTCCAGGGAACGTTCCGCCTTCTCCAGCGCATCCTCCGAGGTCTCATCCATTTTATCCTGCATCTGGCTGCGGACTGTCTGCATTTCCTCTTCCACAAGACCTTTGATTTCTTCTTTCGCTGCTTCTTTATTGATTCCGCTTTCTTTTCCGGAAGGTAATAAAAAGCTTCCTACAAATATTACGATTCCTGCGATCAGCAGAACCACTTCTAACATACCCATACTACTTTTCCTTTGTATTCTCAGATCTTAATATCAAATCCCTGACGCTGGTTCGTCACCACCACACGATCTTTTTCGGTATTTTCTTTTTTCCGGTGTTTTCCACCGTTACCGGCATACTCATTCTTTCCTTTTTCCTTGGCATCATACTGCCCTGTATACCAGTCTGCGTTATCGCTGCTGTGCACTTCTCTGGTACGCTGCTGCGTCTGCTTCTGTGCATGTTCTCCCAACGTCATCTGCTGAAATGCACCCTTATTATCTTCGTTCTGCTTCATTGTAGTGTAATCCTGCGTCCGTGGGATCGACGCAACTTCCAAAGATCCAAACGACATAACTATTCCTCTTTTCCGTCATTCCCTGTCCCTGCATTGTTCTCCTGCAGATTACAGTGGTGTGGACTTCACATCTCCGTCAATGCGCTCGAACCGGCAATAATGATAGGTACTCTTTACCTGCATGGAAGAATCTCCGATGATGATCGTAGTACCCGGATACACCTCTCCACGTACCTGTACCATGGCCCGCTCCTGCGGATTGAACTCCAGCTGTAGTTCCTGCATGTGCCTGTTCTTTTCCTCCAGACACTTCTTATGTGTCTCCATAGCCGCTGCTGTATTTCTGATATAATTAATCTGATCGGGAGTAAAACGCACTCCTTTGCTCTTTTTTTCTGCGAAATTAGCAAGGATCGGCTGCAGACTGCGGAGATTCTTTACGATCTCAGAGACTTCTTTCTGTAGTTGCATGTATTCCGCCTTTTTCTCCGGATCCACACCGACTTCTACTACAGTAGGTGCTCCCAGAGTCGCTCCCAGGGTCTTAACCTCGATCTTCTGTCCGGCACGTACATGCCCTCCGGTGATAAATCCTCTCTTACCTGTTACCTGGATCTCTGTCGCTGCTGTCACATTGCTGTGCAGGATCGACTCCGTGCTGACATAACCTCCGGCACTGGCTGTGGCATTCTCCAGGAATTTTGCAACAATATTGCCACCAGCTTTCAATATTCCCTTTGCCATACCGTTCATGCCGCGGGCAATGATGATATTGCCACCAGCCTCAATGTAGGCGCCTTCCACAACACCGCTTATGATCACGTTACCACCTGCCCGGATGACGAAGTTGGAGGAAACATTGCCGTTTACCTGCACGCTGCCCTCAAAATCAATATTTCCGGTGGACAGATCTACATTTTCCACTTCGTAGACATCCGATACAAACACCTTTCCCTCTACCAGGGAAACATGTCCGTCTACCAGGGAAGTGAGTTTTCTCCGGTCTTCAGAGATCTCTATATTATGACCGAACTCCAGATGCGCTTTTTTCACCTGTCTGGGCCGGATCTTGGCACCCTGTACGGTAGTTCCGTACTCTCCCTCGTCCTCCGGAATGACCTCTGCCAGCAGCTGTCCCTTTTTACAGGGGTTGATCATGTTCAGATGAAAATAATCCACCGTTCCGTCATCTTTTAACGTCGGCTGTGCATGGACATCTGTATTGAAATAATACTTGATACAGGCATCTGTTCCATGTCTGGGTTCCCTTCCCCGTGCTACCACCAGATCGGTACAATAAATTCCATCAGACATAAAGTGATCCTGCAGAACACTCATCTGGATACCATAGACAATATTCCGGAATCTGAGATCCTTGATCACGCTGTCCATGGTCGCACGTTTTCCGGTCTGAGACGCCGGATAGAAACGCACAAGTGCCTGCATATTGTCCTCACTGACTTCAATCTGACAGGATTCCTCGATCTGTGGGCACTCCTTTCTCTCCAGGAAGCAGACATTATCCTCTTCCGCAAGAATCGCCTTCTTAAGGAACATAGAATCATAAGGTACGGATTGTCTGTCCAGATAATCCATTACCTCCTGCAGTCTTACATCCTCTCCACCATCTCTGGGTTGGAAGATCTGTAATCCATAACCTCCCGGTGTTCTCACCACCTGAAAATAGCCATTCTGCATACACCTTTTCCTCTGCCTTCCCATCCCGCATTCCGCTGCGGGTCAACATGGTCTACAAAAGTCCCATGTAGTTTCCCATTTTTATCTTCATTTTCTGTAAAGCACGGGTATGTAGCTGGGATACCCTGGATTCCGACACCTCCAGAATATTACTGATCTCCTTCAATGTCAGATCCTCATAATAATATAGCGTAACTACTTTCTTTTCCTTTTCCGTCAGAAGTTCCAATGCTTCTCCCAGAACCTTGGTCAGTTCTTCTTTTTCCACACTTTCTTCCGGACTGTCAAACTGCGCTGTGGTATGTCTGCTATAATCCTGTGAGACATCACTTCCCTGATCCATATACTCATTCAGGGATACCAGACCTGTGATCTTCATCTGGGACTGCCAGTCCAGATATTCCTCTGAAGAAATTCCCAGCCCCGCCGCAATGTCTTCATCCGTTGCACTGCGTCCTGTGGTCTGTTCCACTTCTTTGATGACCGCATCAATCTTCTTCTGACGCTGTCTTATGGTCCGGGGAATCCAATCCATTTTACGGATCTGATCCAGAATTGCTCCCCGGATCCGCAGGCTGGCATATGTCTCAAACTTCACCTCTTTCAGGCAATCAAACTTATCAATGGCGTCGATCAGCCCAAAGATTCCGTAACTGACCAGGTCCTCATAATCCACATTATAGCCCAGATACATACTCAGTCGGCCCGCTACTACCTTAACAAGCGGAGCATACTCCAGTATCAACTGTTCTCTGGTCTCCGGTCGCTTATTAGCAGCATATTCTTCTAATAACCTTTTCTTACCGGCTTCATCCATTCGAATCGCTTACACCCTTCTGCGCTGTATCCTCTTCTTCGGTTCCAGCTGCTTCTTCCTCTTGTAAAGCCTTCTCTTTTTCTTCCTGCTCCTGTTTTTCCTTTTCCTCATTCTGTCTGTCGAAACGGTCCAACAGCATGCGGAGCACGCTTCCCAGACAATAAAACAGCAGCATAACAGTAAAAAGTGCCACAAGACCTGCCAGTAACGAATAACTTCTTACCAGCGTTACGATACAGGTACATGCACCTGCGATCAGCATCAAAAGCAATGGCATATTCTTTCTGTTCATAATTTACCCATCCGGTCATCCATCCTTAAATGATGGATTCACTCTTTCCTACTGCACGAATATGGAACTCCCCGGTCTCTGGATAAAAAGTAACGGTTCTTCCATAATTTTTGCCTGTATCCTGCGCCAGAATCGGAATACTGATCTCTTTCAGTTTCTTTTTCACAGCTTCCACATTGCGGTCCCCCACCTGCATCATGTCATTTTTTCCCTGAAATGTGAACATGGTGGCACCACCGGCAATCTTGGCAACCATTCTTGCCTTTTTTGCTCCCAGCTTTTCCATCTGGCGCACCAGTTCATCAATCCCGGTATCTGCAAATTTTGCAATGTTCTGGCTGCTGTTACGGATCGTAGTACTGTCCGGCAGCATAATATGTGCCAGACCGCCTATTTTTGTTACCGGGTCGCGGATTGCTATTCCCACACAGGAGCCCAGTCCCAGAGTTGTCACCCCGTCGGGGCTTACGCAGGTTTTCAGATCCGCCATCCCTACTTTAATAATCTCGCTCATTCTGCTCCCCTTCTTCTGTTCTCCTGAATCTATTCTACAGGTATTCCCAAAGATTTCAGAATCTTCGGGTAAGATTCAATATCGGGAACCAGAATAAAATAGCCGTCGATCTCAACTTCATCATAGAACTGAGACTGTATCAGTAATATCTTATCTCCCAGTGTTCCGAATTCAATGGCGGGAACGCTGAG
>ULXU01055112.1_pt1 | contig 32265 bp, 29 predicted proteins | sample 1961521 | NCBI WGS metagenome assembly ULXU01 (sample SAMEA4835845, study PRJEB28245) | human gut metagenome | biome: gut microbiome; material: fecal sample | place: Denmark | collected 2008
GCGCTGCCAGATTGATGATAACCGTTATTTTATAAACCCACACTGCATAAATGATATAATAATAAACAGCAAGGATTATGCCCTCTTTATCCACAACTACCTGATATCTTGCCATACTGATTAGAATTGTAATAAATAAGAGCACTCCTTGAAATATCATGATTTCTCCGCCAACAGAAATCATTTCTCTCCAATACCATTTTCTTCGATTCGGATATCTTGAAAATACATAGATACTTGCCGTACAAAAATGACGATACACCGCTATTCCCATATAACATTCCAATACAAAGAAGGGCATAAGCCGCATTGCAAAAGAAAGCAGTTCTGTCATTGAAAAGGAAAGTGCAAATTCCCCTCTTGAACCGCCAAGTTGTAAGATAAGTTCGGAAAGCGTGATTGTTCCGCTGTAGGGATTCACATACATGATGCTTAAAAAAAATGCTCCAAAGACAGCAATCAGAAGAATGCTGCGATTTTGATATTTTCTCATAGGCAGTCCTTTCTGCTGCTTATAAGCGTTGCTGCCACAGAAAAAATGAGGATTGCCAGAAGTCCTGTTACAAAGACAACGATATTCTTTTCCCGCTCATTAAAAATAAGGAGCATATCATACCAACGAAAACTTGCACCTTCACTTGGGGAAAGCATCGCGCTTAAATTCAACAGCAGAAAGACTGGCAAAAACAGAAAAACATTGTATTTTACTCTGACGACAGAAGAAACTGCCACGGTAAATGCCCCTAATATTCCTGACAGGACAGCAAACACCAGTGTTCCCACAATAGCATAGAGATAGGGTGCCCGCAGATAAAAATCGCTGAACATATAATTACGCACTGCCTCTGTAAATGCTTTTTCATAATAACCCCAATTTGAAAGGTCTCCGGTTGCTTCCAACGGAAATGCAACACAGTTAAGCAATATTTCTATTAAAAATGGAATACTAAAAACGATTGTTGTCGTAAAAAAGGCGGCGATTATTTTACTGTATATGTAATTTTTTCTGCCAAGACGGGCAGTCATGTATACATTTTCTCCCGTCTGATATTCCTTTACCAATGCAAACCCAGCCGGACATACCACCAGAAGCGGATATAACTGTATGAGCAATATTGTCATGTCCGCATTATAGTTTGTGCAGTTATAACTTAACAGAAGCAGTTTCATCGGCTGATACATATTTAGGACATCTCTCCCCTGAAATGCCACAACATTGCTTATATAATTAAAAAGTACCATGGCAAGCAGTATGTAAAAAACAATGACTGCATTCTTTTTTCTTAACAGATATCCTGTCTGTGATATCGTTGTCCTCCAAAACATGCGAGTCCCCCTCTGGTATTATAATAAATCCTTTTTTCTGAAGAAAAGGCATGCCAAAACTGCACACAGCATGGAAAAACCAAGCCAGGCTGCGCAGAGTGCGCCGACCGGAGCCGCCCCTTTTAAAATGACCGCTGATAAATTGACGGACATTAACGGTATCATTGCAGCACCGCTTTCCATCTGGCTCTGCACTGCAAAAGAAAGTAACGGTAAGGCAACGGCACAGATTGCCAGAATCGATTCATTCTTAATCAGCACCGCCAATAACATCCCAAATGCCGTAAAAAACAGGACGCCACACACTGCTAACAGAAGTATCTGCAACAGGAAACTCTCTGTCGTAATAATGCTTCCATTGTCACACAATATTGGGTAATACCGGTTTCCAACGCCAAACAGTGCACTACAGATTGCAAAGACGCCAACCGTTGTGATTGTCACAGAGAGAACCGCCATAAACAATGCCGCACCCATTTTACAAAGAATCATTTCTGTACGGGAAAACGGGGTCTGCAACAGAAGCTTTATTCCTCCATGCAAACGCTCTGTGATAAACCCAAATGCTCCAAACAGCATTGCCAGCACCGGAATTAAAAACGGTAGAAACTGTTTTGCATACATCACGAGTACATTCCAGCCATCGCAGGCATTAGACGGTGTTTTCGGTTCCATGTCATAATCGAGGAGATACTGATATAATTTGATACTGTCATTTATTTTTGGAACGTTAGCTGTAATTCTGATATTTTCTACCAGCCAGAGTTCCCCTTCGTCCTGTTTTATGGCAAGCGAAAGTTCCTGTCTCCAGTCCCCGCTCTTTCTTGCATCTGTCATTTTTGACAATAACTCCGACTGTTCTTCCATTTTTTCTTTTAATTCCTCTCTCGAAGTTTCGTCCAATCCCTGATTATTTTCAAAATAAGCCTGCACTTCACTGGATAGCAGTGCTTCTTTCCTCTGATATTCCTCGCAAATCTTTCTGGTATAATCCGTGGAAGAGTGTCTGATTCCAAGGAAACAAAACCAGCCGACACAAACCAGAAATGATACAGCGGCAATTGTAAACAGGAATCGCCGCGTATTTTTTATTTGAAATAAAAATAACTTTTTCATTTTAAAGCACATCCTTTTTTCGGAAAATGGCAGCCGCAAGCCAGAAGAAAGCCGCAGACCACAAAATCAGCAGGATACAAAACACGATTCCGGAAAAGGCCGTTTTCACCACCATCGTATTGGACGATACAAAAGACACCAGACCAGCTGAGTCGTCCTGAAATGAAAAAGTTTTCTGATATACTTTTCCCAAACCTGCCGCAATCCCATCTGTCAATGAAAATGGAAGGTACTGTAAAAATCCATTTACTCCGCCGGATGTCATCAGACTTTTTCGCATGGCAAATACTCCCCCTGCTGCAAGTATGGTTCCAAAAACCAGCGAAAAAATGCCATTCCGGATAAGCACTCCAATCAAAAGGGCAAATGCTGCAAAAAACAGCAGGGCGCAAAATGATACTGCTCCTGCCCGAAGCCACAGCCGCCACTCTGCAATATAGATTTCTTTTCCCACAGAAAAGAAGGATTTCTCTGCCAGTATCGGATACCGGATATCCCCGGTTCCTGCGACAACCGTTCCGCCTAAAAATGCTCCGAATCCAGCCACAAAAAGTGCCACCATTCCAAGCAATGCGCCTGCTATGTATTTATTCCAAAGAAATCTTGTCCTCGAATACGGTAACCCAAGCGGCAGCTTGATGCTTCCCATTCGTATCTCTGTTGCCAGACAATCGGCAAAAAGCAAAAGCATTACAATCGGGAGAATCAAAAACAGATATTCCTGTAAAAATGAGGTCACCGCCTGTGCGCCATCGCAGTAGGATTCTTCCATATACGGCGAATGATAGAATTTTATTCCTTTTTTAACCAGAATGGAACAGATAGCCACATTTTTCTTTGCCCTGTTAAAAGACTCATCGTCTAAAATAATTCCTGCTTTGTTTGATGATACCTCATTATTGCTTTCCTGCAATGTGGCGCTTATAACCGCTGGTACATCCTTGTTTTCATAAGCTGTCACAAGCTCTGAATATGCCGCAGCCTCCTCTTCGTAATATGCCGCCCTATCCGCATCCTTCTCACTTTGTGCATTTTCAATTGCACTTATCACAGATATTTGTGCGTTATAAAGACTCATTTCATTGAGTGAAGAAACCTGATTGTTGTATTTTTTTGCACCGTTCAGCGAAATTCCAAAAGCAAAGGCAAATATCAGAACCAATACCACCAGAAACTTTCTGTCCGCCTGTTTTCTTAATTCCATGAAAAGCAACTTCAATTATGGAACACCTGCCTTTCCTCCTCTGAGAAAAGAGAACGATATTTGTTTTCCAGCTCTTCTTCACTTTCTTCCCCGCTCTCTCCAATCACTTCCCCATGATGTAAGAATACAAATCTCGAAGCAACCTTCTGAAGCTCGGTCAGCAAATGTGAAGAAATTAAGATTGCCATACCCTTCTCTGACGCCTCTTTCATTCTTTCCCGAATCAGAAAGATGCCATCCGGGTCAAGTCTATTTAATGGTTCATCCAATACCAGAAACTGAGGCTGTGCGGCAAAACATAGTGCAATTCCAAGTCTCTGTTTCATTCCGATGGAATATGTTTTTACCCGGCTGTCCAACTGTTTTTCAAAATTGAGCAAATCTGAAAGTTTTTCAATCTCTGTTCTCGGTATTCCGCGCGTATCACAGACCATATGAAGGTGCTGTCTTCCGGTCAGCTGCGGATAAAGTCCTGGTTCTTCCACCAGAAATGCCGCATTTTTCATCGCAGCAGCATGCGCACTCCCCACATCCTGTCCACAGATTGTAATTTTCCCTTCATCCGGAAAATTGTATCCGGCAATCAGCTTCATCAAAGATGTTTTTCCTGCACCGTTTGGCCCTACCAGCCCGACAATCTCACCCGGTGCGATTGACAGACTGACTTTTTGCAGTATTTGTTTCATTCCAATGGTTTTTGATACATTTTCTACTCGTAAGATATCTTCCATAACTTCTCCTTCTCCATTCATTCATCAAAACATACCCATTAGGCATACGAAACTAAAAAAGCAAGGCAGTTGTGGTAACTCCTACAACTGCCTTTATTATAATCTTAGTATGAATATAGTACACTTATTTATTTAAAACTATATGGATATTCGAAGCGTCCGGCACATTTAACGGCAACACCATTATAGGAATTTGTCGTAGAAACTACTTTCGGATCCCCCACATATACTTTTTTGCCCTTTGGTACTGTTACGGTATGATAAACTACGGGAGATCTATATACACCACCATCGTTTCCATTTTTTCACCTCGTTTTGCCTATTATAGCATATATCAACTTATTTTTGTAGAAAAAATCCCGTGCTGAGTTTGAATGTAACTTCAGCACAGGCTTTTTATGAGGCGACTTTTTTCAAAGGATTCTATTCTTACATGGTAATCTGTCCATGTTTTTCGTAGTTTGTCACTTTTGTCACTTTATTCTGTTCATCTACAAACAATACGGTCGGGTGAAGCTCTGCTGCTTCCTCCGGTGTCACCTGGGCATATGCCATCAGAATGATTTTATCGCCGGGCTGCACCATGCGCGCAGCGGCACCGTTTAAGCAGATGACTCCGCTTCCTCTCTCACCGGCAATCGTGTAGGTTTCAAACCGGGAGCCGTTGTTCACATCCACGATATGAACCTTCTCATACTCTAAAATGCCGGACTGCTCTAATAAATCAATGTCTACCGTGATGCTTCCGACGTAGTCCAATGCCGCCTGTGTCACGGTGGCACGATGAATTTTTGCCTTTAACATGGAAATTGTCATTTTATTTTTCTCCGTTCTGCCGTAAAATGGCTCTTTTTTTAAGCTTCCTCTGTCATGAAGTTGTCGATGAGGCGTGTCTTTCCGATATATACCGCAATCGCTGCCAGTACGCCGTGCTCGGTCGTTTCCACCTGCTGCATTGTGGATAAATCCACGATTTTTACATAATCAATTTTGGCAAGCGGCTCTTTTTCGATTTCTGCGGTCATTGCCTCTTTGATTTTCCGGCAGTCTTTTTCTCCCTGCTCAACCATTTTTTTGCCAAGGAAAATAGAGCGGCTTAACACAAGTGCTGCTTTTCTTTCTTCCGGAGAAAGATAGGTATTTCTGGAACTTTTGGCAAGTCCGTCCTCTTCACGGATAATCGGACAGCCCACAATGGTAAGCGGCATATTCAAATCCTTTACCATCCTTTTGATTACTGCAAGCTGCTGCGCATCCTTCTGTCCGAAGTATGCCTTATCCGGTGTTACAATATTGAATAATTTTGCCACGACTGTGCACACGCCGCGGAAATGTACTGGTCTGCTTAATCCACAGAGTTCTTCCGTCAGCACATTCATATCCACATAGGAATAAAAGTTATCCCCATACATCTCTTCCGGTGTCGGATGAAAAATTAAATCAACGCCGTGTGCCTCGCAGACCTTTGCATCGTGCTCTAAGTCTCTTGGATAGCTTGCTAAATCCTCGTTTGGTCCAAACTGCATCGGATTTACAAAAATGCTGACAACCACTTTGTCATTTTCCCCTGCTGCATCCATGAGGCTTGCATGACCTTCATGTAAATATCCCATGGTCGGAACAAACCCTACGGTCTTTCCTTCTTTTTTCCACTCTCTTACCTGTGCTCTTACTTCTTCTATCGTTGATACAATCTTCATTGTCTTTTCCTGCTTTCTTTTAATATAATTTTTCAATCACTTCGTCTGAAATCTGGAAGGTATGCTCTTCTCCCGGAAATGTTCCCGCTTTTGTCTCGTCGATATAAGCTTTGACGCCTTCGCGCATTGCCTCGCCCACCTGTGCAAACTGTTTTACAAATTTCGGTTTCATATCGCTGTACATGGCAAGCAAATCCTGATATACAAGCACCTGACCGTCGCAGCCTGCTCCGGCACCGATACCAATGGTCGGAATGTGTAATTCTTCTGTGATTTTTGTAGCAAGCTTTGCCGGAACACACTCCATCACTACCATGCAGGCACCTGCTGCCTCAACTGCCTTTGCGTCCTCAATTAATTTCTGTGCTGCTTTTAAATCCTTACCCTGTACCTTAAAGCCGCCAAATGCATTGACAGACTGCGGTGTCAGTCCGATATGGGCAACAACCGGAATCGATGCTTTCACGATTGCTTCAATGTGCGGTGCAAATTCCGCTCCGCCCTCTAATTTTACAGCGTTTGCACGTCCTTCTTTCATCAGGCGTCCCGCATTGACCACGGCATCATACACCGATGTCTGATAAGACATGAACGGCATATCTGTTACTACAAATGCATTTTTTGTGCCTCTTGCTACCGCTGCCGAGTGGTGAATCATATCCTCCATTGTGACAGACAACGTGTCTTCGTAACCGAGCATTACCATTCCCAGCGAATCTCCTACTAAAATAGTATTAACGCCGGATTCGTCCATGATTTTTGCGGTCGTATAATCATACGCCGTCACCATGACGATTTTATCCTTCTGCTCTTTTTGTTTCTGTAATGTAAGTACGGTGTTTTTCATGTTAATCTAATCCTCTCCAATATCTGTCGACATGAGAAGTGCTCTCATTGCCGCATAGTCTCTATCCGGATTTTTCTGCTCCGCAATTTTCAAAAGCTGCTTTGCATTTTCCAGATATGCCTGTTTCATGCCGCCATCCATTGCATCCAAATGTTTTTGCACGGTATTTTTATCGCCGCGCTCCACCGGACCGGTCAATGAAGAAACACATCCCTGTGTGTGGATGTTTTCCAGATTGCCTTTTGCAAGCCGGTACAGCTCTTCCTCTGCTTCTTTTTCTGTAAATCCACATTCGAGAAACAGTGTTTCTGCCATAAAAAATACCGCCGTCATGTGGTTGGATGCCAACGACGCCGCTGCATGATATTTTGTTTTGTCTTCCGCAGAAATAATCCGGGTCCGATTCCCCATCTGCGTAAACATGGTTTTAATATTGGAAATATTTCGCACATCACCCTCAATGGTAAACATTGCGTCCGCAAGCGTCTGCCAGGAATTTTCCCTGCTGCTGACTGCACAAAGAGGATGAATAGAATAGGCCATACTACCAGTACGCTCTATATCAGAAAAGATACCTGAACTGTGAATCCCGCTGCAATGAGCGATTATTTTTTCATGGGCATACGGTTTCGCCGCCTCCCATACCTCGCTGATACAATCATCGGGCACAGTAAAAAAAATCATGTCGCTGCTGCTTATGATTTCTTCTAAACTATTGTATTGTTTCGTGTTGGTGAATTTTGCCGCCGATGCGGCTGACTCCGGGCTCAGACTATAATAACCTCCTACTTTCCTGCCCTTTTCCATAAAATATTTGCCGAGTGACACGCCGACTTTTCCAGCGCCGATAAAACTTATTTGCATGCTTCCCCCTTTACAGAAGCAGCATACGACTGTCCCATTCCATAACGGATATGCGCGGTTTTTCTTTGTTTTATACTCTTTTTCTGATAAAAATATGTTCTGGTATGATTTCCTGTGTGTGGAATATCATCCAGAACATACTATAGCACGTTGCAATTTAGGATTCAATATGGAAATCTTATTCTTCCTCGCCATCTCCTTGGGCGCGCTCTAACAATTCTTTCATAAGTTCGTCATCCGTCTCGGTCGTTTCTGGATTCATAACTGCTTTTCCTGCATTCTCTGCTGCAAGTGCAACATTCTTTGCCTCTTCTTCCTCGGTCAGAAGCTCGGAAGTGTCGGTGTTTTCCATTAAAGTTGCATCCTCGCGGACTTTTGCAATGCTTGCAACTGTCACATTTTCATCCAGGTTAATCAGTTTGACACCAGAGGTAATACGTCCTAATAATGTAGTATCACTTACCTTAATCCGGATAATGATTCCCTCTGTGGTAATGAGCATCAGCTCGTTATTCTGATTGACAGCCTTCACACCCACAATATTTCCGGTCTTTTCGGTAATCTTGTAGCACTTCACACCCTTACCACCACGGTTCTGGGTCGTAAATTCAGAAATCAGTGTGCACTTTCCAAGACCTTTTTCGGAAACAATCATCAGTGCATCACCCTGTGACTCCATCTGCATTCCGATGACTTCGTCACCGTCTGTCAGGTTCATACCGATAACACCCATGGAAACACGTCCTGTTTTTCTTACATCTGTCTCTTTAAAACGGATACACTGACCGTATTTTGTTACCAGGAAAATATCTTCGGTATTGTTGGTCTTCTTTACCTCAATCAGTTCATCGTCTTCTCTTAAGTTGATGGCGGCAAGACCTTTTTTGCGCACATTGGCATATTCCATAATCGGCGTTTTCTTTACGATACCTTTTTTGGTTGCCATGAAAAGATAATGGCCATCGTTAAATTCCTTGATTGGAATCACCGCGGTAATTTTTTCTCCCGGCTGTAACTGTAACAGATTTACAATTGCAGTTCCGCGGGAAGTACGGCTTGCCTCCGGAATCTCGTATGCCTTCAGGCGGTATACACGTCCGGTGTTGGTAAAGAACATCATGTAGTGATGGGAGGTCGTCATAAGAAGCTCCTCGATATAGTCTTCCTCAATCGTCTCCATTCCTTTGATTCCCTTACCACCGCGGTTCTGTGCACGGAAATTGTCAATGCTCATCCGCTTGATGTAACCAAGTTTTGTCATTGTAATGACAGTATTCGTTACCGGAATCAAGTCCTCCATGGAAATATCGTACTCATCAAATCCGATAGAAGTTCTCCTGTCATCGCCGTATTTGTCTGCAATTGCCGCAATTTCTTCGCGGATAACACCAAGCAGCTTCTTCTCGTCTGCCAAAATTGCCTTCAATTCACTGATTAATTCCTGCAGCTGCGCATACTCTGCCTCTAACTTTTCACGTTCGAGACCTGTCAGTGCACGCAGACGCATATCTACGATTGCCTGTGCCTGTGCATCGCTTAAGGAGAAACGATCCATTAAACGCTCTTTTGCTTCCGGTGTATTTTTGCTGCTGCGGATAATCGAGATGACTTCATCAATATTGTCTAACGCAATCAGTAAGCCCTGTAAAATATGGGCGCGTTCCTCTGCCTTGTTTAAATCATACTTTGTTCTTCTTGTTACGACATCCTTCTGATGCTCCAGATAATAGTGGAGCATATCACAGAGATTTAAGACCTTCGGCTGATTATCAACAAGCGCAAGCATGATGACACCAAAAGTATCCTGCAACTGCGTATGCTTAAACAGAAGATTTAACATGACATTTGGGTTTACGTCACGGCGCAGCTCAATACAGATGCGCATACCCTGACGGTCAGACTCATCACGCAAATCGGTGATACCATCTAACTTTTTATCGCGGACAAGCTCCGCAATCTTTTCAATGAGGCGTGCTTTATTTACCATAAACGGAAGCTCCGTTACGACAATGCGGTTCTTTCCATTTTGCATCGGTTCAATATCCGTCACGGCACGCACACGGATTTTGCCGCGTCCGGTACGGTAAGCTTCATTGATTCCTGTCGTACCAAGAATCATACCGCCGGTCGGAAAATCCGGTCCCTTTACGATTGGAAGCAGCTCCTCAATCGTTGTCTGACGATTCTCGTTTACCTGATTATCAATAATTTTTACCACGGCAGCAATCACCTCGCGGAGATTGTGTGGTGGAATATTCGTTGCCATGCCGACTGCAATTCCGGTCGTTCCGTTTACCAAAAGGTTCGGATAACGTGATGGAAGAACGGTCGGTTCCTTCTCTGTCTCATCAAAGTTCGGCTGGAAATCTACGGTATCTTTATTGATATCCGCTAACATTTCCATGGAAATTTTGCTCAGACGTGCCTCTGTATATCGCATTGCTGCGGCACCGTCTCCATCGACGGAACCAAAGTTTCCGTGTCCGTCTACGAGCGGATAACGGGTTGACCACTCCTGCGCCATATTTACCAGAGCACCATAGATGGAACTGTCTCCGTGGGGATGATATTTACCCATGGTATCTCCGACAATACGGGCACACTTACGGTGCGGCTTGTCCGGTCCGTTATTCAATTCAATCATGGAATATAACACACGGCGCTGTACCGGCTTTAGGCCATCTCTTACATCCGGCAGTGCACGCTGGGCGATAACGCTCATCGCATAATCGATGTAGGAGGATTCCATGGTCTCCTTCAAATCGACCTCATTAATCTGGTCAAAAATTTTATCATCCATCTGATTTTCCTCACTTCTTTACAACTACAAATGCCTAAATATCCAGATTCTGTACAAATTTGGCATTCTTTTCGATAAATTCACGTCTCGGTTCTACTTTATCTCCCATAAGCGTACTGAAGGTCACGTTAATCTCGGAAGAATTCTCATCGTCAATCATGACTTTCTTTAAGATACGGCGTTCCGGATCCATGGTTGTCTCCCAGAGCTGCTCCGCATCCATCTCACCAAGTCCTTTGTAACGCTGGATTTTATTATTTCCGTCACGTCCGATTTCGGTAAGAATTGCATTTAACTCCTCATCGCTGTACGCATACCAGATATTTTTATTTTTCTCAATCTTAAACAATGGCGGCTGTGCGAGATATACATGTCCGGTGCGGATTAAATCCGGCATGAAACGATACAAAAATGTCAACATCAGCGTACTGATATGCGCGCCGTCGACATCGGCATCTGTCATAATAATAATCTTGTCATAGCGCAGCTTTTCAATATCAAAATCCTCATGGATTCCGGTACCGAATGCAGTAATCATCGCCTTAATCTCTGCATTTCCGTAGATACGGTCAAGTCTTGCTTTTTCTACGTTTAAGATTTTACCGCGGAGCGGAAGGATTGCCTGCGTTGCACGGCTTCGCGCTGTTTTTGCGGAACCGCCGGCGGAATCTCCCTCTACGATAAAAATTTCACAATTTTTCGGGTCTTTATCGGAACAGTCCGCAAGTTTTCCCGGAAGAGAAGTGCCTTCAAGTGCTGTTTTTCTGCGGGTCAGGTCTCTTGCCTTGCGCGCAGCTTCCCTTGCACGCTGTGCAAGCAGGGATTTTTCACAGATACTTTTTGCGATTGTCGGATTCTGCTCCAGGAAATAGGTGAGCTGTTCACTTACAACGGAATCAACGGCTCCACGGGCTTCACTGTTTCCAAGCTTCTGCTTGGTCTGTCCCTCGAACTGCGGTTCCTCAATCTTGATACTGATGATTGCGGTCAGTCCCTCTCTGATATCATCTCCGGTGAGCGCCGGCTCACTGTCCTTTAAAATTTTGTTTGCTCTCGCATAGGTGTTGAAGGTTTTTGTCAGCGCATTACGGAATCCGGCAAGATGCGTACCACCCTCCGGTGTAATGATATTATTGACAAAGCTGTAGGTCGAATCATTGTAGGAATCATTGTGCTGCATTGCCACTTCCACATAAACACCGTCTCTTACTCCCTCGCAGTAGATGACCTCCGGATAGAGAACCTCATTGCTGTTATTTAAGTAAGTGACAAATTCCTTGATTCCTCCGGCATAGTGAAAATCTTCTGTAACAACCGGCTCTTCGCGGTTATCGGTTAAGATAATGCGCAGTCCTTTTGTTAAAAATGCCGTCTCACGCAGACGCTGTTTTAACGTATTGTAGTCATAAACCGTATCTTCAAATATCGTTGCATCCGGCCAGAAGGTAACCTTCGTTCCATGCTTGTCCGGCTCACATCCCCCGATTACTTTAACCGGTTCTTCCGGTTTTCCAATTTTATAACTCTGACCGTATACCTTTCCTTCTTTGTATACTTCGACGGAAAGTTTCGTAGAAAGTGCATTTACAACAGACGCACCTACTCCGTGAAGACCGCCGGATACTTTATATCCGCCACCGCCGAACTTTCCGCCGGCATGAAGTACCGTATATACCACTTCCAGTGCAGATTTTCCTGCCTTGTGATTGATATCAACCGGTATTCCACGTCCGTCATCTTCTACCGTGATTGAATTATCTTCGTTGATGGTCACTTCGATATTTTTGCAGTATCCGGCAAGTGCTTCGTCTACCGCATTATCCACGATTTCATACACAAGATGGTGAAGTCCTCTTAAGGAGGTACTTCCAATATACATACCAGGTCTTTTGCGGACTGCTTCCAATCCCTCTAAAATCTGAATCTGGTCAGCTCCATATTCGTTTTCTACAGCCATAATTAACCTTACCTTTCAAACACTTCTCCATGAATCACCTCAAACACCTTGTTAATCTGAAAACGGTTTTTGACAAACTCGTCAAGACCGGTACAGGTGATAATGGTCTGTGTATCACTTATATTGTTAAGCAGATAATTCTGCCTGTTACTGTCAAGCTCCGACAATACATCATCGAGTAAAAGCACCGGTGTCTCATGGATTGCCGCTCTTACTAACTCGATTTCTGACAGTTTTAAGGACAAAGCGGAAGTCCGCTGCTGTCCCTGGGAACCAAATTTCCGGATATCCACACCCTGAATGGAAAACAATAAGTCATCCCGATGTGGTCCTACAGATGTCTGACAATATTTCAAATCCCGTTCTTTTGCCCGGGATAGTTCATCTTCAAAAAAAATATCTTCGACATCCGGCTCATAGCTTAACAGAAGTTCTTCTTTTTCCCCGGAAATCCGGTAATGAATCTGATGGACAATCTCACTGATTTCTTCCACAAATTTTTTTCTTCTTGCAATTACACGCCTGCCGGTTTCCACAAGCTGCATATCCCAGATGGGAAGCGTATCACGAAGCTCCGGTCTGAAATTTAAGTCCTTTAGCAGCTTATTTCTCTGGTTTAAAATCTTATTGTAATTCGTCAGATCCGCCAGATAAATTTTATCGAGCTGGCATAACTCCAAATCCAGAAAACGACGGCGTTCCGAAGGTCCGTTTTTGATGATATTTAAGTCCTCCGGAGAAAAAAACACCATGTTCAGAATTCCAAACAGTTCACTTGCCTTTTTCAGTGGCATTTTATTCACCGCAATTCCCTTGGCACGATTCTGTTTGAGATGAATATCAATCTGGTATTCCTTCTGCTGCTTTAACACGATAGTACGAAGATGTGCTTCCTGTTCCCCGAAGCGAATCATCTCTTTATCTTTGCTTCCCTTATGGGATTTGGTCGTACCGCTTACATATGCCGCTTCTAAAATATTGGTTTTTCCCTGTGCGTTATCGCCGAAAAGGATATTTGTCCCCTCGTCCAACGACAGATTAAGCTGCCCGTAATTGCGGAAATTCTTTAATTCAATGGATTTGATAATCATTTCACAATCTTAAAGGTCTCGCCATGAAATGCTACCACATCTCCGTCATGAAGTTTCTTTCCACGCTGGAGTTCCACTTCACCGTTTACGGTAACTTCTCCATCCTGGATGGCAAACTTTGCTTCCACTCCGGAGTCCACAAGACCTGCTTTCTTTAGTGCCTGTCCTAATTTGATAAATTCATCCGTCTCACGGATTGCTACTTCTGTCATAGTCCACCTCTATACTGTTGCTGCATTAAAATTAACCGGAAGAATCAGATAAATAAACCTGCCTTCGTCATCCTTGATGAAGCACGGAGCTTTTGGATTTACCATGTAAAGAGAAACTTCCTCATCGTCAATGACGCGGAGTGCATCAATGAAGAACTTCGGATTGAATCCAATCATGATATCCTTTCCTTCTTTTGCGATATTGATATCTTCTTTGAAGGAACCAACAAAGGAATTCATTTTAAGTTCAATCTTATCATCCGTGATGTTCATGATAATCGGTTTTTTATCCCCTTCTTTGATTAAAAGGGTGGCACGGTTGATGGAACTTAACAGCTCTCTCTTGTTTAACTTTACTTTTGTCTCATAATCAGAAGAAAGCATCTGTTCAATTTTGAAGTATTCTCCTTCAATCAAGCGGGAGACAACCGTCGTATTATCAAATTCAAATAAAATATGATTGTCAGTCAGGAAAATATTGACATCTTCATCTGCATTTCCTGGTAAAATCTTGCTGATTTCCTGAAGTGTTTTTCCTGGAACGATAATTTTACGACTGCTGTAGTTTTGTTTCAAATCAATATTGCGGATAGAAACACGGTGTCCGTCGAGAGAAACAACCTTCAGTTCGTTCTCATTGATTTCAAATAATTCACCTGTCATCAGTTTGTTATTATCATTGTCAGCGATAGAGAAAATAGTCTGACGAATTACTTCTTTCAGGGTAAACTGAGAAATACTGATTTGTTCGTCACGTTCAATATAAGGAATATAGGAAAAGTCTTCGCCGGATTTACCAATAATATTAAAATTGGATTTTTCACAGGTAATCGTTGTCTTAAAAGAAGCGTCGGTTTCAATCACAACGTCACTGTCGTCAAGGTTACGGATAATCTCGGAAAAGATTTTTGCATCGAGAGCGATAATACCACGTTCTACGATTTCTCCATCGATGACTGTTTCGATACCGAGTTCCATATCGTTTGCCATCAGTTTAATTTCATTTGCGGAAGCGTCAATTAAAATACATTCCAAGATTGCCATAGTTGTTCTGGTCGGAACTGCTTTCGAAACGATATTGACGCCATGTAATAAATTTGCTTTCGAACAGATTAGTTTCATTTTGTGAATAACTCCTTCCTGTTAATAACGTGGTGGCAGCCACAACCGCCATATATAGAAATATAAAAAGATATTAAAAGTAATCTTCTTAGGGGGCGTTTATAAGTGAATAACTTCCAGAGCCCTTGAAAATGAAGCACTTCAAGAAAATTTGAAGCTGTATAACTATGTGAAAAGGATGCGGATTCGGGTTGGACAAGTTGTGAATAAAAAATTATGTAAACCAGAGGCGTTCTGGAACTTAAGGTTTACATAATATAGTTGTCCAAGTACTTCCACATCAGACTCACGTGATATCAACAGAATATCAACATCAGTTTGGGTTAATCTTTTTCTTGATGGTTTCAATCAGATTCCTCGTTGTTTCGTTGGAATCGTACTCATCCGCAATTTTTTTGATACCATGAATAATCGTGGAGTGATCCCTTCCACCAAGCAGGGAGCCGATAGAGTCAAGCGGAATATCGGTCATCGTCTTGCAGAGGTACATCGCAATCTGTCTTGGTCTTGCAATGTCGCTGCTGCGGTTCTTTGAAATCATCTGGTCAAGTGAAATCTGGAAGTGCTCGGAAACAACCTCAATGATTAACTGAGGCGTGATTTCTTTCGGCTTGTCCGGCGTGATGATATTCTGAAGTTCTTTCATGGCAATATCCATGGTAATCGCAGTTTTTTCAAGGTTCGAGTAAGCAAGGAGTTTGTTTAAAGCTCCCTCTAACTCACGAATGTTTGATTTAATGTTCGTAGCGATATAGTTTAAGATATCATCACTTAAATCCATATCATCCGCATCGACCTTGCGGCGCAGAATCGCCATTCGGGTTTCGTAGTCGGGAGTGCCGATGTCTGCCATCAGACCCCATTCGAAACGGGAACGGATTCGTTCTTCTAAGGTTTCCATCTCTTTCGGCGGTTTATCGGAAGTTAAGATAATCTGCTTACCGGCAGAGTGAAGCGCATTGAAAGTGTGGAAAAATTCTTCCTGTGTACTTTCTTTTCCTATAATAAACTGTACGTCATCGACCATAAGAACATCGATGGTACGGTATTTCTCACGAAACTTATTCATGGCGGAAGCATTACCGCTACGGATAGATTCGATAACTTCGTTTGTAAATTCCTCGGAGGTAACGTAAAGTACCTTCGCATTCGGGTTCTTTTCTAATATGAAGTGACCGATGGAATGCATCAGGTGGGTTTTACCGAGTCCAGGACCCCCGTAAATATAAAGAGGGTTGTAGGCTTCACCCGGAGATTCCGCAACTGCAAGAGAAGCAGACTGGGCAAAACGGTTGTTGCTGCCGACGACAAAGGTATCGAAGGTATAGTTCGGATTCAGGTTTGTCCTGCCGGCATTGTCCGTAGAAACGACAGACTTCTGCGGTTTATTCTTTCCGAGACTTAATGACTTGGTATCTTCCGGCTGGATAAACTTAATCTCATATTCAATTCCGCTGATTTCCGCAATCGCAACTCTTAAAGGAAGATAATATTTCTTGGAAATATAACTGAGCATTACCTGCTCGGATGGCACAAGTATATATAAGGTATTATCTTCTACACCATAAACCTGTAACGGTTTAATCCAGGTATTGAAAGCCACCTCACTCATTTCATGCTCTGTTTTGACGGTTTGTAAAATTTCGTCCCATTTTTCAAGAATGATATCCATGTCAACGCTCCGATTTCTAAAAGTATAAAAAATCCTACACCTTTTATAGTACAACATTTAGGCGCTTTTATCAATGAAAAATTTAGACAGGGCGGGTTTGAATTGGGATTTCTTTCAAAAATCGAAATATGGGCATAATACGGACTTCACAAGTAGGGAAAAATGGACAGTGTGAATAAAAGAAAAAAGTTATAGACCTGAAAAATAAACGTTTCGCGTGGATTATTCACATGTTATCAGATTTTTATCCACAACTTATCAACATTTTGGGGATAACTTATGTAAACTTGCTTTTTCCACACGTTTAAAAAAAAAAGTTATCCACAATCTGTTTACCACATATAGGGATGCAGTAGTTTCTTCCTTATATATATAGTGGTAAAATCTGTCCACAAGTTATTAACCTCACGCAAAAGCCCAAAAATCAACAAAATAGTATCTTGACTTCACGCTTTTTTCTGTTATAATCAAGAATGATGTTCTTTATCGTAAGGGAGGTGGAAAGACGATATGAAGATGACATTCCAACCAAAAAAGAGACAGAGATCCAAAGTTCATGGATTTAGAAGCAGAATGAGTACTGCAGGCGGAAGAAAAGTATTGGCTGCAAGAAGATTAAAAGGAAGAAAAAAATTATCAGCTTAGGCCACATTCATTGTGGTCTTTTCTTCTATATGAGAAGATTCAAGGGAATATTACATGAAATATTCAGACTCATTGAAAAAAAACAGAGATTTTCAGAAGGTATACCGGCAGGGAAAATCCTATGCGAACCGTTTTTTTGTAATGTATGTCCTGGCAAACGGGACAGAGGAGAACCGGCTCGGTATATCTGTAAGTAAGAAAGTTGGAAACAGTGTCGTAAGACATCATGTGACCCGGCTTGTCCGGGAAGCGTACAGGCTGCAGGAAGAGATGTTCAATAGTGGTTTGGACATCGTAGTCGTAGCCAGGGCGACAGCGAAGGATGTTTCTTACCATCAGGTAGAGAGTGCGCTGACGCATCTTGGCGGTCTTCATAAGATTCTGAAAAATAGCTAGAAAAAGAAGATGGAATCGTTTTGAAAAAAATTTTAATTTTCCTGATTAAATTTTATAGAAAATATCTTTCACCGCTTAAAACAACAAAATGCCCGTATTGCCCAACCTGCTCGACCTATGGTCTTTTGGCTGTGGAAAAATATGGTGCCGTCAAGGGAGGCGCCTTAGCGCTGTGGAGGATAGTCAGATGCAATCCTTTTTCAAAAGGCGGATATGATCCCGTTCCATAATGGAGGTATAATTAAAGTGTCAGAAATGTTATTGACCACATATAACGGTGTGATTTTAGGACCGATTGCAAAGCTGCTCGGATGGATTATGAGCGGTATTTACTATGTGATGGAGTTAATCGGAATTCAGAACGTAGGTTTAACGACAATTCTTTTTACAATTGTCTTTTATCTGTTTCTGTTTCCGCTGACCTATAAACAGCAGAAGTTTTCCAAGCTGAGTCAGAAGATGCAGCCGGAGCTTCAGGCAATTCAGAAAAAATATGCCGGAAAAAAGGACCAGCAGTCCATGATGAACCAGCAGGCAGAGACGCAGGCGGTTTATGAGAAATATGGCGTTTCCATGATTGGAAGCTGCGGACAGCTTTTAATCCAGATGCCGCTTATACTGGCTTTATACCGCGTGTTCATGAATGTGCCGGCTTATATTTCCAGAGTAAAGGCAGAATTTATTCCACTTACAGATGCCATTACCGCAACCGACGGTTATCAGGATAAGATGGCAGCAATTGTGGAGCAGTTTAGGATTGTGGGTTCTACGAAGATTGATTTTACCGCAACCGATACGACCGCACTTTACAATAACGTTATCGATGTATTAAACAAATTAAATTCATCCGGATGGGATGCGTTAAGAGACAGCTTTCCGTCCCTTGGAGATACCATTTCCTCCACTTATGAGAGCGTGTCACATCTGAATACGTTTTTATGCTTCAACATTTCAGATACACCATGGGGAATTATCTCAACCAGCATGGCAAATCATGCGTACCTGTTAGCATTTGCAGCACTTTTGATTCCGGTTATTTCTTATCTGACCCAGGTATTAAACATCAAGCTGATGCCGCAGACTCCTTCTTCTCCGGCTGGAGAGAAAAACGAGCAGGCAGATGCGATGGCAAACCAGATGAAGATGATGAACAAGATTATGCCATTGTTCTCACTGGTTTTCTGTTTTACCGTACCGGTTGGTCTTGGTATTTACTGGATTGCAAGTGCAGTAGCAAGAGCGGTACAGCAGTTCTTCTTAAACAAGCATTTTGATAAGATTGACTTAGATGACATCATCAAGAAGAACCAGGAAAAGGCAAGAAAAAAGCGTGAAAAGATGGGAATTTCCGAAAACCAGATTTATAACGCTGCACGTATGAATACAAAGAATATTGACAGTCCTGCCAAAAAGCAGATGTCTTCCGCAGAGAAAGAGCTTGAACTTGAGAAGGCAAACGCAAAGAAATCAAGTGCAAAAGCAGGAAGTATGGCTGCGAAGGCAAACATGGTCAAGGATTTCAATGAAAGAAATACAAGGAAATAACAAGCAGGAAAGGATATGGGTGGTTTAGTATGGAGTTTATCGAAGTATCAGCCAGAACAGTAGACGATGCAATCACAGAAGCTCTGATTAAGCTTGGGACAACCAGCGACAGAATCGAGTATGAAGTAGTCGAGAAGGGAAGTTCCGGAATCCTTGGAATCGGAAGAAAAGATGCAGTCATTAAGGTGCGCAAGAAATATTCACCGGAAGATGATGCAAGAGAATTCTTAGAGAATGTATTTAAAGCAATGAAATTAGAAGTTGAAATCATCATCGAGAAGGATGAGGAGAGCAACACCTTAAACATTGACTTAAAGGGAGATGATATGGGAGTTCTCATCGGAAAGAGAGGACAGACCTTAGATTCCTTACAGTATCTTACAAATCTTGCAGTAAACCGCCGCGCAGAGAACTTTGTAAAGGTAAAAATTGACACCGAAGATTACCGTAAGAGAAGAAGAGAAACCTTAGAGAATCTTGCAAGAAACATTGCATATAAGGTTAAGAGAACAAAGCGCCCGGTTGCCTTAGAGCCGATGAATCCATTTGAACGCAGAGTGATTCATTCTACGTTACAGAATGATAAATTTGTCACCACACACAGTGAAGGAGAAGAACCTTACAGACATGTGGTTGTCACATTAAAGAGAGATCGCTAAAGGCTGTCGCATTCGAGAAGATGCCACCGCATAGTCCCTTGCAGACTGTGAGGTGGCATTTTTAGGAGGAAAAAAAGATGTTTCAGACAGATACAATTGCAGCAATTGCAACTGCCATGACCCCATCGGGAATCGGAATTATAAGAATCAGTGGAGACGAGGCTGTTTCTATTACAGACCGTATTTTTGAAGCGGCAGGAAAAAAGAAGTTAAAGGATTTGCCAAGCCATACGATTCATTACGGACACATCAAGGACGGAGAGGATGTCATTGATGAAGTGATGATTCTTTTGATGCGTGCACCCAAAAGCTATACCAGAGAAGACACGGTGGAGATTGACTGCCACGGCGGTGTCTATGTCATGAAGCGCATTTTAGAGACAGTCATCAAGTATGGCGCAAGACCGGCAGAGCCGGGAGAGTTCACCAAACGGGCATTTTTAAATGGAAGAATTGATTTATCGCAGGCGGAATCCGTCATTGATGTGATTCATGCAAAAAATGAGTTTGCACTGAAAAGTTCAATGAACCAGTTGTCCGGTGCTTTATCGGATGAGGTAAAGGAGCTTCGCGGACAAGTGCTTCATGAAATTGCATTTATCGAATCTGCATTAGACGACCCGGAACACATCAGTCTCGAGGGTTATCCACAGGAGTTAGAACAGAAGGTGACCTCCATCCACAGCCGGATTGAGACTCTTCTAAAAAACAGTGAGAATGGGCGGATTTTAAAGGAAGGAATTTCAACGGTTATTGTTGGAAAGCCAAATGCCGGAAAATCATCGCTGCTCAATACCTTAGTGGGAGAGGAGCGTGCGATTGTTACAGATATTGCAGGAACCACCCGGGATGTACTTGAAGAGCAGATGAACTTAAACGGAATTATTTTAAATATCATTGATACGGCAGGAATCCGCAGCACGGATGATGTGGTTGAAAAAATCGGTGTGGATAAAGCGCGAAAGTATTTAAAGGATGCAGACCTTGTCATTTATGTTGTCGATACATCAACACCGCTTGATGAGAACGATTTTGAAATCATCGGACTGTTAAAGGACCGCAAGGCAATCATACTTTTGAACAAGTCCGATTTGTTACCGTTGATAACTAAGACGGAAATGAAAGAAGCGGTGGAAAAACAGAACGGAAGATCCGAGGAACCAATCCGCATGATTTCCATTTCTGCAAAAGAGCAGACCGGAATCGACGAATTACAGCAGGCAGTGCAGGAAATGTTCTTTTCCGGGGAGGTCACATTTAATGACCAGGTGATGATTACGAATATCCGGCAGAAAGCATCTTTACAGGAAGCACTTTCTGGGTTAGAGTTAGTATTGCAAAGCGTCCGCGACGGGATGCCGGAGGATTTTTATTCCATTGACCTGATGAATACGTATGAAGCGTTGGGAAGTATCATCGGAGAGGCAGTGGAAGATGATCTGGTGAATGAGATATTCAGCAAATTCTGTATGGGAAAATAAAAAGAGAGGATGGATACAAAATGGTAAGACATATCTGTATGTTTAAATTAAAGGAAGAGAATAAGGAAGCGAATTTAAAAGAGGCTCTCATACGGTTAGAGGAAGTGAAAAAAATCCCGATGATTTCCGAGGCTTTGGTTGTGACCAATATGGAACAGGCACCGGAGAGCAATTATGACTTTTCTCTTATCTTTGATTTTAAGAGCTTCGACGATTTAGAGGCATATCAGGTACATCCGACCCATGTGGCATTTGGAAAGTTTATCACGGAAGTAAGAGAAAACCGTGCCTGCATTGATTACGAGTTTTAGAAAAAGGTGTGAGAGATAAAAGAATGGATACCAGCAGAAATCGATTGGAAGAAAATTATGATGTGGCAGTTGTCGGAGCCGGACACGCAGGCTGCGAGGCAGCACTTGCCTGTGCAAGACTTGGACTTGAGACCATCATGTTTACCGTAAGTGTTGACAGTATCGCAATGATGCCCTGCAATCCGAATATCGGCGGAAGCTCGAAAGGGCATTTGGTGCGCGAGATTGATGCGCTCGGCGGCGAGATGGGAAAAAATATCGACAAGACGTTTATTCAGTCCAAAATGTTAAACCAGTCAAAGGGACCGGCGGTGCATTCTCTGCGTGCGCAGGCAGACAAGGTAAATTACAGCATGGAGATGCGTAAAACCTTGCAGAATACAGACCATCTGACCATCCGTCAGGCGGAGGTTTCCGAGATTGTCACGGAGGATGATAAAATTACAGGTGTGAAAACATTTTCCGGTGCGACGTACCACTGCAAGGCAGTTGTACTTTGTACGGGAACCTATCTGCGTGCACGCTGTCTCACAGGTGAAATGATTACTTACACCGGACCAAACGGTCTGATGGCGGCGAATCATCTGACGGATTCGTTAAAAGCACATGGAATTGAAATGTTCCGTTTTAAAACAGGAACGCCGGCACGTGTGGACAAGCGTTCCCTGGATTTTTCAAAAATGCAGGAGCAAAAAGGGGATGAGCGTGTTGTGCCGTTCTCCTTTACGACAGATCCGGAGAGCGTACAGATTGACCAGGTTTCCTGTTGGCTGACTTATACAAATGAAAAAACGCATGAAATTATCCGTAATAATCTTGACCGCTCCCCGATTTATGCCGGAATTATCGAGGGAACCGGACCGCGTTACTGTCCGTCCATCGAGGACAAGGTGGTCAAATTTGCCGATAAGGACAGACACCAGATTTTTATTGAGCCGGAAGGCTTAAATACCAATGAGATGTATGTTGGCGGAATGTCTTCTTCCCTGCCGGAGGATGTGCAGCATGAGATGTACCGCACCCTGCCGGGACTTGAGAACGTAAAGATTGTGCGCAATGCGTATGCCATTGAGTACGACTGCATCAATCCAAACCAGCTTTACCCGTCCTTGGAATTTAAGAAAATCAAAGGACTTTTTTCCGGTGGACAGTTTAACGGAAGCAGCGGTTACGAGGAGGCTGCCTGTCAGGGACTTGTTGCGGGAATCAATGCGGCAATGTATCTCCTTGGAAAAGAGCCGTTCGTATTGGACCGTTCGGAAGCTTATATTGGCGTGCTGATTGACGATTTGGTGACAAAGGAAAATCATGAGCCTTATCGTATGATGACATCCCGCGCGGAATATCGTCTGCTCTTGCGCCAGGATAACGCGGATTTGCGTCTGACCAAGAGAGGCTATGAGGTCGGACTTATCTCAAAGGAGCGCTATGACTGGGTTTGTGAGAAGGAGCGTTTGATTGACGAGGAAACAAAACGTGTTGCAAAGGTCAGAGTCGGCGCAAACCAGGAAGTGCAGGCACTTTTGGAGAGCTACGGAAGTATCCCGCTTAACACCGGCGTGACACTGACGGAATTAATCCGCAGACCGGAGCTTGATTATGCAAAGCTCGCACCGATTGACCCGAACCGCCCGAAACTTCCGGATGAAGTGACCGAGCAGGTAAACATTAACATTAAGTATGACGGTTACATTACCCGTGAGATTAAGCAGGTAGAGAAGTTTAAGAAGTTAGAGCAGAAAAAGATACCGGAAGATTTTGATTATGATGAAGTACCGTCTCTTCGCATTGAGGCACGTCAGAAGTTAAAAACCTATCATCCGATTTCAATCGGACAGGCATCCCGAATCTCCGGGGTATCTCCGGCGGACATTTCGGTATTGTTAGTATATATGGAACAGTTGTATTACAAAGAGCGGCAGTAAAAGAAAGGCGAAAATATATGGCGTATCAGCTTGATAAATTTGAAAAAGGACTGGCAGATTTGGGGATTTCGTTAAACGAAACCCAGATAAAGCAGTTCTTAGATTATTATGAGCTTCTTGTGGAAACTAATAAGGTGATGAACCTAACAGCAATTACGGAATTTGATGAGGTGATTGAGAAACATTTTCTGGACAGTCTTTCCCTGTGCAGAATTTATGATTTGAACCGTGAAATCCGTGTGCTGGATTTGGGAACCGGAGCAGGATTTCCGGGTGTTCCGTTAAAAATTGCGTTTCCACAGATTCGTCTGGTGCTTGCAGATTCGCTCAACAAGCGGATTAAGTTTCTGGAAAATGTCGTAGGAGAACTCTCTTTGCAGAATGTTTCCTGTGTTCATGGAAGAGCAGAAGAAATGGGCAGAAATAAAGAATATCGGGAACAATTTGACCTATGCGTGTCCCGTGCCGTGGCAAATTTATCCTCTTTAAGTGAGTACTGTATTCCGTTTGTAAAAGAGGGTGGAGCCTTTATTTCTTATAAATCCGGTGAGATTGAGGAAGAGGCAAATGCTGCAAAAAAGGCAATTTCTGTTTTGGGCGGTGAATTAAGAGAAATCTACAAGTTTGATTTGTATGAGCAGAAACGTTCTTTTGTTATCATTGATAAGAAGAAGAAAACGCCGAAAGCGTATCCAAGAAAAGCAGGGACTCCTACGAAGGAGCCCCTGTAAAGAAAATCTTACTGTTCTGTTAAGAGCATCTGAATCACATCATATAACCGTTCCGGAACTTCCAACTGCGGAAGCAGTTTGGCATTGGAAACAGAAGCGGTTTCAATATGAGAATTCTGTTTGATATAGGTTTCCGCGTTTGCAGCTGCATAGGAAAGCCCCCGGCTTGTGATAATCGAAAGCGGGCTTTCCATTTTCTTTAATGCATGGGCAATTGCGTTGTCCGTATAATTTCCCTCGATGCTTGCCATCAGATATTTGCCATGGCTGTGTTCCATATGGGATGCCTCAAAGTAGGCATCTATCATTTTGGAGGAGACAAGCTGTGGCTTTGCAAAATATTCGCTTGCAAATCTGCGTTCAATCATTTTCTCGTGTGTGCGCAGATTATAAATAAAAGTACCGACAATCGGGCTCTCCAATAAGAATTTGCGGATGGAGGAAGTCTGATCCGGTGTATGGTTAAATTCTCCAACAGCAGGCGGGTTAATTGCAATCACGCGATTGATCAGGTTTGTATTCATGTTGGAAGCAAGCACAACAAATGAGATGGAGTTGCCACTTGTGATGACATCCGTTTTCTCCCGGATAATATTCTGGATAAAATCGGTAACCAACTGCACATATAAATAATTGGTGTAAGTCAGGTACGGTTTTTCGGAGCGTCCGCAGCCTAAGAGGTCAAGCGTGTATACCGTATGCTGCTTTTCCAGTTTTTTTATCATGCGATTCCATTCATAAGAGGAACTCATCGGGTCGAGTTCGTGAATCAGCAGGACAGGGGAACCGGTTCCGCGCTTCGTATAATAAATCTCTCCGTTTTTCCAGTCATAAAAATTGCCGTTTTCTGATTTTAAAATATTTTTTAACTCCGCAGCCATGTCAACCACACGATTGAGTACGTGCACGGTTCCGGCGGCGAGTGCTGTCAGCAGGAAAAAATGTCTGATATTTTTGGAAATATGATGTTCGTTATTTTTCATGATGATGCCCCTCCCACTTAATTCATAATCAATTGTTCCAATTCACATATCTTACTTTTATTATAGCCACTTTTGACATCAGATACAAATTAAATTTTTCTGTAGAGAAATTTAATTTGTCAGATGGTAAATTTTGCTTCACTTTCCATTATTTTTAGTATAAAATAAAAATGGTGTTTCATGGAATAATATAAAACATATGTTCGAGAGGAATCTATGATTAATTTTTTGGAAAAACTTCAAAATGAATACCTGGAAGAAAAAGTTGCAATTGAAAAGGAACTTGGAAATCTGGAGATACGCCGAAGAGAAAATATAGAATTTATCCGTCTCCTGGAAGAAAACAGTGACTCGACATACGAATCTTTTACACCCAGAGAGGTAAACGGGGTTAATAAGAGTCGTATGATGGAGCTTAAGGAGGCTGAAAAACAACTGACAGAGCAGATAGAATCTGTAAAACAGAGATATCAGAACTGCCTGGACAAGCTGGATGAATTGTCAGCTGTAATCAAGGAGACAAAAGAGCAGCTTGGGGAGAAAAAGGAACAGGAAGAAGATGAATTTTATCGGCTGACGTTGCTGGAAACGCAGGAGAATGAGAGACAGCGCATTTCAAGAGAACTTCATGATTCCACAGTGCAGAATCTCACAAGCCTTGTCCATAAGACAGAGCTTTGCAGTAAACTTGTAGAGCTTGATCCGATTCGCTGTAAACTGGAATTGAATATGATGTCAAGGACACTGCGTGATATTATCAATGAGACACGCGAGATGATTTATAATCTCCGACCAATGTCATTTGATGATATCGGTCTGGATGTGACAATTGAACGGGCATTGGACAGGTTAGAATCCAGCGAATCAAAGAAAATTAGTTTTTCTGTGGAGGGAACACCGTACCAGATTAATCCGGTCATTGGAATTACCATTCTTCGGATTATTCAGGAGGCGTGCAGTAATTCAATTAAGTATGCGCAGGCTTCGTTGATTCAGGTGGTGCTCCGTTATGAAGAAAAAAAGATATGTGTTTCAATTACAGACAATGGAAACGGATTTGATATAGAACAAAATGATGGAAATCCAAGACAAGATAATTCCGGATTTGGATTGTCTATGATGAAAGAGCGGGTTTATCTATTATCAGGAAATATCAATATTAACTCTAAAATAAATGATGGAACAAAAATTGTGGTGGAAGTTCCGATTGTCAAAAAGGAGGCAAATTAATTATGGCAGTAAAAATTATGATTGCAGATGACCATTCAATGATTCGTGAGGGATTGAAGCAGTTGTTGGAATTAGAGGGAGATTTTGAAGTAATTGCAGAGGCATGTGATGGAGTTGAATGTCTGGAAAAATTACTGACGGTAAAACCGGATGTATTACTTTTAGATATCAATATGCCAAATATGAATGGACTGGAAGTCCTTCAGAAAATGAAGGACAAGCGAATGAAAGTAAAAGTACTTGTACTCACTGTTCATAATGAAGTAGAGTATCTGTTAAAGGCAGTCAATATTGGTGTCAACGGATATCTGTTAAAAGATTCTGAGTCCGCAGAATTAAAGAAAGCAATTCTTGCAGTGGTCAACGGAGACGATTACATTCAGCCAAGCCTGATTCCATTATTGAATGCCAAGATGATTGACATTGATAATGACAGTGTCAAAATCGAAAAGCTGACCAGAAGAGAATTGGAAGTATTAAAACTACTTGCAATTGGTAAATACAATAAAGAAGTTGCAGAAGAACTGGAAATTAGTGAGCGTACCGTTAAGAACCATGTATCAAACATCTTTAAGAAAATTGGTGTTACTGACCGTACCCAGGCCGCTGTATTTGCAATTCGCAATAACTTGATTACAATATAATTAAAAATAGAAAATTCCCCGAATGTTTCACGTGAAACATTACGGGGAATTTGTTTTATGTGAGTACATGTGGCATAAAGTAAATAAAAAATGTTTCACGTGAAACATTTTCTATAGCAATCTAGAGTTAAGCATGATATAATGTGTGGTAGGCAACGAGCAGTGCAGACACGGGGTCTGTAAAATAGACTGCTTGCAGGCTATATTTTACAGAGCACGGGGATGATAGGGCGACTGCCCGACAACGAGAAAATGCGAAGCTTTTTCGAGTTGGCACTGCGAGGTAACGCTTATATTATCGTAGCAACACAGGCAACTGCCCACTGCGAGTTTATTATTACAAAGACAAATCCAATTTATATAAAAGAAAGGTTACAAAATGAGTAGAATCATAGCAATTGCAAATCAAAAAGGTGGTGTCGGAAAGACAACAACCGCAATTAATTTGGCATCCTGCCTGGCAGAAGCCGGTGAGAAAGTTCTGACGATTGACTTAGACCCACAGGGCAACATGACCAGCGGACTTGGCGTAGACAAGAACGAAGTGGAGAACACCGTCTATGAACTGATGTTAGAGGAGTGTTCTATCAAAGAAAGTATGACCGATACAGTAGTAGAGGGAATGAAGCTTATTCCGTCTAATGTCAATCTTGCGGGTGCAGAAATTGAACTTCTTGGAATTAATGAGAAGGAATATATCTTAAAAAATGCTGTAGATTATATCAGAGATGACTATGATTTTATCATTATTGATTGTCCGCCGTCCTTAAATATGCTGACCATCAATGCCATGACAACCGCGGATTCTGTCCTGGTTCCAATTCAGTGTGAATATTATGCGCTGGAAGGATTAAGCCAGTTAATGCATACGATTGATTTGGTACAGCAGAGATTAAATCCAGAGCTGGAAATTGATGGAGTCGTATTTACCATGTATGATGTGCGGACCAATCTCTCCAACCAGGTAGTAGATAACGTGAAAACAAATCTGGATGCAAAAATATATGAGACATTGATACCGAGAAATATCCGTCTGGCAGAAGCACCGTCGCACGGACTTCCTATCAATCTTTATGACAGCCGGTCAGCCGGAGCAGAGAGCTATCGTTCACTCGCAAAAGAAGTAATGGAAAGGAAAGGAAGATAATATGGCAGCGAAAAAAGGTGGACTTGGAAAAGGACTGGATTCTTTGATTACAGATAAGGTAAGTAAAACCGTGGCTGCAAAAACAGAAGAAAAGAATGAAAAAGCAGCCGATGGAATTATGGTTAATATTAATAAGGTAGAGCCAAACCGTGAACAGCCAAGAAAAAATTTCGATGAGGATGCATTAGTGGAATTATCGGAATCCATCAAACAGTTTGGTATGTTACAGCCGCTCATTGTGCAGGATAAAAAGGATTATTATGAGATTATCGCAGGAGAACGCAGATGGCGTGCTGCAAAACTTGCCGGACTCAAGGAAGTACCGGTTATCATAAAGAATCTTACGGAACAGGAAGTTGTGGAGATTTCCCTGATTGAGAATATCCAGAGAGAAAACTTAAATCCAATTGAAGAAGCATTTGCTTATAAGAGACTGTTGACCGAATTTAACTTAAAACAGGATGAAATAGCAGAGCGTGTTTCTAAAAGCCGTACCGCTGTTACCAATTCCATGCGTCTTTTGAAGCTGGATGAAAAAGTACAGCAGATGGTAATTGACGATATGATTTCTACTGGTCATGCAAGGGCACTGCTCGGAATTGAGGATTTGGAAGTACAGTATGTGACAGCACAAAAGATTTTTGATGAAAAACTGAGTGTGCGTGAGACGGAAAAGCTGGTGAAGAAGATTCAGCAGCAAAAGCTGACACCGCCGACAATCAAGACCGAGAATGAAGATAAAAAGATGGATGCTATTTTCCATGACCTGGAAGAAAAAATGAAAGTAATTCTTGGTACAAAGGTTGCCATTCATCCGAAGGATGATAAAAAAGGAAAAATTGAAATTGATTATTATTCGATGGAAGAACTTGACCGCATTATTGATATGATGCGTACAATCCAGAAATAGAAGATTTGTTTACAAGGAGAATAAATAATGATAGAAAGATATTTAGGATTTGATTCCGATTACGTGATAATCGGACTTGTGGTACTGGTTATCATTCTTTTGATTGTCACCATTACAAACAGTGTGCGGATGAAAAATCTGAAGAAAAATTACAAAATTTTTATGAGTGGAAACAGCGCAAAGAATTTGGAGGATACCATTATCAAACGTCTTGAGCAGGTTGATTTCCTTCTGGATGCAAATGCTGCAAATGAAAAGAACGTGAAAATTCTTTCCAAGAAAATGAACCAGACCTATCAGAAAATGGGACTAATAAAATATGATGCGTTAAATGAGATGGGGGGCAAATTAAGTTTTTCTCTTGCAATGCTTGACGAAAAAAATGATGGCTATATTATCAACGCCATGCATACAAGAGAAGGATGTTATACTTACATAAAGGAAATTGTGGATGGAAATTCCATTATTGTATTGTCAGAGGAAGAACAGAAAGCATTAAATCGTGCAATGGGAAAAGAAACAGAGGAAGCATAAAAACCTGGGGTTGAGCTATCGGGAGAGTATATGAGGATACGGCTGATAAAATCATTAAAAGGCGGGGAGACTTTAGCAGAACCGGTCATTACAAAAGAAAAAGAAGTATTGATTTCCAAGGGGACAGTATTAAAACCGGAATATCTCGATTTAATGTCCTTTTTGGGAATTGATACCGTTTGCATCGAAGACCCATATGAGAGTTATGAAGAAGTACATCAGATATTAGACAGAGAAAAAATAAATAACTACATTAGTAGAACACAGGCAATTTTAGAGAGTCATATTTATCATGGAGAAAAGTCATTAGAAAAAATGAAGCCGTTGTCGGAGGAGCTTGTAAAGGACATTTTAAATGCAGAGTGTTCCACTGTGATCGATATGGGCGAGCGGAGCGGCAATCTCTATGAGCATACAGTGATGGTGACAATTCTTGCGTTATTGCTTGCAAAGAAGCTGAAGCAGAAGGAAGATGTGCTGTACCGTATTTCACTGGGATGTCTGCTGCATGACCTGGGAATACGTTATATTACGGTACCATATCTCAACTGTGATTTTACAAACAGTTCATCCGCGCAGACCTTTGAGTTTAAAAAGCACACAATTCTGGCTTACTCGGCACTCGAAGGGGAGACCTGGCTTGGACCAATCGAGAAAAAAATGATTTTGTCTCATCATGAACGAAAAGATGGTTCCGGTTTTCCACTTCGACAGAAAACAAAAGAAACAGAATGTAATATCTTACAGGTCTGCGATGCGTTTGACTGCATGATTTCCGGAATGGAGTGCCGCAGAGTGACCGTACAGCAGGCGTTAGAGTATCTGGTGGAAACATCGGATGTCCTTTTTGAAGCAAGGATTGTAAAAATGCTGCAAAAGAGCGTGGCGCGCTATCCGGCGGGAACGGTGGTCAGACTAAATACCGGTGAAATTGGAATTGTTGTTTCGCAGAGTAAGGACCCCATCCGCCCGGTGGTACTGATTCTTGATGAAGCGGGAAATGTGACAGAGAAGCGCCACTATCTGGAAAAAGAAAAAGATACGGCGATTATCCATATCGAAGAATAAGAGTTGCAAAATAAAAATACTTATTATATAATGAATTGTTTTTATGACAGTTAGAAAGGCGAAAGGAGGAGCGTATATGCACAAGTTTTTAAGAGCAGTCGGATTTTCGGATATTTCCAAAGAAGAAATGACAGAGCTCATCAAAAAAATTGTGGAACATCCTACAACCGAGAAGATTTCCAGAGACTCCGAGGAAAATGATTTTGCAGAGATTACGAAGGAGTTCGGAGAGATGTTTGGCATTTCACTTCGTGGTACGTACAATGAAGAAAATGTATTTGAGATGGAATATTACTATCCTTTCTTTTGCGGAAGAGAGATATCCACGACAGAGATTGCAGATGTGGAAAAGCACGCGGAAAAAGAGTCTTATGCGGGAGTATGCGATGAGGTTCGGATTGGCGTAACACTCATTTTTTATCTGCAAAATGTGGTAGACTATCTGGCAGTCAGGGGAGATAAGGCATACCGGAATCAACAGCAGGGCATTATTCTGGGTGCGTTATCCACAGAGGGAAAAATTCTGCTTCCCATCAACAAGACGGAACACCGCCAGGCACAGCCGCTTGAAAACGGCATGGACAGAAATCGTCTCATTGCGGCAGCACGTGACGGCGATGAGGATGCAATCGAGAATCTGACGCTTGAGGATATTGACACCTATTCGCTTCTTTCTCGTAGAATTACGCACGAGGATATCTTAAGCATCGTGGACAGCTATGTGATGCCATATGGAATTGAGAGCGACCAGTATTCGGTTCTCGGTGAGATTATGGATTGCAGAAAGTGCCAGAACGAGCTGACCGGTGAAAATGTTTATGTAATGGACATTTTGTGCAACGATATCTATTTTGGGCTTTGCATGAATGAGAAGGATCTTGTGGGCGTGCCGGAGGTCGGCAGACGTTTCAAGGGAAATATCTGGATGCAGGGCAGCATAAATTACAAAGATTAGCTATGGCTTTTTGTCATATAATATGATAAAATAAGTGATAGTGTTTGTTTCCTTAGTTAAATGGATATAACAGCCCCCTCCTAAGGGGCAGTTGAGGGTTCGATTCCCCCAGGAAACGCTATAATAGAGCAGCAGATGGAGATTAGAGATGATTTTCATTTGCTGCTTTTTGTTTATAGTGATTGAAGTGCAACGTGAGGCAGGAGAATTCAAGTTTTGTAGAATTTCATTCATAGGTTTTATAAGGTCCGTTACTGATATAGGACCAGACAGCCGTTACCTGAGTGGAAAGTCCAAGTAAACTAAGGGCAGTGTTCCCGCATGGAGCGATGGTCCAATGATAACTGCGGGCTAATGCCCGGGGCAGCCTTCGGGTTGCCTTTACATAGTTTCTACTTTCAAAAAATAAAAAATTTTGTGTTTTTGAAAGCGACATCTTGCATATACTATTAGCAGACA
>ULXU01013822.1_pt1 | contig 31841 bp, 32 predicted proteins | sample 1961521 | NCBI WGS metagenome assembly ULXU01 (sample SAMEA4835845, study PRJEB28245) | human gut metagenome | biome: gut microbiome; material: fecal sample | place: Denmark | collected 2008
ATAGTCAGATTGGTCAGCATAGACATTGAATTCAGATATGCTCCCGTGATAATATTGCCAATCTCCTGCATGGCAGAGAATTCAATCTCGGAAAAGCCCTCCTGCTGTATCATGTCTCCCATGATCTTGTGGAGAAGATGCTTGGCACTGCCCTGTTCTACCAGGAACATCATACTACCGGTGATATCACCTTCCACTCCCAGGTATACACCGATCATTACCTGCTCTTCTCCGCCCATCAATGCTCCTACTTCGTTGAAATCCAAAAGCTTTACCTGAGGTACTTTCATATCTACCTTACAGTTCAGCATCTGGGAGAGTGCTGTCATAGCGTTACCCGCTCCAATGTTGCCGATCTCTTTTAAAACATCCAGATATGTTTCCGAAACTTTCTCTAAACTCAGATCTCCCATGGATCAATCTCCTTTATGCATTTTCCTCCAATGTAATGGAATTCAGATCCAACAGAGAGATCAGCTCTCCATTGTGCTTGCCTACACCGGTGATAAAACTCTTTTTGCTCTCAGCGGTGTTCTGTGACAATTTCTCGATCGCACTGCTTCCCAGCGTCACTACTTCCTTTACTTCATCTACAATGATGCCTACGCTGCCCTGCTGTTCCTGCTTCAGAATGATGATTCTGGTGGCACGGGTCAGTTCATCGGCCTCCAGCCCCATCTTTATGCGGAGACTCATGACCGGCAGAACCTCACCACGCAGATTGATCACACCTTTTAAATATGTGGGTACCTTTGGCACTCTGGTGATGTGCTGCATTCTTACAATGTTATCAATGTACCGGATATCAATACCATACTGTTCTTCTCCGAGGCGGATCACAATATACTGGAAAAAATCCTCCTCAACTTTACGCTCGTCTCCGGCCTTTAAAGTTTCTTTCATGCTAAGTTCTTCCATAACTGTCATCTCCCTCCTTACAGTAATGCGTTTGCATCCAGGATCAGTGCCACTTCACCGTCACCGAGGATCGTTGCGCCACTGATGAATTTGCACTGCTTGATGTATTTTCCAAGAGACTTGATAACGATCTCCTGCTGTCCGATCAGCTCATCGATAACCAGACCTGCCATCTTATCGCCCTTCTTGACAATAACAACGATCAGGTTATCCTCAGGAGCTCTGGTACTCTCTACATCCAACACTTTGGTCAGACGGATCAGAGGGATCACGGTTCCTCTCAAATTGATCACTTCTTTGTTCTCTACCAGCTTGATATCGTTGGGAGAGATATCTTCGATCGTCTGGATGGAGCCCAGAGAAATCGCATATTTTTCTCCGCCTACAACTACCATCAGAGCCTGAATGATCGCAAGGGTCAGAGGCAGACGAATGGTCCAGGTACTTCCCTCTCCCCACTTGGATTTTACCTCTACTTCACCGCTTAAGGATTCGATCTTGGACTTGACAACATCCAGACCAACGCCTCTGCCGGATACATCAGTTACCTTTTCAGAGGTAGAAAATCCGGGCTGGAACAGCAGGTTGATAATATCCTTCTCCGGCATATTGGCAGCCTGCTCTGCAGTTACCAGATTACGCTCAACTGCTTTATTCTTAACGGCTTCTACATCAATACCGTTACCATCATCTCTTACTTCGATGACTACATTGTTACCATCCTGATAAGCATCCAGGAAAATAGATCCCTGTTCGGGCTTACCACGCTGTGCACGTACCTCTGCGGACTCCAGACCATGGTCTGCGGAATTACGAAGCAGATGCATCAGAGGATCTCCGATCTCGTCTACCACAGTACGGTCCAGTTCGGTCTCCTCACCGGTCATGTACAATTCCATCTTCTTGTCCAGCTTTTTGGACAGATCACGGATCATTCTGGGGAACTTCACAACAACGCTCTCAATAGGCACCATTCGTACCTTCATCACAGATTCATGAAGGTTGGTGGTTACATTTTCCAGATACTCGATCTGCTCATTGAATGCGGAATTATTACCCTGGTCATTGCTGGATGCAGCTACCAGAGAGTTCTTGGCAATGATCAGCTCACTTACCAGATTCATCAGGGAATCCAGTTTTTCAATATCCACACGCACAGTACGGTTTACCACCGGCTTGTTGGCAGGTTTCTTCTCCGGAGCCTTGGCTGCAGCTGCGGGCTTCTTCTCTTCCTTCTTGGGTTCTACTGTCTTGACTTCTGCCACTGCTTCTTTCTTTTCTTCTGCTGCGGATTCGGAAGTTTTCTCTTCCTCATGGTAATTCCTGGTCTTTTCCAGTTCCAGTACCGCACCGGTCACTTGTGCAATTTCAGATACGCTTTCTGCTGCTTTGATAATATCATCCAGAGAATAATCAGACAAAATGATCAGGGTGAAGTCACGATCGAACTTTTCATCCTCTACATCCTGTGCGCTGGGCACGGATACGATGATCTCACCTTTTTCCTCCACTGCCTTAAATACCAGAAATGCCCTTGCGGCCTTTAAAATACAGCTTTCCTGAACCACTACATTGATGCCGTATACATTTTTGCCCTGTTTGATGGCTTCTTTGATGACACGCACCTGGCTGTCATCAAAAGCAATATCGTTCCATTTTTCAGTGCCGGCCGCACCGGACTCTGCTGCAGGTGCAGGTGCTGCGGCTGCAGGTGTCTCTTCCTTGGCTGCGGGTGCTTCTGACTTGCCACCGTTTAAAATGTCATTCAGGGCTTTGATCAGATTCTCATTATCGTTAGTACCCTCATCAGAAGTCTCCTGAATATTGTTCTTGTACTCCTCCAGAGCATCCAGACACTGGAACAGTACATCGATCATATCCGGTGTTACCTTAATGTTACCGTTACGTACTTCCGAGAACACATTCTCCATGTCGTGGGTCAGGTTCTGCATGCGCTTATAACCCATGGTTCCTGCCATTCCCTTCAGGGAATGTGCGGCACGGAATATCTCATTGATATTGTCCATGTTCTCAGGGTCTGACTCCAGTTCCAGAATCTGTGTGTTCAGGTTCTGCAGATGTTCATTTGTTTCATCCAGAAAAATTTCAAGATATTGGCTTACGTCCATCTCTTCCTCCATTCTGCCGGTCACGGTATTGCCGGAAGCGGCATATATTACTTACTACTTTACTACTCCTACATGCAGTATGATCTCCTGGGCGATCTGATCTAACGGTACTACCTGATCGGCAAGCCCGGCTTCGATAATACTCTTAGGCATTCCAAATACTACGCTGGTATCCTGATCCTGTGCGATGACATAGGACTTTTTGGAAGCTTTTAATTTGCCGATTCCTTCCGTTCCGTCCGCTCCCATTCCCGTCATGACGGCACATACTACCGAGTCAAAGCGGCTGTTTTGCAGAGATTCATACATATAATTGGCACAGGGTCTGACACCTTCCCTGTAAGGTTCCTCCGACAGATGCAGCGTATGACGTCCTCCCGGAGACGTGACAACATTAAGGTGTCTGCCGCCCATGGCAATGTAGACCCATCCTTTTTTCAGTTCATCACCCTCTGCCGCTTCCTTTACGTGGAGCTGGCTTAAATTGTCCAGCCGCTCCGCCAGGGACGCTGTAAATCCCACCGGCATATGCTGTACCACCAGCACCGGGGCATCCAGATTGGCAGGCAATAAGGGGATCACTGACTGGAGAGATTTCGGACCTCCTGTGGAACTGGCAATGGCTACGATCTTGCTGCCCGACACGCTGACAGGATGATGATTGATGATCTTCATCATCTCCTTTACCGTGCCTTTTTCCTCGGTAAGCTTTACTTCCTCGGTAAATACCGGCAGTCTGCTGTTCGCCACCACATTCAGTGTCCGCAGGAATTCTCTGCGGAAATTCTCGCCACGACAGTCTACTGCGCTGTCCGGCTTATGTACAAAATCCAATGCTCCCAGTTCCAGAGCATCCAGTGTGGTTCTGGCGCCTTCCTTCGTGTCGGTGCTGGCCATCATCACCCTGGCAGGGATCTTATATTTACGCAGCTCCTGTAAAAGCTGCAGGCCGTTCATACGCGGCATATTCACATCCAGGACAACTGCATCGTAACTGTTTCGACTCAACAGATCAAAAGCTTCCAATCCGTCTTTTGCCCGATCCGCTACCTGGAACCTTATGTCAGTATCTATTATATCACACAGCACTCTTCTCATGAGTGCAGAGTCATCTACAACCAGTATTTTTTTTGGCATTAGTCCAATCTCTCCTTTTTACGACTCTTACGTTCTTCTTCAAAAATAAAACGGATGATCTCTTCCCTTGTATTTACATCTAGGTTATAGTACTGCACCCGGTGTTCGAATGTACCTTTACGGTTTTCCAATTCTCTTACCGCCAGAACCTTGCCCACTACATCATACTGCTTCTGTTCTCCATCCTTCACCAGATGGTAACTGCACAGGATCAGACTGCCGGGTTCATATCTCTGGGTGGACATAAAACGCAGGCCTCCGCCGCTGATGTCCACGATCACACTGTGCTTTAAGGGAAGTCCCGGCTGTAATTCGTAAGGAGAATTTTTCTCCAACGCCTGAATTTCTCCTTCCTCCAGATTTCTGGCACACATATCCAGTGCACAGCCGAAACGATAATATTCCCTTCTCTGATATTTTCGCAGATTACTGGTCAGTTCCATGACCAGAACATATACATTATTGCTCTTGTAACGGTCTATGATCCTTGCGAAACACTGGTAAAGACTGTTTTCTTCAAAAAAGATCATATCGTATTCTGAATCCACAGGTAACAGTATCAGTCTGGTCTGCTCCATGGGCATGGAAATCTCCAGTGTATCCTCCGACAGGATCTGCAGTACACGGCTCTGATACACCTTCGCCGTATTTTCCATACCTTTTTCCTCCAGCCCCCGCTGCAGTGTGCGGAGCTCTATTTTCGATCCTTCTTCCACAAATCTGGATAACATAAGTTCATTCCTCTCTTATCTGGATTGTTTTACGGCTCCATTTCTCGTACCTATGATATGGGAGAAAAAGGCGGCCATTCCACGCCTGGGCTGTTGCTCCTGTCTTGCGTCATCTTCTTTTTCGCACATTCTCTCTGCGATTCTCTGATAAGCCTGGCTCGCCTTTGCTCCGGGATTCTGTATGGATATGGGTACCTGATGCATCACCGCCTGCACAACCTGCGGATCCTGAGGTACACATCCCATATAGGTCATGGGAATCTTCAGATATCTGGTCACAACTGCATTCAGCTTGTCGAACAGAACCTGTCCTTCTTTGATATTGCTTACCCGGTTGGCCACCATCATCACCTTCGTAAAATCCTCCTGGAATCTCGGATGTCTGTACAATGCCTTCAGCAAAGAATAAGAATCCGTGATGGAGGTAGGCTCCGGTGTGGTCACCAGCAGCACCTCCCCGCTGGCTACCAGGAATTCCAGCACGCTGTCCGAGATTCCCGCCCCGGTATCCACGATGATGATATCCGTCAGGGCATCCAGCTCCGCCAGATTCTGTATGATGCAGGTCAAAGCGTCTTTTCCGAGATTTGACATTCCGGCAATCCCGGAACCACCGGAGATAAATCCCACCTCCATCGGCCCCCAGGTGATGATATCGCTGATGCTCTTGCCTTCGTAAACCAGATCGCACAGGTTGTGCTTCGGTATTGTTCCGAACATGATTTCGATGTTTGCCAGCCCGAAATCCGCATCCAGGATGATCACCCGTTTGCCCATTTTGCGGAATTGAACTGCCAGATTGATAGACAAATTGGATTTTCCCACGCCACCCTTGCCAGAAGTAACGGTAATGACTCTTGCAGTAGGTCGTATTTGGTTATTTGCTTTAATAATCCTTAGCTGTTCCGCCTGATCCATTTTTTGCGCCTTTCTGTAAAAGATTTACTCCTTGCCTCCAAGGATCTGTTTCACCATCTTCTGTGGGTTGAATATTTCCATATCATCCGGAACATTTTGTCCGCAGGTCACATATGCGATCGGTGCATCCGTATAAAGCTTTATGTTCAGCAGATTCCCCACTGCTTCTGTTTCATCCAACTTTGTAAAAATCAACTCAAACTTTGCGATCTTTCCATAACAGTCTGCGATCTTCTGAAGATCTCTGTATTTTGTGGTAGCACTTAATACCAGAAATACCTGATAGTCCTCCGGTCTCTTCAGTCCGCCCACCATTTCCTTCATTTTCTCCAGCTGTTCCGCATTCTGGTGCGATCTTCCCGCTGTATCGATAAAAATATAATCACAATCCCAGTAATCATCAATGGCTGTCTGCAGCTCCTCTGGAGTATAGATCACACGGAAAGGTGTCTCCAGAATATTGGCATAGGTCCGCAGCTGCTCCGCCGCCGCAATACGATAGGTATCCGCCGTAAGGAGGGCCACCTTTTTCTTGTCCTCCACACAGTATTTTCCTGCCAGCTTGGCGATGGTAGTCGTCTTGCCCACACCGGTAGGTCCTATGAACCATACGATCCTCGGTCCATCCTCCGCCGGAGTGATTCCTTCGGATTTTCCGAATTTCAGCACCATCTTCTGATAGATATTCGCCAACAGATAATCAAAGGGAAGATCCGCTTTCTTTGTCTTGGAAGCATCCCCCAGAATACTGTTGACGTATTTTTCATCCATCTCATTATCCAGCATTTTGTTATACAGTAGACGGATGAACTTATCCTGCTCCGGATTCTGCTCGTCCTCTTTTTCTTCCTGCTTTTCTGCTGTCACTTCCGCTTCAGTGTCCAAAGCTTCTTTCTGTGCTTCCGCTGCTTTCTCCGCATTTGCAGCTGTCGGTCTGCTGTTTAACTGACTTTCCAAAAGTGTCTGCAGACTATCCAGCTTTTTTTCTATATTTTCCGTACTGTTTTTCACCGATACCGTCTTTGCCGTACCTGCACCTGCCCCGGAAGCTTCCGTACGATTCAGACTGTTTACCACAGGCCTCTGGGGTGTCTCATCCTCCAGTGCAACGGTCACTTCGATCTGCTTCGGGAAAAGAAATGAAAAAAATCCTTTCTTTTTCACTTCCCGGACATTCATAATCACAAGTCCGCTTCCCAATTCCTTTTTTGCAGCCTCTGTTGCCTCTGCTTCTGTTTTCCCGGTAAATTTCTTAATTATCATACTGTTCCTCGTTCCTGAGTCGGTTCATACACCTAATGTCTTAAGCTGTGACCATACCCACAGACTGTAATTCCACATTCGATTCCACTTCGTTGTAAGATACTACGACCAGATCCGGATAATAATCCTCGGTCAGCCGCTTGAAATACATTCTTACGATCGGTGATGTCATGATAATGGGAGTCTTTCCCATATTTTCCAGCTTTTTGATCTCTTCTCCCACCGCATTGAGAATCGCTTTGCTTCTGGCGGGATCCAGGTTCAGAAATGCTCCTGTCTCTGTCTGTTTTACGCTTCCCATAACTTCCTGCTCGATCTTGGGATCCAGCGTCAGTACACTGCTGGTCTCGTGAGAAGGGAAATACTTGGTGGAAATTGCTCTCTTTAAACTCTGTCTCACATACTCTGTCAGAATATCGGTATCTCTTGTGGTCGGGGCATAATCCGCCAGAGTCTCCAGAATCGTCAGCAGATCCCGGATAGAGATTCCCTCCCGCAGCAGATTCTGCAATACCTTCTGGATCTCACCCAGTCCCAACAGCTTGGGTACCAGCTCGTCCACCAGAGAAGGATTGTTTTCTTTGACATTGTTAATAAGGTTCTGGACATCCTGTCTGGTCAGCAGTTCCGCAATGTGCTGACGGATGATCTCCGTCAGATGCGTTGCAATGATGGATGGAGGATCTACTACGGTATAGCCCAGACTCTCCGCCCGCTCTCTCTGACCTTCCGTGATCCAGATCGCCGGCAGATGGAAGGACGGTTCAAAGGTAGGAATTCCTGTGATCTCCTCTTCGACATATCCCGGATTCATTGCCATATAATGATCAAATAAAATCTCACCTTCGCTGACCTGAATACCTTTGATTTTGATGATATACTGGTTCGGATTCAACTGGATATTATCACGCAGACGGATAATCGGCACTACCGTACCAAGTTCCAGAGCGATCTGACGCCTTATCATTACCACACGATCCAACAGATCACCACCCTGGTTCACATCTGCCAGCGGGATAATACCATAGCCGAATTCCAGCTCGATAGGATCCACCTGCAGCAGACTGTTGACATTCTCCGGCTGCCTGATTTCTTCGGCCGCAGCTTCCTCACTATCAACCTCCTGCTCAATCTTAGCAGTCTCAATGGTACTTTCGATATTTCTTGCAACGATGATGAATACCAGCCCCAATCCTACGAACAGGATAGTATTTAACTGCGTTACAAATCCCAGGATTGCCAGCATGGCTCCCACCAGGTACAGTGCCTTGGGCACTCCAAACAGCTGGCTGACCAGTGTCGTGCCAAAGTCTGCATCCTTACTGCCCTTCGTCACCAGAATACCTGTTGACAGTGAAATCAGAAGGGAAGGGATCTGGCTGACCAGACCGTCACCGATGGTCAGTATCGCATATTTATTCAGAGCAGCCGTAATATCCATGCCCTGTCTGGTCATTCCCATAATGATACCGCCCACGATATTGATGGTGGTGATCAGAAGGCCTGCTACCGCATCTCCCTTTACATACTTTACGGCACCATCCATGGAACCGAAGAAGCTTGCTTCTTCCTGAATCTTTTCCCTGCGTTTCTTAGCCTCTGCATCCGTAATGGCACCGGTATTCAGATCCGCATCGATAGCCATCTGCTTACCTGGCATGGCATCCAGTGTAAATCTTGCGGTTACCTCGGATACACGCTCAGAACCTTTGTTGATGACCATGAACTGGATCAGGATCAGAATAATGAAGATGATCACGCCGATGACCAGATCACCGCCGCCTACGAATTCACCGAAGGTTTCCACGACATTACCGGCATTTCCATCTCTTAAGATCAGTCGTGTCGAAGACGTATTCAGTGCAATACGGAAAATCGTAGTGAATAACAGCATCGTAGGGAAGAAGGACATATCCAGTACTTCCTTACTGAACATCGTTGCAAACAGGATCGTCAATGCAACAGAGATATTGACTGCCAGTAAAATATCCAGCAGCCAGGAAGGTATTGGCACAATAAACATGATAATGGCTGCCATAATATAAATCGCTACGCCGATATCCGCTTTTTTCATTTTCATCTGTGCCTTACCTCCTTTCTGTTCTTTCGTATTTTCAATCGTTTATACTTTACCCTGCAGGTGATACACAAATGCCAGCACCTCGGCTACCGCCTGATAGAGTTCCGGTGGTACTGCCTGCCCTACATCCACATTGGCATACAGCATTCTGGCCAATGGCTTGTTTTCCACAATTTCTATTTTATGCTCTCTGGCGATCTCCTTGATCTTCGCCGCCAGATAATCTTCTCCCTTTGCGATCACTATGGGTGCATCTGCCACCTCGGGATCATATTTGATGGCAACTGCATAATGTGTAGGGTTGGTGATGACCACATCTGCCTGCGGCAGATTCTGCATCATTCTCCGCCGGGAAGCTTCCTGCATCTTCTGCCGGATACGGCCTTTGATCTGCGGATCACCTTCCTGCTGCTTGTACTCTTCCTTAACCTCTTGCTTGGTCATTCTCATATCCCTGCTGAATTTTACTTTCTGATAAATAAAATCTGCTGCAGCGATGATCATATAGATCAGTGATACCCTGATCCCGAGATCCGTAACAGTCTCTCCGATCAAAGCGATGGCCTGCATAAGCTCCATATCATACAGGCTGTATAGCAGCGGCCACTTGCCTTTCAGATAATTATAACATATGTATATGATCAATCCAATCTTCAATAGAGATTTGATCAGCTCCACCAGGGAATTCACAGAAATGATCCTCTTGAATCCGGAGACCGGGTTCAGTTTGGAAAATTTGGGTTGCATCGGCTTGCCTGTGGGATGCCACCCCACCTGTACCACATCACTTAAAAAAGCTATCAGACAACCCACCAACAGAAGCGGAGCCATGATAACCACTGCTTCCAGCAGCATCTTCTGAAATACCAGTCTGACATCCGTCTGGGGCATGCTGCCATGCCAAAAGGTTACCACCTCCGGGATTTTTTCATAAATGTGAGTGAATACATTCATAAACTGGTATCCCATGTGTCCCACCCATAGCTTTAATACCAGGAATACCGACAAAAGACCCAGACCATTGGCAATTTCACGGCTTTTTGCTACCTGACCTTCTTTTCTGGCATCTGTCAGTTTTTTCTCGGTAGCGGGTTCGGTTTTCTCTCCACCCTGTCCTTCTGCAGCAAAGAATTGCAGATTATATTCCAGACTCACATCATACCTCCGACAAAGGACACTACCATCTTTTTCATCTCCTGATAGACAAAATCCGCTGCACCCGGCAGCATTCCCGCGGTCAGGAACATGGCCGTAAGACCCGCCAGTACTTTCAGCTGAATACCTACCGCAAACATATTCATCTGGGGAGATACCTTTGCCAGCACTCCCAGGATTGCATTCAGGAGTAATGTTACACAAAAAATCGGCAATACAATACGAAAGCCGATCAGAATATAATCATTCATAAATTCGATCATGGAGTTCAGCAGACTGTCTGCATGAAACACCACCCCGTTCACGGGAATCAGTGTAAAGCTGTCCGCCAACGCCCCAAAAAGATAACGGTACATTCCGGAGGCGATCAGCATCAGCATAAAGGAATACTGATATAATACACCGGTAATGCTGGTGCTCTCTCTTGTCGTCGGATCCATCAGTGTCGCCATGGAAAGTCCCGTTTCCATATCTGCTATGGAACCCGCAAAATTTACGATTGCCATGCAGATATTAGCCCCAAACCCGATCAACAGACCGGCGATCGCTTCCTTCATGACAATGACTGCATATTCCATTACCGTATTAAAAACAACTGCTTCCACCGGTGTCAGTGTCTCATACAGCAGAATCGCCGTAAAAAAGCTGATACCGATCCGGATTCTGGCCGGAGTATCTGTCATACCGAAATAAGGTGCAATATAGACAAAGCAGGATACTCTGACAAAAATCAGTAAAAAATATTCAAGATCATATATGGAAAATGAAAAATCTACCATGAAGCCATCCTATTACCTGTGCACATATTGACTGAAAGTGGACCACAATTGTACCGTATATTCCACCATTGTGTTCATCATCCAGCTTCCCAGCAAAACCAATGTCAGGAATATGGCAATAATCTTCGGTACGAAGGTCAGCGTCTGCTCCTGAATGGAGGTCACTGTCTGAAAAATACTGATGATCAATCCAACGATCAGCGATACCAACAGAACAGGCAAAGATACCTTAATGATCACATATAACGCATTATTCGTCATTTCCGATACTGCATCAATTGTCATTGTCCTACCTCATTTCACCGGTTAATAAAACGTCTGTACCAATTGCCCTATGATCAATGCCCATCCGTCTGCCAATACAAACAGTAGAATCTTGAAAGGCATGGAAATCGTCGTGGGCGGCAGCATCATCATGCCCATACTCATAAGAGTGGATGCCACTACCATATCAATTACAATAAAAGGAATATAGATCATAAAACCGATCCAGAACGCCATACGCAATTCACTGATCATAAAGCTGGGAACCAACACTGAATTGGGAATAGCTTCCAATGTACCGTCCCATTCCTTTCCTGCGATATCCATAAAAAGTTCTACATCCTTCACCTGGGTCTGAGGATACATGAATTCCCGTAACGGTGCCATTCCCTTCTCCAGAGCCTCTTCCTGATCAATTGTCCCTTCTTCAAAGGGCTGAATGGCTTCTTCATTGATTCTTGTGATCGTAGGCTCCATGATAAAGAATGTCAGAATAAGCGCCAGTCCGATCAAGATCTGATTTGGCGGTGCTGTCTGTGTATTTAGCGCTGATCTTGTAAAATGTAACACAATGATGATTCTGGTAAAAGACGTCATCATGATAATAATGGTAGGTGCCAGTGCGATCAGCGTCAATGTAATCAAAATGCGCAATGCACCGTTGATCTGCCCGTTTCCATTATTATAAGTAATACTGACCGTGTTGGCTGTATTCAACGATCCCACTTCTTCATGTGTAGTGGCCGTTCCCGCCGGATTGATTACTGTAGATACCTCTGTATCTCCCGTCAGATGCCGTTCCGAAGCCTGTACATTTAAGGGTGTACAAATACACAATATGCCTACCGTGACCAGCAGGCATACCATAGAAATAACTCTCTTAAGTTGTTTGTTTGCATTAATGATCTTTGTCTTCATTCTGTTTCTTAGCCGCACGTTCCAATAGTTCCCGGAACCCGGAAGTATTTTCCAATGCTGTCTTACCTTTAAGTTGTTCTGCCGGGATCTCCCCCAGAGTTGTCACAGTATCTTTGCAGACTGCGATAGCAAAATAGGTCTCACCGATCCGGATCAGTTGAATATACTTGTTATTTGAGATCCGAACCGTCTCCCTTACTTCAATATTGCCTGCCGCTCCCTGTTGCTTCTGGTATCCCGCAAGCCATTTTGTCACCAGTGCGGTTACCGCAAGTACTGCCAGGAAAATCAGCAATACGGTGATAAACTGTGCATAACTGTCAGCTTTTCCGGTGAGTATGATCATTAACCCACTACCTTTTTCACAGCTTCTATAACTCGCTCTGCCTGGAAAGGCTTTACGATAAAGTCCTTGGCTCCTGCCTGAATGGACTCGATAACCATAGCCTGCTGACCCATTGCGGAACACATGATAACCTTTGCGCCACCATCCAGCTTCTTGATTTCCTTCAGTGCCTGAATACCATCCATCTCCGGCATAGTGATATCCATCAGTACCAGATCGGGATTTACTTCTTTGAACTTCTCTACAGCCTTCATTCCGTTCTCTGCTTCTCCGGCAACATTGTAACCATTCTTGGTCAGGATGTCCTTGATCATCATTCTCATAAATGCTGCGTCATCACAGATCAAAATATTTTTAGCCATTTAGTTTTCCTCCATTTATTTGGTCTATTCTCTGTTTTATTTAATGATTTCCGTAATACGTACGCCAAAGCTTTCTTCAATGACAACGACTTCTCCCTTGGCAACAAACTTTCCGTTTACCAGGACATCAATAGGTTCTCCTGCAATACGGTCCAGTTCGATGATCGTACCCGGCGAGAACTCCAGAATCTCGGAAATAGATTTTGTTGTTCTTCCAAGCTCTACCGTCACTTCCAGCGGTACATCTTTGATCAGGCCGATATTTTCCTGACCGTTGACCCCCATGCTGTCATTCGAAAAGCTTTGGAACTGTGCAGGCTGTACATTGACATTCTGCTGGGGCATTCCCATATTGCCCATCTGGTTCATCATACCCATGCCATTCATGGAATTCATACCGTTCATGCCCATCTGATTCATACCAGCCATAGGGTTGTTACCCATACCCATCTGACCCATCATCGGATTCATGCCGTTCATTCCCATATTGCCCATCTGGTTCATACCATTCATTCCCATGTTGCCCATCTGATTCATACCGTTCATGGCTGTGGGATCAGGCTGCTGCATATTCATCTGTGCCATATTACCTGCACCGGCATTCATCTGGCCGGCATTGCTCTGCTGTGCGGGAGCTGCAGGTGTGGATGCCTGATTCGCCGGTTGTGCAGGTGCCTGTTCTGTGGAGCCTTCCAACGCACCCATCTGGGTATTGATAAAGGTCTCTACCAGTTTCCGGGCGAAATCAATAGGATACAGCTGCATGATAGAACTGTCTACCAGATCATCGATCTGCATACGGAATGCGATTTTTACAAAAGCACCTCCCAAAAACGGAGATATTTCCTTGCCATCCTTTATCTCTGTCAGATCAAAAAGAGTGGATTCCGGCGGGCTGATATCAATTACCGTCTGCAACAATGTGGAAAGGGAAGTCGCTGCGGAACCCATCATCTGGTTCATCGCCTCGGAAATTGCACTCAGGTGCAGTTCTCCCAGCTCTCCATCTGTATTCGTACCGTCACCACCCATCATCAGGTCAGTGATAACTTTTACGTCATGTTCTTTTAATATCAGAATATTGGTACCATCCAGTCCCTGGGTATATTTGATCTGAACAAATACACAGGGCTTTTCATAGCTATCCAACAGATTTTTCCACGTAGCCAACGTAACCACAGGGGTCGTGATATTTACTTTACGATTTACCAGCGAATACAATGTTGTTGCGGAGGATCCCATACTGATATTGGCCACCTCGCCAATCGCATCCTTCTCTACATCTGTCAGTTTCTCTTCGTCACTGACAACCGGTGCTGCGTTCTCCGCAGATTCATTCTCATTATTATCATTTTCAACCACACTGCTTGTCGGCGTCGGATCCGCTGCCTTCTCTCCACCGTCTTCGGTGTCTGACAGATCCATACCTTGCAGCAGGGCATTTATCTCATCCTGAGATAACATCCCATCCATCGTTACTCCTCCTCTCTGATCACCGATGTGATCTGAACAGCATACGAATCTCTATCCGTACCGGGCAGTGCCGTGAACTTCTTAATATTGCCCACATACACTTTCATGTCGGTATCGACTCTGGAATCCAGCCGGATACAGTCGCCCACCTGCAGATTCAGGAAATCGTTCACCGAAATGGTGCTCTTTCCCAGCACTGCCTTAATCGGAATATCTACTCTCCTGATCATGGACTCTATGTACTCCTCGTAGTGTTCATCGTGATTCTCCTGCATTGTGGAGAACCAGTATTTGGTGTTCAGTTTATCCATCACATCTTCCAGTGTAAAGAAAGGAAGACAGATATTTATCATTCCTTCAACATCCCCGATCTTCATATTCAGGGTAACAATAGCGATCATATCGCTGGGTGCAATTACCTGTGCAAACTGGGGATTCGTTTCCAACCGGCTTAATACCGGTGAGATTTCAACAACATTTTTCCAGGGTTCACGCAGCAGCTGTGTGAACATTACCAGCACCTTTTGCAGAATTGTAAGCTCTATATCTGAAAAATCTCTGCTCTTTTCCAATGGCTGACCGCTGCCTCCCAGCATACGATCCAGCATGGCATAGCATATATTGGTTGAAATTTCTATAATAATATTGCCGTTGAGTGGTGCAAAATTAACAATTCCAAGTACCGACGGATTGGACAATGCATTGGAGAACTCGCTGAACGTAACCGTTTCCGAGCTTGCCACAGCAACCTGTACATTCTTGCGCAGATATACCGGAAGATTCGTAGAGATCAGCCGGCTGTAATGCTCGAATATGATTTCCAACGTTCTCAAATGTTCTTTGGAGAATTTGGTCGGGCGGCTGAAGTCATAATTCTTAACCTGCTTCTCGTCCTCCCCCTGGATCTGATCCACATCCAGATCTCCGTCTGACAACTGTTTCAAGAGATTATCAATTTCACTTTGTGAAAGTATATCACTCACAGGCCCTCACCTCCTGTCATCTTATTTTTCTGCCTCATCAGCCGAATTTCACTCCGCTGATTGCGACCTTATAGATGAAGTCGGATTGGAACAGATCCTGAATAGACTTCAGAATCTCCTCTTTCAGGCCTTCCATGTCCTCTCTGCACTCATCCTCTGTATGTGCGGAAACTGTATCCGTAATAGCATCCTTGATCAGATTCTCATAGCCGGCCAGCGTATCACTGCTTCCATAGGTCTTGTAGTCCTTATGCTTCTTGTTGATAGACAAAGATACATCAAACATGATGTAATCCTGTTTTGCTCCTGCTTCGCTCTTCAGAGGAATTGTCATGGAATCTGCAATATTATATACCTCTGTATCGGTAAGGGCAACATTCGTTGTCCCTTCCTTTCCCGGAACAGTAAGTTCCAGATTCATGGCCGTGGTAATATTGTCTACCAGTTGTGCGGTCTTCTTATTCGTACCCACAATACTCACCAGCATGACACTGGTCAATACAATATTCACAACTAACAGTGCCAGGATCAATACTGTCATCAGATTTTTCTTCATTGGTCTTATGCTTCCTTTCCCTATCCGCGTCAATATGTTGTGGATGGATTATAGATTCTGATTTCTACGCGTCGGTTCTTGCTGCGCCCCTCTTCTGTGGAGTTGTCAGCTACCGGTACGCGGTCTCCCATTCCCGCATGTCTTAAATTGGACGGATCCAGAGAAGTGTTCTCAGTCAGATAATAGAACACCGAGAGTGCTCTGGCGCTGCTCAGTTCTTCATTGTCCGCAAACCGTGCACTGTGAATGGGAACATTATCTGTATGTCCTTCGATTTCTATGGTGGAATTACTTCCGTAGCGCTCCAGGATCACACCCACCTTATCTAAAACCGTCTTGGCCTGATCCTTCAATAGATCACTTCCGGAATCAAACAATAGTGCTCCCTTCATAGACAGCTGCACATACTGTGCCGTAAAAGATATACTGACCTGATCCGCCAGGCTGTCCTCCACCAGGGCTTCCTGTACCGTTTCAGCCAACTCTTCGTTACTTTCCAGGTTTTTCTCATTTAAAGCTTCTTCCAAAGCTTCTGCGCTGTCATATTTCTCATAGTTATCGGAATCCGTCTCACTATCTGCGTTTCTTCCGGCATTGCTGATATACTCATCCAGATCATTCAGCTGGCTGACACCGTTGCTGATCAGAATACCTTCTCCGATTGCCGTAGAGCCCGCATTGAAAATACTGAAAGTACTGTTGGACATAGCAGCTGCCATTTCGCTGTACTTGGTTGCATCAATCGAAGACATGGAGAACAGCATAACAAAGAAGCACAGCAGTAAGTTCATCAGGTCACTGAATGTAGACATCCATGCCGGTGATCCAGCAGGCGGATCTTCTGGCTTACGTTTTGCCATTAAGCTTCACCCCCTGCTTCCTCTTCACCATCTGCACTTGTTCTGTCCTTCGGAGGAAGGAACGACTTTAATTTTTCTTCGATGACGCGGGGATTTTCACCAGCCTGTATGGATAAAAGCCCCTCGATCATGACTTCCTTCTGCTGCATTTCCACAGCATTATCTGCTTTTAATTTATTGGAAACAGGCGTACAGATCCAGTTTGCGAGCAGGGAACCGTACAAAGTAGTGATCAGTGCTACCGCCATTGCAGGTCCCAGTGTCGATGGGTCATCCATATGATACAACATATCTACCAGACCGATCAGGGTACCGATCATACCCCAGGCAGGACCCATGGCTGCCAGTGTATCCCAGAAGCCGATCGTATCTTTATGCCTTTCCTCTACACTTACCAGTTCCGTCTCCATGATGGCACGTACCAGTTCGGGATCAGTACCATCAACGATCAGAAGGATCCCCTTTTTCAGGAACGGTTCCTCCAGGTCTGCCGCAGCTTCTTCCAACGACAAAAGTCCTTCCTTACGTGCGACATTGGAAAGCTCAATGATCTTGCCGATCATCTCGGAAGTATTCAGTGACGGCGCCTTAAAGATCAAAGTGAATGATTTCAGACCCCCTATGTAATTCTGCAAACTCACGGACATGAGGGTACAGGAAAAAGCTCCACCAAATGTGATAATTGCAGAAGCCGGATCCAGATATTCTCTGAATCCCCCGACACCCGCAGAGCTTATAATACCAAATACCAACATGAATAACGCTAATAAAATACCAGCTAAAGATGCTATATCCACTTAAATCACCTGACATTCTGCATTTTTATCTTGCAAAAATATCCTTTCTGTATAATATTACAAGATTTTTTATTTCTTGTCTACTTTCTTTTACAATTATTTTCTTTCCGGTGGTAAGTGTCAACACTGTATCCGGAGTCTCTTCCACCAGTTCGATCAGATCCGGATTTACCAGTACCTTGACCCCATTGATCTTCGTAACTTCTATCATAGTGTTTTCTCCTTCCCTGTTATTCAAATACTTTCAGCATTTTATGTCTTTTTGCGCACTTTCCTGTTTTTTCTTATAGTACTTTTTTCCTTGATCTTTTATATACACAAAAGGGACAGTTGAAAGTCCTATCCCTTTTGTGTGTTATTTATAATTTTAACATTTTATTAACGCTTCAGGTTGGTCAGCTCTTCCAGCAGAGTATCGGATACGGTGATGATACGGCTATTGGCCTGGAAGCCTCTCTGGGTGGTGATCATCTCGGTAAACTCAGAGGACAGATCCACATTACTCATCTCCAACTGACCGGTGGACATATATCCTCCATCTGCGGTAATATCTACGCCGATACCATCGAACTCACCGGAGTTCAGGGTTGCAGAGTAGAGGTTATCTCCCTGCTTCTCCAGACCGGAAGCATTGGCAAATGCCGCCGTAGCGATCTGGCCTAACAGTTTGGTCATACCGTTATCATAGCTTGCGTAGATCATGCCGTCTTTCTGAATAGACACGCCGATCATATCTCCCAGACGACGTCCGGTTCCCAGACCATCCAGGTCACCACTTGTGGCACCGATGGTGGAAGTACCCTTGTTGTCGTAGTTGGTACACTCGGACAGGTCAATGGTAATAGTCTCCGCAAAATTACCTTTATTCTGACGATCTGTAAACTGTAAATTCGTCTTCAGGTCCGTTGTAGAGGAACCAACCTGCTGAAGTTTTCCGGTATCTTTGTCAAATGTTACCAGAATTCCTGTGAATTCTCTTCCGGTCATTGTGATATCTGTAGCACCTCCTGCACCACCCTTCGGCAGGATATCTGTCGTAGCACCGTTAAACATATTAAGCAGCATCTCCTGTACAGTCACATACTGTGAAGTATCTCCTGTCTTAGGTGCATATAGGTTTAAAAACTCAGCAGTAGCTCCTTCATAACCATATGCGGAAGCAATGGCATTCAGGGCTTTTTGTGCTGTCTCGTCTGTTTTCAGTGTATTTGCATCAAAAACATCATTCAAATCAGCTACTTTCGTGCCATCAATTGTAGACAGCACTTTTCCTGTAGCATCCCACTGATATGCCTTATCATTAAAAGTCAGTTTAGATTCTGTATTCTGGCTGGTTTTTGATCCGAAATCCACTCCCGTTAGGCTAATCTCTGCCCCGGTTGAATCCAGTATTTTGCTAAGTTCCATGCTGTATACATTTGTATCAGGTTCTCCTGATTGTTTGAAAGTGAACTTTGCAGTATAGCTGTAACCTCTTGCATCAAAGAAGTTCAGGTTCACAGACTTACCGCTGGCACTGGTCACATCCTTATCGTTCTGATCCAGAATACCGGAGATATTTGCCTGTGTGGTAGCCTCAGGGGGATAAGTCATATTTGCCGCACTCATGATACGCAGTGCAGATACGGTATCCTGCTTGATATTGCCGGTAGTCTCATCCACGCCCCAACCCATGACATTGTAACCGGTACTGGTCATTGCCAGGTTACCGGCGCCATCTACATAGAAAGAACCGTCTCTGGTGAAAAAGTTCTCGGAGCCGTTGTTGACTACGAAAAAGTTGTCTCCGGTGATCATGATATCAAAAGGATTGCCGGTAGACTGTGCGGAACCCTGAGTGGTAATGGCAGTGTTGATAGCTCCTGCCTTAACGCCCAGACCGATCTGTTTGGCATTAGTACCGCCGACACCGGTGGTAGCATTGGCACCGCTGGCCTTCTGTGTGGTCTGGCTCATCAGTTCACTGAAAGTCATGGAACTGGATTTATACGCTGTTGTGTTGACGTTGGCAATATTGTTACCGATTACGTCCATTCTGGTCTGGTGTGTCTTCAGTCCGGCCACACCAGAATACAATGATCTCATCATAGTACTTGTTCCTCCTGTATCGGAACCGTGCTTTCTCTCTGTCATTCAAGAAAGCATGACCTCCATCTTTGGTCCGGTCTACATAATAACAGCTCCGTTAATATTTGTAAATACATTGTCTTCGGTTTCTCTGCTGTCCATGGCAGTTACCACGGTCTTATTGGGTACATTCACAATAAAGGCCAGATTATCCACGATCACCAGAGAATCCCTGATTCCCTTCTGTCCCGCTTTTCTTGTTCCATCATTCAAGCGTTCCAGCTGATTGCCTGTCAGTTCGATTCCTCTGTCTGCCAACCGTACCGTAGCATGTTTGGAAAATTTTAATTCCTGTGTTCCGGGAACATTTTGTTCCTGACTCTTGTTCTGCAGGATTTCCTGGAAAGATACCAGATTTTCCTGTGCTGCTTTTACGGTCTTACGACTGTTATTTAAGTACTGATTTGCCAGCTGGTCAATGGACAGAAAACTGTTTTTCTGAATATCCATATCCAAACGCCCCTCTGTATCAGCTGCTTACTGCTTTATACGCTTTCTGCGCTGTCTGTTCCTTCTGTTTCTCCGGTTTTCTCTTTGCTCCCGGAGTCTTTCTCATCTGCTTCTTCTGCAGCTTTGCGGATCTCCTTCATGCGTTCGATGTACTTGTTCAGACTCGTTACGGTGTCTTTTGCCAGGAAAGATTTCTCGTAATCACTCATTTCGTTGTATTCCTTCTCCAGTGCATCAACGGTCTCGCCATCGGTAGAATCAATACCATTTACATTAGGAAGCTTGTTCAGTTTTACCGTAAACTTGTAAGCCTTGTTGTACGCATTCAGATAATCAGTATCTACTACAGAATCCAGATCATCGATAGAATACTTCTGCTCATTGATATAAAGGTAAGCCTTGTTGTTCTCGTAGGACACATAATCTACTTTGCCCTGTACCAGTTTGGTATCTCCGGAAGATGTGGTGGTCTTGATGTAGACCTCCTTGCCTACCAGTGCACTTGCTCTCTGCAGATCCATGCTGCTGGACATATTCTGCATCTGTTCTACCTGCGAGAACTGTGCATACTGTGCTATGTATTCGGTGTTGGAAGTAGGTTCCAGAGGATCCTGGTACTTCATCTGTGCCACCAGGAGCTGTAAGAATGCTTCCTTGTCCATTCCATCACTGCCGGACTTTGCCGACTTGCTTACGGAAGTCTGGGATGTGGTCTCTACGATCTTACCATTTTCCACAGGTGCAACCAATGCCATTTTCTTTTTCTCCTTTCACTATTTATTATGCGGTGAAATCCACCGTATTGCCGTTCGCTGTCATCATATCTGCTGCGATCCGGTCTTCTTCGGACTGAGACTCTTCTTCTGCCAACGCTGCATTCAGGTTGATCCTGCGGGTACGCTTTCTTCCTACGCCTGCTTCATTATCCTGATTGCTGTTATGACCTCTGCCCTGTTCCAGATTCTGTTCGAACTGGTGGGTCTGCACGGTAACTTCGATAGCCTCCACTTTGACACCCTGCTCTGCGAAGCTTTCCTTCAGCTGTACCATCTGGCTTTCCAGTGCCGCCTTGACCGTTTCATTCTGTGTGATGAAATTGGCCGTAACCACTCCGTTCTTGGATGCCATCTGTATATGCAGGGTTCCCAGACTCTGGGGATGCAGCTGCATTTCCAGTTCAGAACTGTCTGCCTTGACAGATACTTTCATGTAGTCCATGATCTGGCGCATGATATCCTGTGTATCCGTAGCTGTTGTCTCTCCTGCCTGTGCTGTCTGCTGCAATTGTGCCAGGAAATTGTCTTCCTTCAGATTCTGTAACAGAAGATTTCCATGATGTTCGCCGGCCGTATTCTCCTGTTTACTGCCGGAGTCTTCAGTCCTGTTCTCCTGCGTATTCTGCACGAGAACGTCCGCCTTGCTGCCGGTCTCCTGTGCCCCGATGGTCTCTGTGATATCTGCAGAGTTTTTCTCCGCTGTAACAGTCATATCCTCTGTTTTTTCTGTCTCCACAGTAATTACCGGTTCTGTCACAGTTTCCTGTGCGATCTGTGTCACTGCCTCCTGCCATTTTTCAGGGGTCAGCTGTACTTCTTCCTGTGCCTGTCCTACCAGCTCTTTCTGCAAGTCCATAATCCCTTTGACATCATTGTAGAGATTCTCATCCGTCAACAATGCAAACGAATCCTGCGCTCCACTGACTGTCATCAACAGTTCATTGAGCTTTGCCGGATCTGTCAGATCCATCTCCATCATTCCCAGGTCTTCCATGGCTGCCTGCAGTTCTTCTTCACTGATGGAAAAAGTATCTGTGATCTGCTGGATCAGATTCTGCACGATCGTTCCTACGGTTTCCTGCACTTTCTCCAGATCCCCTGCATCCATGCCGTCATCTTCCACTTTCTTGTTTCCGGTGGACACATCCTTCATGTCATCCCGCTGTCTGCCGGTGTTTCTCAAAGATTCGCCTCGCCTGACATCATTTTGCCCTGTCTGGGTGCGATCCCTGTTCGCCATATTGGCTGCCTGGGTTTTGTTCCATACTGTCTGGAAACTGGTTCCCGCATTCTGCTTTGCTGCAGTGACCATATCCGGTACCTGCACATTGCCGCTGCTGCCAACACCTTTAATTGTCGCTCCTGCCATAGTTCCTCCTTTCCCAGGTCCCTTTTGCCATTTGTCCATGACGTATGACCTGTAATCATACTACAAATCATGTATCGGATCTTTCCTTTCCTTTCTTAAGATTCCGGATCCATAATTTTCGTGATCTTTGCCGCCACCTGAGAATCCATTGCTCCGAGAATTTTTCCTCTGTCATCTGCGCTCATAACCTTCAGAATTCTTGCTGCGAGATCCAGATTGTTAGTCATCTGTTCAAAAATAGCCGCCGCCTGTTTCGGCTTCATGGCAGAATAAGCAGCCGCATAATCCTGTACCTCCTGGCTCTCTTCCAGCTGGGTTACGACCTGTTTATAAATATATTCCGCAGTTGCAGGATCCATGGATTCATAATATTTCTTATATTCCTCTGCTCCGGGTCCCTTATCGGAATAGACCACTTCATCATAAAATTCTTTCTGGATACGCTGGAATTCTACCTGCTGTTTTTCAAACTCCTGCAGTCTGAGTACTTCCGCCTTTAATTGCTCCAGCTCATCATCTTTGGATGCAGATGCATTTTGTGCCTGTTCCAGCTGCAGCTCCAGACTTTTGATCTGATCTACCGCCTCCTGTAAGCTGGTATAGCCGCCATAGGCATTAGGATCTGTTGTCTCTGTCACGGAATTGCCCGGCAGGATCTTATTCAGCACCGGCACATCCTTCAAAATCGGGGTCATCACCGAACTTCCGAATCCGCCGATATCCAGCTTGATGATCGCACAGATCACAGCGATCCACAATGCCACGATCAGGATCGTAGCTCCAAAGGTAAGCAGACTGTTGCCTTCATTGCCATCTTCCAGTTCATCTTCCTGTTTTGCAATTTCCTTTGCACGGCGCTTTGCTTCTTTTCGCTGGGCCTGCTGTTCTTTCTTTAATTGTTTTTTCTCTTCCGCCAGCTGTTTTCTCTCGTTATCCACTGCGTTTTCTTCCGGAGTTTTTTCTCTTGCCATATTAATCCTCATGCCTTTCCATCATCTGCCGGCTTTTCGCCCCGTATCCCTGCTCTAACGGGACTTCTGACCGTAGGTATAGCTGGTCAGTTCATCTATCGTTTTACTTTCCGCATGATTTTCTTCCTGCAAAAATGCTTCAAAAGCTTTTTCCCGCAGTGTTTCATGCATTTTTCTCTCTTTCATGGCCTCCGCCATGCGTTCTCTGGCAGCTTCCACATTTTCTTTTGCTTTTTCCACCCGGATCTCCTGTGCTGCCACGATACTGTCCATTTTCAAAAGTGCTTCCTTGTTCTCTTCAATGGCGCACAGATCCAATTTCCCCTTTAGCAATCCTGCGGACTGGTCTTCATACTCTTTTCTGCGTGCTTTCAGACGTTCCAGATGCTCATTTTCTACCTGCAAAGCAGTCATTGCCGTACCAAATTCCTGCTTTGCCTGTGTCTCCATCTTTTCCTTGATATTCAGAATGTTTTGCAGTGAATATCTGAATCTGGCCATTTATCTCACTCCTGATCCGTAAAAAGTCCTTCCAGCATCTGTACGCTTTCTTCGAAGGTGAATTTTTCCTCCGTGCTCTGACACAGGAAACCGTTTACTGCATCGATCTTGGAAATAGCGTAATCAATATTGGGATTGCTCCCTTGCTTATAAGCTCCGATATTGATCAGATCTTCCGCTTCATTGTAGGTGGCCAGCACATTTTTCAGCTTGTTGGCCGCCTGTTTATGCTCTCTTGTGGCAATCTGGCTCATACATCTGGAAATGCTCTGCAGAATATCTATTGCCGGGTAATGATTTTTATGTCCCAATTTTCTGTCCAGCATAATATGACCGTCCAGAATGCTTCGGGCGGTATCTGTAATGGGCTCATTAAAATCATCACCGTCTACCAGGACTGTGTATAATCCGGTAATAGAGCCTACTGCGGCTCTTCCGGCTCTCTCTAACAACTTCGGCATCTCCGAATACACACTGGGGGGATATCCTCTGGTCACCGGCGGTTCTCCGCTGGCCAGTCCGATCTCCCGCTGCGCCATGGAAAAACGGGTCAGGGAATCCATCATCAGTAGAACATCCTTGCCCTGATCCCTGAAATATTCCGCAATTGCGGTAGCCGTCTTGGCCGCCTTATTACGCTCCAGAGCCGGCCGGTCAGAGGTCGCCACTACCACAACAGATCTGCGCATACCTTCTTCGCCCAGATCTCTCTCAATAAATTCCCGAACCTCTCTGCCACGCTCGCCAATCAGCGCAATGACATTGATATCTGCTTTGGTATTGCGGGCGAACATACCCATCAGGGTGGATTTGCCCACACCGGAACCGGCAAAGATACCGATTCTCTGCCCTTTTCCTACCGTGATCATGCCATCTACCGCCTTGACTCCCAATGGCAGCACCTGATCGATAATGGTTCTGGACATGGGATCCGGAGGTGCTGCCTCTACCGGGTAGGCCGCTCCACTGATCATTTCGCCATCAATAGGCACACCCAGACCGTTCAGCGTCTTGCCCAGCAGTTTTTCACTTACTGTAACTTTCAGAGGATCTCCGGTATTTTCCACCACGCAGCCAAGTCCGATGCCATCCACGGAATCATAGGGCATGAGCAGGGTCTTCTTGTCACGAAAGCCCACGACCTCAGCCATGATAGGCTTCGCCCCTTCCGCCTCCGGCAGGATCCGACACAGATCCCCCAGCTTGGAATCCGGTCCTGCAGACTCTATGGTCAGCCCTACCACATTGACCACTTTTCCCAATTTCCGGTAAAAGCTCTTCTCTGTCAGTTTATTATATTTTTCAAAATCAATATTCTTAATGACCATTTATCAGCCTTCATAGGATAATAATTTTAATTTCTGACGCAGTTCTGACAACTGAGTTCCCAGTCCACAGTCGAAAATACCGCTTTCGGTCTCAATGAGACATTCTCCCTTGCCCAGCGTAATATCTTCTACGATTTCCACGGTACTGTTAGGAGAAGTGGCTCCTGTCATGATCTGCTTTTTCTGCATGCTGACATACGGATAATCTTCTTTGGAGACATGTACGAGAAAGCTTCGGTTGTCCTCCGTTTTTCTCATAGTGGAGGATATCAGATAGCATAGTACTTCTCTGTAGGAATGCAGATCCACATGAAAAATATGCTCGTATATGCCGGTGATGGTATCCACGAACTTCGGTTCCAGTTCATCGATCATCTTCTGGTACTCTGCCTCCAGTCCGGCTTCCTTTTTCTGATATTCTGCAGTCCGCTGTGCCTCTGTGCGGTCAGCCTCTGCCTTCGCCTCCTGCTGTCCCTGACTTCTGGCCTGTTCCAACACATCGGCTTTTTGTGCTTCTGCCTGTGTTCTGGCGTCCTCTAAGATGCCCGCCGCCTGTGCTCTGGCATCTTCTACTATCTTCTGTGCCTCTGCTTCAGCTTCTTCTTTCAATTTCTGCAGGTCTTCACCCGCCTTGATCACATTACCGGAAGTCTGCGGGGCTCCCTCGCCGTTCTCGTTGTCTGTGACCAGTGCTTCCACCTTATCAGCTGCCAGCCCGGAGACGAATCCGGTTCCCTCTTCCTGCTGCATTTTCGCAGAAAGTTCCCGGATTCTTTTTGCTACCAGTCCATTCATATCAATAACTCTGGTATCTTCTTCCACAAGCTTTGTAAATCCGCTTTTTAAAAGATTATTAGACAACGATCTCGTCACCTCCGCCTCTGGAAATGATGATCTCACCGGAATCCTCCAGCTTACGGATAATATTTACGATCTTCTGCTGAGCCTCTTCTACATCCTTCATACGTACAGGACCCATGAATTCCATATCTTCCTTGATCATAACAACCAGACGTTTGGACAGGTTGTTAAAGATTGCATTCTGTACCTGTTCATTTGCACCCTTCAGTGCGGTTGCCAGGTCATTATTGTCCACATCACGCAGCACACGCTGGATCGCCTTGTCGTCCAAAAGCAATATATCTTCGAATACAAACATCTTTTTCCGGATCTCGTCTGCCAGTTCCGGCTCTTCGATCTCCAGAGTCTCCATGATATGTTTCTCGGTACCACGGTCTACGGTATTCAGGATATCTACTACCGCATCCACACCACCGATAATGGTGTAGTCCTGATTCACCAGACTTGCCAGTTTCGACTCCAGCACTTTTTCCACTTCCTTGATGACATCCGGGCTGGTACGATCCATGACCGCAATACGTCTTGCCACTTCTGCCTGACTGTCGGGAGGAAGTGCGGATATGATCAATGCCGCCTGGCTGGGTGACAGATAGGACAGGATCAGGGCAATGGTCTGGGGATGCTCGTCCTGGATAAAGTTGATCAACTGGCTGGCATCCGTCTTACGCACAAACTCGAAAGGCTTTACCTGTAAGGATGCAGTCAGTTTGCCGATCACATCCATTGCCTTGTCGGAACCCAGTGCCTTCTCCAGCAGTTCCTTCGCATAATTGATACCGCCTTCGGCAATATACTGTTGTGCCAGACACACTTCGTAGAACTCGTTGATCACTTCTTCCTTGACCTGTGGAGTCACGCTTCTGGTATTGGCGATCTCCAGTGTCAGTTCTTCGATCTCTTCTTCTTTTAAGTGTTTAAAAATTCCGGCGGATCTCTCCGGCCCTAAGGAAATCAGAAGGATCGCAGCCTTCTGTAATCCCGATATTCCGCCTTCTGCTTTTGTCCTTGCCATATGTACTCCGTTTCTTAGTTCCAGTCTTCATTCAACCAGTTCCGCAATAATGACGCTGCGGATTCCGGATTCTCATCCACGAATTTCTCAATCATCTTACGCGTTTCGGACTTGGATTCCACATCAATATCCTCCAGTTCAGTCTCAGGAGTGGACTGCAGCATATTCTCCACAGATACCTCTTCTTCCTGTTGTACCTCCTGTCTGGTACGCATACTGTGCAGTACTACAAACACCAACAGTCCCAGAATCAGCAATAACATGATGACACTCAACACATTCTGTGTCGTAACAGGACTGCTTTCCTTATCATAAAAGATAGGGCTTTCGTATGCAATGATCGTAATGTTACTCTCGCTGATACCGGTGGCATTTGCTACCAGACTGTACATATCCTGGTCAACAGTCATCTTGGTATCTGCGCTGTTCTGGGATTTGTATTCATCCCAGGTAGTGCCATCCAGAAGACCCTGTCGTTTTACATCCTCATAATGGATTTCTTTATAGGTAATTGCCGCAATGGATATGGAGGAATTGGTGTAGTTAATTCCTCCTGCCGGTGTCACAGTATCCTTAATAGACTCATTCGGCAGATAATCTCTGCTGGTCTCTGAAGTAGAGGAGGAACTGTTGTTGCTGTCCGGGGACACATAGGTCGTATTTCCGCTCTCCCCATTGGAAGTTGTTCCCGGCACGCCGCCACCGTCATTGGTATTCTCACTCTCATAAGTCTCCTCATGGGAAAGCATACCTTCATCTCTGCCGGAGTTTGCATAATACTCTTTTACAGTCTCTTTATAATCAGAGAAGTCCATGCTCAGGTGGCTGGTAACGGCTGCATCATTATACTGTTTTGTTCCCAGCAGTACCTTTTTGACCTGATTGGCGATCATGGATTCCGCCTGATTCTGTAATTCCTGCATGGAATTGGCAATTCCTGCGGAAGTATAATCATCCCCGCCTGCGAACAACAGATTAGAATCCGTATCCATAATGGTGATGTTGGCTGTCGTATCATTTCGCAGCCAGGCAGCCACACACTTTGCCAGTGCCGCCGCATTGGCTGAGGTAAAAGTGCCGTCCAGTTCCAGCTGAATGAAAGCAGACGCTTCTTCCTTCTGTGCCGCCAATGTTCCGTTATCCTTTGGAAAGCTCAGATGTACTTTTGCAGACTTCACCGCACTCTGTGCTTCTATGGTCTGGGTGATATATTTTTCCAGATAAGAATTGTAAAGTCTCTCCTTGTCAGTTGAGGTCGTAGACATACTATTTCCCAGGTAATCATTCAGATCCAGTGCATCCGGAACATATCCCGCAGAACCCAGTGCCAGATTGGCCGCACTCTGCTGGCTGCTTTCTACATCGATCTTCAAACCATCGTTGGATTCCTTGTGGGAGATTCCGGCGCTGTCCAGTGTATCTATGATTTCGGATGCCTGTGCTGTCGTCTCGCAGCTGATCAGCCGCACATACTGTGGTTTGCTCATCACATACATGATAATTGCGAATGCAAATACCACGACAGCCACTGCCCCGATGATAATGCTCTTCTGTCTTGTGGTGAATTTATTCCACCATTCCAGTATTTTTGCAGGTATTTCTTTTAATTTGTCTGCCATTGCAGCTCTCTCCTCTTACGTCAAGAATAAAAAGGTATGCCTAGATCTGGATCTGCATCAATTCCTTGTATGCTTCCATCATCTTATCACGAATGGCTACCGTATACTGTAATGCAGTCGAAGCCTTTTCCATGGCAATGGTAAGATCATGGGTATTGTCAGTCTCACCCAGTGCAAAACGGATCTTCTCATTCTCGGCATCCGAGAGATAACTGTTGGTGGTCTTTACATTGTCGATTGCCGTATTCAGAAAAGCTTCGAACATAGTGCCCTCTGCCTTTTTCTCCTTCTCCGCCAGCATTCCGGTCAGAGATGTGGGGGATACTGTAGCAGTACCGTTTACACTGTTCAAAGCTGTAATTGCTGAAATATCCATTTTAATAAACCATGTCCTTCCTTACATAGATTCCGGCTCCGTTATCCGTAAGCCGTTCATGGGATCCGCCAGTTTACTGACCGATCTCCAGTCCTTTCAATGCCATAGATTTGCTGGCACCAAATGCCGTAGAATTTGCCTCATAGGATCTGCTGGCATCGATCAGATCCGTCATTTCCTGAACAATATTGACATTTGGATAAGTCACATAACCGTTCTCATCCGCATCCGGGTGGGAGGGATCATATACCATGTTCATCTCCGTTGTGGTATCTTCAAATATCTGACTGACCTTTACACCGCTGCCGGAATAACTGCTGCTTACGTTGTGAAGCACCTGACTGAATGTCTGCTGCGGGTTCTTCTGCTGAAAAGTAACAATCTTACGGCGATAAGGGGTGCCGTCCTCGGTTCTGGTCGTATTTGCATTGGCAACGTTTTCGGAGATCACATCCATACGCAGTCTCTGCGCAGTAAGTCCCGACGCCGTAACATCAAATGCTGAAAACATACTCATACGCTAATTCCTCACTTCATCACTGTTTGCAAATTGGTAAATTCCTGATTGATACTGCTGATCAGTCCCTGGTATTTCAATTGGTTCTCTGCCAGCATTACATTTTCGTTCTCGATATCCACATTGTTACCGTCCAGGCGGTAGGAATAATTGGCATAATCCACATAGGCTCTGCCCCGCAGTCTGCCCAGGTTAACATTTGCCACCTTATCATCCATGGATTCATATCTATTGTTGCCCAGTGCCTGCTGCAATACCGACTCAAAAGCCACATCCTGTCTCTTGTAGCCCGGTGTATCCACATTGGCAATGTTATTGGAAATCGCCTCGTTCCGCTGCCAGGCTGCGTCCGCTGCCCGGTCCAGAACATTGATATAATCAAATGCGTTTGTCTGTATCATATTACCTCACATTCCGCAGCTTTTGACAGTAGTGCTCAAAAACCACTTTCTATCATATACTCATTCTACTTTATTATAAAGTATTTCGACAAAAACACAATAGGAAAATAAACACTCCCAAAATAAATATAAAGAAAAGAGACTATTTTATGCAATAGTCTCTTCTTCCTAAATTTTACTTATTCTTGCATTTTCTTACATTTTTCAATCAATTTCTGCCGTTCTGACGCTTCAATTCCTCAATTTCGTCAAACACAGCATCATTCAAAACTTTGATATAGGTTCCTTTCATGCCGGAAGATCTGGATTCGATAACGCCTGCACTCTCGAACTTCCGCAGTGCATTGACAATGACAGATCTTGTGATGCCGACTCTGTCAGCAATCTTGCTGGCTACCAGGATTCCTTCCATACCGTTGAGTTCGTCAAAAATATGGGTGATGGCTTCCATCTCCGAGAAAGAAAGGGTGCTGACAGCAGATTTTACCACAGCTACTTTACGGCTCTCTTCCGCACTCTCCTCATTCACTGCCCGCAACATTTCCAGTCCTACCACCGTGGTACCGTATTCACAGAGAATGATATCATCAATGTCATATTGTTCATCACATTTATAAATGAAAAGGGTTCCCAGCCGCTCTCCAGCAATCTCAATGGGTGTGATAATTGCCTGGAATTTTCTCGTATCGATATTTTCAAAACCAAGGGTCTCTAGGTTAACATTTTCTTTTGTGGACAACACACCCAGCAATCTCTCATTCAACATAGGATCGATAAATCCACCGATATTGTCATCCAACAGCTCTGTGATGGACTCAATGCCATCGGATTTCCCAACACCGAGAACCTTTCCCTTCCGGCTGATCACCAGCACATTGGAATTGAGAATTTCCCGCATCACTTTACAAATGTCGCTGAATACCACTTTGCTGGAATTGTTGTTGTGTAATAATTTCCCGATTTTACGTGTTTTGTCCAACAGTTGTACGCTGCTCATCTAACTTCCTCCATCTACACATGCTCCGAATCCACCAGATGTTATGCACATTGTAGCACATGTAAATTCAGATTACAATGGAAATAGCGTTAATTTATGAGAAAATTCTGACAGTATATAAAACTACTTCTCTTCCGTCGGTTTATTTTTCACATAGCCGCACTGTTCATCCATGCAGACCAGTTTATTGCCCTTTTCCAGCAGCAGCTTACCACAACGGGGACATTTTTCTCCCGATGGCTTCTGCCATACCATAAAATCACATTCCGGATTGTCGATACAGCCATAATATTTTCTGCCTTTTTTGGTCTTTTTCATGACAATATCCTTGCCGCACTTCGGACAGGCTACACCGATCTTTTCGAAATAAGGCTTGGTATTGCGGCACTCAGGGAAACCGGGACATGCCAGGAATCTACCGTGGGGGCCGTATTTGATCACCATGCGTCTGCCGCACAGATCACAGACTTCATCGGATTCCTCATCCGCAATTGTCACCTCTGCCAGATCCTTTTCCGCTTTTTTTACAGCCTCATCCAGGTCCGGATAGAAATTGGATACGATAGTCTTCCATTTTACCGTACCTTCTTCCACACCATCCAGCAAAGCTTCCATGTTGGCAGTGAAATTCACATCAACAATAGAAGGGAATGCTTCCTTCATCATATTGTTGACCACTTCTCCCAGCTCCGTAACGTAAAGGTTACGATTTTCCTTGGCAATATATCTTCTGGCAAGAATGGTGGTAATGGTGGGGGCGTAAGTACTGGGGCGTCCGATACCAAGTTCTTCCATGGCACGTACCAGACTTGCTTCCGTATAGTGTGCGGGAGGCTGGGTAAAATGCTGTTTCGGATCAAAGCTTAA
>ULXU01078223.1_pt1 | contig 31797 bp, 24 predicted proteins | sample 1961521 | NCBI WGS metagenome assembly ULXU01 (sample SAMEA4835845, study PRJEB28245) | human gut metagenome | biome: gut microbiome; material: fecal sample | place: Denmark | collected 2008
AAACAAAATCCAAGACAGCGCCCATAGAGCAGAGTGTGAAGTGATACACAAACCGTGGCTGTCCAGTAAATTTTCGGTCGACTAAAGTCGCCCCTACTCTTGCGAAGCAAACCCGAAGTGTAAACGAACGAAGTGAGTAGATGCACTCCGCAAAGGAGTCGTCCTCTTTTCTTTCTTGTTGGGGTACACGTTATTCTTTCTTTTCTCATCGAAAAGAAAAGAAAGAATAATGGGTACATATCAAAGAATTTATCAAATGAATATAAGAATTTTTTATTAATTTCAGATGACTGGATTGCTTCACTCCGTTCGTAATGACTCTTACCGAAAAGTATTATTCAATTACTGTTTTTCCTAATGACAATGAATAATGATAGCAAACACATCATTTATATGTTGTTACTCTGCATCTTTCATTTCTTCAAAAACTTCAGGATACAGGTCTTTTCGCAAGAAACTTGTCCAACTTATTAGTGAAGTCAGAATGATATACGAACTTCCGAGGCTCATCAGCGAAATTGCAACAGTTTTCAACAGTGGTGAGTGAAAATTAAAACTTATCAAAAACAAACCTGCAAAAAACACTGCAAGCAAGAGACAAAGCGTATATATGTTATATTTTGCCAACTCTTTTTTATACTTCAAATAGGAATATATCGGGCGACATTCACCAATCGAAAAAGTAATGATAAATCCGCTGCAAAGTAAAATATTCAGATAACTAATGACAGGAGACAAAATATTCAAAAACACATAACCTTCGTCGTTTTCAAGCGACATGACAGAAAACAAACTTTTCGGCAAAATATACTCCGCAAGGCAATACAGAGTAACAGTTGTCACCATCCAGCCAACGCAATTTATAAAAAATGAATAGACGAAAAACAACATAAGTTTGCTATTTGTTTCAAAAGTATCTTTAATATTCAAAATTTTTCGGATTAAGTAAATTCCATACAAAATATTCAAAAATATTGCCAAAAACAGACCTTCGCCATAATTTGTCAGAGCAAAATTCAGTCCAAAAATTGATATCGTAAAAAAGATATTTTTTCCAATAAACGGATATGTGCAAATTTCTTTAAAAGACAGATTTGGTGGAGCATAAGGTTCATCGCAAGATAAAATATCGAATTTATCTTGCGAAACCAAATCATCAAATACGTCTTTTAATTCAGGATTATCAAAGTTTTCTTGTGTCACTGATTATGCTTTCGTGCTTGATTTACGAAAGTTTCATATATTGAACGCCAGTGATGTAACCTTCTAATTCAGAACGGTTAACAGTAACTTTTTTGTCTGAATCCCATGGATTAATAATCGTGACGGTATCGTCAGTAACTGCTGTTACTGTCAAAGCGTGACCGCCGACAGTATTTGTCGTGAGGTCAATAGTTTGACCTTCGCTTCCGCCTACGCCGCCTAACGTAATACATCTATCGTTTGTGCCTGCACCTGTGAAGGTAAATCTTTCAATGCCTGCTGGTGTATTGGCATCAACTTTTTTGTAATATCCGCTTGAATCTTTGTAATATCCACCGTTCGGGTCGGAAGTATAGCCATTTTCAGCATAAACACTTGCATATGCAACAAACGCATCTGAAGTGTTATTCATTTTGTCAAGTTCGCTATGAACTTTGTCACCGCTTGCATATTCAGCATGTTCACCTGTCAAGAGGAACATAACTTGTGACATGTTTCCACTCGTAAGTGCACTCTTGCCTGCATTATAGTTTGCTTCACTTGTCGATTGCAATACATAAGCGGGCCATTCAGGCTTGCCCTGAATTTGTCCGTGGTATGCTTCTTCACGGAACTGTTCGTAAGCAAGTTCAATCAACATGATATCGTCGTCCCCTTCTGAGTAACGACCCATGCCCGAGCCTGCAATAGTTCCGTCTTTCGAACCAATCGTTGCACTGTCAGCGGCTTCGATTTGGTCTGAGTTAAACGTGTAAGAACGTTCAATTCCTGGGAATTTTACGGTGTAAGTACCGTCATTATTGTCTTGAATTGTATTTTTGATAATTTCTTGCCCTTGAGGTGATTCAGACAAGGATTTTAATGTTGCTAAAAGATAGCAATCGCCCGTGCCTTGTTGTTGAACACGTTCGTCAAACTGCCTGTTGATATTGACCATACCGTTTTCTTCGTCAATATCTTCTTCAAGTGCATCTAAAACAAGCGATGACACTTTGTCTGCTGAAAAAGCTTCGTCGATTTCGCTCGTATCATACGTTGCTACCGAATCAGCATTTGGCGTAATCTCTTTACCTTCAGCGGCATTTTTGCCACCATAGTAATTCATAATTGTTTCTAAATCTTGGTTAGAAAGATTGTTAATCTCGTTGCTGTTGTTGTTTTCAAAAATACTCGCACTTTTGAGTGTCGAAGAGTTTTTCGCAATTTCATTCAACTGTGAGGAGTCAATCTTTACCTTGTTAGTTAAATTTCCAAATTGAATTGCCATGTTTTCACCTACACTTGTACTTTTATTTCATCGACATTTCACGGCGAAACTTTAATCCTATTTTGGAAAATTGAATTTTTGTAACAAAAATTAATTTACAGCAACCATTCTTTCAATTGCTTTTCGGGCTTTTGTAGCAATTTCTTCGTCCACAAAAACTTCATTTTCTTCTGTTTCAAGAACTCTCAAAACATCTTCAAGTGTATTTAATTTCATGTTCGGACAAACTGCTCGTTTGCAAACAAGATAAAATTTCTTTTCCGGATAATCTCTTGTTAATCTGTCGACAACGCCCTTTTCTGTTACAATAATAAATTCTTTTGCATCAGATTCTTTTGCATATTTCATAATTCCTGTCGTCGAGCCTATGTAATCAGCAAATGCAGTAACCGCTTGGTGACATTCAGGGTGAACGAGAACTTTTGCCTCAGGGTGCTCAGCCTTTGCCTTTTCGACATCTTCAACCAAAATACCCAAGTGTGTAGGGCAATATCCGGGGTATGTTATGACTTCCACATCGGGAAGTTGATTTCCAACATAAGTTCCTAAATATTTATCAGGGGCAAAAAGTACCTTCGGAACATTCATTGATTTTACAACATGCACTGCATTTGCACTTGTACAACAAATATCCGCTTCTGCCTTAACTTCTGCCGAAGAATTTACATAACAAACAACAGGAACATTCGGATACATTTCCTTAAATTCTTTTATTTGTTTTAAATCAACCATGTCTGCCATTCTGCAACCTGATTCGATGTTAGGGAGCAAAACTTTTTTTTCAGGAGATAAAATTTTTGCAGTTTCTGCCATGAAATATACACCGCCAAAAACAATAATCTTTGCATCGGTTTGTGCAGCCTGTCTGCTGAGTTGGAGTGAATCCCCCACAAAATCAGCAACTAAGTCTATTTCCGCATTTTGATAACAATGTCCCAAAATTACTGCATTGTTTTCCTTTTTTAATTTATTAATTTTTTCGGCTAAATGTTGTATATTTCTCATAATTGCATCTCAACTTCATAATCAATTATGATTGTACTCAAAAAAAGTTTAGAAAGAAAATTTATATTAACAAATGTAAACAAAAACGTGAAAATGCCTAAAGAATCATGGTTTTCCACCGATATACATTATGTAGGTAAGTGAAATTGAAAGATTGGGACAATGACTAATTTAAACTTTAACAGTTTTTTATTAAAGAAAATCGCTCTTGAAGGTTCATCTTTTGGTTTTTTAACTGCCAATAAATATGATCAATACCAAAACGTTTCGGCGTTTGACTCAGCAACGCTTGAAGATTTGAAGAGTATTGATATTGAAAAATTATTAAAATCAGATGATGCACTTGATGCTGTTGATGAAAATGCAACTGCTGATCAAAAAGCATTGGCTGAAATGGTAAAAGCATTTTTAGAAATTGATGGTGTTCAAAAAGTCGCAGATGCTGATGGAAACGGTGAATTAAATAGTGATGAAGCACTTGAATTCTTACAAAATTCAATGGCATTCGATGGCGATTTGACAAGTTTAACCATGGACGATTTGGACAAAGTTGTTCAATCATTGAATATCGACTTGAATGATGTAATTGATAAAGCAATCGAAGAATCACTCGGTATCGATACAGAAAAACTTGAAGAAGAAGCAAAGAAAGCCGCTGAACAAACTAACAGTGCTAACGGTGCTGGTTCAACTGGCTCTGTTGGTTCAGCAGGAAGTTACTCACCGAGAGGCACAGGTTCAACTTCAAAATCTTCTGCAGCAAACCAAAAATCAACAGAAGAAACAGTTGCTGAATTAGAACAACAAATCAAAGACAAAGAAGGCGAAATCACAGCCGCTGAAGAAGAAGCAGATGCTCAAATCCAAGAACAAGAAGACGCTAAGAAAAAAGCGATGGAGCAAGCAGGTGTTTCTGAAAAAGAATATCAAGAATACAAAAAACAAGAAGAAAAAATTGAAAAAAGCATAAAAGAAACCGATAAAGAAATTGACGAACACAACAAGACAATTTCTGACAATGAAGCAACAATTTCTTCAAACAAAAACTACATAGGTTCAATTGAAAGCGAAATTTCAAACAACGAAACTGCATTGGGTGCAGTAACTGGTGACGACGATGCAGCCGCTTCTAAAAAAGCAAGCATCAACGAAAAAATTTCAAATCTTAAAGACAAAAAAGCATCAGTTGAAGAAGAAAACAAAAAATTAGAAGAAAAGAACGCTAAAGAAAAAGAAGCAATCCAAACTGCTGAAACCAAAAAGAAAGAACTTGAAACTCAAAAACAAGAACTTTTGAGCAAGACATTGCAAAACTCAGAAGGCTTTGGCAAAGGTATCCAATCATCTGAAGCAGTTGGCAAAATCAAAGAACAAATCGCAACTTATGACACAAAGATTGCTGAAATCAGAAGCCAAAAGCAAGAAAAAGTTGCAGGTCTCAGAAGCGAAATCCAAGAGTTGAACGTAAAACTCAACGATGCTAAGCAAAAAGAAGAAAGAGACGGATTCTTAAAAGAAAACTCATTCCTCGCTGGTGAAGATGTTCTCGAACTTGCAAATAAATTCGAAGGCAAAACACAAGATGAAATGAGACAAATAATGAGAGAAGCAGGCTACCAATTCGATGACGGAGCATGGTGTGCAGACTTCGTAAGTTTCATTGCTGGTCAAACAATCGGTGAAGAAAACCTTCCCGACTGGTACAAAAATTGTAACAGAGCATATTGCCCTGATATCCAAAGCAACGCAAAAGCAAATGGAGCTTTCGTTGGTGAAGACCAAGCAAAACCGGGTGATGCAGTATTGTTCGACTGGGACGGTGACGGTAGTGCAGATCATATCGGATACGTTACAAAAGTAAACGGTGACGGCACAGTTGAAACTATCGAAGGTAACACTGGTGGCAACAACGCAGGCAGCCAAGTTGCTTCAAAACAAAGAAACAGAAGTAACATTCTTGGTTATGTAAAATTAACATAAGATATGTAAGAAATAAAAATCAAAAAGAGATTGTAACGTTTATGTAACAATCTCTTTTTTTTTGTTAAAGTTTAATCAAATACAGTCGACATGCATGATGAAAGGTGTAAGTGTAAAAATGGCTAATTCGAATATCACAAATTATTTGATGAAACGTTTGCAAGGCGTCAACAACAATGTTCTTTCGAACAACAGTTTGTTTGGTGCAAAAAATGTGCAAACAGGTGCTTCGATTTTCAGTAATATTGGAACCTCAAATCTTGAAAATTTCGATTATGAAGCAGCGTTAAATGCACTTTCAAACGGCAAAGCAGATAGTATTAATGAGACTGCAAATCAGCCTTTATCTGATATTTTCAAAGGTTTGATGTCAAACGATACTGTTCAAGGTCTTGCTGATATCGATGGTGATGGAGTTGTTTCAAGTTCTGAAGCAAAAACATTTATGGAAGGTATGGCAGGCTTAGATGGTGATGTTGAATCACTTTCTCAAGAAGATATCGATGCCCTCATTGATTCAATGGGTACAACGACTGAAAGCCAACTTGCAAAACTTGTCGAAGAAGCAATAAAAGGAGTAGAAGACGCACTTGACAAGCAAAAAGAAGTTGCAGCACAAACAGCATCAATGCCTGCTATGGTAGGTAATGCATCACCTGCTTCATCTACTTCATCTGCAAACCGTACAAATTCATCAACACCATCATCAACATCTTCACGCAGTGCTTCAAAATCTAAAACAAAAACTGCTGAAGATGAAGTTGAAGAATTGAGAAAACAACGTGAACAAATTATCAACGATGCTGACAAAAAAATTGAAAGCAAACAAAAAGAAAAAGATAATTTAGTTTCAAACAACACAAAAATCAGCACTGAACTTAAGTCTGAATACTCTACTCAACAAAAGACCTTGAGCGATATTCAATCTAAGAAATCAGATTATGAATCAAAACTTAGCACTCATAAGGGCAAATTGTCTGACATAGATGCTGATATTGCAGCACTTGAAGGTGAAAAAAGCACCTTAAAAACTAATAACAAAGATTCAAAAATTAATTCCGAAAACAAATCAAGATTGTCGGAATTGAAAAAATCAATTTCTGCAAAGAAAGAGAAAAAAGCAAATCTTGAAGAAAAAATCAAAAATGATGAGTCTAAAATCAAAGAATTAGAAAAGAAAGAAAAGGCTCAACAAAAAGTTGTTAAAGATGTTGAAAAGCAAATCGGCGAAGCAGATCCTAAACTTAAAGCAAAAATGGATAAGTTGACGGCTGCAATCGATAAGTTGAAAACAGAAAAAACATCTGACGTTGCAGAAATCGACAAAAAGATTAAAACAAAAGAAACTGAACAAAAGAAAGAGGCTAAAAAGGCTGGCGAAAGCAAAGGTAAGGCTTCAAACGACATAGGCAGTGGACTTGTAAAACTTGCAAGCAAATATATGGGCTTGAATGAAAGAGATGGTTCATATAAGTTGTTCACAAACGGCAGAACAGAATCATGGTGTGCTGACTTCGTAACTTATGTTGTTAAAGAATATGCAAAAGAAAACGGTATGTCTGTTTCGAAAGGTTTTGGCTCACCTGCTGTTTCAAACCTTATGTCTTGGGCACAAAGCAAAGGCGTATTTGACAATACATCAAAAATGTCAAACAACCAAAAACTCAGTTACTCACAAAACAACTTGTCAGTTGGAGACGTTATTATCTGGAAGAGCAATGGTGCTTCTCACACAGGTATTGTTAAGTCAATCAACAAAGACGGCACATTCACAACAGTTGAAGGTAACTCAAGCGACCAAGTTAAATCAAACAAGAAAAGTATTTACGATAAGAGTCTCACAGGTTTCATCAAACTCAGCGATATCGTATCATAAAATTTACAAGACCTCGAAAGAGGTCTTTTTTTAATGAAAATACTTGTAAAAATGCTTTATTAGTATTATCATGAACTAAGTTTTTTAACGGAGTTCAATATGAATTTTCAAAGCATAAAGGATATGTTTAATAAGAATAAGTCGAAACATCGTTACTTGAGTTGCGAGTATATTCAGCACGGGTTTAATGCTGATTATGAGGACATCAAGATGTGCTGTATGAATACGCACGAAGGCGGTGGTCGTCAGATTTTAATTCCGAATTATTATGGCGAAAAAATCGACTGGGACAAATTTTTTGCGGAAAAACGTGAAATGCGTGAACTCAATAAGAGAGGGATAACGCTTGATCGTTGCAAAGGTTGTTTTTTCTTAAAAGAACGTGAGTGGGACGACGAGGATTATATTTCATTTATGGTGTTCAATCACTGGACGAGATGTAATTGTAAGTGTAATTATTGCTTTACTTCAGAGAACTTCGAAGAATTTGCAAAACGACCTAACTATCCTATTTTTGAACAAATTAAAGAACTTGCAGACAGAAAACAACTCAGACCGGGGGGAGAAGTCGGATTTGGCGGTGGAGAACCGGCAATTTTGGACGAATTCGAACCGCTTGTAAACCTGCTTATTGATGCAGGAATGGACAATATTCGAGTACATTCTTCCGGCGTAAAATTTTCACCAGCAATTGCAAGAGGTATCTCAGAAGGTATCTTAAACGTGGTTATTTCGCCTGATGCAGGCACGGCTGAAACTTATAAGAAAATTAAAAACGTGCCTTTGTTTGATAAAGTTTGGGAAAACATAAGACGTTATGCTCAAGCGGAAACGAAGGATAAAGGCTTGGCAAGAACGAAATACATTATAGTCCCTGGGTATAATGATACGTTTGAAGAATTTGAAAAATGGTTTGAACTCACTGTTGACGCTGGCGTAAAATGGATTGTTCTTGATATCGAAGGTGGTTGGTATCAGTGGCATAAACACAATGTTCCTCAGCATATTTACGATATGATTGACTATGGTATGAAAAAGGCTGAAGAACTCGGAATGATGCGTTGTGAGTTGTATGACAGAGCAAATGATATGAATATTCATCGTGGAGAATACGGACATTGATTTATAAAAGTTGCACAAAAATTGAACATGGAATAAATTTTGATATCGATTCGATAAAACTTTGTTGCCAATACAGTGCCAAAGGTGGTGGAAACACTAAGGTTATCGAAGACTATCAAGGCGGTCCGATTGATTGGGACAAGTTTTTTGCCTTTAAAAAAGAGATAAAAGACCTTCATAAATCAGGAGGTACATATTATAAATGCGAAGGTTGCATTTACCTTGAAGAACAAGAATGGTACGAATCTGACCAGTTCAATTTTTTCAACCTCGACTATTGGACATATTGTAATTGCAACTGTATTTATTGCCATACGCACAATAAGAAGGATTATTATAATACTAAAAAGAATTACGATTTCTTGCCTATTTTGAAGGATATGATTGACAAAAACCTTTTGATGAGAGGGGGAGACGTAAGTTTCGGCGGTGGCGAAGTTTGCTTGCTCAAAGAGTTTGAAGAATGTTTGCAAATTTTCCTCGACTACGACTACTTTATCAGAATTCACACTGGCTGTATCGATTATTCGAACGTTATTGAGGACGGATTACGTCGTGGAAAGGTCGATTTGATTGTATCTGTCGATTCCGGTACAGAGGAAATGCATGCACGAATTAAAGAGGTTAAAACATACGATAGAGTTTGGGATAACCTCAGACGTTATGCGGCAATTCAACAAAATCGAGAACTCGTAAAGGTTAAATATATTGTAATTCCCGGAGTAAACGATACTCATGAAGAAATCAACGCATGGCTTGATAGATGCGTGGAATTCGAAATTGGATATGTTTTGCAAGAGATTGAGTCACAATGGTTCTATTCGAGACGTGATAGAATTCCTCAGTATATTTATGACTTGTTTGATTATACAAAACAGGCAGCAATGGATAGAGGATTAGTTTACGGCGAATATGAACGTGCGGCACACATGCTTGCAGAACGCCGTGAAAAAGAGGCTCAAGCGGCTGAAGATGCTGAAGATTAATTTTGCAAAAATATTTTAGGGGTGTAAAATATTTTTATAAGTTTTTCAAAGGATTTAAGAATGAAATTTAAAAGTTGTAACTGGATAACACACGGAATGAATTTTGAACCTGGACACATCGAAATGTGTTGTTTGAGATGTCATGTCGGCGGTGGAAATTTGTACGTTAAAAAACCATACAACGGCGAACCTTTGGACTGGAACGAAATTTACCAACTCAAAAAGGCTTATATTGATGAAAATAAGCGTGGTGAGATAAATCCCAAGTGCGAAGGCTGTTTTAACCTTTGGGAAAAAGAATGGTTTGAGCAAAAATTGTATTTCAATTATTTGCATTTTAACCATTGGACACACTGTAATTGTAGATGTATTTACTGTTTTACGGATTACAATAAGGAATATTTTAATTCGCAAAGATTTTATAACGTTTTGCCTGTAATTAAGGATATGTTTGATAAAAAATTGTTCAAACCTGGTGGGGAAATTACCTTTGCCGGAGGAGAACCGACTATTCTTGATGAATTTGAAGAATTGCTTGATTTGCTTGTAGAAAAACAAGTTCCGAAGGTAATTATTCACACTTCGGGGATTAAATATTCTCCAGCGATTGCGAGAGGCATTAACGAGGGTATTGTTGATGTCGTTTTGTCGCTTGATTCAGGCACAAGAGAAACTTTCAAAAAGATTAAAAATGTAGATGCGTTTGATAAAGTTGTTGAAAACGCAAGACGTTATGCAGAGGCTGAAAAGCCCGAAAATATCCCTCTTGTAGCGACTAAGTTCATTATGATGCCAAATATCAATGACAATATTGAAGAGGCTGAAAAATGGCTTATGATGACTTATGAATGTGGTGTACGCTCGATTGTAATTGATATTGAGCATGAATGGTTCAAATTGCAAAGAGAAAAAAGTGCATTCCCTCAACACGGACGTGACGTGATTGCATATATTCATGAACGTGCATCGGAATTGGGATTGATGGTTACATTGTATAATTCTGCAAGATATTTTGTTAACAATGAACAAAATTTCCCGAATTATGACTTTATTCCTTACCATTACCCGTCTTTCGGCAAATATGACAAAGAACATCAACAAAATAATGACCAAGGTTGTGCTTGTGGAGATAAATGTAATAGCGATTGCGGAGAAAATCAGTAACAGTTAAGTTATGTTCGGAAAATTTAAGAAATACTTTTCTGAAATTTGTACTATCGCTGCACCGATTATTGTCGGAAATTTAGGACATACTTTGACTGGGGCGGTCGATGTTTTTGTTGCGGCAAAATATTCGATTGATGCTTTGGCTGCGATTGCGATTGCGAATTCGATATTTTTTACGGTATCGTTTCTCGGAATAGGCTTTTTGATTGCGATTTCGATTGTTTTGTCTAATTATCGTGGTGCAAAAATGCACACGAAGAGATATTTTTCTTCGGGGGTAATTTTGTCACAAGTTTTGGCATTGATAACTTGGGTGCTTTTGGTTGGAATTACTTATTTTATACCACATTTCGGGTTTCAAGAGGAACTTGTTAAAGATATTCAAGTTTATATGTACGTCACATCGTTCTCGGTGTTTGGAATGTACTTGTTTCAAGGGATTAAGGAATTTTTGCTTGCCCACGAAATTGTAAATTTTCCCAATTATTTGCTAATTGCATCTGTCTTGTTAAATTTAGTTTTAAACTGGATTTTAGTTTTCGGCTGGGGATTTATTCCTGCAATGGGTGTTTTAGGCTTGTCGGTCGCAACGTTGATAGTCCGCATTGTTATTGGCATTGCGATGGTGATTTATACTTGGAATATGATTAAAAAATCTTGCCATAGCCCTCAAATTTATGATAAAGAATATGTCAAAAGTTTGATGAAAGTGGGATTTCCGATTGGTGTTGGATTTTTGGTCGAATTTTTGGGCTTTAATATTGTTACAATGGCACTTGGCCGCCAATCGGCGTTGCTTGCGGCTGCTCATAATATTTTGATAACACTTGTTGACGCTGCATTTATGATACCATTGGCTATCTCTTCTTCAATTGCGATTAAGGTTGGATTTTTCAATGGTGCAAAGAATTTTGGCGAGATAAAGAATTTTTCTCTAGTTGGAATTTTTATGTGCTTTTCGTTTATGTTTGTAATGTCGGTACTTTTTGCGGTTATGCCCGATGCTTTTATCGGCATATTTACTCACGATAAAGACCTTTATAACATTGCATTGCCAGTTGTTTCGTTATTTGTTTTTTATGAAATTGTTGACGGATTGCAAATTGCACTTGGTGGTGTTTTGAAGGGCTTAAAAATGACCAAACAGGTTACGGCTTCTGTACTTTCAGGATATTGGTTTTTTGGCATACCTATAGGATTTTATCTTGCTTATGCTCATTCAATTCCGCTTGAAGGTTTCTGGATAGGGCTTTTGATTGCGGCAACAATGATTTTCGTATTTGAATTGATTTTTGTTTTAAAGCGAATGAGTATTTTGAAAAAAGAATATTCATAACCGTTTTTAACTAATTTTTTTGATGTGATATAATTTTTTTGAAAAGAGGAATTATGACATTAATAGAACGAATACACGACGCAGCAAGGGTTTTGAACGGAAATATCAGAGTTACGGATTTAATTCAAGCCCATAATATTGCACCGAATGCAAATGTATATTTAAAGTGTGAAAACTTGCAAGTGACAGGCTCTTTTAAGATTAGGGGGGCTTTTTATAAGATTTCACAACTTTCTCAAGAAGAACGTGAAAAGGGCGTAGTTGCATGCTCTGCAGGCAATCATGCTCAAGGTGTTGCTGTTTCTGCACAAAAAAATAATATTAAATCGACAATTTTTATCCCGAGCATTGCTCCGTTGTCAAAAATTGAGGCGACAAAGAGTTATGGTGCAGAAGTTAAGTTGATAGACGGAGTTTATGACGATGCTTATGAGGCTGCGGTTAAGTATTATAAGGAAACTGGTGCAGTTTTTGTTCACCCGTTTGACGATGAATTAGTAATCGCAGGTCAAGGTACGATTGGGCTTGAACTTTTGAGACAGTTGCCTGAACTCGATGCGGTCGTTGTTCCGATTGGTGGCGGCGGCTTGATTTCAGGAGTTGCGGCTTGTATCAAAAATATCAATCCTAGATGTAAGGTCTATGGCGTTCAGGCACAAGGTGCACCGAGTATGGTCAATGCGATGGAATTGCACGAACTCCATACTCTGGATAAAGTTTCGACGGTTGCTGACGGTATTGCGGTTAAAACCCCTGGTAGTTTGACATTTGACCTTTGCGAAAAGTATGTTGACGACATCGTCACTGTTTCAGAGGACGAAATTGCGACGGCTATTTTGACCTTGATTGAACAACAAAAACTTATCGCTGAAGGTGCTGGAGCGGTTTCTGTTGCGGCTGCAATGTTTAATAAATTGCCGATTGCAAATCAAAACATCGCTTGCGTTGTATCAGGCGGTAACATCGACGTTACAATCCTTTCGAGAGTAATCAATAGAGGACTTATGACGTCTGGTAGATTGTCCGAACTCACAATCGAACTTTTGGATAAACCTGGTCAGTTGAAGGAAGTTGCAACAACTATCGCTGATTTGGGTGCAAATGTCGTTCGAGTTCACCACAACCCAGGAGGCAAAAATACTGATATCAACGGCTGCTACCTCAAAGTTTCTATGGAAACAAGAAACCACGAGCATTTCGCTGAAATTAAAAAAGCACTCGAAAACAAAGGCTATAACATAATTAAAGGATAAAAAATGGAAATTATTTCTACAAACAACGCTCCGCAGGCTGTAGGACCATACTCTCAGGCAATTTTGGTCAATGGAACTTTGTATGCTTCCGGTCAAATTGCAATTGACCCTGAAACTCAAAAAATGGTTGAAAACGACATTGTTGCACAGACAGAAAGAATTTGCAAAAACATCGAGGGCGTTTTGAAAGCGGCAGGTATGGGTTTTGAAAATGTTGTAAAAACGACTTGTTTCTTGGCAGATATGGCTGATTTTGGGACGTTTAACGGAATTTATGAAAAATATTTCATTTCAAAACCTGCTCGTTCTTGCGTTGCGGCTAAGGCACTTCCGAAAAACGCACTTGCGGAAATTGAAATTATTGCGGTAAAATAAACTGAAAAATTTTTAAATTAACTCCGATTTGCATTATGCAGTCGGAGTTTTTTATAATTTCAATATTTTTGCATGAGCAACTGAAGATTAATATGGGCTATTTAGTATAATTCAGACCGACAGGTTTTCTCAAATCTGTTTGAAGTAAATCGTTGAAAACTTTATCTGCTTTTGTCAAGTCTATATTGTATTTTAATCTTCCATTTGTATAACCGTAATAATCGCAGGCTTTTTATCTGTAACACATTCAAATATTGCAAGCAATACCACTAAAAATAATTTATTAAATAACAGTGTTTATGGAAACCATTTCATATTTTTATTATAAATCAAATTCTTATATTCAACATAAAAATTGACAAGTGTCGGATAATTTTGGTTGTAATTTTTGATAAATTATGCACGAAAGGAGAAAAATATGGAAAATTATGTATGCACAGCGTGCGGCTGGAAATATATTCCTGAAGAGCATGACAATGTGAAATTTGAGGATTTGCCGGAAGATTTCGAATGTCCTGTTTGCGGAGTCGGCAAAGATATGTTCATCAAACAATAAAACTTACCGCCTGAGATGCTGGAAAATGAGCGTTTCAGGCGTATTTAAAATTTGTTTTGACATTCTGTTTTAAATAAACTATCATAACGTTGTACAAATAATGAGGATTTAAAATGGATAACGTCGAAAACATCGTTTCATTAGAAGAATATTCAGTCACTTACAAACCGGGGATATATTTTTTAGGTGACCCGTGTTATGTAATTCAGGGAACAGAATTGTGGGACAAGGCTTGCGAAGATTCTGGAGAATTTCGTGCATTTAATGAATTTGCAATCGCCCCAACTATGTATGGTGACGGCGTTTATTATGATAAATATTCAGGCAAAGAATTTGGTGTCGATTCAGCAAGTTTGGGCATTGTGAACTTGAAATATTATCACGAAAACGAAAACGTTGCTTATCCTCTTGAAGAATTAGGTGCAGTAATTGAAGTTAACGACTATGTTAAATTTACTTACGACCCTGATGAATACAGTTTTTCGTTTGAAATCGACGGTGCTGCGGTATTTATTCCGACAAATGATGAGAACGACGAGGACGAAATCGACAACTCGGATAACGAAGAATAACTCGAAGGTGCGTTAAATCGCACCTTTTTTTCATGACCATAATTATTAGTCAACGTCAATCGGTTCTCTTAAAATCGCCTTGATAGCATCTTTCGCTGTTTCATTGAGTTGAGGGTTAATGTATTGAGCGTTTGCAATTTGTCTCAAAATATCGATTGTACGCTTGAATACACGAACAACGTCCCCTTCTGACGATTGTGTCATGCCCGTCAATTCTTCCCACGACAAGCCTTCGACCCACATTTCGATGAGTGGTGAGTAGTAAGAATTTATATACATTTCCGTGTCGATGTCGTAATCACGCTGAACGACGGCAATTTTCTTTCTGACATTTTTGAGTTGGTTCAACGCCTTTCTCGTCGGGTGCGAAAGCGGTTGCGACGGGAAAACATCTCCTCGCAAATCTTCCGTAATAACGGAACAAACAACTGCTGAAAGTTGTGCAGGAGTAAGGTCATCAAGTATTCCACTCAAAAGCATTTCTGCGATATAAAGTTCATTTTCCGCACGAATTGTTGAGCAGAGCATACCTTTTTCCGTCGGAAAATCATTTTCAAGATATCCCAATTTCGTCAAAACTGCACGGTGATTTTTGAACTTATTCCAATAAATATCCTTCTCGTTTGCGATATTTTTCGTCAACTGTTCCGCTTTTTTCTCGTAACGTTCGAGAACATCAATGTCCTTCATGTGCTTTTTGTAGGTTCTGCAAATATCACAATGATAAGATTTCATCTTTGCGAGCAAGGATTTTGTCTTGTCCAAAAATTCCGTAACCTCTGGGGCGTCCTTTTCTCCACGTTGTTTTGCTTGTTTTATCAGGGTTTTTGATAATTTCCTATGAACGACATACGTTTCTCTCGTTTTGTTATACTCAAGCAAATCTTTGTTCGTGAGTTTGTACGGGCAAACAAATTCGTTCAATTTTTCAATAGTTTTGTCCGTTTTTTCAAGTTGAGTATACAAAGGTTTCAATCGGTCTGATGAAGAATAGTAGCCAAAACTCTTTAAAATCAACTCTTTTGCTTCGTCCATAGAGAATTTTTGGAGCAAATTTAAAACCATTGAATATTTTGGTGAAAAACGACTTTCCAAAGGATTTGCATCAGAAAGGACGAGTTCTGCAACTTCTTCAGGAGATTGGAATTGCGTGCCGATTACAGTGACGTAGCCGACCTTGTCCATTCCTCGACGACCTGCACGGCCTGACATTTGCAAAAATTCATTCGCCGTCAACATTCTATGTCCGTTGTCTGTCCGTTTGCTTATCGCTGAAATTACCGTCGAACGAGCAGGCATGTTGATTCCTGCTGCAAGCGTTTCAGTTGCAAAAACAACCTTAATCAATCCCTTTTGGAACAATTTTTCAACCAAAACTTTCCACCCCGGGAGAAGTCCTGCATGGTGCGATGCGACACCGTGATAAATATAATCAAGGTGCTTATTATGCTCAAGATAAGGGTTTTCCTTTAAATATTCATCAACGATTTTTTGAATTTCTTTCGCTTCTTCCTTTGTAATCAAGTCAAGATTGCAACATTTTTCCATCTGCTCGTCGCATTTTTTTCTCGAAAACGTAAAATAAATCGCAGGGAGCATATCTTTTTTGTGCAAAACAGAAATGACATCTTTCGCCGTGTTGCGTTGTTTTGCCTTTGCTCTTGAATTTTTATCCCGTCTTTCAGGGCGAATTTTACTGTTCAATTTTCCGTCAGGAGTCAACAGTGGCAACAAATCGAACGGTCTTGAAGAATCATAGTAGAAAAATCTCAACGGTACGGGACGAAAATCCGTGTAAACACACTCTGTGTCTGAATGTACGGTATTAATCCAGTCGCAAAGTTGTTGAGCGTTCGCAACAGTTGCAGAAAGTGCAATAATTTGAATGTCCGTCGGACAGTAAATTATGCTCTCTTCCCAAACAGTGCCTCGTTCTTCGTCATTCATGTAGTGAACTTCATCAAGCACTGCATATTTAACGCCCTGCAAGTTTTTCGCAAGTTCGCCAAGGTTTGTGCCGTAAAGCATATTTCTGAAAACTTCCGTTGTCATAACGACAATTTGTGCATCACGGTTAATTGATGTATCGCCTGTCAACAAGCCGACTTTGTCCTCACCGTATTTTCTGCCGAAGTCCGAGAACTTTTGATTAGACAAGGCTTTTAAAGGGGTTGTGTAAATAACTTTTGTGCCGTCCTCTAACGCTCTATGAATTGCGTGTTCTGCGATACAGGTTTTTCCTGCACCTGTTGGTGCACAAACGACGACACTTTTGCCCTCGTCGATGTATTTTACCGCCTCTTTTTGAAAGTCGTCTAATTCAAAGTCAAATTTATACACTATATTTCTTCTTCCGCCATTATGTCCATCAAGTGGTTCAAGTGCTTCATCGTTTGCTTAAATTGTTCGATAGTAAGGCTTTGTGCACCATCTGATGATGCTCTGTCAGGGTCGTGGTGAACTTCCATCATAACACCGTTTGCACCGACTACCAAACCTGCTTTTGCAAGCGGTTCAACAAGATATCTTCTGCCTGTGCCGTGGCTCGGGTCAATAATAATCGGCAAGTGAGAATATTTCTTGATTACGGGGATTGCCGCAACATCAAGAGTATTTCTCGTGTAAGTGTTGTCAAAACCTTTAACACCACGTTCGCAAAGAATTACTTTCGGGTTTCCTGTTGCCAAAATGTGTTCTGCTGCGAGCAAAAATTCTCTAATTGTAGCAGCAGGACCGTTTTTAAGCATAATTGGTTTACCTGTTTGACCGGCAGCTTTCAAAAGTTTGAAGTTTTGCATATTTCTTGCACCAATTTGAAGAATATCTGCATATTCGCAAATCAACGGCAAATCCAATGTATCCATAACTTCCGTTACAACAAGCATACCCGTTTTTTCAGAAGCAATCTTCAAATATTTCAAACCTTGTTCTTCATAACCTTGAAAATCGTAAGGTGAAGTTCTCGGCTTAAAAGCACCGCCACGAAGGAAGTTGCAGCCACATTCTTTCGCAGCATCGGCAACTCTTAAAAGACCATCGATGTCTTTTTCAACACAGCAGGGACCGACCATCATTTGCGGTCTGTTTTTGCCGCCCAATTTTACTCCGTTATGAAATTCGATAACGGTATCTTCACTTTGCCCTTCTCTCGATGCCAATTTATAAGGCTCAGAGATTAATTTAACCTCACGAACGCCTTCGTATGAGGCAACCGCTTGAGGTTGAAATAACTTTCTGTCACCGATTGCGGCGATTACAGTCATGATATCGCCACGGTTCAATACTGCTCTGAATTCGTGACTTTCAAGATAATGTACGACCGCCTGTATTTGTTCTTCAGTAGCCTTAGGCTCCATTACTATAATCATAATTCCATGTCCTTATTTTACTTTTGTCAAAATTTATTTAAACGGCATTTGCGGAAAATTTGGCATATTGGGCATTTTCGGCATTTTTAATTTGCCCTTTTTAGCCTTTTCTTGCAAGCCCGAAAGACCTTTCATCATTTTTCTCATTTGTTCAAATTGTGAAATGATAAGGTTAACTTCGTGTATCGGCAAGCCTGAACCGGCAGCCAATCTGCGTTTTCTTGAAGTGTTGATAATTTCAGGATTATCTCTTTCTTCTGGAGTCATCGAATTGATGAAAGTTTCAACTTTTTTAAGTTGTTTTTCACCCTCTTGTGCAATAGTTTCACGGTTTTCCTTGTTCAAGCCGGGGATAGGAAGCATACCCAAAAGATTTTCGATTGAGCCAAACATTTTCATTTGTTTTTGAATTTTCAAGAAGTCGTTGAAAGTAAATTCAGCCTTTTTCATTTTAACTTCAAATTCTTTGGCTTGTTTTTCGTCAAAAACTTCTTGTGCTTTTTCAACGAGAGAAACAATATCGCCCATTCCCAAAATTCTGTCGGCAAGTCTTGAGGGGTGGAATTCTTCGAGCGGTTCGATTTTTTCGCCTTTGCCCAAAAATTTAATCGGTTTGCCGGTTTGATGAACAACACTCAATGCCGCACCACCACGGGCATCGCCGTCAGTTTTTGTTAAAATTGTACCCGTAATTTCCAATTGAGCATTAAAATCTCTTGCGACATTAACGGCTTCTTGACCTGTCATAGCATCAATTACGAGCAATTTTTCCTGTGGATTATAAACTTTATCCAAAATCAAAAGTTCAGCCATCATCTCGGTATCGATTTGCAAACGACCTGCCGTATCAATCAAAACGGGGTTATAACTTTCGTTTTTGGCTTTGTCTATACCTTCTCTGACGACACGTTGAACGTCTTTGCAATCATCGATTGTGAAAACGTCAACTCCGATTTGTTGACCTAAAGTTTTCAACTGAGTAATTGCTGCCGGACGATAGACGTCTGCCGCAATCATCAAAGGCTTTCTGCCGTCTTTTTTAAACTTCATGGCAAGTTTTGCACAAGATGTTGTTTTACCTGAACCTTGCAAACCAAGCATCATAATCAAGGACGGTTGACCGCTCAAATCAATAGGGTGATCTTCTTTGCCCAAAAGTTCCGTCAATTCGTCGTGAACGATTTTGACGAGTTGTTGACTCGGGTTAACACCTTGAACAACTTTTTCGCCTTCTGCACGTTCTCTGACCTTAGAAATAAATGATTTCACAACGGTCAAATTGACGTCTGCCTCAAGTAATGCACGACGGACCTCTCTCAAGGCGTCCTGCATATTATCTTCGGTCAACTTGTCATTGCCCGAGGTTTTTCTGATAATTTCCGTTAAACGTTCCGATAAATTGTCAAACATAATTAATTTTTCTTTCCGAAGTCAGCACTTGTAATAACTCTGTCGATTAAGCCGTATTCGCACGCTTGTTGAGCGGACATATAGTTGTCACGTTCTGTATCGGCCTTAATCTTTTCTATTGTTTGTCCTGTGTGTTTTGACAAAAGTTCGTTCAAAGTCGAACGCATGCGGAGAATTTCTTTCGCTTCGATTTCGATGTCAGATGCTTGACCTTTTGCACCGCCTAAAGGTTGGTGAATCATAATTCTTGCACTCGGAAGAGCAAGTCTTTTACCGGGAGTGCCTGCTGAAAGTAAAAATGCACCCATACTTGCCGCTTCGCCTATACAAATTGTGCTAACGTCTGCTCTGATGTGGTTCATTGTGTCAAAAATTGCAAAACCTGATGTGATAACACCTCCGGGGGAGTTGATATAGAGCATAATATCCTTTTCAGGATTTTCGCTATCCAAGAGCAAAAGTTGTGCTACGATTGAGTTTGCCAAATCGTCGTCAATTTCTTCGCCCAAGAAAATAATTCTTTCTCTTAACAATCTTGAAAAAATATCAAACGAACGTTCGCCTCTTGATGAGGATTCAATAACAGTCGGCATGTATGAAAGTATTTTTGAATAATCCATTTTATTTCCCTTTGAAAATATTTACTTTATAATTATATTAAAATCGTACCACAAGCATAATTTTTATACCAATTTTTAACGATAATGAGGTTTCATGATAGATTTCGACAAACCGGTTTGGAACGACAGAGAATCATTATTTATCAACAGACCCGAAGTTTCGGGGATTTACGAAGGTCAAAGCACAACCTATCAGTATGCTTTGCCCAATTCTGATTATCCGATTTTGAGAATGCCTTACAACATTTATGACAAAGAAGGAGATGTCCTTGAGCATGGAATGTATATGCTCATGCTTGATGCAAACAGAAAATATTTGATGTTTGTTCAAAGCGGTATGGTTAAGGCTCGAGTGCCTGTTTTAAAATATTCCGAAAAAATGGTGGATGAAGAAGCCCGTCAAGAACGTGAAGATATTTATGAAAATTATAAAAAATATATGCAACGTGGTCGCCAACGCAAGGCAAAGACTTATTTAAAAGAACTTGAAATTTACGATAAACGCTTGCAGGCACAGATGAAAGCGTCAATTACGGAAGATGAAATTTCAGGATTTTACGTTGTTCAATACGAAACTTTTACCCAAAAAGCCACAGCAATAATTCCGATTTACAAGTAAACTTTTGATGTAAAAATCCGTAATAATATTCACAATTAAAAAAAATTGAGATATTATTGTTACATAAGTTTTGCAAAAGGTTTGCGAAAGGACAAATATGAAATCTTCTAAAAATCAATATTCTATTAAATCTTGCCCCACTGATGATGCTGAACAATTAGAATTGCTCTTAAATTCAATGTCTGAGGACGGCTGGGATTTATATACTATGCACGAAGTCGAAAGTGAGGACGAAGGTTACGAATACAGTTGTATTTTCGTAAAAGAAGTTTCTCCTGAAGATATGTTTAAGGAAGATTTTTCGGACTATTTCGGATTTAAAACGAAAATGGAAAGAATTATGTCTCCGAAGCAAGAACCGCTTGACTTATGCCTCGATATCCAAAAGAAAATCAAGGAACAAAGAGAAAAAATTTCAAGAATTAAATCTCTTCTCGATTCGACCTCTGAAGATAGTCGTAATCAACTCAACGACGAGATTTCGGTCAATATTGACGAACTTGAAAAATTAAAGAAAAAATTATACAACTGTTTGTTACCTGACATTATGTATAACAAATTGGGCGAAAACAAACTCACAATTGCACTTTCAGAAGAATTGACCGAACTTGTTAACCCGGATGTCGAAGTTAATTTGCTCTCGAAAATTGTTCAAGTAAGACAAAATCTCACGGACGAATTGGGCTACGTAATCCCCGAAGTTCGCCCTGTGAACGGCGATTGCCTCCAAGCAAATGAATTTGTTATCAACGTTCGTGGCACGCAGGCAATCAAGTCATGCTGCTACGTCGGCTACTCAATGTATTTCAAGGACGAATTGAACTTAACAAAACTTCCAAAAAATACTATCAAAGATGTTGACCCTGTGACTGGCAAAAAAATTGTTTGGATTCAACAGGACAAATCAGACGATTTCTGGCAAAAAGGTTTAGATGCAAATGATTACATTGCAAGACTATTGGACTATGTCGCTGTAAAATATGTTGATGAAATTTTAGATTATTCAGATATGAACAAATACATCGAAATCGTTGCTCTTAGCAACCTTTTCTTACTCGAAAACATCATTCCCGATTTCGTTTCAATAGGCGAATTGAAATATTTGTTCACAAGTTTAATCAAAGAAAGAGTTTCAGTAAAAGACGTTGTTTATGTTTTTGAAAAAATTAATGACCTTTCAACTGACCCGACGAAAGATGACTTGTTGTGCGGCTTGAGAAGATATCTTGCAAGAAACATCTCTGCATCTCTCGTTGCTGACAACGGCACAATCAACCTCGTTGAATTGAGTGAAAAATCGTTGAAATCTTTGACAGGTGAAAAGGACGAAAACAGCGTCGTTAAAATCGAAAGCACAAAGATTGAAAAAATCTTGAAGAAAATAAACACAGTTTTGGAGGAAAAAAATCTTAAAATGAAAGATATTGCGGTCGTTTTGCCCTCAAATATCAGACAAATCGGATTTTTGGTTCTCTCAAAATTCAATCCTGAGATTAAGGTCGTTGCAAGAGAAGAAATTACAACAGACTTTCCCTCGGTGATTGTTGCAGAAGTTTAATTTGTTACAGTTATCACAAAATAGAATGATACATTAAATTTTGTTATAAATATTTCACAAATTAAAAAGTTATGCTAAAATTAAAAAGTTATTGAATGAAACAAATGGGATAAATTATATGACTGATGAAAATAAACCTCAACAAGGCTCGATTATGGTACCGCTCGATGATTTGGATACAGTGAGCGAAAAAGATTCAAATACAGTTGATGAACTCGCAATGGAATTGGCGGCAATCCACCAATCAGCGAAAAAAGTAGCAATTATCGGTAGCCGTAACCTTCCGATTACGCACCAACAACTCATTGAGGTTTTGGCTTTTGCATTGGTTAAACAAGGTAATACAATCATCACATCAGGTGGCTCAAGTGGAACAAACGCTGCTGCAATCCGTGGTGCAATGTCTGCTGACCCGCAAAAATTGAGAGTTATTCTCCCGCAAACTATCGGTCAACAACCGTCAGATGTTCAAGATCAATTAATTGGTGTTCACAATATCATCGAACACCCTGACAGAGCAATGATGACGCTTGCTGATGCCAGCAGAATTTGTAACAGAGAAATAATCGATGAATGTCAACAGTTGATTTGTTTCCTCTCTCATACTTCAACAACTTTGCACAATGCAACGCAATATGCTGAAGATATGCACAAAGTTGTAACCTCATTCTACCTTGATTAATAAAGTTTAAATTATTGAAGCACCTGAGTTTCGGGTGCTTTTTTTGTTGCCAAAATATGCTTTGCAACCGCTTCACCCATAGAAAAACAATTCATCTGCGTGCGAACTGCCGCTTGTGCCTTAAATTCAGCACTCAAACAGCGTCCAACCACGAACAAATTGTCATATTTCTCAGAAATCAACGCCTCGAGCGGTAAATACCAAACATGTTTCGTAAACGTCAACTCACCCTGACCCTTTTTATCAGAGTGAACATCAATCGGGTAATCAGACGCAAGTGCAATGTTTTCGGGCTTTTTACCAGTCGAAATATCACTCACTGTAAATACCTTTTTCCCCTTAACTCGTCTACTTTCTCGAACTCCTAGCATGTCGGAAATGTTAGAAACATAGGCGTTTTCAAAGCCTTTGAGGTATTTTCGGCAAAAATCTGCAATTCTGTTAATCCGTTTTCGCCCCTCAATAAGCAACTCAGAAAGGGCGTATATTGGCTCAGCAGGTGCTTTCTCGCCTTCTTTGGGAAGTAATTTTGGACAGTTGAACGCTACACAACCGTCCGCATAAGGCACTGAAAATATCTGAAAATACGCACTGTCAGAGGGTTTAAGCACCCCGTTAGCAACCGCTTGTTCAAATATTGGTGCAAGTGCCCAGTTACCACTCTTATCCCACGTGCATGCCGTTGAAAAATGAACTTGTCCGTCAACTTCGCACGCAGTCGTTACGTTTCTGTTTTTGTCAAAATTCATAATCCAATCTGAAAATTTTTTATTATCAACATTCGACATCATAAATCTCAACGAAAGCGATTGTTTTTCCTCGATATCTTTTAAAAATTCTAAATTTAATTTTTCAAAAATTTTTCCAATTCCTGTTCCGTCTACAAGATAATTCGTTTCGATACGTAATGATAATACTTCCGAGTTTGCATTCAAGAAAAATTTATCATTTTTTTCTTCTACTTGAAAAATTTCTGTGTTAAATAAGACTTTGCAGCCAACTGATGATAGCATTTCGTCAAAAACCGATTTCATAAGTTCAGGATTAAACCAACCTGTATTACCGTCCTCGTAGGTAATACAGGCATTTTGAGATTTTGCTACAGAGATTAACTCGTTATAAAATTCAACGTTTATGCCTAGAGAATTCAGTTTCATAACAGGAATTACGAGTCCGGAAGTTATCAAGCCGCCAAGGTGTATATTCTTCTCGATTAATAAAGTTTTTAATCCATTTTTAGCGGCATTCCAAGCACAAGCAATTCCGCCCGCTCCGCCCCCAACAACTACAACGTCAAATTTTTCCATAAATCCTCTTATATTCGCTTGCACTCATTATATCACACTTTGAAACCTCTTCCTCTCGGTTTTTTAAAATTGTCGCTGAATCATCAGACAAATTCTTGTCACGATAAGCAATTCCGGCCTTCGTGTTCATAAGTCCGTAATCGTATTCGGTTAGTTCGTGCTGAATTTTTGATTTGTCTAAACTTGCAACCGTGCCGAACTGAGAATTGTCCAAAATAATTTTGCCAAGATTAAACCCTAAATCGAAAAGCGTCTTTCGGACAGGTGTCGAATTTGAATATGTGGACAAAATTCCATGCTCGTCCATTTTCGATTTTAAAAGCGATAAAAATTCATAACTCCACAACAAAGGTTGCTTGTGAGGGGTAAATGCGTCTAAAAACACAAAATTATACCCAGATTTGATATTTTGAGCAGAAACTCGTCCGTCATCGAATAATATCTCAAAATAAATATTAGCCCACTCATTGGCTTTTAAACCGACTTTCATGCTATCTGATATATTTTGATAATATATATTATGTAACAACTCAAGAACGCCCTTAGAACCCTTGCAACTATACCACTTATTTATATAACTTTCAAAAACAAGGCATATATTGGGGCAAAAGTAGTTTTTCTTGATATCAGGCTCTTTTCGGAAATAGTCCTCAATGTACTCGATAAAATCATCGTATTTTTGCAAAAAATGAGCCAAAAGATACAAGTTTATCTCAGGTGTTTCATATCCGTCGATGATAAATGGAGATAAAAACGCAACTTCTTTTGAAATTTCGAGAGCGGTGATTTTAAGTTTGATTTTTGGATTGTTTTTTAGTGCAAAATAAATCGCCGCTTTTGTATTATAGCCGATTCCAAAACAAATATCCAAAACGTTGGCGGAATTATTTTCTTCGCAAAATTTTTCAAAGCCTGTTGAATAAATAAATTTGTCAAAACTTTCTTTTTTTGCACCTGTTACAGAGTGAAAAATATCCTTCGTTATGCCGTCATACATACCGACAGACCCGTCTTGCGTAAAATTGAAATCTATCTTTTCCATACTAAAATTTTATCCATGTTCTTTGGCATTTTCACCTTTTTAATCTATCTTAATTCTTTATTCGTGTACTGCAACTTGTTATTATACAATTTGACCTCGTGTACCTGAAAAGTTTCCCCTTATCTTATTTAAAATTTATATATTACATCTCATTTTATGAAAATTTATAAAATGTTACTAAAAACAATCTCGTTATCATAATATATCGGAAGACATATAGTAGTTTCTTTTTGTCGATGTTATCAGAATATATCATTTCGACATATCTAGTAAATCGAATAGAGATATTTGAATAATATCAGAATGTTATTAATATGTATCTTAAAGATACATTAATATAATATCAAAAAACGGATTATCACATTGTATCTATTAGGTATAATGTGATAATACAAACAAATGGGAAAAACTATAGTTTCAAAAATTTTTCAAATTGTTTTAAATGATTTTTTGGAAAAATTATTTTACCAAAACTTCTTTCAAAATATTTTTGTTCAAATCTTTGAGAATTGTAATTATATTTTTGTATAATTTTGAGTCTGTTGAATTAACTTTTTCAAAGAGAATGATCTTGTCATAATTTTTGACAGAGTTTACAAACTCGTCGGTGATATCGGCTGAAATTATTGTGTATTTGCCAAGATACTGCTCTTTTACATCTTCGATAGCATCATCGAAGGCAACGAGTGCAATGTTGCTGTCTTTATTGGCTAAGAAGCACATTTTGAGTTCTGTCAAATTGTCCATAAAATTATAAACAACGTTGTCGCCAAGCATTGAATATGTGAGTTTTTTGCTTGTTGTTTCTGCAAAAATCAAAGCAAAAAGTGCCGCAATTGCCCCAAATACAATGCCTAAGAGGATATTAATCAACAATTTCGGTGAAGATTGGTCGTAAACTTCAGGCATAAGAGGGGGATTGATCACCAAAACCTTAGAGTTGTCTGACATTTCTGCGACTATTCTTGCCCATTCCAATTTCGATGCCAACTGTGCTGCCTTTGTCGCATTTTCGGTAACTTCGATTTCAGAACGTTTGCCTGAAATGAATTGACCTTTTAAGTTTCCGATAGCCTTACTTGCTGATGCAGAAAATGCACTCATTGCGGAGATATTGCCCATACCGCTAACTGCAGAAGCAGGCAATCCTGAGGATTGACTGAGTTTTTCGTTAAGTTGGACTTTTGCCTTGTTATATTCTTTTTCAAGAATTGCTTTATCCGATTTTGATTTTTCGGTGTTCAAAGATTGCTGCAAATTAATGTAGTTTGAGATTATTGAATTTACAACATTATAAGCCAATTCAGGCTTTTTGGCTGTGTATCTAACTCTTAAAACATTTGTACCTTTAATGTTTTCAAAAGAAGGGTTTTTGCCTTTTTTATTAAATCTTTGAGCAGGAATCAATTTACCTGTTTTTTTAGTTGTAAAAATACCAAAAACTTTTCTATATTTGATATCATTTTCATTAATAACCTTTTGCATAACGAGAGGAGATTTGATTAATTCAATTTCGTTAGCCAATTTGTTACTTGCTGTTAAAGAAAATCCGTCTTCAACTTGAGATTCAATCGCATAAGGGTTAAATTCGGCAAGGTTAGTGGCATTTGACTTATTGATGTATAAATCAGCCTCAACCGTATATTTTTTAGGTGAAATAAATGTTATACATATAAAAATAAGCAAAACTACGACAAATACTTTTACTATCAAGTATTTTCTTGACCAAATTGTCAAAAAGATTTTTTTCAAATCAATCGTCAATTCATCTTCTAATTCGTTATCAAAATTGTTATAACCTTGCGATTCTTGCATAATATCTCCAATACACATAATTTTTTCATTATTGTATCATGAACAAGTTTCATTAAGACTATGATTTTAACAATTTTAAAGCAAATTTTGTATACAAAATTGCAACATACAACGACGATGCAAAACAAGCGATACAAGGGGACAAAATACCAATTTTAAAGGTTATCAGGAGCATAAATATTGCAATAAAAATTGCAACAACCTGATTTGGAATTTTGTATTTTTGATTGCCGCTTGCTGTGATATAGGCACCGTAAATATTTGCCATAGCAAGCCAAATGTTTGACATAGAGAGTATTAACAGCGGGACATAGGCATTTTCATAATACGCTTGACCGTAAAATAATCTCAAAATAAACTTTCCAGTCAATGCGAAAAATATTAAAATAAGCAAATTAACCTTCAACAACAAAAAGAAATTATTTTTCAAAATAATTTTTGCTTGTGATTTATCAATATTGATCAACTCAGGAACGATTTTTTGGTTTAAAGCAGCTATAAATAAATTAATTACAGATGAAATCGTAAACGCTGCAAAATAAAGTGCCGCATCAGTTTTCGTTAAAAAAGTCGAAACATACAGCGACGGGATTTGCGAATACAAATAAAACGAAATTATTGTCCCTGCGTAAGCAAAAATCGATTTATCAAGCATTTTGAAATATCTGACAAGATGCCTTAAAACAATAATATACCTGATTTTTGCATAAAAAGAACATTGAATAAAATTGAAAAGTCCCAATGCAATATTCAAGTACAAAAATTTCACAAGAGATAATTTAAAAATATACGCCAATACCGCAATTGCAGTAATTCCAACTGCGTAAAAAATATTAACGTATGAAATTACATTAAACTTTTTTGCTGCCTGAAAGTAAGGCAAAATCAGCAGGAAAAATATCGCATCGAAAAATGACCTTATTGCAACAAGGTAAAACAAATAGTGATTGTCCATTTTGAAAAGAGAAGAAAACAGAAATGTTAAAACCAAAACAAAAACAGCATTCACTATAAAAAATGAGATTTTTTGTCTTACCTCTTTTACATTTGCCCTTGAAGACACCAAAATGTATTCGTTAAAGCCCAGATTAGCGAACATCAAGCAAAAAATCGCAATATTTTTATAACTCGAAAATAATCCGTATTCATAAACGGACAAATATCTTGCAATTACAAACAGCACAACTGTTCCCGCAATTTGCCTTGAGTACAACGACATTGCGTAGAGATTGTTTGAAAATAAAGAAATTAATTTTTGCTTGATATTATTTAAAGTCACTAATCAATCTCCTTAACGGGACCACAATGCCTTTAATGATAACATAATAAAATAATTTGTTCTTTTTATACCAAACATCAACCTCCGAGATGAACTTTTTGTTTAAATCCGAAAACTTCTTCTCTTCTTCGATTTGCACGTCCTGCTTATGTTTTGACATACTTTCTATAATATTTTTTAACGCAAATTCCTTTATGTCTTTGATAGAGTTATTAACCGTTTCAAAATCGTAATTTAAGTCGTATTCTTTCAAGTCGTCAACGCTTTCAATCAACTTGCGGTCAATTCCAAGGCGTTTGAACAAGGAAGTAAATCGAACGGTTGCGTGTGAGTTTTTAAGGCAAATGAACGGCTTATTGAAAATAAGTGCAAAACATACGCAGTGAAAGGAATCAGTTACAATCAATTTTGAATTTATAACTGAATATAGCCAATCCTCGACGCTATCTGCTTTTTCATTTCCAAAAAATTTTACGTTTTCATTTCCGTCAAACGAAAATTCGTCGTAATCACCGCTATTTAGCAAATAATGATTAATTTCACTCGTTTTTTCATTCGGGTACAAAACGTAACTCATTACTGTGTCTTTGTTGAATTTTAAGTCTGACTTTTCAGCCAATTTTTCATACTCGGATTTGTCAATGTAAAATACAGGGTCGTTTATCCAATCGGCAAAAACACCGTATTCATTTTCAAATACTGTTTTTCCATGTTCTTCCCTTGTTGAAACATAATCAAATCTGTTAAGCAAAAATTTTATGTACTGTTTTTGCTCATTGGACTTTAATTTTCCGTCCCAACTGCCAATAGAGCCTGATATCATAATTCTTTTTTTATCAGGTAAAGTGTAGTTAAACAGGCAATTTGAAACATATTGAAAACTGTTTGTCGAAAGATTAATCAAATTATCAGAGCCTAAAATGAAAGTGTTTGTCAGTTTATTGAGTTTTCGATAGTCTTTTGAATTAATACATAAATCCGTTAAATTCAGGTATTTTTCGACAAATTTTTTGCAAAAACCGTAAATATTGACGTAATGTATGATTTTATTCGTATAACCTAAATTTGACATACACAGGGAAAGTGCATAAACCGTAAGCAATGAGCCGTAATTCGTCAAACCGTATCCTGTCATCAACAAACAATCATAGTGTTTTTTTGAAAATAAAATCTTATACATATTTTTTATAAACCGTGGAATATAAGACATTATTGAATAATAAAACATCTTGTTGAAACCGAAATTTTTTTTGAATAACTTATTTAGCCCATCATAGCCGTTGTTTTTGTATTCTTCAAGGTATTCAGTTGTGTTGTTTAATTCTCGTTTTCTCAAAGGTCTGTTATATTGCTTTAATTTTTCAACATTAACCTCGTGTTTTATAATTTTTTCAGAAATTTTTTCGCAAAAAATTTGCCCTTTTTCTGAATTTACAAGCGTCAAGGATATTCCGTCATTTTTATCAAAAATCCCGCCGTTTTCTTTTAACAAAAAAGGATACGAGTCGTCAATTCCCCAACAATCAGCGATTGTGATGTCTGAGATTCTCTCCATTCCCGAAAATTTACAGGTTTGGCAAGATTTTCTTGTTATTTTATTAGTCAAAAATAACGTGTGGTATGAGGAATTTACCCCTTTTTCAATGTGAATTTTGTCCTTGTTGTCGACGAAAACGTAGCCATTGCAAGCCCAACCGTTATATTTTTTGTTGCGAAAATAAAAATCATAAATTTGGCAATTATGTTTATTTTCCAAAAATTTGACGTAATCATTGAAAAGACTTTGGTTCGGAACTCCCGTGCAACTCAAATCAACGGTTAATAAGTTTTCATAATCTTTGTTCAAAAAAGCCTTTAATCCTGCGATTTGACAAGGTGTTCCCGAAAACAGGACTTCTCTGTTTTCCTCGAGATATTTTTTCGCTTCGAGGTAGGAATTTTCGATATCGCTTTGAACATATTTTGAGCCTTGAAGTTTATACAAATCTTGCTCATTTTCAACAGAAATATGCTTTATGACAAATTTATCGTCAAATTTTTCCATTGCACAGCCGAAAACGACACCGTCATCTGATAAAACAGATTTTGCAAGTTCTGCAAACATTCCGCCCGAAGAGGATTTTTGGCTCAGTTCGGTATTTTTAGAGGAAACAGCATAGGTTTTTAAAGGATAAGATTTATTCAAAGCATCAATTCTGTCGCAAACTTTGTCGCAAAGTCCACAATTTACGCATTTTTCCCTGTCAATCGACGGAAAAACAAAACCGTATTCGTCTTCTGTCATTGAAATAGCACCTTTGTGGCAAATATTTAAACAAGCACCGCAGCCTGTGCAGTTTTGATAGTTATTCATATAAACTCCATTAACTCTTTACAGAGTCAGAATATACCTTCTCATAAATTTTTATCATTTTATTATAAAAAATTTCTTCCGAATATTTTTCATTTGCTTTTTTGTAGGCATTTTCGCCGTGTAATTTTACCAAATCCGTATCTTCCCAATATTTAAGAATACAATTTTTTAATGCTTCGCTATTTCCGGATTCAAACAATAACCCTGTTTTGTTTTCATCTATAACATAAGGTATACCGCCAATATTTGCCCCAATAGAAGGTTTGCCGAAGGTTGCCGCCTCAATTGTAATCATTCCGAATGTTTCAAACCATTCCGATGGCATTATTACGGATATACAATTTTTGTATTCTTCCCGTAATGTTTTCTTATCGACTGCACCTAAATATTTTACATTGTAGAGGTTATGTTCATTACAATAATTTGTGAATTTTTCTTTTAGTGCATCAGAGCCTGCGTGTCCTAAAATATGAAATTCAATATCTCTCGGCAAATCTTTTATTGCTTCAAGCAGGGTAAATATACCTTTCGGTTGCATAATTCCGCCGGCATATAAAAAATAACCTTTATTCGTTAAATTCATCTCGTTTTCATATTCTTTTGAATTGATACAATTTTCAACTACAATAATTTTTTCTTCGGGTATATTAAATTTTACTAAAACATCCTTTGTTGCTTGACTTGGAACAGTAATGCATTTCGCAATGTTAATAGGAAACAGTATTCTGTCAACAAATGACTTAAAAGCAAAGTATAATGAAAATATGAAATTATTTTTAATGCATTTATTAAAAAGACAAGGTAATGTGTTATGTCCTTTGCATTTATTGCAACGTTTTTTACCGATAAATGATATTGCAGGGCAACAATAACTAACATCATGTGCAGTGTAAATAATAGGAATATTTCGCTCCGTAATAGGTTTTATAATTGAATAACTAAGTTCCCAAACCGAATGAATATGAACTATGTCCGGTTTGATTTCATCAAGCATTTTTTCTATGTTCTTTTTGGCTTCCTTGTTATACACTTTTATAAACAGCCGT
>ULXU01074821.1_pt1 | contig 31628 bp, 25 predicted proteins | sample 1961521 | NCBI WGS metagenome assembly ULXU01 (sample SAMEA4835845, study PRJEB28245) | human gut metagenome | biome: gut microbiome; material: fecal sample | place: Denmark | collected 2008
TTTTCTTGCTTTTCCTTCTTCTACGCCCCGGCTGCTCGACTCCCCCGGGGCTTTTTCTTGCTTTTCCTCCTTCTACACCCCGGCTGCTCAGCTTCTCCGGGGCTTATTTCCCACTCAGATACCCACACAGTCGCTTTCCATGTCCGTCAGCGGTTATTGTCAGGGCTCCGTAGTCGGTGGTGCAGTACCAGGGAACCTTGGCATCTTCGAGGCGTTGTAGGGTCTCAGCGTGGGGATGGCCGTAGGAATTGTTGCGGCCACAGGAGATGACTGCGGCGGTAGGATTGGCGGCTGCAAGGAAATCTGGACTGGTGGAATAGCCGGAGCCATGGTGGGCCACCTTCAGTATATCTACCTTAAAGCCTCCTTGTTCTCGCTGTCTCTGCAATTCCGTTAATTCCTGTGACTCTAGCGGTTCCTGTGGTTCCTGCCATTCCCGTGGTTCCTGCGACTCTTGTGGCCCCTGCAATTCCCATGATTCCTGCAACTCTTGTGGCTTCTGCCATTCCTGTGGTTCCTGTAATTTCTGTAATGCCAGCAATTCCTGTGTCAGCTGACGTTCCCCTTCTCCTTCTACATCTCCTGTCAAGAGAATACTTAGCTTCCCGACACCATCACTAAAATTATTCCTTCCACTTTTTCCACCTACTTCCATATCCTTTGCTGTCATGTCCTGCCTCAGTGTCTTCGCATATATCTCTACATAAAAGCATTCTGAATAGGCATTAGCATCCGAAAGCGTTGTATTCTCCTCAGGGTGCAGGCACAATAGCCGCAGCCTGCGATCCCTGATCTCATCACCGCATTTTATATAACGCACCGGTACTCCGGCAGTTTCCGCTGCCACAAGCAAATCCGCAAAAGCTTCCTCTCTGTCTGCTTCCTGAATTGCCGGCAGAAACAGCTGTTCCACGGTGATTCCCCATTCTCTGCCATTTTCCAGCAATTCCAATACTCCATTCATGTGATCTTCATCAGGATGCGATACAAACGCACCACGAATCGACCTGATTCCCCGGCTCTTAAGATAGGGCTTCAGCACGTATTCTCCGATCTTCTTCCAGCTGGTGCTGCCGCAGTCGAAAAGATATGCCCCCTGCGCTGTCTCCACCACGATGCCGTCTCCCTGCCCCACATCCAGAAATGTCACATGGTTTCCCCTGTCAAAATTTCCTGTCAATACGCCAACTGACAATACCAAAATCATTACAGCTGCAATCCGATGTAAAAAACTATGCGACATCACTCTCCACCATACACACCTTAATTTTGTCACAGCATGCCGCCATCTCGTGGGGCTTATTCCGGAGCATTTTTCGAAATAAGCCGCCTTTTCTCTGTTCCTATCCCCGGCACTATCATTCCCTCCAGGCATTTTCCGACACCGTCGGTCTCTTTCATGGGGCTGTCCGGTTCCTCGGTCAATTCCCACTTCATGATCTCCGCACCGCTTCCATTCGTCCATATATTTTCTACCGAAGACCAGCAAAAATATCCCAATATAATAAATGACGATCTGCCACACCGCCGGTCGGCCCACACAGCATATCGCACCCGGCAGTTCCCCAAACCGTTCACAGATCCACTCATACCACCACAAGATCAGACAATCCACCGTTCCGACAATACCAAGACCCGGAATCAGCGACAGGATTCCTCCCACCATCACCACGCTCATCAAAGGCAATACCAGAAGGTTCAATACCACAGAATAGACCGGAATCTCATAAAAGAACCACAGCTGTATCGGCAATGTGAATAAAATGACTCCTGCGCTGGCGACAAAACCGCTTTTAACAGCCGATACCACATGACAGATTCCTTCATACACCCCCTTCCGCCAGCCCTCCCGGTGTTTATTTCTTTCGTAAGCAGAATCTCCCAGAATGCCTGCCACGGTCCGGAACCATGTCGGTACTCTGAAATGATTCCATTTCTCTCCCTGTCCGAGGTTCTCGCCAAAATGCGACATTCCTCCGGCTTCTAATTCTGCACCTGCATCATTTTCCCTATCATTCCCGGCAAACACCGGTGTCAACATACAGATTCCCAGTACCGCCCCAAAAGACATTAAAAAGCTGACATCTCCAAGCCGCTCCGGCTCCTGCAGGACTAACAGCAATGCCAACAGCCCTACTCCGGTCAACATGTCATATGTCCTGCCCACAAACACACCAAGCATCCGCAGCACATACATACCAATGGCACGACTGGCCGATACACTCATGCCTACCATCATTCCATACATCACTAATGCGGCTGCACCTCCCATTGCTGCCACTTTGACGGGGGCTCCCAGTCTCCTGAGCAGTCGGTACAACCCCATTCCCAGCAAAGTAATATGTAACCCTGAAATGCTTAAAATATGGGCAATTCCATTCTTCTGATAAAGTGCTTTCACGTCCGCATCCAGCGCTTCCTTCTCCCCCAGCAATAATGTCTGCATGATGGAAGCTTCTTTGTCCGGGAAAACCTTTGCCAGCCTGTCATGTAATCCCAGACGCAAAACATACAGCTTTTCCCGCAGAAAATGATAGTCCTCCCCTGTTGCCACAATCTGTGCTTTCCGCACTCTGCCGCCGATTCCTTTTCCTGCATAATATGCCTGCACATCAAATTCGCCGGGATTGGATGCGGTAGAAAAATATGCAAAAGTACCCTCCAGAATAACCTTCTGACCTATTTTCAGCCCATTACCCTCCGCTGCGTTCTTCTCTACATTTGTCAGTTCACATTGTAATTTTCCAGAATAGGAATATTGTTGATCGTTTTGAATAATAGAAATTGATTCCAGAATTATTGTTTCAGAAGTTCTTGTGTCTATCCGTCCCGTGATTCTCACCGGACTTCCGTCAGGCGGCAGCCCACCTTTTTCCCCGGTGTCTGCCCCTGTCAGTATGTTTCCTATGGCAAGCGCTATCACGAGACACAGACACGCCGTAAAAAGCGGTCGTCTCATTAAGCTCCCTTCCGCAGGCATCTCCCACCTGCCCACAGGCAGGACGGTTCCGGCCATCAGACACAAAACAGTCCTGTCCCGCATAAATTCATAATTTACTGTTCCAAAGTCGTTACATAATCCAGATTCCGCTCAAAGGTGGAATTGCTGAAGGTAGACGGTACTTCTCCGTTGACCAGAATCTGTACCTTATTGATATTATCCAGTTCCACCAGGGAATTCACGATAGAATAGACTGCCACTTCCGTGGATACATTGTTCACCACCGTCAGGAAATTCGAATCCAGATTCACATAGCAGATGCCGTCCTTGGTCAGAATATTGATGATCTTGGTCTCCGGATTGATCACCGGGTACAGTCCCTCAATCTGCCCGCTGGGTCCTGCGATTAGTTCCTCCACAACGAATCGCTCCAACGGTGTATTGGTGGAATAATGCTTTTCTCTGTAGGCAGCGATCAGTTTATCCCCGTCCGCATTGGCAAAATACAGCTTTACCTTTACCAGTTCATAGGTATTGATCTCGTTACCGTCATTATTGATGAACTGATCGGCATTCATCCATCCCACCTGCTCCCCCGCATTGTCATATAACTGACTACCTTCTACGGTGATCGTCACATATTTTACACTGGGCAGCTGTGTCAGCGTTCTCACGATAGCAGCCCGCACCAACACCTCCGTGGTAGCAGAAAGATCGGAATATGCCTTGTCCACATTGATCGCAAGCTTTCCATCTTCCACTTCATAATCCAGGATATGAAATCCCATGTCGAACGGCGCCTTATATTCCAGCTTTTCCGGGGTAGTGGAGAGAAACGTCATTATTTCCTCCAGCTGTCCCTCCGGTGTCTTGGTGTTCAGATACTGATCATGTACCTCGACTTTTGTCTCTGCGGTATTTACATAATACACCGATATTTTTTTACCGGTCTCCGGCTCTTGCGTGCCGCAGCCACTCAAAACCGCCAGCAATATCAGAAGCATACCGGTCAAAATATATTTTTTAACTCTCTTCATAACTACACAATCTTTCTTACAACAGGTCCGACTAAGATGCAATATACGTCAGCGGGATCTTCACCAGGAAACAGGAGCCCTGCCCCTCGGTACTGGTCACCGTCAGAGAACCTTTGTGCATCAGCACGGCACTTTTCGTAATCGCCAGTCCCAGTCCCGTTCCGCCGATCTCTCTGGAGTGAGACTTGTCCACACGGTAGAATCTCTCACAGATATGTGCCAGTGCTTCCTCGGGAATACCGATTCCGGAGTCACTGACTTCGAAGGTAAAATACTGATGATCTGCATCCAGCACCACCTTCACCCAGCCATGATCCTTATTATATTTGATGGCATTTTCCACCAGATTGGTCATAATCAGCGTCATCTTGACCTCATCCACCTCCGCTGCCACGGGACGTACACTTTCAAATACGACTTCCACATCTTTTTTACGGGCAATGGGGCGGAGTCTCTTTAAGATCAGCTCTGTCAGATCATTGATGTTCAATGACACGATGTTCAGATCCTGTACCTTTTTATCCATCTTCACCAGCGCCAGCAGATCGGTAATGATCTGATTCTCTCTATCGATCTCGGACGCAATATCCTCCATGAACTCACGATAAAGCTCCGCCGGTGCATCCTCCTGTGCCAGCAGAGAATCCGCCAGTACCTTGATGGATGTCATGGGTGTCTTTAATTCATGAGACACATTTGCTACAAATTCCTGCCTGGAATCATCCAGCGCCTTCATTCGCTTCAATAGCTGGTTGAACGCATCTACGATATGTACAGTCTCCACGTAATCCGGCACAGAAATGGTCTCGTCACTGAAACCTTCCCTCACTGCATTAATGGCCTGAGTAACTCTGTTAAAAGGCATGGTCAGTACCTTTGACAGTACAATTGCCAGTGCAAGGATTGCCACGATCATGATCACTTCCAGGATATATGCTTTCCGGTTCAATACTTCCCTTGCATTTACAATACTGTCATTGGAAATACTGGTCAACATAACCCCCCGGATGGCATCGGGAGTTTTTTTCCCGTTTTCATCTGTAGTGTTAGCCGTTGTATCCATGATGGGGGTCGTCATCTCTATGTAGCCATGCTCAGGATCGTAATGGGAAATGTTTTCTCCCTGAAAGCACTTGATCACTTCTTCGGAAATAATGGTCTTGCCTTCGCTGATACCGTAAGTGTCCTTCTCCACTTTGAAGTTCTTGTTGATGATCATAACACGGCCTTCATACAGGTTGGACAGCATTTCCAGTTCCGCATTGATCACTTCTCTGGAATTGCCTGTATCTTCTCTGACACCATGGTTGCTCAGATAATTGTTGCTGACCAGGTGATTGGCCAGGATCATCAGCTGGTTCTGCACCACCGTGATCCGCTGTTCTACCGCTAGATCTTCATAATTACTTACAATACCATGCCGCATGGCAATACAAGGCACCAGTCCGATCACCAGTGTCAGCAGGAAAATCCTCGCCCGCAGACTTCGTAGTGCGATCATGCTCTCCAGTTTTTCCCATATAGTTGCAAAACGTTCTTTATTCCATTTTTTCACAATATAAAAACCTCATGTTCGTTCACTCAGCTCATGGACAGAATGCTTTGCCTGCTAGCAGTCACGCTCTTCCCATCTCCATGACATGATATGCGATTTCTCCGTGCTGACGCACTCTCGAAATTGCAACGCCCATTCGCATTCCGGACTTTCGTCCTCCTTGCTCATGTTCGTTCACTCAGCTCATGGACAGAATGCTTTGCCTGCTAGCAGTCACGCATTCTGTCCATGGCTGAGTTTATCATTAAAATAGTACCCGACACCCCATTTGGTATGGACGTATCTGGGCTCACTGGGATTGGACTCGATCTTCTCGCGCAGTCTCCGGATATGTACATCCACCGTGCGCACATCACCCGGATAATCTGTGCCCCATACCAGTTTCAGCAGACTTTCTCTACTGTACACCTTGTCAGGATTTAACATCAGAAGTTCCAGCACTTCGAACTCTTTGGCCGTCAGCCCGATCTCTTTGTTCTGGATATAAGCTCTTCTGCCATCACGATCCAGTTTCATATCGCCGCTTTCCAAAATACCGGTGTTTTCCTGGCTTCCCTTTTTGGGCTCCATCCGACGGAAGATCGCCTTGATCCTGGCTTTGACTTCCAGAATATTAAAAGGTTTCGTTATGTAATCATCCGCACCATATTCCAGTCCCAGGATTTTGTCCATATCATCCCCTTTGGCAGTCAGCATGATCACCGGTACATTAGAAAATTCACGGATCTGCTGGCAGACTTCAAAGCCGGTCAGTTTCGGCAGCATGACATCCAGCAGCACGATATCATATTCCTTGTTATGCATCATCTGTAAGGCTTCCTCACCATCGTAGGCGCAATCCACTTCCATATTGTCCTGCTCCAGACTGAAACGAATTCCCTTTACGATCAGCTTCTCATCATCCACTACCAACACTTTCCTGCCTGCCATCTTCCTTAACCTCTCTATCCCTTACTTTTCCGTTCCTGTTTCCGGCATATGCCCTCAGGAAACCGTAATTCTGTCACACAATCTGTCATACGCATTCTGTTTGATCCCGGATACCTGCATAATATCCTCCTTATTCCGGAAGGCACCGTTTTTCTCCCGGTAGCGCACGATATCCGCTGCTTTGGACGCACCGATCCCCGGCAGGGTACACAGTTCCTCCACGGAAGCCGTATTGATGTTCACCAGTCCCTCTTCCTTTGCCTTCTTCACAGTCTCCAGGGTCTCTGCCTCCACCGCCGTTGGAAAATACAGCTTCTGTCCATCCTGTACCGTCTCCGCCAAATTCACATAAAAGGCGTCCGCCTCCGATGTCATGCCTCCTGCCAGTTCCAGCGCCTTTTCCGCCCGGCTGCCTTCCGGCACTTCCACCACACCGGGGTTCTGTACCGCACCGCAGACATAAACATACACTGTGCGTGGTTCGACTTCTGCACTCTTCGTTTCCGCCAATGTCACATCGGCATGTGAAATCTCTGCGGCCTGTTCCGCTGCTTCCAACACCGTAAGTTCTTCCGATTCTTCGGATGAAATCAGTACCAGTGCCTCATCTTTTCCCCCACAGCCTGTCAAAAGCATCACAAGACAAATACCTTGCAAAAACAATTTTGCGTATCTTATTTTAAATAAACGTCGTAAAAACATCATAGTCCCCTTTCCATACGATTATTTATGTTTCGGGGATTGCCTCTCTATGCTGTTAATTTTCATTGTACTGGAATCAAGCGGATTTTACAAGCCGTTTTCGTATTTGCAATAACTATTCAGAACACTCTTCACCAAATCGCCTCTACGAGGCTTTCCTGCATAGTTACCACTTGAAAATTACGATTCCCGCAATAGCAACAGCCATGCCGATGGCTTTCCGCCATTCCCATGGCTGTTTCTCCACGCCAAACCATCCAAACAGCTCAATGATATATGCCACGGCAAGCTGTGCGGTCACGATGAGCATTACCGCTTTGGCCGGTCCCAGGGCATCCATACTGCGGATTACGGTATACGTAATAAAAGCTCCTATGGCACCTCCCAATAGCATATATTTCGGCTCTACCTGCCATACTTGCAAAAAAGAGGTCCGTTCCGTGCACAGCCATGCACCCAGACATACTAACAGTGCTGTAAACTGTACAAAAGCACTGGCCGTCCAGATTCCGGCAGATTTCGTCACCTGGGTATTGAACACGCCCTGAATACTCATCAACGCTCCGGATAGCAAAGCAATCAAAAAACCGATCATAGAATTCTACCACCTTTTCTTTTTAGTAGTAGTCTATCCTGTGATCGGTTCCTTCATTCATAACAACTGATCAATTCTCTACATTTCCCAGCTGCTGCGATATCGTGTCTGACAACTGCTGGACCAGCATGGTCACATCCTCACCCTTCCATACCTTGGAAAACAGTATTTCTAGCTGCATCCAGAAGTTCCCCGTCTCCAGCATCTTGGGCAAGGATACACTGTCTGCATACTCATCGGCAAAAATCGTAAGGGCGCCGTTGTCCGCATTCTCTGCCGCCTGAAGACTTGCCGGCATTTTGCCGGAGCGTTCATACAATCCGTCCGCATAGCCCTCTGCCAGATAAGCGGCAAAGCAGTCCGCCAGTTCCTTGTGTTCCGAATAGCCGTTGATAACTGCTGCTCCCGTAACAGATAAAGATCTGCTCTGTAGCTCTGCGCTGACATCCGGCATACGGGCAATTCCGTAATTAAATGCAAGGCTGCCATCTGCTCTGGCCTCTTCCAGCCGTTTGACCACATCCGTAGTTCCGATAGTGAACATGGTCTTGCCATCGATAAAGTCCTGAATCACGGAATCATAAGTCACTGTGTCGGACTCGATGAAGAAGAACTGATTCAGCGCCTTGTATACTTCCAGACACTGGATGGTCTCCGGGTTATTGATGTTAATATCGTTTCTGTCATCTCCGGGATCGCCGCCTACGATCATGTAGTTACCCACGATCCAGTAGTTGTAGAAAATGTTGTTCACATCCCATTTCATGACGCCTTCCACACCCTCCGGTGCATCAAAGGTATCCGCAATATTCAGCAGATCATCCACTGTAGAGGGAAGTGCCTCCGCAAAATACTGCTCCGCCAACGCATTCACTGCTGCCTCGTCCACCGTGACCTGCTCCGTAGTCTGATCTTCCGGGAGAGAATCTTCCTCGATGATTTCTTCTCCTTCCCCTATAGGTTCATCATTCTCACTATTTCCCGCCAGTTCCTTCTCCGCCTGCTGGGCAGCCCAGGTGCGAAGATAGTCTTCATTATATACCAGTGCACTGGTGTCAAAATAAACCGGGTAACCGATCAGCTTCTGATCATAGGTTACCGCAGACAGAGCTGCCTGGGAAAAATGGTCTGTATTGCAGATTCCAACAGTATCCGGTACCTTGGCCGCAAGTCCCGCCAGATAAGCCTTTTCCAGAGAGTCACTGCTCAACAGATAGACATCCGGCATCTGATCGGAATGCAGTGTCTCCTGATTGATCGCCTCCAGATATTCACTGTCAGAAGTAAGTACAGGAATCACACGGACTCCACTGTTCTGTTCTCCAAAGGATACTGCCGCTGCATTGATATAACCGGATAAAGCTTCATCCGAATACCAGCAATAAATCGTCTCCTTATTCCGAAACAGCTGAAGACCGCTGCTCTCCTGAGTCTGGCTCATTTCCTGCGTACTTCCGTAAACAGCTGCAGCAGCCATGGCGATCACAGCTGCTGTAGCGATAATTCTTTTTTTCAAAAACATAACTTAATCTAAACCTCTTATTCGATACAGGTGTCCAAAATAGCTATCATTTCGTCCACATTTTCTCTGGTAATCACGAGAGGCGGTACAAAACGGATAATATCCGCACCGGCATTGATCAGAATCAATCCCTTCTCCAATGCCCTGTTGATGATCTCTCCTACCGGATGGTCAAATACCAGTCCCTGCATCAGTCCCACACCACGGCGTTCTTTGATGCAGTCATACTTGTCTGCCAGTTCGTTCAGACGCTGTTCCAGATAGGGAGCCACCTCTCTCACATGTTCTATTATATGGTCCTCTTCAAATAAATCAAGCACTTTTTCCACCGCTGCGCAGGCTAACGGGTTTCCGCCATAGGTGGTTCCGTGATCTCCCGCTGTCAGGGAATGCTGTGCCACTTTCTCTGTCATCATAAATGCACCTACCGGTACACCACAGCCCAGCGCTTTGGCAGAGGTCATGATATCCGGCTTCACGCCGAAACGCTGCCATGCATACATGTAACCGGTACGTCCCATGCCGCACTGGATCTCATCCAGGATCAGCAGGATATCCCTCTCATCGCACAGATCACGAACCTGTTTTAAGAACTCTTCGGCAGCTGGACGAAGTCCGCCCTCGCCCTGCACAGTCTCCATGATAATAGCACAGGTCTTATCCGTCACCTGATCCAATACACTCCGGAAATCATTCAGTTCTGCAAATCTGATATGTCCGATCATGGGCTGGAACGCCTCACGATACTTGGGATTGCCTGTCACTGACAACGCTCCCATGGTTCTGCCATGGAAAGAGTGATTCATGGCAATGATCTCATGGTCGGTACAGCCGTCCTTCAGATAGGCATATTTTCTGGCTGCCTTAATGGCACCTTCCACCGCTTCCGCACCGGAATTGGTGAAAAAGACTCGATCCATGCCGGATACTTTTTTGATCTTGCGTGCCGCCTCAATGGCGGGTACATTGTAATAATAATTGGAGGTATGGATCAATTTATCGATCTGTGCCTTCAACGCATCGTTGTATGCCTTGTTCTGATAGCCCAAAGCAAATACTGCGATTCCCGCTACGAAATCCAGATATTTTTTACCGTCAGTATCATACAGATGTACCCCTTCGCCCTTGTCCAGAACGATCTGATACCGGTTATAAGTATGCAGCAGGTCTGCTTCTGCCTCTGCGATATATTCTTTCATGGTGTCGCTCATTTTTCCTCTCCATTCCGCAGACGTTCTTTTTGTCAAGGAAACGCAAACCAAATTTTTAATTTGGTTTTGCGATAATGGCTACTTTGTGACGCCTGCGGCACAATATAGCCAAAGCCATCTAAATATGGCTTGTGCGGAATAAGTTGTCAGGCTTATTCTGCACACTTTTTTCACTCCTCATCGGATACGATTGCAGTTCCGATACCCTGATTGGTGAAGATCTCCAGCAGCAGGCAATGTGCCAGACGTCCGTCCAGAATATGTACACGGTTTACACCGTTGCGGATTGCAGAAGTACAGTTGTTCAGCTTCGGCAGCATGCCACCGCCGATGTAACCATCGTGGATCAGGCTTTCTGCTTCGGAGGCTGTCAGTCTGGAAATAAAGGTGGACTTGTCGTTAATGTCTTTGTACAGTCCCTCGATATCCGTCAGGAATGCCAGCTTCTCCGCATGTACGGCTTTTGCGATGGCGCAGGCAGCATCATCCGCATTGATATTATAGGTGTGATAATCCTTGTCCAGTCCAATGGGAGCGATGATGGGCAGGTAATCCTTCTCCAGCATGTCGAAGAGAATATCCGGATTCACGCCAGTGATCTCGCCTACATAGCCGATGTCCTGACCGTCGGAGTATTTTTTCTCTACCTGGAGCAGACCGCCGTCTTTACCGCTGACGCCCACTGCCTTGACGCCCAGCTCTTCCACCATGGTCACAAGGCTCTTATTCACCTTGTTCAGCACCATTTCCGCAATCTCCATGGTCTCCTCATCGGTGACACGCAGACCGTTGACGAACTTTGCTTCTTTGCCGACCTTGCCAACCCAGCGACTGATCTCCTTGCCACCGCCGTGCACGATAATGGGCTTAAAGCCTACCAGCTTTAACAGCGTCACATCCTTGATGACATTTTTCTGCAATTCTTCATTGCTCATGGCACTGCCGCCGTATTTTACCACGATGATCTTACGGTTGAATTTCTGTATGTAAGGAAGCGCCTCAATCAGCACCTCCGCTTTTCTCATTACCTGTTCCATATCCTTTTCCATTTTTATCCTCATTTCCGCAGATATCTGATCCGCCCGTCACTTATTTCTTCCGTATGTCGCACACTGTCTTAAGAACGATAGTCTGCGTTGATCTTCACATAATCATAGCTTAGATCACAGCCCCATGCAGTCGCTTCCGCATCACCCATGTGCATATCCACCAGTGCGGTGACTTCCGGATCGGAGAGGATCTTCGTCGCCTCTTCCTCGCTGTAATCACATGCCACACCGTTTCCAAAGATATGAATTTTACCGCTCTTGCTCTGGAAATACAGATCCACATTTTCGGGATCGAATTTGGCTCCGGAATAGCCCAGTGCACAAAGGATACGTCCCCAGTTGGCATCATGACCGAAGATGGCTGCCTTGGTCAGTGAAGAACAGATCACGGATTTTGCCAGAGTTCTGGCATCTTCCTTGCTGGCGGCATTGATTACTTTGGTCTCGAACAGTGCTGTTGCACCCTCGCCGTCTCCTGCCATTTTCTTGGCCAGGAAAGTAGTGATCTCATGCAATGCCTTGCAGAAGTTATCGTAATCTTCGCCCTCTGTAGTGATCTCCTCGTTACCTGCCATACCGTTAGCCAATACCAGCAGGGTATCGTTGGTGGAAGTATCGCCGTCCACGGAGATCATGTTGAAGGAATCCACTACATCTGCGCTGACACACTTCTGCAGCATCTCTTTGGAAATCTTCACATCAGTAGTCACAAAACCAAGCATGGTACACATATTCGGATGGATCATGCCGGAACCCTTACACATACCACCCAGCGTCACGGTCTTACCACCAATCTCGGTCTCGATGGCGATCTCCTTTGGAACAGTGTCGGTCGTCATGATGGCATGGGCTGCATCGGCGCCTGCTTCCAGGGTATCTGCCTTGGCTGCCACCAGTTTCTCAATACCGGCAGTGATCTTGTCTACGGGGATCTGCATGCCGATGACACCTGTGGATGCCACCAGTACGGCATCGGTAGGCACGCCCAGCAGTTCTCCGGCACATTTTGCCTCCGCCTCACAGCAGTCCAGTCCCTGTCTGCCGGTGCAGGCATTGGCAATTCCGGAATTGACTACCACTGCCTGTGCAAATGCGGAATGCTCCACAATCTGCTTATCCCACAGTACAGGTGCCGCCTTTACCACATTGGAGGTAAAGGTACCGGCTACGGTACAGGGTGCCTTACTTACGATCAGTGCCATATCCTTACGATTTTTATATTTAATGGCAGCTTCCACACCTGCTGCCTCAAAGCCTTTTACTGCGGTCACGCCGCCCTGGATCTGTTTCATTTGAAAAATCTCCTTTCGCTTCCGTTTCTATTTATTAAATGCTGTAATGTTCTCTTCATTCAAAGTAAAGTCATAATAGTTCAGATCTTCCCGCTTCGTCCAGCCGATGCATTTCCAGAAAGCATTACCGATATCGTTCTGGGTAAAAGCGATCAGGCTGACCTTGTTGATATGCTCCGCCTTCAGGGCATTCATGCAGTGGACCACCATGGCTTTTCCAATGCCAAGTCTTCTGTAATCTTCTCTCACACATACATGGTACAGACAGCCTCGTCGTCCGTCATGGCCGCAGAGGATGCCGCCCACTACGGCTCCATCCTCCCCGATGGCTACCACACTGGTGCCGGGATTCCGGTTGATAAAACGTTCCACACCTTCTCTGGAATCATCGATGCTCCGGATACCGAAACCGTGAATGGTCATCCAGAGGGCATGCAGACCGTCATAATCTTCTATGGTCATTGGTTTGATCGTAAACTGTTTGTTCATGTATGTATTTTATCCTTTCTAATCCTTTCCGTATCTGCTTTAAGGGAAGCAGGGAACCAGCTCCAGGCCTTCGCTCTCAGGAAGTCCGAACAGCAGGTTCATATTCTGTACCGCCTGTCCTGCGGCACCCTTTACCAGATTATCCAGCGCACCCATCATAATAATGCGTCCGGTACGCTCATCAATGACGAAATTGATGTCCACGTAATTACTGCCTTCCACCCACTTAGTCTCAGGGCAGCTGCCCTTATCCAGCACTCGGACAAACTTCTCATCTGCATAATATTTATCATAGACAGCCTTTACCTCTTCATAAGTAGGAAGTGTACCGTCCGGTTTTCTCTTCAGTGTTGCATACTCGGTTGCCAGAATACCACGGTTCATAGGTACGAGATGTGGGGTAAAATTAATGGTCACCTGACAGTTGCCTGCATAGCCTAACTGCTCCTCTATCTCAGGAGTATGTCTGTGACTTGCCACACCGTAAGCCTTCATATTCTCATTTACTTCGCAGAACAGGTTGGGCACCTTGGCTCCTCTGCCTGCACCGGAGGTTCCGGACTTGGCATCCACGATCAGGGTATTCACATCGATCATGCCTTCCTTGACCATAGGATAAGCGGTCAAGATGGAACAAGTGGTATAGCAGCCGGGGTTGGCTACCAGTCTGGTCTTCTCTGTGATCTTGTCACGGTTGATCTCGCAGAGTCCGTAGACAGCTTCCTCGATGAACTGCTGCGATTTATGCTCGATGCCGTACCATTTTTCATAGGTAGCCACATCCTTGATCCGGTAATCGGCAGACAGATCCACAATCTTCACCTGAGAAAGGATCTCCTCTGTCAGAAGTCCTGCCAGAAATCCCTGGGGAGTTGCGGTAAAGATCACATCTACCTGCTTCGCCAGTTCTTCCAGATTATCATCCTTGCAGATATCCTCCACCAGCTGGAACATGTTCTGGTATACCTGATAATACTTCTTATCTATATAGCTTCGGGAACCGTACCATACGATTTTGGCATCCTTGTGATTTAACAGGATCCTTACCAGTTCTCCTCCGGCATAACCGGTCGCTCCGATGATTCCTACTCTGATCATTTTTCTACCTCTCTTGTTTATGTCATCGTTTTTTATTTCTGTCACCGCAATACTTGTGTCAACGAATTGCTTCTGTCGCCTCCATACTTGTGTCAACGAATTGCTTCTGTCGCCGCCATACTTGTGTCAACGAATTGCTTCGCAGCAAGCTGCTCACGCAATTCTGCTTTGGAACTATTCAGAACCCCATTCGCAAAATCGCTGCTACGCAGCTTGCTTTTTGCGAATGGAGTTACTTCGTCATATAAATATCGTCACATATTCTTACGAGTGCAAGCATTCGACGAATATGTATCGATATTTATCTGACTCTGAATAGTTCCATGATACCACTTTCTTCCTAAATGTCTACTACTTTTTTCATTTTTATGCACGTTTTTTGTTCTCATATGTATATTTATACGTTTATTCATACTATTTTTATGTTTTTATGCAATATAGCGGAATAATATTCATTCTGTCTTCTGCGCACTTTTATTTCCTATAGAAATCTGTTACAATAACTATGTTTCGCTTACATTTACAGCGCATTTATTTTAAGGCTCTTCCGGATCCGGTGTCTGCGGATCATATAGAGCAGAAATGAGGGAATCATGGCTTTTGACGGCGTTACCATTGCCTGTGTAATATCAGAATTAAAAAAAGAACTCATCGGTGGACGATTATATAAGATTGCCCAGCCGGAAAACGACGAACTGTTGTTGACCATCAAGCAGCCCACCGGGCAAAAGAGACTGCTTCTGTCCGCCAGCGCATCTCTCCCCCTGATCTATCTGACGGAAAGCAACAAGCCCAGCCCCATGACGGCTCCAAACTTCTGTATGCTGCTGCGCAAGCACTTGCAGAATGGCCGTATCGTGAACATTTCCCAGCCGGGACTGGAGCGGATCGTGCATATCGACATCGAGCATCTGGATGAGATGGGCGATCTGCGCCACAAGACGCTGGTCATGGAGCTGATGGGCAAACACAGTAACCTGATCTTCTGCAACGATGACAATACCATCATAGACAGTATCAAGCGGGTATCTGCCGCAGTCAGCAGTGTCCGGGAAGTCCTGCCCGGCAAACCATACTTCATCGCCAAAACCCAGGACAAACTGGATGCCCTGACCTGCGAAGAGACTGCTTTCCGGGAAGCCCTTGCCGCCAAGCCTCAGCCGGTCTTCAAGGCGATCTACGGAAGCTTCACAGGTATCTCCCCGGTACTGGCGCAGGAACTGTGCCACGAGGCAGGCATCGACGGGGAACGCCCTACGGCGGCATTGACGGCAGAGGATTATCATGCCTTGTACGAAGCTTTTTCCAAAATGGCCACTTCTATTAAGGAAGAAACCTTCTCCCCCTGCATTGCCTACACCGGCACCCGCCCCGTGGAATACGCAGCGGTTCCCCTGACAATGTACAGCACCGGAGCGGATCATCTGGAGTCTTACGATTCCATGTCCGCTCTGCTGGAGCATTTTTATGCGGAGAAAAATACATTAACCCGGATCCGTCAGAAATCCTCCGATCTGCGCCGTATCGTGCAGACAGCCCTGGAGCGTGATATTAAGAAATATGACCTCCAGATGGCCCAGATGAAAGATACGGAGAAGCTGGAAAAATACCGGATCTACGGAGAACTGTTGAACACTTACGGTTACAGCGCAAAACCCGGTGACAAATCTCTCACGGCGGTAAATTACTATACCAACGAGCCGGTGACGATTCCCCTGGATCCCACTCTCTCCGCCACGGAAAATGCGAAGAAATATTTTGACAAATACGGTAAATTAAAGCGTACTTACGAGGCTCTGTCCGAATTGACCGCTCAGGTAAAAGAAGAGATCGACCACTTAGAGACCATCAGCACGGCCCTGGATATCGCCCTAAAGGAAGAAGATCTGGTGGAAATCAAAGAAGAACTGACCCAGAGCGGTTACATCCGCAGAAAAGGCGGCACCAAAAAAGCGAAGATCACCAGCAAGCCCTTCCATTACCTGAGCAGTGACGGCTTCCATATTTATGTAGGAAAAAATAATTTCCAGAATGATGAACTGACCTTCAAATTCGCCACCGGAAATGACTGGTGGTTCCATGCCAAGGGCATTCCCGGCTCCCATGTGGTGGTAAAGACCGAGGGGAAGGAACTGCCGGACCGTACTTTTGAAGAGGCGGGCAGACTGGCTGCCTACTATTCCAAGGGCAGGGAACAGGAAAAAGTGGAGATCGACTACGTCCAGAAAAAACAGGTCAAAAAGCCTGCCGGTGCCAAGCCGGGATTCGTGGTCTATTATACGAACTACTCCCTGATGATCGACAGCGATATCTCTGGGATTGAAAAGATCAGCGACTAATCGTATTTGATGCCGACGCAGAATTGACATCCATAGCTGTTCTATTCATCAGACATTATTTTTATGCATAATTATACTGCATAATTCTTATTTTATGCATTTATGTGCATATTTTAATTTGTTTTATTCATTTTTACGATTTATTTATGCAACTTTTCTGCTTGCTTTTGCGATTATAATGTTGTATAGTAATTGTCAGAGCGTAACACACGATCCTGGCATCTGATACTTACAGATTGCTTCGTGCTTTGCACATCGCATTTTCAGGGCTTTTGCCCCTGGCATCATACACACTATAAAACGGAGGATTTTATCATGAAGGAAAAAGTAGTTTTGGCTTATTCCGGCGGTCTGGACACTACCGCTATCATTCCCTGGCTGAAGGAGAATTTTGACTACGAAGTTATCTGTGTCTGTGTCAACTGCGGACAGGCAGAGGAGTTGGACGGTCTGGAAGAGAGAGCAAAGGCCTGCGGTGCTTCCAAGCTGTATATCGAAGACGTTATCGATGAATTCTGTGATGATTATATTGTTCCCTGTGTCCAGGCGCATGCCGTATACGAGAACAAGTACCTGTTAGGTACCTCCATGGCAAGACCCCTGATCGCCAAGAAACTGGTAGAGATTGCCAGAAAAGAAGGCGCTGTAGCTATCTGCCACGGTGCTACCGGTAAGGGTAACGACCAGATCCGTTTCGAGCTGGGCATCAAAGCTCTGGCTCCCGATATCAAGATCATAGCTCCCTGGAGAAGTGACAAGTGGAACATGGACTCCCGTGAATCCGAGATTGAGTATTGCAAGGCTCATGGCATTCACCTTCCTTTCTCCACCGATTCTTCCTACAGCCGTGACCGTAACATCTGGCACATCAGCCACGAAGGTCTGGAGCTGGAGGATCCCGGCAACGAGCCCAACTACGAGCATCTGCTTGTCTTAGGCGTAACTCCTGAGAAGGCTCCCGATGAGGGCGAATATGTGACCATGACCTTTGAAAAGGGTGTTCCCACTTCCGTTAACGGCGAGAAGATGAAGGTATCCGATATCATCCGTACCCTGAACAAGCTGGGCGGCAAGCACGGTATCGGTATCGTAGATATCGTAGAGAACCGTGTCGTAGGTATGAAGTCCCGTGGTGTCTATGAGACTCCCGGCGGTACCATCCTCATGGAGGCTCACCAGCAGCTGGAAGAGCTGATCTTAGACCGTGATACTTACGCATTCGAGAAGGAAATGGGTGCGAAATTTGCCAGCCTGGTATACGAAGGCAAATGGTTCACTCCTCTCCGTGAGGCAGAGCAGGCATTCATCGAGAAGACTCAGGAATATGTAACCGGTGAAGTGAAATTCAAGCTCTACAAGGGCAACATCATCAAGGCAGGAACCACTTCTCCTTACTCTCTGTACAATGAGAACCTGGCTTCCTTCACCACCGGTGATCTGTATGACCATCATGATGCAGAAGGCTTCATCAATCTGTTCGGTCTGTCCCTGAAGGTTCGTGCCATGAAGCTGCAAGAGAACGAGAAGAAGCTCGGCAACTAATAGTTATTCAGCGATTTTGTGAGTAAAGCTACAAAATAATACAGCAAGAGGTGTCTATGATTACAATGCAGACAATTACTGTCATAGGACTGATCTATCTGATCGGTATCAACCTGGCAGGCTTCATCATCATGGGCGTCGATAAAAAAAGAGCCATCCGGGGTGCCTGGCGCATCTCGGAGGCTTCTCTTTTTTTAACGGCGTTTTTGGGCGGCAGTTTGGGATGTATTCTGGGAATGCAGTACTTCCGTCATAAGACGAAGCACTGGTATTTCAAGTATGGCATGCCCACCATTCTTATGGTACAGATACTGCTTTTTGTCCTTTTATTCAGATAGGAGTTATGCTATACTGATTGTATATAAATTCAGTCTTTCGTATTTTACAGAGGAATAACATACACAGAGCAGATTCCGGGTGTCTGTCTCTGCGTATATTTGGGAGGTGCCGATATGCATATAGCAGTGTGTGATGATAATGTAGCCGACAGAAAACAGTTGGAACGTTTGTTAAAACGGGAATCCGATAAACGTGCCGCATCCACAGGTATTATTTATACTAATTCTTTCGGCAATTCCGAAGCATTGCTTTCCAATCCCATGCAATACGATGCTTTCTATATTGATGTCTGCCTGACGGAAGGCATCACCGGTACAGAAGTGGCAAATGCACTGATTGCCCAGGGGGTGAATGCGCCCATCGTCATGTGCTGTTCCAGTATCAATTACAGAGAACAGTCCTATCCGGAAAATGTTATTTTTCTGGACAAGCCCATCAAAGTAGCGGAACTGGGACAGAGTATTGATCATGCTCTGGATATTATGTCTAAGGCTGTTCCTCTCATAGAGCTTCGAGAGGATGAAGATACCGTCTATGTCACTGAACCGGATATCCTCTACGCTGAGGAAGAAGGCCGGAATGTCATCGTCACCCTCAAAGACGGCCGCAAAATAAAAGTCAGCACCTCCGCCATTAATTTATTTTCTCAGATAGAGAATCATCCCACGTTCTTCGCTCCTACCGTAAAGGCAATTCTCAACGGCAGATATATGGAGAAGCTGGGCTTCCGTAAAGTCATCATGTGCGATGGCAAAAAATTTGCTCTGCACAGAGACTGTGTTGCTTATGCGAAACAGCTGCTGGCGGAATATCATAAATAAATGTAACTATTCAGAACCCCATTCGCAAAACCGCTACTTCGTAGTTTTCCTGAATAGCATGCTTGCATGTTATTTGCTCATGGTGGTTACTTCGAGAGTTCTGTTTGTATTAAAAACGCCATTTTTCGCTAAAAAAATACAAAAACAGTAGATTTTGACCTTTTATTAGAGCTTATTTTCGCTAAAATGAGAAAAATAGTGGAATCAGTACAAAAAATGTTTGATTTAGAAGTTTTTTTGTACTGATTTTGCTATTTTGATGCAATTTGCACCAAAGCAATAGAAATGGATGTGGGCGTTCGTGGAGTTTACGGCAGTAAATATCAGTCACTATAGAAGAAAATCACCCGTATCATCGTCCCTTTTCCGGGCTCACTCTCCAATTCCAGTTCAGCGTGGCTCTTGGCGATAATGTGTTTTACGATAGCCAGACCTAAGCCCGTGCCGCCGGTGGATTTGGAACGGCTCTTGTCCACGCGGTAGAAGCGTTCGAAGATCCTCTCCTGATGCTCCTTGGAGATGCCGATGCCGGTGTCTTTTACCACGAGATTGGTATGTCCTTCTCCGGAGTAGGTCTGTACATCCACGCTTCCTCCGGGATTGTTATACCGGATGGCATTATCACACAGATTATAAAGCAGTTCTTCCATCATCTGACGGTTGGCTGTCACATAACATTCCGTACCGGAAAGTTTAATGGCGACATTGTGCTTCTCCGCACTCATCTCCAGCATTTCCACACAGTTTTTCGCCATCTCATGAAGATTCAGCAGCTCCGTATCCGCTTCCCCTTCCGTTCCGTCCAGCTCCGACAGGCGGATAATATCGTTAATCAGTGTCAGCAGACGGTTGGCACTGTTGTGGATTCCATGGGCGAAACGCACCGTATCCTGCTCGGAAGCCATTCCGGTCTCGATCAGCTCCGCATATCCTGAGATGGATGTCAGCGGAGTCTTCAGTTCGTGAGATACATTTGCACTGAATTCCTGACGCATTCTGGCATTTTTCATAATGTCCTCATGCTGTTTGCGGATCATGGCCATGAACGGTGTCAGCTCCTCATAGGTCTGCATTTCCGTACACTCACCTATGTTCTCTGCCAGTTTTTCAATGGGGGCAATCAGCTTTGCGGTCAGCACTTTGGCCGCCACCATGCACAAGATCAGCAGTACTATGAATATACCAGCCATCATAGGCAGCGCCTGGCTGAAAATGCTGTAAATACTCCTGGCATCTTTGGACAGACGTAAGACACTGCCATCTGCAAGCCGGATGGCATAATAAAAAGTGGACCGGGACAGCGTCTCGGAATTACGGACTGCCTCGCCCTCTCCGTCCTGCATGGCTTCCCGGATCTCAGGTCTGGAAGAGTGGTTTCCCATGGCCACGGAATCTGCTTCATTATCATACAATACCCGGCCGTCACTGCCAATGATGGTCAGCCTAAGATCCGATTCCACCGGCACACCGCTTTGCTCAATTTCCTCTACGGAAGAGCAGCTGCTCAACAACAGTCCGTAGCTTTTCAGATCCTCCAGTACCTGTCTGCGAAACAGATCATAATAGACCACTGTGATCAATACCATCGTCAGCAGAATCGTCACCGTGGCAATGAGGATCATCATTTTGTTAATCTTTTTCTTCATCTTCTGTTACGCTTTCTCACCGTTCATAATGTATCCCACATTACGTACTGTCTTGATCAGGCTGCCTTCTTCCTTCAGCTTCTGACGCAGAGTCTTGATATGCATATCCAGCGTTCTGGACTCTCCCTCGAAATCAATCCCCCACACCCGGTCTAAGATCAGTTCCCTGGTAGTCACGATGCCGGCATTCGTCATCAAAAGCTTCAACAGTTCATATTCCTTGTAGGTCAGCTCCACCGGCTCCTTACCTACCATCACGGAATGCTTCTCTCTGTCCAGCACAATATTGCCGAGCTTCAAAATCTTATCTTTGTCCTGAGTCTTCTGGCTTCTCCGAAGCATTGCCTTTACCCGGGAGATCAGCTCCATGACACCGAAGGGTTTCGTAATATAATCATCCGCTCCCAGATCCAGCCCCTTGACCTTATCGATCTCCGTGGTCTTGGCCGTCACCATGATCACCGGCACCAGTACCGTATCCTGTCTGGTACGAAGCTTTTTCACGATACTCAGTCCATCCTCATCCGGCAGCATAATATCTAACAGGATCAGATCCGGTGCTGTCTCGTTCAATGCCGCATAGAAATCTGTGGCGGAGTCAAATCCTTTTACCTCGTACCCTACATTTGCCAAGGCAAAGGTCTCGATCTCCTGAATATTTTTATCATCCTCTACTACATAGATCAATGCCATCTCACAGCACTCCTCTCTGACTGTGCTTTCTCTTCTTAACTATACCTCTGTAAATGCTTACTCCGCAAGTAATTTTGCATTCTTTTCCATAACACGATCCTGCTTCGTGGGAGGTAACTGGTATTTTTCACGACATGCCATCACTTTACTCTGGAAATCCAGATTATCCTCCTGTCGCAGTTCGTCCAGATAAGCATGCGTATCGAATTCATCTTCATTCACCTGTACCAGGCAGACCGCAATATTGGAGCAGTGATCACTGACACGTTCAAAGTTCGTGATCACATCGGATAAAATGAATCCCAGTTCAATGGTGCATTTTCCCTTGCGGAGTCTGCGCACATGACGCTGCTTTACATCCAGGCTCAATCCGTCAATAACCTCTTCCATGGGCTCTACCTGTCTTGCCAGGTTCAGGTCTCCCTTTATAAAGCTGTTCATGGTAATATCCAGAATGTCATGTACCGCTCTTTCGAATACCTTCAGTTCTTCCTGTGCTTTATCGGAAAAATCCAGCTTTTTGTCATACATTTCCTGTGCAGCCTCTTTCACATTGCGGGCATGGTCAGAAATCCTCTCAAAATCACCGATGCAATGTAAAATAGTGTTCAGCGTCTCGCTATCTTTACCGGACAGCTGTCTGGAGCTGAGCTTCACCAGATAAGTACCAAGCTCATCCTCAAAGCGGTCCACATCTGTCTCCATCTGTGCTACCTGCTCTGCCTTTGCCTCATCATACCCCTGCAGTAATTCCATGGCAAGATCCATCGCCTGGCGGGATTTGTCCGCCATAACAGACGCCACCTGTCTGCTCTGCTCTACCGCATAGGCAGGTGTATCCAGGAATCGGGAATCCAGAAGGCTCAGTGTCTTGTCTGTCTCAGACATTTCCTTCACATCTTCATGCGTAGGCAGTGTCAGGCAGGCAATCTTTACCAGTCCATTGGAAAATGGCAGCAATACCAGTGTAGCGGCAACATTAAAGCAGCTGTGGACCACTGCAATGCCGAAGGGGGTTGCCACTTCTCCCAAAAAAGCGAAGGGATGAATGGCATTTGCAGTATAAAAGATTCCAAGGAACAATATCGTTCCGATAATATTGAAATACAAGTGGATCAGTGCCGCACGCTTTGCGTTGCGGGAAGCACCGATACCGGAGATCATGGCGGTAACACAGGTACCGATATTCTGTCCCATGATAATGGGAACTGCTGCACCGAAGCTTACCGCTCCGGTCATGCACAGTGCCTGCAAAATACCTACGGATGCGGAAGAAGATTGGATTACTGCCGTCAGGATCAGTCCTGCCAGTACACCGAAGACCGGATTCTGGAACTTGATCAGCAGATTGGTAAACTCCGGTACCTCCGCAAGAGGTGAAACTGCTGCGCTCATGGAATCCATGCCAAACATCAGAATTGCAAAGCCCACCAGGATGGTTGCCGCATTTTTTAATTTATCTTTATGGGAAAACAATAAAATACCCACACCCACAATTGCCAGAATCGGCGAAAAAGAACTGGGTTTGAGCATACGGATCCAGAAGGCATCACTCTCAATGCCTGTAAGGCTTAAGATCCAGGAGGTCACCGTGGTACCGATATTGGCACCCATGATGATACCTACTGCCTGTTTCAGGCTCATAATGCCGGAATTAACAAAACCGACTACCATAACCGTGGTAGCGGAGGAGGACTGGATCACGCCGGTGACCACCGCACCCATCAATACTGCCTTGATCGGGTTGTTGGTCAGTTTCTCCAGGATACGCTCCAGACGTCCACCGGATGCCTGGGACAATCCATCACCCAACAGATTCATTCCATACAAAAACAGCGCAAGTCCTCCTACCATCTTCAGCAAATCAAAAAAGTCCATACTCTAATCCTCTCATTTTACATAACATACTTTACATTTTCGGTTTCTATCTACACTTTATCTTGCTTATGTAAAATGTGTTACCAGCGAATGTAAAATTTATGTAAAGTTGCAACGATGCAGAGCCATGAACCTTGCCGGATACTCGTCGAATGCTGGCATTCGTAAGAGTATATGGCAAAGGTTCTTTGGCGAGCAAGCCTCAATGAGCAAAAGTAAAGCCTCGCAGAGGCGGTTTTGCGAATTGCGGCTCTGCATCGTTGCCGGGATTTTGCGAATTGGGGCTTAGCATCGTTGCCGGGATCATCGAATTCTAGTATAATTTTACCCCTTCCATATCTCCGGTCATGCGGAAGATCGCCCACTGCGCAATATTTACTGCATGGTCACCTACCTTTTCCAGGTACTTCGCCATCATCAGATAATCCACCACACGGTCGGCATCCAGATTCTGTTCCCGGATGGCCTGCATCATCTCTTTCTTCATATCGTTAAAAAGATCATCCACCACATCATCATGCTCCACGACTTTTGCAGCATTCGCTTCATCTCCCTCCACGAAAGCCTCCACGGAATTATGGATCATATCCTTCGCCTCTTCCATCATTCTCAGAAGCAGCTTTTCCTGTTTTCCTTCGGAATTCATATTTCCCATCCGCAGATACAGCTCCACCATATCTGCCACATGATCGCCGATCCGCTCAATGTCTGTTACAACCTTTAATGTTGCACTCACCAGCCGCATATCTCTCGCCACCGGCTGTTGTCTGGTCAGCAGGCTTAAGCACATGGCTTCGATGCTGCGCTGCATATCCACCATAGTATGATCCGTGTCTAACAGCGTCTTCAAAATATCCTCTTTGTTCTTGCGGATTCCGTATACCATATGGTCATAACTGATCTCCGCATGTTCTCCCATCTCCGATACTTTATTTTTCAACGTCTCAAGATCCTGCTCAAATAATATTCTGGGTGACATCTCCCATTCCTCCTATCTTTTCATCCAAAATCAACCAAACCGTCCGGTGATGTAGTCTTCTGTCCGTTTATCTTTGGGTCTTGCAAAGATCTCAAAGGTTGCATTCTTCTCAACCACTTCTCCTACCAGGAAAAATGCGGTATCATCCGACACACGGGCTGCCTGCTGCATATTGTGGGTAACGATGACTACCGTATACTGTTTCTTCAATGTTTCCATCAGTTCCTCGATCTTCAATGTGGAGATCGGATCCAGTGCGGACGTCGGCTCATCCATCAGAAGCACTTCCGGGGATACTGCCAGTGCTCTGGCAATACACAGTCTCTGCTGCTGTCCGCCGGACAGTCCCAATGCTGACTTATGCAGACGATCCTTAACCTCTTCAAAAATCGCAGCCCCCTGCAGAGAACGCTCCACGATTTCATCCAGTTCTCTCTTATTCTTGATGCCATGCAGTCTGGGACCATAGGCAATATTGTCATAAATAGACATTGGAAAAGGATTGGGCTGCTGGAATACCATGCCGACTTTTTTACGAAGCAATGTGGTATCCACCCGCTTATCATAAATGTCCTCTCCGTCCAGGATGACTTTTCCCTCTACTTTACAACCATCCACAAGATCATTCATCCGGTTCAGACAGCGCAGAAAAGTGGACTTTCCACAGCCGCTGGGACCGATAAATGCAGTAATGGCATGGTCTGCGATTTCCATATTTACATTTTTCAGTGCGTGGTTCTCTCCGTAATGGAGATTTAAGCTTTCCACGGATATTTTACTGTTAGCCATAGGTGTTTCTCCTTCATAGTATGGTTCTCGTGTTCTCACAGACTACTCGCATCTTAACTTATTAGCTGCAAGCTTCGTCAACAGATTCAGGATCAATACGATAATAATGAGAACGCAGCCGATGCCGAAGGCGTTGTCATACTGTCCCTTCTGCATCTGTAAATACAATTCAATGGTCAGGGTACCGCCGGACTCCAATGCCTTGTGTCCTAGCTTTGCCAGATTATCCCCGAAAGCTCCGGTGAACTTCGGCAGCTTATAGTCGCTTCCTGCAGTGAACAAAAGTGCTGCAGATTCTCCCACGATACGTCCCAATGCCAGAATGATACCGGTGACGATACCCGGCATGGAGGACGGCAGAAGGATCGTACGGATCATATGCCATTTCGTGGATCCCATTCCCAGAGCACCGGTACGATAGCTGTCCGGTACAGTACGCAGTGCTTCCTGCGTATTTCTGGTGATCAGCGGCAGTACCATCAGGGTCAGGGTAAAAGAACCGGTGAGCAGCGAATAGCCGAATCCCAACGTCTCCCCGAAAAAGATCATACCGAACAGACCGAAAATAATGGAAGGAATACCGGACAGGGTCTCTGTGGTAAATTCAATGATAGAGACCAGTCTGCCGGGCTTTGCATATTCATTCAGATAGATCGCACTTCCCACACCGATGGGAGTTGCGATCAGCAGGGTGATCACAATAATGTACAGGGTATTCAATAAGTTTCCCGCAATACCGGTGGTCTGTTTTCTGGCACTGGTGACCGTGGTCAGGAACGCCCAGTTTATAGTGCGGATGCCCTTTACGAAGACATACAGGATAATGCCCAGCAAAAGCACTACCGCCAAGGCAGCGGAGATATTAATGGCTGCCAGTAAAAACATATCTGCGGGACGTTTTCTTTTCACATACAAAGTATCATTAGTCATTGTTCTCCGCCCCCTTTTTCAATATTTTATTCAGTGTCACATTAATGATCATAATGAATACAAACAGCACCAGTCCGATGGTAAACAACACCTGTCTGTGCAATCCGGAGGAATATCCCATCTCACTGACGATAGCAGTGGTCAGGAATCGTACGGAGTTAAAGGGTAACGGCATGTTTACGCTGCTGCCGGATACCAGAGTGATTGCCATGGCTTCCCCGATGGCTCGTCCTACACCCAGCACGATTGCGGTCACGATACCGGATTTTGCTGCCGGAAGGATGGACCGGAAAATGGTCTGTACATGAGAAGCCCCCAATGCCAGTGAGGAAGATTTGATTCCTGCCGGAACCGCACGGATAGAGGTCTCACTGATATTGATCACGGTGGGCAGGATCATGATCGCCAGTACGATCACGGCTGACAACAGGTTTGCACCACCGGTGAACTGGTGGGTCGTTGATCCTGCGAAGATCAGTCTTTCTAATTTATACATGAGAGGATTCAATAAGTAGATTCCCAACAGTCCGTAAATAACGGAAGGAATACCTGCCAGCAGTTCCACTGCGGGCTTTACAACGGCTGCCAGAGGCTTCGGAGCCACTTCTGCCAGAAATACCGCAGTCAGAACGCCGATGGGCACACCGATCAGGATTGCCAGTGTGGTACCGACGATAGAGGTCAGGATGACCCACAGAATACCAAATTTCGGTTCTGCCGCTGTCGGCATCCACTCGGTACTGAACAGAATTTCTTTCAGACCAACTTTTAAAATGGCAGGGGTACCGCTGATGATCATATATAAGGTAATGGAGACTACCGCCAATACGGCGAAGAAGGCACAAATGGTAAAGACTATTTGTGCCACAGTTTCCACAACCGCTTTGTTTTTTCTGTTTCCCATTACGGAAGCGTGTGTTCCACTATTCATCGCTTTTTTCCTTTTCCTGTCTTAAGGAGATTACTTTACAGTGATCAGACCAACTTCGGAAGCAACCTGCTGTCCTTCGTCACCCAGTACAAAGTCGAACCATGCCTGTACCAGATCGCTCTGCTCTGAGATCTCGCCCTTGGTAGCCATTACGAAAGGTCTGCTTAAGAAGTAGTTGCCTGCCTTGATATTCTCTGCGGTAGCTTCTACACCTTCCAGGGAAAGTGCCTTCACGCTGTCATCCAGAGCATCCAGGGAAGCATATCCGATGGCGCCGGGAGTAGATGCTACTTTAGCGATCACAGCACCGGTGCTGTCCAGTTCGTTTGCATATTTGCAGGCATCCTTCAGGTCAACCAACTCTTCAAAAGCTCCTCTGGTACCGGAACCTGCCTCACGGCCGATCACGATGATAGGCTCATCTGCGCCGCCGACTTCTTTCCAGTTGGTAACTGTGCCATTGTAGATGTTAGTCAGCTGCTCTTTGGTCAGATCTGCTACTTCGTTAGCTGGATCTACACATACAGCAATACCATCAATTGCTACTACGTTCTCTGCAACGCCTGCTGCCTTTTCCTCATCCTTTAAGCTTCTGGAAGAGTTACCGATATCTGTGGTTCCGTTGGTAACAGCTTCAATACCCGCACCGGATCCTACGAATTCAGCGGTTACGGTTACATCAGGATGTTCTTCCATGAAAGCTTCACTCAGTGCATTGGCTAACTTCTCCATAGAAGTACTTCCTACCATGGAAATGCTGCCGGACAGATCTGTGATGGTCTCCGCAGGTGCTGCCGCACTGCTTTCTGCTGCGGTACTCTCTGCCACGTTGCTTACTTCTGCGGAAGATGCTGTGTTTGCTGCATCTGCTGCGGTGTCACTGTTGCCGCATGCAACCAATGTGGTTACTGCCAATATTCCTGCTCCGATCAGAGCTAATAATTTGCTGTGTCTTACTCTCATAATAATGTTCCTCCATGTGTTTGTTTTTCTTTCTCTTGATTACGGATACATACTAGCATGAAGGAAATTCACATAATATCACAGTCCGGTAATTTATTTGTAAGATTTAGGTAAAAGGTGAGCCGCCAAAGCGGCGACGGATGCGTAGCAGACGCTGTTATGAATGCAGCGTGGGCTGAACGTAAATCAGATGCTCTCCAAAATGCCGTCGGCGATGGCCCGGGCGATCTCGTCAAATCGGCTGTCAAAGAGTTCATTGTCTGCATCCGAATTGATAAATCCCACTTCTACCAGCACTGCCGGCATATTTGTGCTGTTCAGCACCACCAGATTCGGTCTTTCATTCACTCCCAGATTCACGAATCCCACCTGTTCCAGTCCGGCATTGATGTTGTACGCCATCCTGGCTGCCGCCCCATAGCGGTTGTAGACCAGGCTCTCCACTCCGCTGTACTGGTTCGGATAAGGACTGGAATTGCGATGGATCGAGACAAAATAATCTCCTCCCACCTCATTTCCCTCCTGCGCCTTCTGATAAGGAGATTCATAAATATCCGTAATCCTGGTGTAATACACATCCACTCCGTTTTCCTCTAAGAGTTTCCCCACCACCAGTGTCAATGCCAGCGCATCCTCACTTTCTTTTCTTCCGTTATATGTGGCCCCGGGATTCGCCCCACCGTGGCCCGCATCCAATACGATCAATGGCATAAAAAAACTCCCGCATATCCTTTTGTTTCATGATATGCGGGAGTTTTGGCTTTTAGAGATATTTTATTTCCAGGAAAATTCCCCTTTGACTGCTTCTGTATATTGTTCATCTGTGATAGGCTGGTATCGCTCTCCGTCATACCAATCGGTAAACCCGTTTTCTGTCTGATAGATTTCCCCGGTCTCCGTATCCATCACTCTTTCATAGCCAAACGTTGCATCACTTTGTTTCTGCCGTATAATATCATCACTCTTGTTCCGGTTCTCCCAGGATGACATAATACTGTCGGACATCTCCGCCGCTGCCTGGCTGAGCTGTCTGGAGGTTGCCACCTGCCGATCACTCTGTCCCATGGCATAATTCACAAAGCTCTGGGAATAATCCAGCGTACTCAGACTTTTGGTCAGAATCTCCTCCCAGTTCTGGAAGGTATCTTTCCCGGCAGTCATAGCAATCACATTATAAGCCATATAATAGCCGGTCCCCATAGCGGGATTGCTGAATGGCTCCAGATCCGTGTAAAACATTCCTTCTCCCTCTGTATCGTCCTGCCGGAAATCCGCATACACCAGAGTATCTGTCTGTTCATACCCTTCCAGAGGAGTCACCTCCCGTATTCTCGGCAACCGAATGGTGCTATAGGCAGGATGTGTTTCTATGGCATCTGCATATTCTGAAAATACATTGAAAAATCCTTCGGTCGACACATCACTCAGAATCGGATATAACCCCCATTCCTCTCCATAAGTGGAAAATAAATATTGTATGGTCTCATCCATATATAGAGGCTCCGCCTTCAGGATGAGCAAGATCTGATTCACCGGGCATTCGGGATCATACACATGGATTGCATGCTGCATTCCCGCTATCGTCTGGGTACATTCCACCGTCCAGCCCTGCGGTATTTCCATGGAAAAATCCTCACATACATAAGGTTCCAGTTCCAGTCCGGAGTAAAGCGGTGTGATCGTGAAATCTTGTTCTTCCGGCACTGCATTCTCCGTGCTTTCTTCTGTTACCGGCTCCGCCGACGGTTCCGTCTGAGGAACTACTGCCTGTGCAGTGATTTCTTCCCCTTCGACAGCATTTTTCCCACAGCCGCCGATTGTCAATGTGGCCGCCATCATTAATAGGATGAAAAACAATTTGCGCTTCATTACAATCCCTCCTCTGTCAGATAATCTTTCACAACTCTATGCAATTCCTGATATCCTTCTGTTTCGTAGCATGCGCTTCCCTTTAGCAATCTGCCTGCTTCAAAACGAACCGTCCATGTGCTTCCGTCCGCCAGTTCAAAGCAAAACGATTCCCCGGCATCTGCGGCACGCTGATCGGTCTGCTCCCCTATGGTTAGCTGCTGCAGGGCTTCCCTGCATTCCCAAATGACATCGGCATCCGTGATCTCCCATTCACTTGCAGCCTCGCCCTCCTGCAAATAGGTAAGTTTTATTGGCGTGGGCAGATATTCCGCTACTTCCGCCACAGAAAGCTCCGGTAATTGTACCCGGTCCCCCATCGTATCATCTGTCCCCTCCCCGAAAGCATTTACAGTATACCAGCAGGAAGTAGCCGTATGCCAGCTGCCATCCTCCTGTGGTACGATCTCATATAAATGGATGGTATAAGTTCCGTCTCCATTCTCCAGACATTCCGCTTCCGGCGCAAGGAATCCGCTTTCTCTTTCATAGCCTGCTCTTGCCATTGCCAGCAGTTCCCCGCTTTCCTTTGGAATTGCCTGCGTCTGCGGTTCCCTTTCCTGCACTCCCTGTCCGGGACGCAGCAGATATTCTCCTGTCTGGATATTATCCGAATCTCCTCCGGCCATCCGTTCCTCTCTCCGCTCTACCTGCAATCGCACCTGATCCGTTTCAAAGGCAAGCTTCAACATGGAAAAACTGTCTGACAGATCCTGTCCGTTTTCATCGGTGATCTGCCGGATCTCAAGTTCCCCGTCTGTATTTTCTTCTTCCGGCAAATGCAGCGTATAAATTTTCTCTTCATACTCCGGGCTTCCCGACTGGAAAAAACAGTGCAGCCGGAGTTTCTCCCCGATTTCTATATAATATTTCAGATGGCCGTCTTGTTCGCAATATCCATAGCCGTCATAGTCCTTATATTTCTCCGGAATTTCCGCTGCCATTCCCTGTGTTTCCACAGATACCGTTTCCGTTTCCCATTCCGCCGGCTTTCCACAGGCACTGCATACCACACACAGCCCAATAAAAGCCAACATGCAAAAAATTTTCCTCTTCATTCCTCCCGCCTCCGTTTCCGTTTTCTTCTGCTTTTATTGTAACGGAAACTATCACAGGCAGGCTTCCATTTTCCGATCTGGCATTTTCCAAATTGGAAATTTTTAGCTTTTTGTTTTCCGACACCTTATATAATGAAAGGGAAATCATCGTCGACCCTGTCAACCGATAAAAAGAAAGGGAATTCTATGGAATACACAGAAGTGAAATGCAGAAACTGCGGTCATTCTCTGAAAGTGCCCTATGGCGCCCCCAGAATCCGCTGTGAATATTGTGATACCGAATATATCTTATCCTCCGTTCGAGAAGAAAAAACTTCCGAAATACATCGCATCGACTATGCCGGCAGAGGACCTTTATATCAGGCCTATATTCCCAATGGCTGGTCCTGCC
>ULXU01020655.1_pt1 | contig 31475 bp, 28 predicted proteins | sample 1961521 | NCBI WGS metagenome assembly ULXU01 (sample SAMEA4835845, study PRJEB28245) | human gut metagenome | biome: gut microbiome; material: fecal sample | place: Denmark | collected 2008
AGTTCGGCAAGGTCAGCGTGTTCAGCGATTTGAACAACCTGCGGGACATTTCCATGATCGACCAGTATGCGGAAATCTGCGGCATCAGTGAGAAGGAAGTGCATGCCTACTTTGAAGAGGATATTCACGCACTGGCTACGGCTACGGGGATGAGTTACGAGCAAGCGTGTGCGGAACTGAAAGCCAATTACGACGGCTATCACTTTACGGAAAATGCCGTGGGCATGTACAATCCGTTCAGCCTGCTGAATACCTTTGCGAAGAAAAAGTTCGGCAGCTACTGGTTTGAGACAGGCACGCCGACCTACCTCGTCGAGCTGCTCAAGCTCCACCATTATCCGATAGAGGACCTGGAACACATCGTCACCAGCCAGCCGGTGCTGGACAGCATCGACACGGCCTCCACCGACCCGATTCCGGTCATCTACCAGAGCGGCTACCTCACCATCAAGGGCTACAACAAGATGTTCGAGAACTACACCCTGGGATTCCCCAACCGGGAAGTGGAACAGGGCTTCTTCAAGTTCCTGCTGCCCAACTACGCGTCGGTGAGCGTGAGCAAGTCGCCCTACCAGATTCAATGCTTCGTGGAAGAAGTGATGGCGGGCAAAGTGGACGATTTCTTCGACCGCCTGAAGACAATGTTTGCCGACATCCCCTATGAGCTGGCCCGCGACCGCGAGGTGCACTACCAGAACATCCTGTACATCATCTTCAAGCTGATGGGCTTCTACGTGCAGGTGGAATACCACACGAGCCGCGGACGGATTGACCTGGTGCTCCAGACGCAGGACTACGTGTACGTCATGGAATTCAAGCTGAACGGCAGCGCGGACGAGGCACTCGCACAGATCCGGGAGAAAGGCTATGCCGCTCCTTTTGCCAAGGACAGCCGCACGGTCTACCGGATTGGCGTGAATTTCAGTGACGAGCTGCGGAACATTCAGGAAGTGAAGGTAGAACAGGAAAAGTAAGACATACCATGGAAAATTTTGCCGCCATCGATTTTGAGACCGCCAACGGGGTACGCAGCTCGGTATGCAGTGTGGGTGTGGTAGTGGTACGCCACGGAGAAATCACCGACACGTTCTACTCACTCATCCAACCGGAGCCCAACTACTACAGCCGTTTCTGCACACAGGTGCACGGACTCACCCGCGAGGATACCGACGATGCGCCCGTATTCAGCCAAGTATGGGCACAGGTAGCCACGCTGATTGAGGGACTCCCCCTCGTGGCCCACAACAAGGCGTTCGACGAGAACTGCCTGAAAGCTGCCTTCCGGGTCTACCAGATGGATTATCCCGACTATGATTTCTATGACACGCTGGGGCCCTCCCGTCGCGCTTTCCCGTGGGCGGAGAACCACCAGCTGCACACCGTGGCCGCCCTCTGCGGATACGACTTGAAACAACATCACCATGCTTTGGCCGATGCAGAAGCCTGCGCGTGGATTGCCAGAGAAATTTTGTAACCTTACACCTTGGACGGTACGTTATTTGCCGCCATACTTCCAGCAAACCATAAGAGAATTTGAAACGGAAATCTCAGGCTGGCAATCCTCCCGGCACTTGCCTGATTTGTACTTTCTCAAACTTGTAGCCCAAGCGCTTCAGTTCAATAGCTGCCCCTATACGGAACATCGTCCGGCAGGCACGGGCAAACACGTGAAAAGCCCGCGGACTTTGCGGCTCAATCTGCTCGTGACGAATCGCGTCTACAGCATACTGCGCACAGCGGCGAATCACGCTCTCCAAATGCTTGGCCTCCACCCCGTCGAGCGGCAGACCCAGCAGGTCGTGTACGATGTGCTCGTCCATGTCATCAAATCCCTGCTCTCCGTAATACGACTTGTAAGTGGCCTGCATGCAAGCCTCCCAGTCCTCATCCCAGTGACAGGCTACCCCCAGTCCCAGGTAAGCCGCCCAAGCTACCGACACCGTAGGATAATCACGAATCTGCTCCACGGCATCGGCCACGTATTCCGGTGCCAGGTCATGCCAGCGTTTATCTAAGTCCTCCGTAGCCAGCAACGTACCGTCGAGCACTCCATCTGTTGTACACAAATGCAACAAATTCTGCTGCAATCTCTCTTCAAAATGCTTCAAATATTCTGTATCAATCATTTTTTTCTGAATTTTCTGCCAAAGATAAGTGTTATACGACACATTTTAAACCTTACGGGCGAGTTTTACCTCTTTTTGAATAAAAAATAAAGAGACGTCTTTATTCCAGCCTCTGATTATCAGACACTCGAAAAAAACGTCTCCTTTTATTTGTTCCAATTCCCTGGTCACACATTCAGGTCATCCGGAATCTCTACATCATCCAATGTATCTCCTTCCAACTTAGAAGCCAAAAGCTGTGCTTTCACATCGGCCGCACTTTTCGTGATTTCCTCACACTCTGCAAAATTAATGCCCTCCACATTCGACAAATCGGCTGCCGCATCGATAGGCAACCCTTCTTCGGTAAACGTGGTCTGATAGGCACTTAATACTCTCTTGCATTCCTTCATCAATTTTACCTGTTCCTTTACCTCCTTGATATCATTCGCAGAAGCCAGCATACCTGCTGCCGCACCAATTCCGGCACCAATCCAGGCACTCTTTTTGGAACCGCCAACTTTTTTACCCAGCAAAGCTCCCGCTGTGGCACCACCGCCTACTTTCAGCAAAATAAATGCCCCCGATTTCAACGCCGAATTCAAATGTTTCTTTGCCGTATTGACCGCACAGACATTTCCATTCTTGTCGATTAACAGATACTTATAACGAGTGGTACCGTCTTCATTGGTAATTGCATTGCCCAGAGAGTCCGTTTCAATCACCTTCTTGACTGAATAAGAAGGAACATTTGCCAAAAACTCTTGAGTGGAAATACTGTCAGACTCCGAAGTCTGTCCATCCGAGGTCTGCCCCTCCGTAGAGGTTCCCCCCATCAGGGCATTGGCTGTTTTAGTCACAGATTCAACTTTCTCTGCCGCTTCCTTCAACTTCTTAAAAAATCCTTGTGCAGAAACCTCTGTCGTTGCAAGAAACATGACAGAAAAAGCCAACAATGCCCCTTTAAATAATGTTTTCTTCATAACCATACGTTTTTTTAGTAATAGATCTATTTTTTATACATTTTCAAGCGAAACTGCTTTTCCATATAAGTTCCCTTGGCCTGATGCATCAGCTCATTTACCGTCAGATACTTCATTTTTATCCCGCTGTCTTCTTTCGGACGAAACAAAAGTCCTTTCGGCAAATCGGCACGGTTCAATTCGATTTCTACAATGCCTCCTTCTCCAGAGGTACCCACCTGCACATAATTCGCCCCCTCTTTCTCCACGATGTTCTTAAATCTCTTATCGGAAGAAAAAGTTTGCGAAGAAACCGAAGCGTCTCCTTTGTAAGCCCATACTTCCACCCCTGGAATATATTCACCTTCACTCAGCGTTTTCCATTCCACCACCGTAAACTTCACCTTCAAAGGCAAACCCACCAGCAGTTTTTTCATCCGCTCAATCCGGTCAGCATAAAAATCACAAGGGTTATATGCATTCGCCATCTCCATAAATTCCACTGCCGCCGAAGCAAAACGAGCCACCTCTTCCTGCGTTGCATTTCCACTTTTCTTCAGTCGGGCAATCTCCTTAATAGCCCCAGAGGCTACATGTTCATACAAAAGACAACTGTCGCACTGAGCAATTGATTCACGGATGGCAGGACGCAGCGTAGGCACCACATCTTTAGCGTTCCAGGCATCTTCATAAGCCGCACGCGCCGCTTTGTACTGACGCATTCCGAACAGTCGGGCGGCCTCACTCATAAAAGCACTGCATTCCGTCACATACACATTCTTTTCAATCACCACCGGAAGCACCGCATAACATTTCATCATACGTCCCTCCAGTCCGCTGATGTCAATGCTCAACCGGTTACTGCCGTCCGTATAAAGATTGACGGTTGTCAGCATCGCATAATGAGTTTCCATCTCCCTCAACTCATTTTCCAGGCTGTCCAGTTTATCCCATTCTTCCTGAGGCTGTTCTCCCACACTCGTCTTCACGTCCTGCACCCTGCATTGTTCGCGAAGTTCCTCCATACGCTTCCTGGCTTCATCCAGCACGGCAATGGATATCTTGGCACGAATGATGACGATATTCGGGTCGGCTGCACTTTTCTCCCTTTCTACCGTGGCCCCCAGTTCAGGCAGGAAGTCCACCTGCAAATTCTGTATGGAAGTCGTAAACTCCAATATAGCTGCGAGAGGGTCCATGGAAGTATCGTTGGCCATCGTCTGTTCATCCATACGGATAGGATTGGCCACCTCTTCCACTTTATAAGCCATCAGGAAGTCCGGCTTCGTAGTCTGCACGATTTCCGTTTTATACACACTTCCTCTCCGGCTGATTTCCAGTTTCGGCGTACGGGTACTACCCGGATGAATGGAAACTATATATTCATAATACCCGTCCGGACGTTCGCCATTCGGAGTCACCTTAAATTTCCCGGGTTCCACATTCGTTAAAGTAACCACCAGATCCCTGTGCTTCGACAAGAGCAGGATTCCTCCTCCGCCCCCAAGATCTTCAAAACGGTCTTCCGGAGTATAACGGCCTTTCGAGATGTATTGCTCCTGCGCTCCCAGAGGCAGCAGAATGACCATCATCCACAAAAACAAAAATAATTTTTTCATTGCATCCATACAATTCCGTGATTAGACCTTCTGATTACAAGTCAAATGCCCCCAATGTAGAGATGTCGTCATCCGGCTGCTGGCGTACACCGCCCACCCATTCAGGTTGCCAGGTACGTACATGGATAATCGGATCTCTGCCATCTTCAGGAAACTCCCACAACAGGAACAGATAGCCCTCATCACTGTAATTGCTGGAATTCCATTCCTGACGCAAACGCACGCCATATTTCGTTTTGTCCACCGTAGAGCGTGTGATACCGGCACATCCGCCTTCTTCTCCATGCTCGCCAATTTCACTGAACTTCACATCAATCCACTTGTTACGTCTGAAAGCACGCTTCAGATTCCGGAGATATTGCTGCTTGGTCTGCTTGGTGTATTCCACCTTCTGCTTCAAGCCTCCCATATCGCTATTGCTGCGGGTAGTCACCACCTTTCCTGTGATAATCAAGGCATCGTCACTGAAGATTTTTTCAATGTAATTCGAGTCACGCTGGTTATAAGCCGTACGGAAACGTTCGATATACTGCATGATAATCATCTGCTTTTCCTTTTCCACCACACTTCCGCAGCGTTCCATGCTCTCGGCAGTATGCGCATCCAAGGCCAGACGGAAATCAGTGATATTTCCCTTATTGTCAAATTCCACTACAGCCTCCTGATAAGCTCCGACCCCAAAGTCCTCACCTTCCGGAGTAATAATCAAAGGAATATGACTCACCATCATGGTTCCATTCTTGAAAATCCAGCAACGTTCCACCACTTCTTCATCATCACAATAAAACGGAGTCACGGCCCACAACCTGAGCAACGATTTCAGTGAGAAATCATCCATTGAAAAATTCTTCGTCGTCAGAATGGATTTCGCCTGTTGCGCACGATTGATTTCTGTCAAAATCACACCCAGGTTATGCTCAGCCCGACTTAAAGCAAGCGGACGGTCCACCCCTTCATCAATGGTCAATGTGACAGTAACCGCCTTTATCTGACCTGCGCCCCACACCCACATGGAAACAAGCGCTATAAACACACATATAAATCTTCTTCTCATATCCATAAATTATTGTTCCTATTACAATTCAAGTCCAATGGCTCCACAACCACTGTAATTCTTTACCCCGTCTGCCTGACCAGTTTTCACATTCCGGCGATCAGGTCCCGGCGTCAACACAGCCACCACTTTTCCTTCACGGTTATAAATCACCAGATAACATTTATCCGGGTTGACAAGTGAGGCATAGCGCGCATAGTCCTTAATCCGGCCATCCGCTTTCATCTGCTTCACCTTATCCGCCATATCCCCGTATTTCGTGCATGCCGCAATTTGGTGGATGACTTCCGGCAGTTGCAGTTTTTCTGCTGCTGCCTCTTTCACAGTGCCTTCTGCCACTTCCACGACCGGTTCCTTCACCTCTTTCTTTACCGGTTCTACCACAGATTTTGCCCCCGGAGTAAGAGACGTATTCGCTATCACTACCCCATTCTCCGTGGGAAGAATGTCACTTTTCTTCACATAAATAAACGAACGGTACATGTTGTTTCCGCGAGGCATCGACAACATGGTCCACAGCTCTTTCCGGTTGTTTACAATCAGGTTCGTACTTTTCTTCAATCTCCTTCGTGTCGCCACCCACTCATTCACCTCCTCATACAACTTGCTTTCAGCATAGCTGCGTGCATCGGCCTCTGTAGGAGCAGTCGACTCTGCATAGATGTACTGATTATCCTTTTTTATCTTATTAATCTGCTTCTTCACGTCGTCCACATTGTCCGCCCACAAAGATAAAAGAGGCAGACAAGCCAGTAAAAAAGTGAATAAAAATCTCATGTTCACGGTTAATTCTGTTTTATGTCATTAATAAAAAATTTCTCTGTTATATTCTGCAAAGGAGTATACACATAAATCCTTCCTTTTATTTTCTCTTGCGTTCCTCTCAAAATGCCAAAAGGAAACTCCAGACTGATGGTATGGCTATAAGCCATCTTCATGTTTACGGCAAAAAGGGTGACAGAAAGCAAGTCTGAAGTGCGGTTCTTTATCCCTAAGAAAAGCATGCAGTTTTCCATCCGGCAATAAGCCAGCAACTGTTGCAAGGATATTTCCATCTCCGATTTCAAGTAGCCATACTTGTCAACGGTGAGCTGCAACGGAATTTCCCTGTCAAAATACCCTGTCAACAAGATGTTATTCACCGTCTGCACAGGTCTCAGTGTGTCTGCCAGCAGAAGAGTATCCTGCGGCGTCGCATACAAATAAAGGTCGGAACGTATCTGGTCGCTCAGGTAACATCCCTTGCTGACAATCAAGATACCATCCGCACGCGACCGGTTTCCATCTTCCCAGGAAACAGGCAATGCAGCACCCGGCAATTCAGCCTTCATCCGTTTCACGTCCCGCTCAAAAATCTGTTCCAGTTCCACCGCATCGGCCCCCATGAAAAGTTGATAGTCCGCAGGAACAGTCAGGCAAACCTGCTGGTTGCCTTCCTCCCATTCCACGATGTAACGCCGGCGCTCCACCTCATTAATGACACAGTTCGTTTGCGGTGTCCGGTTGCGCAACATAGACAAATTCCCCTTTACAAACGTGACAGGTTTCCGGGCAGCCTCCTCAGCCTTGTCCACTCCTTTACGAGGCACATCCAGTTCCAGTGCATAACGCTCCAGAAAATCAAGCAGCGGACGAGCTGCATACGCAGCCGCCCACTGACTGTCAAATAGCTTATATCCGATGTGTGACACATCTCCATACACATTGGTCCGCACCCGCAAAGGCTTACCCGAAAAATGCCAGGTAGAATCATTGTCCACATTCTCCCCCATACTATCAGGCAACTCCAGTTGCAGGGATTTTGAGAGAGTTTCCAGGCAACGAGTATGAAACAGCGGAGCCGCATTCATTCTAAAGACAAATGCTGCCGCCGCTATCATCATCCATGCGATGTGGAAACGTCGTTTCATGGTTTCACAGCCGTTTCATTACCATCATGTTTCCAGTAACCGAGACCACTGATTTTTCCATCGCGGAACTCGCCTTCAAAGGTATCACCCGGATTTGCCACGAAATCTTTCGAAGACACAATCTTCCGGCTGGTCTTATACGTCAGTTTGCCATATCCGTGCGGTTTGCCATTCTTCAAGTCGCCGGTATAAGTCGCATAGCCCAGATCGACAGTTCCCCGACCGTTGATTAACACTGGTGTCGGGTCTTTCTTCTTGGGCTCTTCTGTCGCTTCTTCTACCGGAGGCACATCCAATTCCGATGAGTCAATCTGCACCGTGTCCTCAGCCGGCACTTTCTCCTTCTGTACATCGACAGCGGTGGAGTCAACTACTGGAACATTGACTTTGTCTTTAGGGTTATTTCCCATGAAATAATAGCCCCCACCAGCCAAAGCTGCCACGACCACAATGCCTCCAATAATCATCCACGGTTTTTTATCGCCGCCGTCCTCGCCTTTAACCTTTTTTTTCCTCCCACCTTCAGCTTCCTGCAAGGGTTGATGACACAACGGACACTCAAACTCACCTCCCGGTTCAACTTCTATCGTTTTCTTGTAGTTATCACAATCAATGTTTCTGCAAATACCAATTTTCTTTGCCATAATATTTCCTTTTTTAGTCTATTTTCAAATCATTGTCACACAATTTCTCTGCAGCCCTGTTGAATGCCACAAATTCCACATTATTCTCATTTCCGCCTACCAGTGGCAACAACACATTGTCAAGTGTCTCTCCCATCTTCAGCATCAGCTGGTTCTTCTTTTCAATGTGCTTGTAGTTGGTATCCAGTTCAGCCTGTACAGCCTTTTTCAGAGCATCCGCATCCATCGCGCGAGTCATTTTGCACAACTCGTTCAAGGTTTCTATCATGTCATTGCCCACCGGAATCCAACGGCTCACACGTCCCATCCGGTTCTTCTCACCGGCAAAAGCCAAAGTCTTTTCCCCGGTCTCCACGTCCTCACGTTCCACCAGAATACCCTCAAGCGTATAAGCCAGCAAGATTACCGGGCGTAAACGTTTCTTCAGGTCGCCGGCATCCAGTGCAAACAGTTCAGGCAACGGTTTGGAGAACGATTCCGTGTGAACAACCATGCGGTTCACCTCGTTGCGCACCAGCACATCGTATTTCTCTTTCAGCACCCGCACATTGTCTACATACCGCAACGGGAATCCGCTGTGTGCTGTCACCACCACAATCTGATTGCTCTTAAAGTTGACCGACACATCGTTGTCCTTGTTGAACGGGATTTTTCCACTCTCGCCGAAATCCTTGATAAATTCATTGCGGAATGCGTCATCGTCTTCATACAACGGCAACGAAAGCTGAATCATCTTCTGATGGTTAGCCGCTGTTTCAGGGCTTCCTTTTCCCTCTTCCGAGCCATTGAACGGCAAGAAACTCTGCGCCGCATTGTAGATTTCCTTCACAAAACGCTTGCGTTTGTCCGGCGTACTGCAATCCGTATTCCGCAGCTTGTCCAGGATGTTGACATTCACCAGACGCTGGTTGGCATTTTTCATTGAATATTCATCCATTTCCTTCCGTGCGCTTTCAATGCAAATCTTCAGCGTAATCTCCTGCAAGGCACTGACGTTGATTTTCTTGCTCAGGCTGGCAAATCCCACATTGGTCGTTCCCATTGATTCTACGATGCTGGCCCGCAGGCTGCTGGCATACGCCTTCTGGTTGGCCTGGTTCTTCAGGAATCCATGCACGGTGTCACGCACCAGTTTCGGGTCGTATTCCTTGACCACCTCACTGTTCATGCTGCCCCCTTCCAGGTCGCTCAACTTACATTTCTCTTCCGCCTGCTTCTTCATGTTGTCGGCAAAATCGGTCAGCACCTTCATGAAAGGTTCCACGCTGTTGTTGTTCAGCAGCGTCAGCATGTTGATGATTTCCGACATCAGCTTCACCGCATAACTATAGGCAGCCACAGTGGTAGCCACGGTGAGCTGCTCCCGCTTGGCATCAGCAAAACGTCCAAAAGTCTTTACCGAGGCATTCGTAATGGCATCCCTCAGCCAGCCGATGTTGTTCCAGTCATTGCGGATTTGCTCCAACTGACCGGCCAGGTCCTCGTTCAAATAAGTAGTACGTTTGGTAATCTTGTTCTTGAAACCTTCCACCCGTTCGGTACACTTGTCAATCAGCACAGAAATGTACTTGTGTACTTCAATGATAGACATTTCGCCGTTCTTCCACTTGGCAAACAAATTGTTCTCGATGCGGCGGCAGATTTCCTCGGCGAATCCAGGAATCTGGCTTTCATAATCGAAGTAGAACTTCTTCACGCCACAGCCCCGATACATAGAGTCGAAGAACTTCTCACAGAGCTGGTTAAACTCTTCATACCATTCCTTCTTCTGGCATTCAGCCTGCACATCCTGCTTGTAACGGTCCACATAGAATTCCCATCCCTGCACAATCGGCTTCCAGTTAGTCACATGCTTCTCGATGGAAGGCAACGGTTTGCTCAGCATCAGGTAGTCATCCGTCAGCAAGTTGGCCTCTTTCTCTGCCTCCTTGTCCACGTCGTGCACAAACGACTTGCCCACCATATCTTCCGTACACTCGATGTAACCGCGGGCCTCGTCCCACAAGCCATACAACATCTGCATGGAAGCCTGGCGTGCAAAGTTATACGCACCATATTCCACCACTTCCGTTTCCGGATACTCGATACGTTTCACGCCAAACGTCATGAATTTGCGGCTGCGGACCGGTTCACCCGTCTCATTGTTTTCCGGCAACAGTCCGTTGTTCTCATTGCTTTCCAAACGAGCCATCTTCCCACTGTTCTGCATGGAAGATGCCACAATCTTCTGGAACAGGAAGTCCCCCACAATGCCAGGAAGCACTTTTTGCAGGTTCACCTCTTTTCCCGCTTCATTCACGTTCGTATAAAGATAAGCCATGTCGAACGCATCCTGCCCTTTCAGCAGGCGGCGCACATTGCCATATTCATCCGTATTTCCTTTCACATCCGTAGGATAATATCTTCCCACCGACATGGCATTCAGTTCCAGCAATGCCGCATACCCATTGGGCTGATAGTAACGGTTGCTGTCTTCTCCCCCCGGAATCTGGATAATTTTTTCCGGCACATACAGATAAAGCTGTATCTTGAACTTCGAACGGTCGTCGCCCGTACGCTGGAATTCATTCCGGATTTGTGCCACGGCATCCACGATGGAACCAGAACCCGTTCCACCACCCAGGCCCGCACAAATATGGAACGTCACATCGTCCACATCCTCCTTTTCCTTCAAGGCACGCACACGGGCATGCACCTGTCCTACAAATGTATTCTGTGGCAAACCACACATGTTGTTCGCTATCAGCATGCGTCCGAAACGACGGCGTTGTCCCCCGATACCCTCACTGATAATCGCACCGATACCCTCTTTCAGCATCGCTTCATCCTTCCGGTTGATAAACGCATTGATACCCGGATACTGATCCAGATTGCTTAATACCCCCGAACCAATCCCGTTAATGGATAAGCGCTGCGACGGAGAGAGCTGTACGGATACGCCCAACGTCTGCCAGTCTTCTTCATTATTCAAATCCGCCAGACTGGAATCCACATAAAGATATTCTATATTCGCACTTCCTTTCGGGTCATTTGAACGAAACTCTTCATAAATACGTTTACGCAGAGCCCGCAAGACAGAGCCTCCTGTTCCGCCCAGTCCGATAACTAAATGATTTGCCATAAATAATTGAGTTTTAGTTTATATATTAATCATCATAACGTCTTCTCCTGCTGCTGCCTGTAGCCATACTCCGTGTGCTGGAATAACGTCTGCGGGAAACACGCTCCATCGACTTGATTACGATTACCACTCCACAGACAATGAAGAGCAGGCTCCAGCCCACACGGCGGAGGATAAAGTAATTCATGAACGAACGGAGTTCCTCGGCCATAGCCTGTGCGATAGTAACGGAGGTATGTCCCGTGAAATCGGCACCCCCCACAAAATATCCCACCAGCGGCCATTCTTCCGTAATCTGTTCCAGCACATGCTGACTGTCCTCCTGATTAAAAGGAATGTCAGAAGGCACCTCCGCTACCCAGCTGTTGATTGCACCTTCCACATCCTCGCTATAAGATTTGATGGTCACAGCCCCGCAGAGTAAGATAGACTGAAAAGAAAGGAAAAGAAACAAGATTCCTCCCACAATGTAACTTACAGGCGTAAAGGTACTGTTCCGATACCAGGATTGTATCAGTACAAACAGCAGAATGACTCCTACCACAGTCAATAGAATACCTAAAAACAGGTTACCTATCGAATAGGCAACAATTTGAAATAAAGCCCCCATGTCTTTACTAGTTTATCGTTTTCAATAGTAATAGTAATACCGTTTTTCAGTAGTAATACTTCTTTCAATAGTAATAGCTAATCGCAATCATTGCAAATATATAATTTTTTTTACAAAACCTACTGGATTCGTTAATAAATCAAAGGGAACAACGTTTTTTTTCGAATCTGCAAGCTGAACACCAGTCTGCCCATGCCATCCTATACGCATAAAAAAAAGTGGCACCCAATCAAATTGAGTACCACTTCCTGTGTTTTATTACCCTTCTAAGGAATTATTCAGCACGTGTAATTACCGCACGGCTCAGACGAGGATCGTCGTAGAACATGTTGTCTACACCACCCTTGTAGTCCACACGCAACTGAGAAGCAGATACGCCGAACTCGTTAACCAAGCAGTCGTAAACGGCTTCCGCACGTTTCTTGCTCAGGCGTTCGTTCAGCTTCTTGCTGCCGGTGCCTGCATCCGCATAACCCGTAATCGTGTAAACGGCCTTGCTGTCGGCTGCCTTGATGGCTTCTGCAAGCAAGCCCAGGTTCGCACGCGCTTCGTTTGACAGTTTAGACTTGCCGATACGGAAGATAACCAGGTTCGAAGCAACCGTCTTCGTCACTTCCTGAGGCTGCTGGTTGCTGGCGTCGATGGCATTGCGCAGACGTTCGTTCTCCGCATTTGCACGGTTCAGCTGGTCGCGCAGAGAGTTGATTTCGCCCACATTCGTGCGAACCACCGTCTTGCTCTTGTCCCAGCCGCGACGTTTGAACTTGTAGGTCAGACCCACTGTGGCAGCAAACATACCTTCACTGCCTTTTCCACCCATTTCACCGTCAAACTGGTCACCCGTGATGGTTCCTCTCAAATCCAGGTTCAGGTCCAAAGCCGAACTCAAGCGGAAAGAGTTCATGATACCCAGGTGCGCCATCACTTCCGAATTCTTCGGACTGCTGGTCACTCTGCCCAAGCCCAGACCGAAGTAAGGACTACAGTTGTACACACGCGTTTCCTTGTAGCCGCAAAGGATGTTCGACAAGTTGAACAGCACGTCTGCATGGAAGTTGAAGAACTTGAACTTCTGTTCGTTCAGCCAGTAACCGTTCCATGGCTTGCCGCTGATAGGTCCACCGCTCTGATACGTACCGTCCTGAGTGGCACCCTTCAGAGAAAGGCCCGTGTACATCAAGCGTACGCCGATGCCCGGAGTAAACCATTTTCCTACTGCGATATCCAAGGCCGGAGAGATACGTTCACCGAACTTGCGCTGTCTGTCATGGTCACCGACGTAAACCTGACCGCCTACTCCTGCACTGATAAACCAGTTGTCCCAGAAGCCGTTGGTCTCCACTTTGTATTTGTCGTTGCTGTATTCCACTGTTTCTATGAAATCACCATTTTGTGTGGTCTGCTCCGTCTGCGCGAAAGCAGGACCTGCAGCTGCCAAAGCAAGGGCTGCAAAGATTGTCTTTTTCATCATATTCATTATTTATTAATGTCCATCATCTATAAATTACTCTCTTACACAACGAACAGCATAACTATTTCTATGCTGCCTCAGGGCCATTGCATAATTATATTATCATCCCCGCATAATTAGAAGATTCAAATTATATTCTCCACACCCAAAAGGTGAACAAAAAAATAATCAAAAAACTTTCTTCATCTCCACGCAGAAAACATCCGAGCGGATAACTCAAAGAAACAACCTGCTCTTTGATATTCTTTAATCTATCGTTACTTAAGTAAGAGAGTTAAGGAAGTCATCCGGATTTAAACCGGATGACTGTTTCCCTATTTTAATTTATCTAATTACACTTCCTCCTGAGGAATACGAGGCATCAGAAAAGATTTGTCATTGATTGCCATCCTTGGTAATAAGCGGGAAGCGGTAGTTATTGTTAATAATTACTGACGGCAAATAAGAACCACCTCCTGACTCATACACTCTATCCAGAATCACAATATTCATCGGACCATAGATATTTTCTTCGCCATAACGCAATATTTCGTCGTAGAACCAATTATTGATATCTGTAGCAAAAGCATCAATATTACCGGCTATACCACCGTTACCATAACCCAAAGTTTGAGAGTCACCATCACTATCTGTATAACTACCTGAACCTCCTTCAATATATGGTTTTTTACTTAACATCACTGCATCATCCACATAATATCCGTCCAGACAGTTGATATAGAATGTCGAACCCTGTTGGTTATTATTGTCTTCTATAGCAAGCTCAAAAGTATCCCATATATCCTTTTGTTTTTCTGTCAAAGATTCCTTCCAATAGATGTATTGAGTATAGTCCTCAACATAGACCGGCCCCCAATTCCAATGATCATATTTATAAGACGTGTATAAACTATAATTCTTTGATTCTTTCACGACGCGTGCCCAATCCTGAATATAGGCATTTCCATAAGAACCATCTGCACGTGTAGTTTTATGCACATAATTCACTGCACCTTTATTTGGCAAAGTAGGAATAGTACCTGTATTTAACATTGAATGCTCCATCGAAGTGGATAAAGAAGTATTCTTAGCCCAGTTATCAACCGGATAACCACGTCTTGCCCAGTTATCCTTCAATGAGCCCCACTGGTCTATAAATACACCTTGTGTAGGCTTACTAAGTTCAAGACTACCATCTTCTTCACTGGTTATACGAGCTAAAAACATCAATGTACCTCTTGCTTCTCCAACAGTAAGATTTCTTGAATAAGTTGTATACTTATAATCTTTATGGTCAGTAAAGAACTGATTCAAATCATTGGCAAAATCAGTTACATTAGTTCCACGTCCAGCATTCGATTCAAAAGCAGGCATAATCATGGCGAACTCACCGGAGTTTTGAACTTTTTGCCAAATAAAATCCACAGCCTCACCAAATGTAATGCCAAGATCCCGACGATTACACTGCAACTGAACATATTCAAGACTATTGGTAGTACTATTAGGACATCTCAACTCGAAGCAACGGATTCCAGCTTTCCATTGATCTTCGAATGAGGCAGTTTGCGCCTTATAATATTCTGCATCAGTACCATTATATTTGTCAGAAAAAGAATTAGCCGTTCCAGGAATAGACAACTGTGAAACAAGCACATTGCCATTCATAGCTGTAATCCAATTGTTCACTTCACCAGAACTAATTTTCGGCGCGCTAACTGTAACACAAGTCTTCTGATGTGGATGAAGTGTCACGTTAGGAAGCTCCATTGTTTTACTTGCGGTATTGAATCCGGCAATTCTGATACTAATGTTATCCAAAGCAGTATGTGGCAAAAGGAATACATTAAATGTAATAGACTCTCCATCGGCAAGTTCCAACGGTTTCTGAGTTCCTCCATCATCATAATACCCACTGATTGTAATCATATTCCTTACAGTAGCTGAGGACTCATAATTGCAAGTCAGGCTGTCATTGTCAGTTGTTGTGGTTCCGGCCTGTGTCAAGTCACAGCTAAAATATCCGGCAATATTATCACCATCATTTGCAAAAACATTGATTGACGCAATAGGAACTTCAGTAGGACCTTTTATAGTCAATTCCAGCGTGGTGGTCAATGGAACAAAATGCAAAGAAACGCCATCGTCCTGAGCATCACTGGCCGGTACAGGATAACCTTTTTGAACTGCAGCCATATACAAATAATCCATATTCGGCTTTGCAGTCCATCCAGTTTCTCCTTTAGTAATTGTGTGTTGCTGGTTCACAGGAATATATCCTTTCAGAACACCATTTTCAAACGAAACGACATTCTTTACCGCAGTATTACTCATACTTTCTATAGCAGGATAAATGGCATAAAAGTCCTGGGTAGAAGATGTCCTATCCCATTGTAATCCATCACCTAAAGCTAACAGGTAAGCCTGACTATTATTAACATTCGTAATACCGTACTCTACCTTATTCTGATTTGGAGATGTTGGAGAATAAATATCTACATGATCAGTCTTCAGCCATTCTATAGCCTGACTTACTTTCTTACCAGTCTCATCGGTTACATAGTCTCCATACTCTGTTCTGCTTTGAGGATTACCAGCATAACTTGCATTAGCTCCAAACACAATTCCATTCCCCTTGGGAATATTGTTATCTTGTTGCGCGAACTCTTCTTCAGTACAACCGTTCATTACGGTAAGCGCCATCGCGCTAAACAAAGATAAGTTCAAGTACCATTTAAGTTTCATAATAACTCCTTTCTTTTTATTGCCATTCATTGCCTGTAAAATCATAATCATCTGAAATAGACTGATTCCCCGCAGTAACTTCACTATTAGATTCGTCTTTGTCTACAACTGAAGCTTCCATAAAGCCTTGCTCCAACTCCACTTCCGAATACGTCGTTAGTGGAACTTCATACTCTTTTTTCTTCATACAGCTACCTCGCTTTCTTGTTTAGTTAATACAATAAATGTTGTTTTTTCATTCTTTGTTTCTCTCATTTTTTGATTTTTACTCTCTGTTCTTTTCTTTACCTTTTCCATATTGATTTAAAAATTGAACTTTTCTTTTTCTTATGGCCATACCCATAACCATACCCATAGCCGTAACCGTATCCATAACCGTATCCATAGCCATGACGTTCCGGATTGGCGCCATTCAATACCAGGGCCATGTTCTTCAGCTTTTTCTCCTCATACAGCTGCTCGATATCCGGAAGCTGCCGGCGATCCAGCTTGCCCGCCCGCACCACAAAGATGGTCAGGTCGGCCACACGGTTGGCAATCGTAGCATCCGCAATCAGTCCCACGGGCACATTGTCGGCAATGATATAGTCATACCGCTTGCGCAGTTCGCTTATCAGTTCGTCCAGGCGTTCATCCATCAGCAGTTCAGCCGGATTCGGAGCAACCGCACCCGAAGAAATAATATCAAATTTTTCTCCTTTCTGGATGATATCATCCACGCGGACCGTATTGTCCGACAGGTAATTGGTGACGCCCACCCGGTGATGTCCCAAATGGCGGCTCAACGTACCTTTACGGATATCCAAGTCCACCATAATCACCCGTTTCTTAGTATACGCCAGACTCATGGCCAGGTTCCGCGAAATGAACGTCTTTCCGGCACCCGCATTAAAGGAAGTAAACGTAATTACCTGCATCGGTTTGTCTTTCTTGGCCAGGAAAGCCATGTTGGTACGCAAAATGCGGAAAGCCTCCGACACGATGTCGTCCCCCTGTTCCTTCACCGACATGCTGTCTTTCCTGCGGTTGGCATATTCCTTGTCCAGCGGAATTTCCCCCAGATAAGGCACACTTACCGCACCTTCCAAATCCTTCCGTCCGTGTACACGCGTATCCAGGAAAAGAATCATCAGGAAGGCAGCTCCCGGCAAGGCAATTCCCACCAGCAAGCCCAACAGCAAAATGCGGTTGCGGCTCGGAGCAATTGGTGCATTGCTACCGTCGGCACTGTCAATCACGCGCGCATTGTTGTCGGCCATGGCCTGCGACAATGCATTTTCCTCCCGGCGGTTCAGCAAGAAGAGGTAAAGGGCCTCCTTGATTTTCTGCTGACGCTCAATAGACAACATCTTGCGTTCCTTGGTCGGAATAGAAGAAACCCGCACCTGCGCCTGCTGTTCCCGGCTTTGTGCGTCCCGCAGTTTCACATTGATGCTCACAATCATGTTGTCCACCGCCCGGATGATGTTTTGCTTCAGGGCCCGAAGAGAGTTGTTCAGTTCTTCCACCACCGGGTTCCGTTCGCTGCTGTCCGTAATCAGCTTGTCACGCTTCAGTTTGGCCACATTATATTGGTTAATCTGCGTCTCGATGTTCATGTCGCTGATACCCGTATTGGCCGGAATCAGGTCGGTTTCCTTTTTCGGGTCGGTCAGGTAATCCTTGATGTAACTGGCCAGACGGAGCTGGGTTTCAAGTTCCAGTGCATCGGTGTTGTACTTCTGCGTTTCGCTCATATACATACTGGCCGAAGAAGAGATGTCCACCACCTGATTGTCGCGCTTGAATGTTTCCAGGTTCGATTCCACATCGCCCAGTTCCTGTCCGATGATGACCAAACGTTCGTTGATAAACTCGGCCGTATTTACAGCCACCTGGTTCTTGTCCTTGATGGCTTCTTCGTTATACACCGTAATCAGCATGTTCAGCACATCCTCTGCACGGGCCGCCGACGCATCCTTCATCGAGAGCGTCAGAATGGAAGACTCGTCCTCTTCCTGACGGATACCGATATTTCCCTGATAATAAGCCACCATCGCATCAATCGGCAGTTTCCGCACATGCACCTTCTGTCCCTTCCACTTGTCGCCGTAGAAGTTGGTAGCCGTCACCACGATTCTTCCCGTCGAAAGGAGAAGAGTGTCGTTCAACGCCACCGTATAACTTTCCCTGTCCTCTTTCGACGCAAAGTCCGTAATCACTACCTGCTTTTCATTCTGCGGAATCACTGTAAAGGCCATTCCCTGTTCCTTGGTGGCATCCACAAAACTGACGCTCACCGGGGCCAAGCTGTAAAGCTCATTCATCCGGAGCCCGTCTTTCACCTGGTAACTCACATCGGCATGCGTCCGCTGAATCACTTCCCGCAGCAATTCCTTCGAACGGAACTGAAGGATTTCATTTGCCACGTTCACCTTATTAATATAATTGTCGTATCGGTCCAGTCCCGCCGTACTCGTTTTGTTGGAAGGGTCTTTGATAATCACCGTAGCCGAACGGAAATACACGAAAGGTGCCCGGGCATACTTCAACCACGCCACTCCCACGCATATCACGATGGAAATCAGAAACCATTTCCATTTGGAAACCAAATACATGGTCAAATCCACCACGTTCAGGCTCTGGCTGTTCTTATTCGTTGTCTGCATTTTTTCTTAGTTTAGTTTCACACACCATTCGTTATTTTGTGGCCCACATAATGGAACAGACTGCAGTTACCAACGACAGCAAAGTCGTAACCACCTGCCATCCACGGTCCTCCGTATCTTTCTTGCGGTACTTCGGCTCCACATACACGATGTCGTTCTGCTGCAAATAGAAGCAAGGCGATTCAAACACATCCGTACTGCGCAGGTCGTGCATGAACATCTGCCGTTCGTTGCCCACTTCGCGAATTACAGCCACCCGGTCAATCCGAGCCTTCGAGGTCAAATCGCCCGCATTGGCAATGGCCTCCAGCAGAGTGACACGGTCACCGTCCACACTGAATGTGCCGTTGCGTCCCACGGCTCCCAACACCGTATATTTGAAATTCAGGAATTCAATGGAAATAATCGGGTCCTTGATGTAGTTGCCTTCCACAATCCGGTCCCGAATCAGTTTCGTCACTTCGCTCACGGTCAATCCCTCCACATGGAGTTTTCCTAAAATCGGAAAATCAATTTCTCCGTTCACATCCACACGGTACCCCTTTTCCTTTCCGGAAGCGACTCCCGAAGAAGATACATTACTTTCCGAATCAATCTGGAAGACTCCACCCTGGATGTTGAACGGGATGGCCAGTTCCGGATTCTTACAAGACACCACGATGCCCAGCCGGTCGTCACGGTGTACCACCGCCTCGTGCTTCGTATCCATGGGATAACCTTCGCCCATCTGCATATCCTGCAAATAGACAAAGTTCTTGCGTGAAGCACACGAAGACAACAGCAAGGCAAACAGTAAGCTCAAAAATACAAGTTGCTTGTTCATTTCTCTCTTTTTATAATAATTGTTTTGATTTTAGTCAGACAGTTATTTTTCACAGTTATTTTCCACCGTTCCGGATGCCTTCCCGGCACACCTCCGCAGCTTCTTCTTCGGGCAGACATTCCAGTCTTCCCACCGGTACACGCTCTACTATTTGTGACAAAGTGTCATACAATCCGTCGCACAGACGCCCGTCCTGACGAATCACCGCACATCCCGGGAAAAGAGCGACAAACGCATTGACTTCCTTCAGCGGAGTAAACCGGTTGAACGGTGCCTGCACCAGCTTCACCATCCCTCCTACCGGAAAACACAGGTTCTTGTAACAGGGTGTTTTTCCACTCCACGGTGTGCCGTAGGCCACGACTTTCCCGCCTTCCACACGCACCGTCGGATTGTCATCGTTCAGCAAGTCTGTCCCCTCAAAATGCTTCATCCACAAAGCCGAATGCGTACTTTTTCCCGTACCGCTTTTCCCTAGAAATAGATAGGCATATCCCTCCTGATATACTGTCGATGCATGAAGCGACACCGCTCCCTGCAGAAGCACCGCCTGCGAATACACGATTCTCAGCAGTGAAGTACAGACACAACTGACGTATGGATCCTCCCACTGAATATAGGCTACGGCAGAGGTAAAGTCACGGCTGGTTTTCATCACGTGCTGCGGACTTTGAGCGGTGTAATGCATACCGATGCGATATCCCTCTTTCTCCCTCCACAGACTCACATGGCCCAGGTCGTTGAAGCTTTCTTCCAGCAAGGCGGTCTTCTCGTCCTTCCCGGGAACCGGTCCCGACACAGCCTGCCATCTGAAAAGTAGCTTGTCCCCTTTGTCTGTCTCACACCTGAATGGCAGGAACGAAGGCAGCAGTCGTTCGATGTCCGTTTCTGCCGGAACCGACACACTGAAAACGAATCCAGCCACACAGAAAAACCATTCAGTACTCATCTCATTTGTCCCCTTACTAAGTCCATAATCGTCCAAAAGGATTCTCTTATTACAAACTTACAAGAAAATTTGACATTCTGCAAGAAAAAAAGAAAAGTTTGTAACTTTCTTTTCCATTTTTTTTGTGAAGAGCAGACTCTTTCCTCCGAATGCCAGCCGAAATTTCCTCCTCTCCACACAATTTCAGACAACGGAAGCGAATTATAACCTACTGATTTACAACATACAAACTCGTCCGTCAATCCCAATTGTTCTTTCAGAAAGGCATAAAGCAGGTTGCTCCATTTGCGGATACCCGCACAGCGGTATATTTCACAAACTTTCTCGGAATCAACTTCTTTCTCCAACACCCGACAGGCACGCGCCATGTCGCACAACTGCCGCAGACCGACGCCCCATCCCATGGCATGTTTCATGATATGGGCATTCAGCATCAACAGGTTCAACTCCGGCGCAGGGACGGTCACCGTCCCTCCCTGATACAAGCTGACCTCACGGAAACCAGCTGTCTCTTCCAAGTGGCGAAGGTATTTCTGTGCCCACGGATTGCAGATGTCCAGCAGGCGGACGTGGTGTTCCACTTCCACTCCCCGCCATCGATAATGCACGCTGCCGTCGGCAGCCCGCTGTACCTTCACCCCTTTCCGGGCCAGCAACTCCACCGCCCGTTCACTTTCCTGCTTGTCGGGGAAATAGAAATCAATGTCGCCGCATTCCCGCCACAAGGGCTTCTCGTAGAAGAGTGCCACCCCCTGGCCTTTCTGCAGCACCACCCGCAGTCCTTCCCGGCGGAACCAGTCCTGCAGTTCCATCACCACCCGGTTCATCAAACGGTTCTTCCGTTCAATGCCGTCGACCACTGCCACCCAGCGTACCAGCACCTTACCCGGCGGCATCCACTCGTCGGGTAAGTAACTGATACCCTGCCACACGAGTCCTGTCACCGTCTGCCGGCGGGCCAGCAGATACACCTCCTCCCATTCCGCTTCCGACAAAGGGAAAAGCGAAAGGCCATCGGGCATCTGCTCCCACAGTCCGGCACGCAGCAACGACAGTAAAGCCGCCGGCTCCCTCCGATTCCAGAAAGCTTTTTCCTTTTCTACTGCACCAGTCCGAGCTTCTTCCATTCTTCCAGTTGCCGGGTCACATCCTTCCGTGCCTGTTCCTTTCCCACTTCATATTCCTCACACAACTTGTCGGCCAGCCCTTCCACATCCAGTGCCTGTTCGCCCAGCCACTGCCATATCCGTGCTGCCGTCTCATTCAGTTCAAACACTTTCGTCATGTTCACACTTCCGTGGCAAGTATCCACAATCATATACTGACTGCCAATCTTGCGCAACTGCAAGTCCGGTTTCGGTCTCATTGTCTCCATCTTGTTTTTTGTAATCAAATTAATTCATACTATCTTTCAGAATTTCTTTCCCAGCAAAATATATGCCACCGTCAGAAAGATAATCTTCAAATCCAGCCACAACGAACGCGTAGCCAAATACTTCAAGTCCATCCGCAAGCGTTCCAGCATTTTTTCCATAGTATCCGTATAGCCGTTGTAAAGCGTAGCCGGCGAAAACAATCCCGGTCGCAGCTGATACAACAGTTCATAATCCGGATTGATGGCCCGAATCTGGTCTACGAAATATTTTCGTTCCGGGCGCGGCCCTACAAAGCTCATTTCGCCCTTCAGCACGTTCCACAACTGCGGAAGCTCGTCCAGGTGGTGTTCACGCAGGAAACGTCCCACCCGCGTCAGCCGGTCGTCCTCCTTCTGGCAAAGTTTCGGAATCCCGTCTGCTTCCGACGTCACCTTCATCGAACGGAATTTATACAGCATAAACGTCTTTCCGCGATAACCCACCCGTTCCTGCTTGAAAATGGCAGGTCCATGGTCTTCCAGCTTGATCAACGCCCCGATAACCAATATCACAGGAGAAAAGACAAACAGTCCCATCAGACTCAGCGTCACGTCAAATCCCCTTTTTACCCAACAAGCTACCGGCGACATTGCATCCTTGTAGCCCCCTTTCTTTTCAGTCGCATGGTCATTCGATAATAACATAGCTCTCACTTCTTCATTGCTCATAGTAATTCAAATAAATCTTCAAACAGTTTTCTATCATCTTTTCTTTCGTAAAGTGTTCCTGATAGCGTTTGAATGCCCCTTCCGCAAATGCTTTGTACCGACTTCCCTCGCCGGTCACCTTCCGGATGGCCTCAGCCAGTGCCCTGGCGTCTTCCGGTTCCACGTTGATGCCCGACACTCCGTCCCGGTTTACCCACGACACTCCCGACTGGGGAATCTTCGTAGCCACCACCGGCTTGCCGCACGACATGGCCTCAATCTGCACAATGGCAAAAGCCTCGGTTTTCTGCACGCTGCTCAAGCAAAACACCTCGCAAGCTCCATAATATAAAGGAAGATCTTCTTCACTAACCCTTCCCAAAAGCTCTACCTTTCCCCGTAGTCCGAGATGCTCGATCTCAGCCTCCAGTGTGTCCTTCAACGGTCCTGTTCCCCCAATCAACACCACATAGTCATCGCCCAGGTAACGGGCCGCCTCCACCAGATACTTGTATCCCTTGTAAGGCACCAGTCTTCCCAGCGAAAACACGATTTTCTTTCCTGCGTACCGTTGTTTCATCGCTTCCACCCCTTCTTCCGAAGGACATATCTGCTCCACTCCGATGGGCAAAGCCACCGTTTTGGCCTGCACCCCCTTCAAGAAAGGAGATTCCGCCAGATACACCGGGGTAGTCCCCACAATCCGGTCCGCTCTCGCAATCAGCCACTGCTGCAACGGCTTGTAGAGTTGCAGCAGAAAACGCTGTTTCTGGATGTCGCTGTGCCAGTGCAGGACAACCTTTCCTTTGTAGCCGGAAAGAAACAACGCCAGCGCCGCCATCGGGTCCGGATGATGCACGTGGATAATGTCGTATCCGCGGCATATCTTCCGCAGTTTGAAAATCATGGCCGGTGAAATCATCGTAGCCGCCGCTTTCAGCAACGTCTTGCAGCACATCAGCGTGGCATGTCCGTTGACTTGCGTCACACTGTCTTCCCCTTCCCAGGCCGCGCACAGCATGTCGCAGTCCACTCCGCGTTCCGACAGTCCTACCATCAAATCATACATCACTTTTTCCACCCCGCCTCTCACCGGGTAAAACTTACCTAATTGTAGAATTTTCAGTTCTTTGTTCTTCATACCAACCTTTTTGTCATATCATCCTTTCCGGATTTTCCTTTCATATAAATCCAGGTAATCCAAGTATCGGTCTTCTTTCCGGAAATGCTTCAACGCATATTCCCGGCACGGTGCCTGATAAAACGCCTTTCCCCGCCGGGCTATGGCGCGGGCCGCTTCCAGCAGCCCCCTCACGTCACCTTGTTCCACGATGCATCCCGTCTCCACGGTCACCGCTTCCACGCTTCCCCCTGTGCGATACGTCACCACCGGTGTGCCACAGGCAATCGCCTCCAGGTTCACCGTCGGATAATTATCCTGCCAGGTAGGATTGACAAAAGCCTCAGCCGCCGCATACAGCTCTGCCAGCTGACGGATATTCTCCGTCCGTGCTATTCCTACGACGTTTCCCGGCAAAAGCTTCCGCTCCTCCGGTTTCACGCCCACCAGCACAATCACTTCTTCCTCATTCAGCATGTCGGCCATCTGAATAAAGTCGTACAACCCCTTTTCACGGCTCCAGATGCTGGCCACTCCCAAAAAGATGCGCTTCCCTTCCAGCTGGTAACGGCGACGGACTTCCCCGGCATCGTACACCTGGAACACATCCGTATTGATTCCGTTGTGAATCACCTGAAAAGGATACTCCTTCAGGAACGACTGCTGCATCTCCCCCTTAATCCATTCCGAAACCGGCACGATGGTAAGCTGGTCCTTTCCCAGACGCGTAAAGGCCTCCCGCTTGTCGGCAAAGTTCCGCCGCGAACGGTCGAACAGCCAGCTAGCCGGAAACTCCTTCTTCTGCGGACAGTCGTGACAGCCCGTTTTCCATCGGTCACATCTCGCAAATGAATAATGATAACAATGCCCTGTATACAGCCAGCAGTCGTGCACCGTCCAGATTACCGGAACGCCGCTCCCGGCCAGGTAATCGAACAAAATCGGATAATTCAGGAAATACCCATGAATGTTGTGAATATGCACCACATCCGGTTGAATTTCCTCCATCCTTTTCACAAACTGCCGCGTAGCCCCTTTCGATGCCAGCCCGTGACGGTCGAACAAACGGGTTTCCACTCCATGCCAGAGCGTGCTCCACTTGTTGCCCACCGGCACAATCTCCGACTGGCACTCCCGGATGCCGTCGCGTCCCCTGCTGTAAGCAATATAACTCGTCCAGCCATGCTGCACTACTAACTCCCCGATTTCCTGCATGATGCGGCCTGTCGATGTATTCTGCCGCAACACCGGATTTATCTGTAATAGTTTCTTCATTTTCTTGTCAATTCTTCGAACAGGCGCAGCCACCGGGCCATCACCGCCTGTTCCGAATACGTATCTACCACCGCTTTTGCATTTTCCGAAAGCATTTTCCGGTAATCGTCATCCGCCATCACTTCCATCATGGCATCCGCCAATCCGTCCACGTCCCCGTTGTGCACCAACAGTCCGTTTTCCCCCTGACGGATGATATCCTTCGGTCCGCATTTAAAGTCAAACGACACCACCGGCAATCCACAAGCCATCGCTTCAATCATCACCATCGGAAACCCTTCGTAGTTCGAACTCATCACCAGCAAGTCACTCTTCACATACTCCTCACCAATCTGTTTTGTAGGACGATTGATTCGTGCGGTAGATTGTAAGCCTGCCTTATTTATCATCTGCTGAAGCATCTCCTGCCATTCCCCCTGTCCGAAAATATCCAGCGTCCAGTCCTTGAACCGCCTCGTAGACTGCACCCTCTGCCAGGCCTGAATCAGTCGGTCGAACCCCTTCTGGTAATCCAACCGTCCCACCGCAATGACCCGTTTGTTTTCCACGTCAGAATAACGGTCGCTCACGTGCATGGCCGCATTGGGAATCACCTCAATATTCGGCAGGTTTCCCCAATAGCCCCGGTCCTCATTGGTCAGCACCACAAACTTGTCAAACCGACGGACAATCCGTTCATCCTGCCGGGTACGCCAGCGGTCAATCCAACCAATAATGCCACTACGTCCATACTGCAAACGAAAATATTTGTTGAAATGCAATTCCAGCACCTTCTTGCTGCCATCCTTTATTTCTGGAATAAAAGACGACTCCGACGGATAAAGCGACACCACGATGTCCGGTCTTTCCCTTTCCAGCAAGGCCGTCAGTTTCCGTTTGTGCTCCTTCCTCTTGCGGAGGTATCCCACAATTTTCTTCCAGGTCCCCTTGTCGTTGTCCTCCGAATAGTTGATCCCCAAATCCGTCATCCGCACCTTTTCCGGAAACGGATAAAAAGGAGGACGCTGATGCTGGTCGGTAGTCACCACAGAGACCTCCCATCCCGGAAGCTGGGAGAGATACGTTGCCTTATTTAAAAGTACACGTTCCATCCCGCCGGGGTTGTATGTGGAGTGAGTGCAATAGATGATTTTCATTCTATATGATTTGTTTCGTTTAATAAGATAGAATTATTGTATTCTTCGTTTTCCCCTTCATCAATCATTAAAAATAGAGCAAAAACAAGAAATATATCTGTAGCAACCTTGAACCAAACAATAAAATGAACGGCAATCAACATCCAAAATAAAAGTTTTTGTTCTTTAAACCGATTAACATTAATTTTCCCCGCCAAAAACATAAAATAAGAGAAAATGCTTAATCCTATCAAACCGAAATAAAAAATAAATCTTAAATATCCTACATCAGTTGCCATATAATACCCATGCCATCTGGGCCCAACATAATATGGATCAGACACATAAGGATTCTCCATATATCCATCTCCAATAATCCACGTCTTTATATTATCTGGAAAGACATACATATTTTTCAATATTTCATTTGAATGTACATCCCACTTTCCTTTTTCTACTAAACTAAAAAAACCTTCAAAAGCAAAACGAATATTCGAACGTATGTCCATATCCGTATTATACAGAAAAGTTACTAACGGTATTAAGACCAACAATCCTACTCCAAGCCACAAAAATAAATGTCTAGTAGAATAATGGACCTTTAACATATAAATTTTTGATGCATAAATTAGATAAGCAATAAATAAAATAAGACCAACTGTTGTTGTCCTTGACATCATATTACCAATAATTCCTATTATCAATACCGATAAAACATATAACCAAAGATATTTGCGTAATCTTGTATTATCCAAATACACAACTAAAAATGCAATCATTACAAGAACGGAAGCAAATCGTGTTCCAGCTACATCCAAGCTAGCTCCAATACCATATAAACGTTTGGCCTCCTCTAAGGTATCAAGTTCAACAAACCCTAAACCGGAAACTACACTATTAACAGCGTTCTCAAAAGCCGGAATCTTATCAATCATCATCGCCAATATACATTGCATTACACATACAGCAATCAGATAATTACAAACTAAAACCACTGATGCCCTTTTATGTATCCAACGGATAAGAGTAACAACGACATACGCTCCACTTGCCCAAACCCACATTGATATAATATAAGATGCATACGTATAGTCATAAGTTTCGTTATAAACGACAGACAAAAAACAGACAAGAGACACTCCTAATGCCCATAAACTAAGCTTAAAAAAATCTTTACCAATTACCGATTTGTGAGATTTGGCCAAGTCAACAGATAACAATACAAGTCCAATACCTGCCATTGCCATTTTGGTATTTACTCCCGGCAAAAAGGTAAATTCAAAAGGGAAAAAATAAAAGCTTGTGATTATAACCATAATCACTATATAAAATAAATGCATCATCTATACTTTAAGATAACAGAATAAACCAACTGATAAATAAATTTAAAATAAAGCCAAACATACCAATATTGTTTTTTCCAAGCCATCCACTGTAAGATTCTTGTCCTAAAACAAATCACTTTATTTTGCAAAATATATTGATTTGACTCCGCATACCAACTATCCCAGAGTTTATACAATGTAATATTATCTGAAATTAAAAAAGGTAACTTCACATTCAACTTAAAATACTCCAAAAATGTATTCAAGCTTTCACCATACTTATTATATATAAAGTTTATAGTTTGTGATACATTAAATTTCAAATCATTTAAATGCCTATCTGACCATGCCGCAGTCATTGCACCTGAATTTATCTTTACATAATGATAATAGGCTCCCTGTGCATAAGCAACTTTTCTCGCACATGCAAAAAGACGTATTATTGTCATATCTTCTCCCATTCCATGCCCTTCAGGAAACAAAATATGATTATTTATGTAAAGTTCTCGCTTTATTAATTTATTCCAAACATTATATTTCATTGTTCCAGATAACATTCCTTTTAAGGCCTCTTCCGCAGAATCAAACTGTGGCTGTAACATATAACGTTCTTTCGCTCCATATGACAGAAACCAGTCGCTCCAAACAATATCAGCATCCGTTTCTTTTGCCCTTATCCACATTTTTTCCAACATATCCGGCTCTACAAAATCATCACTATCACAATGAAATATATACTCACCTTTTGCAATAGAAAGCCCCGTATTTCTTGCTGCTGGAAGCCCTCTATTCATTTCATGTTTTAAAATATAACTACACTTTATTTTCCCAGAATATTCATTTAATAAATCCTTTATTTTTGAGATACTATCATCCGGTGTTGCATCATCAACAAATATATACTCTACATTTTCTAATGTCTGTTCAAAAAGTGACTTAACACAACGTCCTATAAACCTTTCAACATTATAAATAGGAACAATTACACTGACTTTATACTTTTTTTCTTCTACCATATACAAAATAACGAATCAAGATTTTTATTCTCTTCCAAAGAGACAACTGATCTAACTCATTTAATTTTTCATAAAAGAAATCAAAGTAGAATTTTTCATCAAAAAATGGTGATTTACGATAATATTCCCACCAAATATCAAAATTTACACTATACTTCTTCCACGGTTTATGACCATTAAAATGAATATTTCCTGTTTCTAAAGCCTCTTTAATTTCTTCCTTACTATATAAATGTGAAATCTTTTCAGGCTCTTTATTTATATAATAATAAGAATAATCAGTCATATTATATTTTAAAGAAAGATATTTCACTCTACCCCTACAAGACAAATTCAAAATATCTTGATCCTGGAATTTCAATTTTCTGTGAGAAAATTCACGAAACTGACTTACCATATTTTCCTCACGCAGTTTCTTTAAATTTAACACAATAAAGCCCGATTGGATATACTTCCCTTGTTCCAATCCATCCATTGAATGAATATATTTTATACCATCTACGCCAAAATTAATTCCTAAATCACGAGTCGCTGCTAAATAATCTTCATCCAAATCCTGATCATACAAATCACATAAATCCATTCGAAATATCATATCCACATCCGAATATATAACTTTTTCATAATCCGGTATAACTTCAGGAATTAAGAGACGATAATATGCAGGAGTGGTAATGCCTCTTATTTCAAAAGATGAATCAAAACTTTCATCAACTTCTCTATATTGAATCTTACAATTAGAAAAAAAATGAGATAACTGATTCAATTGTGTTTTTTCAAGTACATTTTTTCTAGAATGTAAAATAAAAATATCATAAAAAGTATCAGGCTTAGCATTTATCAATAAAGAAGAGATACAAATACACGCAGGAAACACTAAGTTATTATCAAAAGCAAATACAATAGGTACGTTCTTCATTTTACTTATATTTTACTATTAATGGTAAATCCTTATATTCTTTACTTCTTATAAAAGAGATGCCATCTTTTATAGCCTTCCACTTCAATTTCAAAATATCTATATTACATTTTAGCAATGAAATAAACAAAGTAAAAAAGCATGTATAACATATTGCTAAAATACTATATAGCCTACTAAAAAAGTACTTATCTGGTAAATAAATAAAACGATGCCAAAATATTATTTTAATACGAAAATCAGAATAAATCAGCATTTTTTCTCTCTCTTCATTCATCATTGCTGTTCCTGCATCAAGATGCTTAATTCCACTCCTAAACCATGTTAGAATATTTAATCCCAATAAATACATCTTATAATACATTATCTGTTCCTCACCTAAAGCATATCTCACATTATCTAACCATAGTTCATCTTCAAAATGTATGTTTAAAAAATCTCTTTTACGACATAAAAAACATGCCCCAGCATTTGTTTGAGACAAATAAATATCTAATTTAGGATTATTATTATATGAATAACCAGAATTACGCATTACTTTATATCCCCATTCACCATCATTCCTTCTCGCTATCATCCTTCCAGAAAGTGCCATCATACATTTCACTAGTAAAGGCCGTTCTGCATTAGGAAATATATCAGGCGAAATAACATCTGCATTATTCTTTTCAAGAAGAAAAAACATTTTTTCAACAAAATCATTTGGCAAAAATAAGTCATCATCAAGGAACAATATAAAATCAGTATCTATCTCATTATAAGATAAAGCACGTTGTGCTACCATTCCTTTTTTAACATAAATATATTGTTCCTTCCCAATGGTTTCTTTAGGTATTGTATAACCTTCAGCTATATATACTAAAATTTTTGAAGGTTGAAGAGTTTGCCTGTTCAAAGAATTTAATAAAGTTTGATATTTCTCTCCCGCCTTACCTAAAGTACGAATTGCAACTGTATACTCTCTCATATATTTTATCTCCCCAAAACTTCACGTAAATAAAGTACAACCAGCAGAGTCCCCCGTAAATGATGTGTCAACATCCACATAAACAACTTAATTTTCTTGTTACAAAAAGAATCAGGACAAGACATTATATATTGGTGAGACTCTGGATAAATAACCCAAAAATCATTGTGCCGTTTAGGTTTTAATACCAAATCTTGTTTGTTTTTCAAAATACGCCATGACATTTCTTTTTGAAAATGTATAAGCATATTATTTTCTAAAAAAAACCTTATCGTATCTAAATAGACTTTTCGTTCATCATCAGCTTCTTTTTCAGATAAATGATGCATAATAGAAGACATGTTAGCTCGATTATAATGATAAAACGCATCGTTAACTTTCTCTATCTTATTAGCATAAAATAAAACACGGACAGTCAAATAAAAATCTTCACAATAAGTTACTCCTTTTGGAAATTGTAAATCATGAACTAATAATAAACTTCGACTTATAATCATATTCCACAAAACAGTCCAACTTTGTACAAGATATTGTTTTATAAACGTGACTCTATCCTCATTTTTTTCCAAAGTCTTATGGTATTCCTCGTGAGAGGAGTAAGACATAAAGAAATCACAAAATACAACTTCTACCTTTTCCCGTAGAGCTTTTTCGTACAGTGACTTATACATATCAGGGGCTACATAATCATCACTATCACACCAAGCTATAAAATCCCCCGTAGCTATTCGTAAAGCACTATTTCGAGCTGCAGTCAATCCAAGATTCGTGTCATGATGCACAATATGTACTTGACTCTTCCTATTTGGATAATGGGATATTATCTCTTGCAAAATTGGTATTGCATTATCAGGAGAAGCATCATCCACAAAAATAAATTCCATATCATCTAAAGTCTGTTCAAATAAAGAACGAGCACAACGCTCTATATAAGCCTCAACTTTATATACAGGAACTAATACACTTACCTTAGGCATTTATTTCAAAAATATTAATATAATCAATAACTCTTTATCAATGGAAGTAAAAACAAATAACT
>ULXU01043708.1_pt1 | contig 31270 bp, 34 predicted proteins | sample 1961521 | NCBI WGS metagenome assembly ULXU01 (sample SAMEA4835845, study PRJEB28245) | human gut metagenome | biome: gut microbiome; material: fecal sample | place: Denmark | collected 2008
TAATGCACAGAACCCATCACGTCAGAACTGATGGTATTTGACGATGCTGCACGGGCAATTCCAAAATCCATGACTTTCACTTTTCCCTCAGTGGAAATCATAATATTCTGCGGCTTAATATCCCGGTGAATAATCTGGTTGTTGTGTGCTGCCTCAATTCCACGTCCCACCTGAATGGCAATGCTGACTGCTTCCTTAAAAGAAAGCTGTCCCTTTTTCTCAATGTAGGTTTTTAATGTGATTCCCTCTACATATTCCATCACGATATAATGCAGACCATTTTCACTTCCTACATCATAAATATTTACAATATTCGGATGTTGCAGCGCAGCCGCTGACTGTGCTTCAGTGCGGAACTTTGTCACAAATCCGACATCCTCGGAAAACTCCGGTTTTAACACCTTGATTGCTACAAAACGTCCTAATGTGAGATCTTTTGCCTTATATACATCAGACATCCCGCCTGCGCCAATCTTACCGATAATCTCATAGCGGTCTGCTATATACATTCCCTCTGTCAACATTCTTTCACCTCATCAGAAAATGGTTCTATCAATACAACCGTTATATTATCTCTGCCACCATTCTTGTTGGCAGTTTCCACTAATTTTTCTGCTTTCTCAACAATATCACGCTGTCCTAATATAATCTGGCGGATTTCCTCATCCCGCACCATATTCGTCAGCCCATCCGAGCACATTAAAATCATATCCCCCGGTTCTAACTCCACCTCAAAAAAGTCCGCAGAAACCTCTGGGAGCACTCCAACTGCTCTTGTAATAATGTTTTTATCCGGATGAACTTTCGCATCCTCTTTATCCATCTCTCCAAGCCGTACCATTTCTTCCACCAGAGAGTGGTCTCTTGTAACCTGAATCATTTTATCGTCACTGACTAGGTACAGACGGCTGTCACCGACATTTGAAACATACATCCTGTCGTCTATAATCGTAGCTGTCACTAATGTTGTGCCCATGCCCTGTCTGCTTACATCCTTATCGGCTTCCGCAAGCAATAACGCATTTGCCTCACTGATTGCCTGTTTTAAAATGGCAACCGGCTCTGTAAATGTCGATTTCCCAACAAGTTCTGCAACCTTTTCGACCGTAAAACGTGAGGCATAATCCCCTGCTGCGTGTCCGCCCATTCCATCTGCTAAAAGGAAAAGATTCGGCAGATTTCCGACAGCCGTCTCTGATGTATACATATAATCCTGGTTTGACTCCCGCCGTATTCCCACATCTGTCATGGAAAACGTCTTCATCTGCTGCTTCCTTCCTTTCTGTCACTTTCGCTGCCCATATAGCGCTTGCGCAGCTGTCCGCAGGCTCCGTCAATATCCCTGCCCATTTCCCTTCTAATTGTAACGTTAATCCCATTTTTTTCAAGTCTATTTTTAAAATTAAGAATTGCTTCATGGTTCGGCTGCACATAGGAGCGTTCCTTGATTGGGTTGACCGGAATCAGATTCACATGGCAGTTCATCCCATGAATCAGTGCCACAAGTGCTCTTGCATCCTCCTCAGTGTCGTTGACACCGCCCACTAAGCTGTACTCGAAGGTCACCCTGCGCCCGGTCTTTTCAAAATAATAGCGGCACGCTTCCACAACCTCATGAATCTCATACTTGTTGGCAACCGGCATGAGTTCAAGGCGCTTTTCCTGCGAGGATGCGTGAAGTGACAATGCCAGTGTAATCTGAAGCCCTTCGTCTGCAAGCTCGCGCATCTTTGGCACAACGCCGCAGGTGGAAACCGTAAGATTCCGCTGACTGATATTTAATCCGTTTTCATCTGAAAGCATATGAATAAAACGCAGCAGGTTGTCATAATTATCCATCGGTTCCCCGGTTCCCATGACAACAACATTTGAAATCCGTTCCCCGATATCTTTTCCAATCTGATAAATCTGGTCAAGCATTTCGGATGGTCTTAAGCCACGTACCAGACCGTCTAATGTCGATGCGCAGAACCTGCATCCCATCCTGCATCCAACCTGTGAGGAGATGCAGACAGAATTACCATGCTTATACCGCATCAGCACACTCTCAATAACATTCCCATCTTCTAATAAAAAAAGGTACTTTCTGGTGCCATCTTCTTTTGAAATCTGTACTGCCTCTTTTTTTAACGTCACAAGCTCACAGGTTTCCTCAAGCTTTTGCAGCAGATTTTTCCCTATATTTGTCATTTCTTCAAAGGACTCCACCTGCTTTACATGAAGCCACTGATAAATCTGTTTTGCCCGAAAGCCCTTTTCGCCCATGGACACCAACAGTTCCGTCAGTTCCGTTAAATTGAACGATTTGATATCAATCTTGCTTTCTTCCATCGTAGACATTCTTAGTTTCTCCTCAATCTTGCCAGGAAAAATCCATCTCCTAAAGTTTCCTTTGGAAAAATCTGGTGCATTTCCTCAAGTTCATATTCCGGATGCTGTTCCAGAAAATAAGTTACGTTTTCTTCATTCTCCATACGGTCTATCGTACAGGTAGAGTAAATCATCCTGCCGCCATGTTTTACATAGCTGCTCACCGTATCTAAAATCTGACGCTGCAGCTGGACAAGATTTTTTTCTCCTTCAAGGGTCATCTTGTATTTGATGTCTGTCTTTTTGCGCATCACGCCAAGCCCGGAGCACGGAAGGTCGGCAATTAAAATATCTGCCTTTTCCACGGAAGATGTGTCAAATGCCGTTGCATCCCATACCTTTGCCGTAACATTGGTACAGCCGCAGCGGTTTATGTTCTCTTCTATCAGTTCCACTTTGTATTCCGTCAGGTCTCTGGCATCCACGCATCCGGTCCCTTCGAGTTTCTCCGCAAGGTGAATACTCTTTCCGCCCGGCGCCGCACAGACATCAATGACCGTATCACCCTTCTCCGGCGCTGCAAGCTCCGCTGTCATCATGGAACTTAAATCCTGCACATAAAAAAGTCCTTCCCGGAAAGATGAAAGTGCGCCGAGATGGTCAAAATCTTCCAGCACAAACGCATAGGAAAGTCCCGGATATTCCTCTGTATCAAGAGGCTTCGCCGTAACTCCCTCATCCCTTAAAATCTCCTGTAATTTTTCCGGTGTCGTCTTTAACAGGTTGGTGCGAATCGTAATCGGTGCTTCCGTAAGAAACGCCTGTAAGATTTCAACCGTGCGTTCCTTTCCGTAATCTCTAAGCCACTGTGTGACAATCCACTCCGGCATCGAATATTTCACTGATAAATATAATACCTCGTTTTTGTTCTCATCCGGATATCTTATCTGGTCAAGATTTCTTGCAATGTTACGCAAAACTCCGTTCACAAAACCGCTCAGCGTGGAAAAACCTTTTTTTCGGGCAAGTTTTACTGCCTCATTGCACGCTGCTGCAGCCGGAACGGAATCCATGTATTTTAGCTGATACACGCTCATCCGCAGAATATTGCGGATGACCGGTTTCATTTTCGTCGTTTTCACTTTTGAGAACTGATCAAGGATGTAATCAATCTCTACCATCCTCTGAATCGTTCCCTCTGCTAAGCGCGTCAAAAACGCGCGGTCTCTCTTTTCGAGATACTGATACTTTTCAAGTACCGAGCGGATAACCAGATGGCTGTAATTTCCCTTTTCGGTGACCTCCATCAAAATTCCAAGTACCAGTTCCCGGATATTTGCAGAATCAGTCATTTCGGTCTCTTCCTCCAAATAAAAGCACCAGACGAAGGAGCTGTAAAATTGCAGCTGCCGCACTCGCTACATACGTAAGTGCTGCCGCTTTTAATACCTTCTTCGTGTAAGGAAGCTCACTCTCGCTCAAAATTCCCTGCTCCCCTAACATCCGAAGCGCCCTGCGTGATGCATTGAACTCTACCGGCAGTGTCACAAGCTGGAAGATTACTGCAAAGGAAAAGCAGATAATTCCAAGATTAATTAAGAAATTTCCTGTACTGCTCGTAAAAAACAGTCCAATCAGAATCAACGGCCAGGACAGTGTCGAACCGATATTTGCCACCGGAACGATTGCCGTGCGCAGCGACAATGGCACATAGCCCTGCTGATGCTGGATTGCATGGCCGCACTCATGGGCTGCTACACCGATTGCAGCTACAGATGTCGCGTCATAGACCGATTCCGACAGATTCAGAGTCTTCTTTGCCGGATTATAATGATCAGTCAGATTGCCGGAAACACGCATAATCGTGACATCATAGATTCCGGCACGGTTTAAGATACGCTCGGCTGCCTGTGCGCCCGTCATTCCTGACATGCTGCGATACTTTGAATATTTATTGAAGGTAGATTTTACCCGCGCTGATGCAATCAGACAGATTACTGCGCCGATTACCACCAGAAAATACGTCGGGTCCCAATAATAGTAATATGGCATATGCATCCTCCTTTAGCACTTTTTAAAATAAGTTCCTGTTTCCACGGTATATCCGTTTAAAAATGCTTCCGTGGACATCCGTTTTTTGCCCTCTAACTGAATCTCGGTCAAAGAAAGAATTCCATCTCCGGTCTGAACCTCTATTCCCTCTTTTCCGACAGCTAAGATACACCCGGGTGCCGCCTTTTTCTCCCCTGGTTTCACCTGTGCCTTCCAGATTTTAAGGCTCTTATCACCAAGCTTCGTATAGGCACTCGGCCATGGATTCAAACCACGAACCAGGCACTCAATCTGCTTTGCACTGCTGCTCCAGTCGATATTTCCCATCTCTTTGTGAATTTTTCCGGTATGGGTTGCCTTGGAAGAATCCTGTGGCGTAAAGGTTGCCGTTCCATTTTCAATTGCTTCCATTGTTTTGACACAAAGCTTTGCTCCAACCTCTGCAAGACGGTCAAACAGACTGCCCGCTGTCTCATCTTTGGCAAGCGTCACCGTCTCTGTCGCAATAATGTCACCGGTGTCTACTCCTTCGTCCATACGCTGGATAGTAACCCCGGTCTCCTCATCTCCGTTGATGACTGCCCACTGAATCGGGGACGCACCGCGGTATTTCGGCAAAAGAGACGCATGGACATTGATACAGCAGTATTTTGGCAGCTCCAAAATCTCTTTGGATATAATCTGCCCAAATGCTTCCACTACAATCAAATCCGGCTCAAATGTTTTCAGATATTCCACACATTCCGGACTTTTTACGCGCTCCGGCTGGTATACCTCAAGTCCATGCTCAAGTGCACATGCCTTGACCGGTGTATATTTTAACGCCTTACTTCTGCCGACCGCTTTATCCGGCTGTGATACGACAAGTACTACCTCATGTCCTGCTTTTATAATTTCTTCGAGTGTTCCCACCGCAAAATCCGGTGTTCCCATAAACATTACTTTCATTACTCTGCATCCTCTTCATAATTTACATCGTGGAGTGCTCCCTCCACTTTCTCTGTATACATATGTCCGTCAAGATGATCGAGTTCGTGGCAGATGGCACGTGCCAGAAGTTCTGTTCCCTCAATCTCATACTCTTCCATATTCTCATCAAGTGCACGCGCCCTGACATAGTTTGGTCTTGTCACAACACCTGCTTTTCCCGGAAGGCTTAAGCAGCCCTCATCCCCGGTCTGTTCGCCGGAGCTTTCGATAATCTCCGGGTTAATCATGACAACCGGTCCCTCACCGACATCAATTACTACGATTCGTTTTAAAATGCCTACCTGCGGTGCTGCAAGCCCTACGCCGTTTGCCTCGTACATGGTATCTAACATATCCTCAATGAGTGTCATAAGCTTTGGCGTCATTTCCGTAATCTCTCTGCATTTTTTGGTCAGTACCGGATCACCCTGAATCCGGATTGTTCTAAGTGCCATCGTGTTTCCTCCTTACATTTAAAATCCGTTTACCGGATTAAAATCAAACTGAACCGTCACATCTTTTAGTGCCCCGTTGTCCTGTAAAAACTGCTCTGACACATCTTTTAAGTGCACTAACGTCTCATAATGTGGCGCTTTCAGATAAAGAACTTTTTTATAAATATCATTTACCTTCGCAATCGCCGCGTCCACAGGTCCAATCAACGATAATTGTCGTTCTTCTGCCGTATGCTCTGTCAAAAGCTGCTTTAGCTGTTCTGCCGCAGATGCCGCAAGACATTCTTCCTTTGCCGCACACAAAATGACTAACAGGTTCCACACCGGCGGATACCGAAGCAGTGTGCGGTATGCAATTTCTTTCTCATAAAAGGCTTCGTAATCCTGTTTCTGTGCGGTGACAATGCTGTAATGTGCCGGGTCATAGGTCTGGATGACCACTTCGCCTGCAAGCGTTCCGCGCCCGGCTCTTCCGGCAGCCTGTGTCAAAAGTTCAAAGGTCCGCTCCGCGCTGTGATAATCACTCACATGAAGTGACATATCCGCTGCAAGAACCCCTACCAGTGTCACATTCGGAAAATCATGACCTTTTACAATCATCTGTGTTCCAATCAGAATATCTGCCTCGCCGTTTCCGAATGCAGAAAGAATCTGCTCGTAGCTTTCCTTGCTTCGCGTCGTATCGTAATCCATTCGAAGGACCCTCGCCGATGGAAACCGTGCACGCACGACCTGTTCAATGCGCTCCGTTCCGGCTTTAAAGCCTCCGATGTACTTGGAACCGCACGCCGGACAGACCGCAGGAACCGGCTCCTCATAGCCGCAGTAATGACACACCATCCGCCCACCTGTATGCTGGCTTAATGATACATCACAATGCGGACATTTTATCACATGACCGCAGGCTCTGCAAGAGATAAAACCCGCAAGCCCCCTGCGGTTTATAAATAGCATGGTCTGCTCGCCTTTTTTTAATCGCTCCTCCATTTTCTGCTGAAGATGCCTGCTTAAGATGGAACGGTTGCCCGCCTTTAGTTCTTCCCGCAAATCCACAACCACACACTCCGGCAGCGGACGGCTCTTTACCCGGTGCTTTAACTCTAAAAGCTCATATTCACCGTTTTGTGCCGCATAGTAGCTGTCCACGGAAGGGGTTGCCGAACCTAATACAACACCCGCCCCCGCCATCTTTGCACGCTCAATTGCAGTTTCCCTGGCATGATATCTCGGAACCGTCTCGCTTTTGTAGGAGGTTTCGTGTTCCTCATCGATGATAATCAGCCCAAGATTGGGAAAGGGAGTAAAAAGCGCTGACCGGGGTCCAATCATGATGTCGAGTTCTCCCTTTTTAGCGCGTTCAAACTGATCGTAGCGCTCTCCGGGCGAAAGCCTTGAATTCATGATAGAAACCCGGTCGCCAAACCGGTCGTAAAACCTCATCACAGTCTGAAAGGTAAGCGCAATTTCCGGAATCAGTACAATTGCCTGCTGCCCCTTTTCAATCACCGCTGCAATTAATTCCATATAAACTTCTGTCTTGCCGCTTCCGGTGACCCCCTTTAGAAGCCATGGCTTAGGATGTTCCTCCGAAAGCCCTGTTAAGATTTTCTCCACCGCATGGCGCTGTTCTTCGTTTAACACCTTTTGCGTCCCGCTTTGTTTTAGGTGCTCCACCGGATTGCGGTAATACGTCTTTGACAATATCTTAACAATACCCTGTTCTTCCAATGCGCGGATAACGCTTCCCGACACCTGAAGTTTTCCGGTAATCAGATTCCAGTCAAGCGCTCCCTGCTCTAAGAGCGCAGCAAGAAGTCTTGCGCGCGCTGTGCTGTGCTTCCTTTGGTACTCGCCAAGCAGATTTTTTGCTTCCATCTGATGCACTGCAAGCCGCACGGTCTTCTGTTCCTTGTGCGTCTTCTTCTCCTTGATGGGAATGACGGTCTTTAGTGCATGATTCATCGTACCGCCGTAATTTCTGCGCATCCACGCCGCAAGCGCAATCATCTGGGCTTCAATCGGGATGCTGCCCTCCACAATGGAAAGCAATTCCTTTGTTTTTTCCGGCTCGTACTCCGGAATGTCTGATAAATCCACTACATATCCCGTAAGTTTACGGTTTCCAAACGGAATATTCACCTGCACTCCAATGGATATCTGCTCTTTCAGGTGCTCCGGTATCCGGTATTGAAATGTCTTATCCAGTTTTTCATGGGAAATATCCACAATGACATTTGCATATTCCGCCATTGATTCACCTCATTTTCTTTCCTTCCGTGCATATTCTTCCGTCTTCCATGGAAAACTATCCCTGATACTCTTACTCTTTTTTCAGAGGAGGATGCGCTATGAAAGCAAAAAAATTCGCAATCTGCGGTCTCACCGGATGGTGTATGGAAATTCTGTTCACCTCCGCAGGCTCCCTGCTGCACCATGATGGCAGGATGATTGGTCACACATCCGTCTGGATGTTTCCCATCTATGGAATGGCTGCACTGATTGCACCAGTGTACCAGAAAATAAAAGGAAAATCCACACTTTTCCGGGGCAGTGTCTATACGCTTGCTATCTTTTCCTTCGAATATCTGACCGGCTCCCTGCTCAAAAAGCTTCACCTGTGTCCCTGGGACTACAGTGATGCAAAAACAAATATCAATGGTGTCATCCGTTTGGATTATGCACCGTTATGGATGGCAGCCGGGCTGCTTTTTGAGCGGATTCTAAGGCAGACTGATGTCTCTTAGTCGATTCCGTCAATATCCGCACCGACATTTTGCATACTTAAGGTGCGGTGGCGGATTCTCGCCTCCTCGGAAGCCTTCAGCAGATAATTCTTGATTTCTCTTGCGTGCTTGATGTGCACCAGACGCAGTTCCTGGTTCGTTACATCTCCGGTGTAGCAGGTAATCGTGCCAACTCCCACGATTCGCTCTGCCAGGGTAGCAGTCAGTTTCACATCCTGCACCTTATACATATAGCAGTCATTTTCCTCAATCTTTAATAGACCCTCATTTACCGTGATACAATCCGGTGCAATCGTGTATCTGGTAAAGGTCCATGGAAGCCCGAAAAACAGAATCCGCTTCCTCTCCTGGTACTTGATTTCATTTTCTGATCCAAATGTATTTTTTTCTTCAGCCACTTGTAAAACTCCTTTCCGGCAACTTCTATTTCGCTTCTGCCATTTTACCGCACATCCCGCTAATCTGCAACAAAATATCTGAAAATTAGTGGATTTTGCACTAATATAACGTAAATAATTTTCCTATTGAAATCGCCCATTTATTATTATATGATGGTAAAAATGCCTGGAAGACATAAGGCTTCCAACTAATAATCAAGACTATATTTATAAGGAGGATTAATATGCGTCATCTAATGAGCCCATTGGACTTCTCCGTCGATGAATTGGACAGGCTTTTGACCCTTGCCAATGATATCGAGAAGTACCCACAAAAATATGCACACGCCTGTGATGGGAAAAAACTTGCAACCTGTTTCTACGAACCGAGTACCCGCACACGACTCAGTTTTGAAGCTGCCATGTTAAATCTTGGTGGTTCTGTTTTAGGTTTTTCCAGTGCTGACTCCTCTTCCGCAGCGAAAGGAGAAAGTGTTTCTGATACGCTTCGCATCATTTCCTGTTATGCAGATATCTGTGCTATACGTCATCCAAAGGAAGGCGCCGCTCTCGTAGCTTCCCAGAAATCCCAGATTCCAGTCATCAATGCCGGTGATGGTGGTCATCAGCATCCAACCCAGACTTTAACCGACCTTCTTACGATTCGTTCCTTAAAAGGACATCTTGACAACATGACGATTGGTCTCTGCGGAGATTTAAAATTCGGTCGTACCGTCCACTCTCTCATCAATGCGTTAATCCGTTATCCGAATATCCGTTTTATTCTGATTTCCCCGGAAGAACTTCGTATTCCAAGCTATATCCGCGAGGATGTGTTAAATGCGAATAATATTCCGTTTACCGAGGTAGAACGCTTAGACGAGGCAATGCCGGACCTTGATATCCTTTATATGACTCGTGTCCAGAAAGAACGTTTCTTCAACGAAGAAGATTACGTACGTCTGAAAAACTACTATATTCTCACCAAGGCTCAGATGGAGCTTGCAAAAGAAGATATGTTAGTCCTTCATCCTCTGCCGCGTGTCAATGAGATTTCCGTGGAGGTCGATGACGACCCGAGAGCAGCTTACTTCAAACAGGCACAGTACGGTGTTTATGTGCGCATGGCGTTAATTCTTACACTGCTTGACATCACCGTAGATTAGGAGGAACTTATGTTAAATATCAGTGGAATCCATGAAGGTTTTGTATTAGATCATATCCAGCCGGGTATGAGCTTACAGATTTACCACGATTTGAAATTAGACCAGTTAGACTGCACCGTTGCCATCATCAAGAACGCCAAGAGCAATAAGATGGGCAAAAAGGATATTTTAAAGGTAGAATGTCCGGTGGAGGCCTTAGATTTAGACATCTTAGGATTCATCGACCACAATATCACCGTCAATGTCATCAAGGATGACAAGAAAGTTGAGAAGAAAAAATTACAGCTTCCAAAGCAGGTCAAAAATGTTATCAAATGTAAGAACCCGCGTTGCATTACTTCTGTAGAACAGGGTCTTGACCAGATTTTCCTACTGACTGACCCGGAGAAAGAAGTCTACCGCTGCAAATACTGCGAAGAGAAATACACCAATCCAAACCGCAGATAATAATGATAATTGTCCGGCTGTGCCGGCAATGGGATATCTTCCCGCAAAAAAAGATGACCCGCAAACAGTAAATTGTTTACGAGCCATCTTTTTTATTTACTCTATAACTTTTAAAATGGACGGCAGCAGCAGTTGCAGAGCATATTTAAAAGGCACAGATTCAGACACAGATTTCCTGCGCTCTGATACGGTCTCTCATAACTGCTTCCCATATTGCTGTACCAGGTTCCGCCATATTCCAGATGCTGCAAGAACTGACGGTATTCCAAGTTGCTTGGCTCCATCTCCACCGCACGCGCTGCGTGCTCTCTTGCCATCAGATTGTTTCCGGCGCCCTGATTTGCCAGCGCACTGTAATAATACCAACGCGCCTTTCTGTCCCCAAACGGGATGCCATTTAAGACATTGAGTGCCTCTGCATAGCAGTGGTTTGCAATGTAATTTGCAGCCGCCGTAAGCTGTGGGGAATCTGCGGTACCGCTATAGCTTCTGTTTCCGCCGTAACCGTAACCACCGGCACCTCCACCAGCGGTGTTATAGCCATATCCGCCGCTAAACGCGCCGCCCTGCTGTTTTTCCTTCATAATCTGGTCATACGCCTGCTGTACTTCTTTAAACTTTTCCTCTGCCTGTGCTTTGTTAGGATTGTTGATATTGGCATCCGGATGATATTTCCGGCTTAAGTTCCGATATGCTTTTTTTATTTCTTCATCTGAGGCACCTCTCGATACCCCAAGCACCTGATACGGATCTGTCATACTGCTCCTTTTGCCTTTCCAGCGCTATTTCTTTTTTGCCTTCTCTTCCTGTCTGCGCTTCTTTAACTGTAAAAATTCATATTTTGACCAGACGCCCGAATAGAGAATATTCCGAAGGATATCTGCGTGAAGCAGAATCGGAAGTCTCTCAAACGATTTGGCACATTCCGACATCATACTTGTAAGTAACAGTCTGCACAAAGTATCGAAGTCCTGGTCGCTGCCTTTTTCTACATATATCAGTGGATTATAATGTTTCTTTTTGACGTCGTCCTCGTAATCCTCACAGGCATCCATCAGATAAATGAACTTGCCCATATAAAATCCCAAAGTCCGAAGTTCATTGGCCCATTCGTCTTCTTTCCAGCAGAAAATCTCTCCGAGCATCTCACCGGTATAACCGGAAATGACATCCAGGTTTGTCTCCTGCGCCTTTTCCGCCTCCTCTGTCTTTCGCATATACTCTTCCACCGCTTTGACCTGTCTTGGATAACGTGACATGATACGAGTATAATCCTTATCCAATATTTTGACAAATGCTTTTTTTACATATGCCTTGTCATCTCTCCAGTCATCTAACAGATTGTGGTAGGCGAGCACCAGATTCATATCCGCCGCATAATCGGTCGCCTCGTTTATCCATGCTTCCCGTTTCTTTGCCGGATGAAGGGCACAGGTAAAATCTTCTTTTGTATTTTCCAGTTCATAAAGTCCGGTCAGAAGAACAACCAAAAACGTCATATCGTAATTCAAAAGCATCTGTCCCTTTGCCCCGCAGCTGGCCTTTAATCTGCGGCAAAGTCCACAATAATATGCCTGATACGCTTTTTTGTTTTCTTCCGTCAATTCCTTTTGATTGATATTAATATATCCAAACACAAGAACGAATCCCCTTTATCAGCTCTTTTTCACAAATTCCGTCCGGCATTTCGGACAGGTGATACAGATTTTCCCTCTTCCCCTTGGAACACGCACCGTCTGTTTGCACTGCGGGCAGTGATAAAAACGGTATTCTTTCCTCTGGGCAAAACGTTTCTTAAAATTGTTCCATTTTACCACATTCCGGTAACGGAAATTCACAAACTTCTGATTTTCCTCGTAACGCTTTGAAATGTTCCTGGAAAACATTCGAAAATACGAATAGATAAGGATTCCAAGCGCTAACAGATATAAGATTCCTGACCGGATAAAGATAGACAGTACTAACAGTACCAGCAGTACAATGTTTAAAAACTTCGACAGTTCATCCACACCGTAACGCCCTGCCATAAATCTCTGAAATTTTTCTCTCATGGTTTACACGACCTTTCCTATTGTATAAAAACGGTACCATGAAATATGGCACCGTTTTTGTCCATGTGACTATGTTAATCCTTTGCAGGAAAGACTGTCAACCAATCTATTCTCTTTTAATAAACATTTTAGATTTCAATAAGATTTTTGAGAAATAAGCAAGACGATAAGCCGGGTTATGTCGTCCCGCCAAAGGCGGGAGAATGATCATCTATCTAGGATGACTGTCGCCAGCCACCTCAAGCAACCTACCTAAAGCTGGCGGGCCACGTAAACGCTTTGATTCGGTCTTGCTTCGGATGGGGTTTACATATGCCCTCCCTGTTACCAGTGAGGCGGTAGTCTCTTACACTGCCCTTCCACCCTTACCAGTTCTGACATCGTCAGAACTGGCGGTACATTTCTGTTGCACTATCCTTGGAGTCGCCTCCACCGGACGTTATCCGGCATCCTGCCCTGTGAAGCCCGGACTTTCCTCACCCCGGAAACCATTACCGGAACCGGGCCGCGATCATTTGTCTTACTTATTTTCAAAATCTGTACCTAACTATACCGCATAACGTGCTTTTCTGCAAGAAAATTTTATACGTTAAAGCAGGATCCTCCGATAAACTCCCGTAAAATCGAGTTCTGCCCAATCATATCTCCGGGCATCGGAAGGAAATAGTCAAGAAACTTCAAAAGTCGTTTTGCTTCCAGGTATTCCTCGCTGTCCCGGTCGATTGCAAACAATAACGGCTCCGCATAAAGCTTTAAAACCGCCAGCTCGTATATCAGTGCGGAATTAAACATTGCATCTGCTCCCTCCTGGAAGGGGAAAATATATTTTTCCTCTCCGCGGCGGACAGAATCCCACATCGCAATCGTATCTTTTGCGCTTGCACCTCTTGTTCTCGCATCCCTTACGATGCGTCGTAACAGTCTGCCGTCCGTGGTAGGCAGACAGTTATGCTCATCAATATTGAGCTGGGTCAGCGCACTGATATAAATCTTGTACTTGCTTTCCACCGGAAGGGAATAGGAAAGCTTGTCATTAAGTCCATGGATTCCCTCGATTACCAGCACATCGTCCGGTCCAAGCTGCATATATTTGTCCTTATACTCGCGCTTTCCGGTCTTAAAATTAAAAATCGGAAGATTCACTCTTTTTCCTGCCAGAAGCTCATTCATATCGTGGTTGAAAAGCTCCACATCCAGTGCTTCAAGGCACTCTAAATCCAATTCGCCATTCTCATCACGCGGACACCTGGCACGGTCGATGTAGTAATCATCGAGTGGAAACGGGTGTGGTTTTAATCCCTTTGCCGTGAGCTGGATGGAAAGCCTGTGAGAAAAAGTGGTCTTTCCGGAAGAAGACGGTCCCGCAATCATGACAAACTTCTTTTTGCCGCTCTTTAAAATCTCATCCGCAAGATTACCAATCTGCTCCTCAAATAATGCTTCCTGTGTCAGGATAATATCCTGCGTCCTGCCCGCCGTAATCGCATCATTTAAAGCGCCGACGGTGTCAATCTCAAGCATTTTTCCCCATTCTCTTGAGCGCTTTAAGGTGTAAAACAGCTTACCGGACGGTTCAAACGGTGCCACTTCGTTCGTATCTTTTCCAGGAAACAGCAGTACAAAGCCGTCTTCGTAAGGCTTGATGTCATAGGCACGCAGATAACCGGTCGACGGAACCATAAATCCGTAAAAATAGTCCTTATAATGGTCAAGCACATAAAGATTCACCCGGGAGCTTCTTCTGTAACGGAATAATTTTTCCTTATCGCTCATTCCAAGCTCCTTAAAAAGGGCAATGGCATCATCCGTATTCATGTTCCACTTTTCAATCGGAATATCTGCGGCAACCAGACGGTCCATCTCTTCTTTTAACTCTTTCGCCTTATTCTCGTCAAATGGAACGGTTTCCTGCTTTCCTTCTTCCCTGCGAATCAGTTCGCAGTAGTAGCTCTGGGAAATCGAATACATCACACGCACAGAAATATGTGCATCTCCCCAAAGATTAAAGACCGCCTTCTGCATCAGAAGCGTCGCACTTCTCCGGTAGGTTTTCTTTCCGGTGTTGTCCGCCGCCGTGATAAAGGTAAGCGTTCCGTCTTTTTCCACCTTTTTATTCAGTTCCCGCAGACGATTGTTGTAGAGCACCAGCACAATCTCGTCCTTCTGCTGTTTCTGATACTCTGCTGCAATCTTCTCAAAACTGGTTCCAAAAGGATATTGCTTCTTTTCCCCGCCAATCTCTAATGTGACCATTTTTTCATTCATCACTTTCTTCCATCTCCATTCTTCGCAGAGCTTCCCTGTTGCGCGCTTTCTGCCGCACAAGTTCTCTGCTTCTTGCACTGATACGCTCCGATTCGGACTGTTTTTTTAGCCCGCTCTCAATGGAGCTGCAGATTTCTGCCTCCCAGAGCAGATATTTTTTCAATACCGGATGGTGCATTTCAAGCAGCCCGCTTCCATAATAAAATCCAAGCTGCTCTTCTTCTGCCGCTTCCTCTATCCAGGCATCGAGCTTTTCGTCCTCTGTCAGAACATTGCTCTCTCCGTCTGCCTCGTAGTGCACCCGAAGCATCGGATAATATTTGCCATCTTCCTCCACCATGTCCTCAAGCTCTGTCACATACCCCCTCTGACAGAGCCAGGCACGTACTCTTGCAAGTTCAGACTGTGGTTGTAGTATGATATGTTTTGCCGCGTGGCAGACTGCTTCTCCCTCTCTTAAGATGTGCATCACAAGTCCTCCGCCCATTCCGGCAATCAATATCGTATCCGCTTCCCCCGGCGCAAGCGCTGCCACCCCGTCCGAAAGGCGGGTCTGTATGTAGTCCCCCATACCGTAATCCGCAATGTGCTCCTTGGCACGCGCTAACGGGCCGCTTCTGATATCCATTGCAATCGCATGTGGAATCTTCTTTTGTTCCAACAGATAGATGGGAACATAACCGTGATCCGTCCCCACATCGGCTAACACGCTTCCTTCCGGAACCATTGCGGCTACCGCCTTTAATCGTTCTGATATCTTTAACATTACTCTAAATAATCCTTTAATTTGCGGCTTCTGCTCGGGTGACGCAGCTTGCGCAGTGCCTTTGCCTCAATCTGACGAATACGCTCACGTGTGACATTAAACTCTTTTCCTACCTCTTCAAGGGTTCTGGCACGTCCGTCCTCGAGTCCGAAACGTAAGGTCAGTACCTTCTGCTCACGCTCGGTCAGTGTTCCAAGCACTTCCTCAAGCTGTTCCTTTAACAGGGTAAATGCTGCTGCATCTGCCGGTACGGGAACATTATCATCCTGGATGAAATCTCCTAAATGGCTGTCTTCCTCTTCACCGATTGGGGTCTCCAAAGAAACCGGCTCCTGCGAAATCTTTAAGATTTCACGGACACGCTCCACCGGCATATTCATCTCTGCTGCGATTTCCTCAGGAGTGGGTTCACGTCCTAACTCCTGTAATAACTGTCTGGAAACGCGGATGAGTTTGTTGATAGTTTCAACCATATGAACCGGGATACGGATGGTACGCGCCTGATCTGCGATGGCACGCGTGATTGCCTGACGAATCCACCAGGTTGCATAGGTGGAAAACTTATAACCCTTGCGGTAATCAAATTTCTCTACCGCCTTAATCAGTCCTAAGTTTCCTTCCTGAATGAGGTCAAGGAATAACATTCCACGTCCCACATAACGCTTTGCAATGCTGACTACAAGACGTAAGTTTGCCTCTGCAAGGCGCTTCTTTGCCTCCTGGTCTCCTAACTCCATACGTTTTGCAAGCTCAATCTCTTCCTCGGCGCTTAGGAGCGGAACCTTTCCGATTTCTTTTAAATACATACGAACCGGGTCTTCGATGGAAACGCCGTCCGGAACAGACAGGTCAATCTTTTCCACTTCCACATCATCTTCGTCCTCTACATCTAAAAGGATATCCTCATCACTGTCATCCTCTGTGATGCGGAGCACATCGATGTTGTTTGCCTCAAGGAAATCTAAGATTCTTTCAAACTGCTCCGCATTTAACTGCATATCAGAAAAGAAATCGCTGATTTCCTGATATTCCAGCATATTTTTCTTTTTCTTTGCAAGCGCCTGCAGGTCTTTTAATTTTTCCTGAAATTTCTCGCGGAAATTTTCCTGTGTCTGGTCTGCACCGTTTGTATTCTGTGCTGCTCCCAAATTCTCGTTGTTTTCTTTCTTTTTTGCCATTTTGTTTCATCCTCTCATAGTTCGTTACTATTTTGTCCTTAATAGCGGAATTTAATCCGCAGAAATATGCAGTTTTTCTAATTCTTCTAACGCACGCTTATCTGCCACAAGGCTCTGTAAGCCCTGTAAATCTGTCGCAGCGAGATGCTTTGAACGATACTCCATACTGTTTCTTTTGACCCGAATCACTGTTTCTTTGACTGCTTTCTCAAAGGAAGCGGTATCTAACGCCGTGTCTTCTTCTGTCGTATTCGAGACAATTCTGGCGTTAAAGAGTCCGGCAATTTCGCGCTGTTCTTCCTCTAACGGAAAATGATTGACAATCTGTGCGGGATTGACCGCTCCCGCCTCTTCAAACTGTGCATATACCATCTGCGCCGCCTTGTGATAAAGCTCCTCTGTAAAATCCTCCGGAGCAATATATTTCTTTATCTGCGAAAATAGTCCGGGTTTTTCAATCAGCCAGGTAAGCAACAGCTTCTGGGACTGCTTCATCCCGTCTTCTTTCTTTGTACCGTGGCGTCTTACCGCCTCTTCCCTGTCAGAAGTCCTCGCCATTGTCTGCTCTCTCGCCCTTCCGGCAAGACCGATTCTGGTCCCGAGCTTATTCACAAGATGGTGAAAATCCGCTCTCGGTATCATATATTCATCTGCCACCGCATCCACATAGGTATCCCGTTCGAGTTTTTCTTCAAATCCTAACAGCTTTTCTGCCGCTGCATTGTAAAATGCATTCTTGCCCTCCGGGTCTCCCAAATCATACTGCTGTGACAGAATACGGATTTCAAACAGGAAGCTGTTTTCCGCCTGATTGATTCGTTCCTGATACGCCTCCGCTCCAAGTGCCTTGATAAATTCATCCGGGTCTTTGTAGGGACGCATATTTATTATCTTTGTAATAATTCCTACTTCCTTTAAAATCGGAATCGCCCGCAGTGCCGCTTTCACACCGGCGCCGTCACTGTCATAGGTCAGATAAACTTCTTTGGTGTAACGCTTTAACAGGTTGGCATGACCACTCGTCAACGCTGTTCCGAGCGATGCCACCGCATTGTCAAATCCTGCCTGATGCAGGGCAATGACATCCATATAGCCCTCGCACAAAAGAAGCTGTGGCTTCTTGGTGCTCCTTGCAAAATTAAGCCCGTAGAGATTGCGGCTCTTGTCAAAGATTTTGGTCTCCGGAGAGTTTAAGTATTTCGGCTCTCCCTCTCCCATCACACGGCCGCCGAATCCAATCACCTTATTGTGCACATCCATAATCGGGAACATCGCACGGTTCCAGAACTTATCGTGTCCGCCCCGTCTCTCATCAATCGTGACAAGACCGGATTCCTGCAACAGCTCGTCCTCATATCCCTTTGACCTCAGATAGCGGTAAAGGTCATCGCTGTACTGGTCAGAATATCCCAGTCCGAACTTCTTCATCGTCTCATCCGACAATTCACGTTTTCTGAAATATTGAAGCGCCCGCGCTCCTCTTTCACTCCGAAGCAGCGTGTAAAAATATTTTCCTGCCTCTTTGTTGATTTCCAGAAGTTTGGCACGCCTGTCGGCTTCCTGTCTCTGCGCCGTGCTGTATTCCTGCTTGGGAAGCTCAATTCCCGCACGGTCTGCGAGATACTCCATCGCCTCTCCAAACGTAAAATTCTCATATTCCTTTATAAAGGTAAATACATTTCCTCCCGCTCCGCAGCCAAAGCAGTAGTACATCTGCTTGTTTGGCGACACAGAGAAAGAACCTGTTTTCTCATTGTGGAACGGACATAAGCCGAAATATGTGCTTCCCTTTTTCTGCAGGCGCACATATTGGGATATGACATCCACAATGTCGTTTCTGGAGCGTACTTCTTCTATGATTTCATCTGAATAATACGGCATCTTCCGCTCCTTTCCCACTGACTCATAGAAACCGTTTTAATATCCATCCACCTGCCATGCTTGGGGCATGAAATATTCACTGAACTTGGTGATGGCGTACTGGTCGGTCATGCCTGCAATATAATCGCTGATGACGCGCTCTGCCTTTTCTCCTTCCTCCATCATCTGCAGATATTTGCTGGGAAGCAGGTCGATATGGTCGTTGTAGTAGTAAAACAACTGTTTTATCATCGCCTTTGCTTTTACCTCTTCCCCTTTTGCCACCGGATTCTTGTAGACGTTCTCAAACATAAATTTACGCAAATCCTTCATCGCCTCTTCAATCTCTGCGGACATGATGATGTCATCTTTTCCCATGCTGTTGCGGACGATATTATGTATCAGCGTATTTAACCGCTGTCTGGTCGAAAATCCGAGTGTTTTCTTTAATTCCAGCGGAATATCATCCTCCGTCAGTATCTGTGCACGGATGGCATCGTCAATGTCATGGTTGACATAGGCAATCTTATCCGACAACCGCACAATTTTTCCCTCTAAGGTATGCGGCATCAGCCTGGTCTGGTGATTTAAGATTCCATCTCTTACCTCCCAGGTGAGGTTTAATCCCTCGCCGGACTTTTCAAGCTTCTCGACGACCCTTACGCTTTGTTCATTATGGCGGAATCCGTCCTCGCAGATTTCATTTAAGATGAACTCTCCGGCATGCCCAAACGGAGTATGCCCAAGGTCATGCCCGAGCGCTATCGCCTCCACTAAATCTTCATTCAGCCGCAGTGCTTTGGCAATCGTTCTCGCATTCTGCGATACCTCCAAGGTGTGTGACAGCCTGGTGCGGTAATGGTCCCCTTTCGGCGTCAGAAACACCTGTGTCTTATTTTTTAATCTGCGAAACGCTTTGCAGTGGAGAATCCGGTCTCTGTCCCTCTGAAACACCGGCCGGATATCACAGGGTTCCTCCGGCTTATCCCTTCCCTTTGAATTGACACTGAGTGTCGCATAAGGGCTTAAGATTTCCCGCTCCATCTGCTCAATATCTTCACGTATCGACATATATTTTCTCCTCTTTTCGGCAACAGCCAACAAGACTACATAAATATATATTCCGCGTGTCGGGACAATTTCCTTTATTTTTTCAAAAAATTCCTGCTGTTTTTTATTTAAAAGTCAAAATCCGCATAATCTTCCGGCAGGAAACGATGATAAATGATATGGCAGCCCTCGTCCTTGAAGCAGTAATAATAGCTGTCCCCCATCTCCTCCGGGAAGCGCAGCAGATAGTCGAACTCTCCATTGTCAATTTTTTCACAAATCACGTTATCCGTGTATTTTTCAAACAACCCGATGATATCCTGTAACGTACAGCCATGCGTTCCGACTAACGCGATAAGTTCTCTGATAAATTCATTGTCCGCCGTATGCTCATGCACATAGACGCTTCCCTCCGGTGGAATCAAAAAACAAAAGCGTTCTTTTTTATGAGAAACCTCTATCTCCCCAAGCTTTGCGGTAAGCTCCCCCGGCAGATGTTCTAATCGTTCCGCCATCTCCTCTTCGGTATCTTCTGCCTCAAAAAAATGCTTCAGGGAACTGAGCGGATAATAAAGGCGGATGTTCTCCTCACGAAATCCAAGTTTTGCCTGCTCTTCCTTGATGACGTCCACAAGACTCTGTTCTAAGCGTTCAAATCCCATCTCTCATTCCCCCTGTCTGTTATTCTTCCTCATCCTCGGCAAAATACGCATCGCAGAACTGATTCCATTTCACCTCGTACTCCCCGTGCGGCAGCTCCGGCAGGTCATATGGGGTCGTCACTCCGCGTCTGACCGCTTCCGCAACAAAATCGTGAATATATTCCGCATCTTCTCCAAAAAATGCTTTTATTTTTGTAATTCCTTTGTCCGCAGCTACTGCCATTCTGGTATGCCCGTCAAACGAAATGTAGCGCTCCCCGTACGGTATCACCGGAACAATCACATCCTCTCCGCTCTGCACAAACGAGGCAACCGCTTTCTTTTTCTCTTTATCCACATAAAACTGGGATGGCTGAATCTGTGCCAGTTCCACGGTAAAAACCGGAACCTCATCATATTGTTTGAGCAGCCGGTTGTTTTTATCATAAAATTTTGTGATATGCTCCGCAAAAAAACGGAATTCTTCTATCACTGCCTCAAAATATTCTTCCTTTTCTCCACGGACAACGGCACTGTCTTTTCCCGTTATTTCCACCTCGTACGGCAAGGCTTCCTGTACCAGAAATGCGCCATGCTGCTTTAACACGTTTTCGTGAAAACGCTCATCCGTGTAACTGTTTATCCGTTGTATTTCAAGTTCCATTTTTCCCTATCCTTCTAATAATTCCTTTGCGAGCGCTGCCGCATGGTCATAGTACCAGTTGCCCTCGTCTTCTTCCGCCTCGACAAATTCCACGTACTCATTTAAAACCGCAAGTTTTACATCTGCAATAAATTGTTTCCAGTCCGGCTTCTGTTTTAATTGTTCGTAGACCCTGTCCAAAAAAAGCTTCTTCTGCCCATCCGTCATATAAAACGGAAACGTCGCCCTGTCCTCGGTTCCATGCGCAATAAACCTTGCAATATCCAGAGAATACGGCATCTTTCCACCAAATCCCCAGTCGATAATCGTTACTTTTCCGTCATGGGAAACGACATTAAACTGTAAAAAATCTCCGTTTGCCAACGTCCTTGGTGCGGTCTTCTGACGTTCCAAAAACAGCTTATACGCTTCACCTAAAAGCTTCTCGCCATGCTCTACAAGATACTGATACCGTTTCTTAATCCGGTTCTGATAGACTAAAAACCGGTCATCCGCTCCGTCCGGCTCTTCCCAGAAAGCATTCTGAATCTCTGTCAGACTGTCTGCCGCCGCAATCGCAATCTCATCTGTCATATCTCTTAAATCCGTTCCATCGATGTGCTCGATTAAAATCCAGTCATCGTCCCCTCTGTGGCATTTTCCGTAATACGCCGGGACCGGAAAATCTCCGTTTTTTAAATAGGTCTCATAATTAAAAAATTCCCGTTTTCCTGCTTTTTTCAGCACTTTTTTGGCATATGCCGTCTCAACGATATAGACATCATAGTAGCGGACCTCCTCCGCTTCGTCCCCGTACTGCTCGCACACTTGGCGGATGCTTTTTGCCGGTTCCCCCGTTATCTCTGCAACAATCTGTGCTATCTCTTCGTTTTTAACCTCTATTTCAAACTGTCCTATTTCCATCTTTTCTCCCTCATTTGTTCCTGCAATTTTTTCTTTCCGCAAACGTCATTTTTTCACAAATTCCTCTGACGAACCACGATAAGTATCCTACAAAGTGTCTGCCCTGTCAAATGGTAAATGTTCCACAGACGCAAAACGCCACCGGACAGGAATCCTGTCCGGTGGCGCTTCTTTATGTGTGCGTATACAAATGGTATCTATCCATTATTCATATACGTGTTTCTTTTTCTCTTTGCTCTTTACCTGTTTTTTCTTTAAAATGTGTTTTGGATTCTTATCTGCCATATCTATCATCCCTTTCTTACATGGCATATAACCCTTATTTTTTGTTTGCTTTCACCGCGGTTTTGCTTTTTCTTTGTTACTGACTATGTTATAGTCCTTTTCATTAGCATTGTCAAGAGGTGAGTGCTAATTTTTTCAAATAAATTTTAATTTTTTTCGTTTTTATCTGTCAGCTTAGAATTTCTTCGATTGCCCGCAGTTCCTCTTCTGTAAAATCCAGGTGATTTACAATTTTTACATTGTTTGTAATCTGCTCTTTCCGGCTTGCGCCCATCAGAACCGTTGTCACCTTATCCTTACGCAGATTCCAGCACAATGCCATTTCTGCAACACTTTGTCCCCTGCCTGCGGCTACTTCCTGCAACTTTCTTACCGTCTCTACCTTTTCTTTGGTAATACTGTCTTTCTGCAAAAAATAATTTCTCGCAGCCCGGCTGTCCGTTGGGATTCCGTTTAAATAACGGTCTGTCAGCACGCCCTGTGCAAGTGGACTGTAACAGATAACTCCCGCACCAACCTCTGCCGCCGCATCTAAAAGCCCGGATTCTTCTGACCAGCGTTCTAACATATTATAATAAGGCTGGACAATCAAAAGTGGTGTCCCGTTGTCTTTTAAAATTTTTGCCGCTTCTTTTAACTGTTCTGCATCATAATTGGACAGTCCCACATACAACGCTTTTCCCTGCTTTACAATATCTGACAGCGCCCCCATCGTTTCCTCAAGCGGCGTATCCGGATCTGCTCGGTGATGGTAAAAAATGTCCACATAGTCTAACTTCATACGTTTTAAACTCTGGTCAACACTTGCCATAAGATATTTTCTTGAACCAAAATTTCCATAAGGTCCCTTCCACATATCATACCCTGCTTTGGTGGAGATGATTAATTCATCCCGGTAAGGGCGCAAATCACTTTCAAGGATTCTTCCTAAATTTTCCTCCGCAGAACCCGGAACCGGCCCATAATTATTTGCCAGATCAAAATGTGTAATTCCCTGGTCAAACGCTTCAAACAGCATCTCCTTCATATTGTCAAAACGGTCGCAGGAACCAAAATTGTGCCAGAGTCCGAGTGCAATTCTCGGAAGCAGCAATCCGCTTTTTCCACATCTTAAATATTTCATATTCTCATAACGATTTTCACTTGCCTGATACATTTTATTTCCCCTTTCCAATCATTTTACTGATTTTATTATAAAAAATCCTCCCGTAAAGTAAATGTACGCAGGCTACACTTTTTTGTGTTACAGCGACAATTGCTCGATTTGTTTTTCTGTGTTAAAATAATCTTATTAACCGACAGGGGGAGTTTAAATATGTATTTCAGCTTCAACACAACGATTTTACCGCATATTTCCTTCATGAACAGATGCTCCACACCGGAACACTGGAAACATCCAAGGCGCACAACGAACGAATATATTCTTTTTATTATCCTCTCCGGTGAAATGTATTTACAGGAAGATGAAAAACGCTATGTTCTCCGGCGGGGAGACTATATTTTTTTACATCCCATGCACACTCATTTTGGCTACAAATACTCCCAGTGCGAATACTGTTACATCCATTTTCCTTCTGACTGTCTGAGTGGATGGGACTGCGCCGAAATTCCTCAGATTATGCAAATTATTTTAGACAACAAAAAACTCGTCTACCAATGTGACCCATTTGGTGACGAGCTTTACACGAAATACAAACTGTTTGTTCCAAAAGACCGCCATATTTACTTCCACTCTACCCTGCAGCAAATCACAGCCTGCATAGATGAAGCCCTGCTTTCCGAGAAGCGGCAGATGTCTCATTATAAATTAATCTGCTCTTCTCTTTTCATCCAGATAATGATTCTGCTTTCAAGAGATTTTGTCGCTAACCTTTTCCCGGAATATCTTCAAGGCGGTTCTTCTGAAAACTCCGATAAAGTATACTCACTTATTCATTACCTGCATAACCACTATGCAGAACCGATAAGCGGTGACTGGCTGTCCGAATACTTCGACATCAATTTTGATTCCTTAAACCGGCTTTTCAAACAGGAGACCGGTGTTCCCATTTTTCATTACCTGAAACAGGTGCGCTTAAACCATGCCCGCGAACTGCTCACGACAACCCAGTTAAAAATGAGTGAAATCAGCGAACAGACCGGCTTCTGCGACCAGTATTATTTCAGCCGTGTATTCAAACAGGAGTTTGGCATTTCCCCAAAGAAATATTCCATCTCAGGAACACTTGATTCAAAATAAATCCAACATATTATCCAGATAGATTTCTTCTCTGACCTGCAACTGACATTCGGGCTTTGTCATGTAATAGAGCAGAAATTCTAAAACCAACGCACTGCCAAGCCCTCTGCCCTCAATTTTAAAATTGGAAAATCCCATCGGCAAATAGCTGTTTTTTATGTTCTCTATGCCGATAAATCCGGGGTTTTTCATCGCCTTTGAAAAACGGTATCCCTCCGCTGCTTCCGGTGCACTGCAGCGGTACTCCTGACAGGTTTCTCCAAGATTTCTGCGACTGACCGCTTCGTAGCAGAACTTCCTGTCCTTACAGCCAAACCAGCAGCACTCATTGCACAGAAATTCCACCTTGTCTTTCTGCTCTTCTGACAACGTCTGTAACTTGTCAAACACTTTATTCAAGCGAAAATCCGGCACGACATATCGGAAATCGTCACGCTTTACCTCGTTTAAAAATTCTTCAAAACCGGTCAGTGTTTTTGTTGTAGAGGAAACAAAATACAGTCCCGGGTAATTTGTTTGTAGATAATTAAGCAGCAAATCTGAGTGGACAATCACGCCATTTTGCACCTCTTTTGTTTCTTCAAACAGTGCACAGAGCGCATTACATTTTTTATCGAAAAGGTGCTCCTCTGTAAGCAGGGAATTACTGAACGTCAGTCTTGCAGAAATTCCGTATTCCTGCATCAGCGCCAGCACCTCCCTGGCTTCACAGTCTCCGCCACCGACACGGCCGCCGCCCCAGATGCAGTCTGCCGGTGCGCCATAGATAGAGCCTATCTCGCACCAGTCGTAAAAGTATTCCCTGTTCTTCCGGAATAGCGGCAAAAATACGCGGTACAGCTCATAAAATTCAAACAGACCGGGAAGGTGATAGTATGCTGTCTCTTTTTTTAATTTTTCCATGTTTTTGTTATTACCTCATTTTTATTCCACCGGTGTTCCCACCTCAATCAGATTCCCGTCCAAATCATAAAAACGAATGACTTTCTGCCCCCAGCTATGCGTCATAAGCCTGTTTACATCATCCTGAAGCACAAGCCCCTCTGTTAAAATCATGTTTCCATCATTGTCAAGTATCGGATTTAAGCCAAATAGGTCATGATAAAATTGTTTTGATTTTTCGATATCTTTTACTACGATTAAAATATTTTTTAATTTCATTATTGCTTGTCCTTTTTATTCCTACGTTATTTGCTCCAGAATCATCTCCAGCAATTCCGGTATGTCATTTTTTAATGTATCAAAAACAACCTTCAAATCCACATTTCCATAATCATGTACAATTCGATTTCTTAATCCATACATCGCATTCCAAGGAATATTTCCTCTTTTTTGTTTATACTCATCAGACAATTTCCTTGCATTTTCAGAAATCTGAATCATACGAAACAGCATAGAATCCAACAGTATCTCATTTGCACTTAATTCTTCTAATCCTATATTCTTCATATGTAATTGTATGAATTCCAGGTCCTGTTTAATTTTTTGTATATAGTAATTATCATTTTTCAAATTATCCATATATCTTTATTCCATCCCTTAGTATTTCCCTCGTCAATTCTAAATTTCCATTCAGTTGGTTCAAATCCAGCACATCTACTTTTTTATGCAATGCAATTCTTATTTCCTCTACCAATCCATAAAATCTCAATCCTTTTACATTTGAAGAAATCAATAAGTCTACATCACTTGACGGTTTCGCCTTGGATTTTGCATATGACCCAAAAAGATAGCAAAATTCTATCTCGTACTTTTCAAACACTTTTTCACATTTTTGTCTTATATCTTCAACCTCAAGTATTCCATGTTCCTCATCAATAGGATTTACCTCTGCAAGTTTTTCTACAATATAACGGTATTTTAAAGTATCACTCTTTTTCTCATCATTTTCATACGACTTATATGAGCGCAAAGAAATCCCAATCAAATCCGCAACCTGTTGCTGTGTTAATTTTTTTTCTGTCCTTAATTCTTTCAGTTCTCCCATATTTGCACCTCTATATATACGGTAGTGCATTTTCTGCACTATGTCAATCAAAAAAGTGCATTTTCTGCACTTTTTTACTCTTATATAGAATTATTATTTTCAGCAAATAGAGAGCTTATTCAGCTATCCTTCTTTCCCGTCGGCTTCCACGGTGGCGGGCATAATAACGTTGTTCTCCCAATATCCGGCAACACATCATAAATGGAACAGCCCATTTTTTCTTCAAAATACTCTTTATTGTGAAACGTTGTGTCCCACCCCTGTATATAAGTTTTCATAATTCCATATCTGCGCGTTACATCCACAAATCGTTTTTCCAGAATTACAAATCCATAGAATGCCTGCATTTATCGAATGTTTAACCCACGGACCGGGATTTAATTTTTCTGCCAGTTCCAGTTCTTTTCTCGCCTCTTCAATTGTCGGAAACATTCCATCCTACCTTTCATAAAATCCAGTGTCATGCTCTAGCGGAATCGACTTTGCCTCCATGTTTTCAATCCAGATATAGCTGCGATTCTGCAAAAAAAGAATCAGTTCGTCAATCAGAGCCTCCTGCCCCTCCACTTCCATCTCCACACTTCCATCGTACAGGTTTCGCACCCATCCTGTCAACCTGAGCTGACTGGCTTTGTGGACAGCGTAATAGCGAAAACCGACTCCCTGAACGCGCCCATAAAAAAGAATGTGTTTTCTGACTTTCTCGTTCATTTTCTCCTGCTCTCCCCATTTTATGCTTTCTTTTTATATCCGCAGTCACAGTACGGTCCTCCGGATGCCAGCGTATATTCTCTTACAAAGTTCGTCACTCCGCCTGCCTCACTCATCGTGTAGTCCAGCCTGCACATCGCAGGAATCAGTTCTGTCAGCCCCAATTCCTTCATCAGAACACAGATTCCACATTTTGTAAACCGCGCTTCATAGCCGCTTCCATCCTCATACTCATAAAAATCCATGTTCCAGGAATACGGATTACGATCCGCCGCTTTTAATTCTGCTGTTTTCTTCATCGCCTGTATGTCCTTTGCAGAATACTTTCCTTTGCCGCTCTGTCTGCAAAACCACTTCATAAGCTTTGTCATCATCGCCCGTTTATAGTACTCGGTCGTCTTCTCTACTCCCGGTCTTTTGGGCAGATTTAACAAAAAAGAGGAAAGCATTGCGCAGTTTACCAGATTCATCTGAAACCGGTCTTCTTTTTCAAAATCCGGTAACTTTGCAATGATTTCCTTATATTTTACCTTTGCCTTTGCGCTCACCTGCTTTGCCGTTTTTTCGTCCAGCCCCAAAACAGTTGTCAGATTCTTCCGAAATGATTTGCCAAACACAACCCACATGCCCATCGGCATTCCCACATACTTCATAACCTCTGCACCTCCGCCTTCATATGTTTATATGAGCAATCATTCATATTTTATTTATAACGCTTTTGAGGAGAATACGCAATCAAAATTTTACAATTTCTCATAGGCAAGGCGGGGCGTTCCGTCTGCCACATAAATGACGCCACATTCTTCAAAACCGTTCCGCAAAATCAGATGCTGCATCACCTGATTGTCCCGGTGTGTATCCACGCGCAGATGGCTGATTTTCCTGCTGCAAAACTCTGTCACCAACGCAAAAATGCCATGAAGCTTTCCGTCTCCTGCCACCCGGTGGATGGTTCCATACGTTGCATCCGAATGCCACGCCCCCTGCTCAATGTACACATATGTCGGGTCTTCCCCGATAATAAGCGCAAACACAGCATGAATCGATCCATTTTCTTTTATCACATACAGATTTCCCGCCTGAATATCGTCACGGAGCACCGCCTCCTCGGGAAATTTGTCACTCCACTGGTTTGGATTTCCTGTCTTTTTCATAAACTCGCGAGCATACGCATAGATCTCCATCATCTTCGGTAAATCGTTCAACTCCGCCTTTTCAATTGTCAGATTCTGCATCCTCTTTATCCTGCCATTTTGATTTTAAAATTGTTAATTTTCCGGCAACTGTATCTGGTTCCGGATAATCCGTATGAGCTTCTTATCCAGCATAATGGTTTTATTCCACGGATTTACGATAATCCCCTCTATCTCCGGAACACCAAGCGCCGTCTCGAACAGTTTCCCGATATCTGCAAGAAACGTTGACTTAACATTCTCTGCTCCTTTTAATTCCTCCTCAAAGCTGGTAAATGCATACCACCAGCTAAGCCCGTCCCCGGTCTGAACCGTCTTAAGACTCATCTGCGCATTGCCCGGCACCGGCTCAACTGCAACAATCATCTGACCGCCCTCTCTTATGCGCCGTCTGATGACCGTCAGAGTATGAGCGAGCTGTTCCTGCGTCGACTCTTTCTGAAGTGCAACGATTGCCTCCTCTATCCGTTCATTTCCAAGAAGTCCTTCATCCCGGTTTTTATTACTGTTGTCATTCATTATTTTCCTCCCGATGCAGCATCTGCTGCCACATCCGATACATTGTCTGCGCTTATTATATCGGGAAATAATCCTTTTATCAATTGATTTTGTGGAATCACGCAGAAATTCTCCTCTGCAAAATATATTTGTTTGACATATGATTTTGAAATGTTAAGATAAGACAGTATCAAAAGAAAGTGAGGAGTATCTTATGAATTTTTTTAAGAAAAACGGCAGCGGAATCCTGGTCTGCCTGTTAATTGCTGTGCCATCCTGGCTGCTCGGAAAACAGTTTCCCATCATTGGCGGAGCTGTGATTGCAATCTTAGCCGGAATGATTATCACCCTGTTCTGGAGCGAAAAAGGAACCGCGGCATCAGGTATTAAGTGGACGTCAAAATATATTCTTCAGACGGCGGTTGTCCTGCTTGGCTTTGGCATGAACCTCGGCGTCATTTTACAGACCGGAAAACAGTCCCTCCCAATTATTTTAAGCACCATCAGTGTCTCGTTACTCATTGCATGGATTCTCCACAAAGTCATGCACATTCCTTCTAACACTGCGACACTGGTTGGCGTTGGTTCCTCTATCTGCGGTGGTTCCGCAATTGCGGCGACAGCTCCGGTCATCGATGCGGATGACACAGAAGTGGCACAGTCTATTTCCGTCATCTTTTTCTTCAATGTACTTGCCGCCATCTTTTTCCCGATGCTCGGCAGCGCATTGGGATTTGACACAACAACCGGTACTTCCTTCGGTATCTTTGCCGGAACAGCTATCAACGACACTTCCTCCGTAACCGCCGCCGCATCCACCTGGGACAGTATGTGGAATCTCGGCAGTGAAACTTTAAATACTGCCGTAACTGTAAAACTGACCAGAACGCTCGCCATCATTCCGATTACGCTGGTGCTCTCCTGGATACGCACAAAAAAAGCTGCAAAAAACGGAACAAAAACAAACGGATTCAGCATCAAAAAAGCTTTTCCGATGTTTATTCTTTATTTTATCGCTGCATCCATCGTTACGACACTCTGTATCCACGCCGGAATTGATGCCAGTGTATTTACACCGTTAAAAGAGCTGTCCAAATTCTTTATCATCATGGCAATGGCTGCCATCGGCTTAAACAGCAATGTCCCGCAGCTTATCAAATCAGGCGGCAAGCCGCTTCTTCTTGGCTTATGCTGCTGGGTCGGCATTACGCTTACAAGTTTAGGTATGCAGCATATTCAGGGTATCTGGTGAAAACCGGATACCCTGATACCAGCACGGCGCTTTTTCAAATTTTCTAATAATGATATTTTCTGCAAATGCTCTTCCTTCCTCTTCATACGTTTTTATATTATTTTACTTATTCTTTGTATTCCCCTTCGATTGCAAATGCATGGTTCATAGGCCCGCTTCCTTTTCCAAGATCAAGCATGTCGGCAAGTGCACCGGAAATATAATTTTTTGCATACTTAACAGAAGTTTCTAAGTCTCTTCCCTTCGCAAGATTCGATGCGATTGCAGACGAAAGCGTACAGCCTGTTCCATGGGTATTGGGATTGTCAATTCTCTTTCCATGGAACCATACCGGGTCTTTCCCTTTCTGGAAAAGAAGGTCGTTGGCATCATTTAACTGATGACCTCCCTTCAGCAAAACCGCACCGCCTAAAGTGTTACAAATGATTTCTGCTGCTTTTTCCATGTCTTCCGCTGTTTGGATTTCCATTCCGGAAAGCACCTCTGCCTCCGGGATATTGGGCGTGATAACCGTTGCAAGGGGCAGTAATTTTCTTTTCAGAATATCAATGGCATCCTCGTCCATCAGTCTCGCCCCACTGGTTGCCACCATGACCGGATCCACGACAATGTTTTTTGCATGGTACTCTGTCAATTTTTCCGCAATTGTCTCAATCAGTTTCCCCGAGGAAACCATTCCGATTTTAACCGCATCCGGACGGATATCCGTAAAAATACTGTCGAGCTGCTCCGCCAGAAATTTCGGTGGCACTTCCATAATATCCGTTACGCCGGTTGTATTCTGTACTGTCAGAGCCGTAATGGCACTCGTTGCGTAAACACGGTTTGCGGTCATCGTCTTAATATCTGCCTGGATGCCGGCACCTCCACAGGAATCACTCCCTGCAATCGTTAATGCTGTATACATAAAATCCTCCTTCTGCCGTTTCATATACAAAAGCGGAGGAACATACTCTCTGATTTGACCAATCTCTTCATCCGAAAGGAACAGATGTGTTGCCCGGACAGAATCCTCCCAGATTTCTCAAAGAGCATCCTGTAAAAGTGTCCTCTTCTCGGCTTCGTATATTTTCATGTTATTTTTCTCCATTGTTTTTTTAATAAAAAAATTTCACTCTGCCAGCTTTTTCTTTAACATCACAATTTCTTCTGTTCTATACTCCTCAACAAACCCCATTTGCAGGAATAACGTAATGGCGGGATTGTC
>ULXU01018129.1_pt1 | contig 30451 bp, 22 predicted proteins | sample 1961521 | NCBI WGS metagenome assembly ULXU01 (sample SAMEA4835845, study PRJEB28245) | human gut metagenome | biome: gut microbiome; material: fecal sample | place: Denmark | collected 2008
GTCTACCACGACGCCCAGTGCCTTTCCGTGGGACTCTCCCCAGGTAGTGATCTTAAATATGTTTCCAAATGTTGAACCGGCCATGAGGGGCCTCCTTTTCCAACCGGTCAGAACCTACCCCATGCGTTCGCAAAAGCGCACGATGAATCGTGGTTTCTCGCTGCTGCACAGCGAATTTTGCTCATTGTGGGGCGGTGACTCTAAAAGGTTCTGAATAGTTACTTTATTTCAAAATTATACGCAATTACTGAAAAAATCGCAACTTTTTTATAAAAAATGATGCAAGGTAAAACAAAGTATGCTATCATATGACATAAGTACTAACGGGAAGCAAAAAAAGGTCGACATACGTATGGAGAAAACTACAGAAGAAAAAGTCAGAGCAAAACTTCTGAGATTCGGAAGGAAGAACAGATGGAGCAGGGCGGTAGCAGTACCGTTACTGTTTTTTGTGATGTCTTTTTTTCATGTCAGGAATTATTGCCGCAGTAACGGAAAACGTTTTGCTATGATGCTGGGAACCTTTTTCCTGTTTACAGTATACAGCAGCTTTTCTTTTCCGGCATTTATCACCGAAGACTCCGGGACTGATTTTGAATTGAAAAATGCAGAGACGCAGAATATTTCCCTGGCGGAGGAAAAGGAACCGGACATGGAAGGGCTGGAGCTTTTAGAGGATGAGGATGTCCTGGAGCAGTCGGATTACAACAGCATTTCCCACGGGTATGCACTGGTGGACAAATATGATGCATCCGACATCCTGCGGGCTTCGGAGGCTATTGTCAGCGAGAACTTGCAGGCAGAGCAGACGGACGGAGACAGTGACGTGGCTGAGAGCAGTGATGCTGCAGAACAGCAGGCATTCCGTTCCGATGACTGGCGGCTGGTGCTGATCAACAAGCAGAATTCCATTCCTGATGATTATACTTTCCAGCTGGGCACTATCAAAGGAAAGATGCAGTGCGATAAGAGAATTCTGGAAGATCTGCTTGCCATGCTGGAGGCTGCGGAAGAGGATGGTGTCAATCTGATGATCTGTTCCCCTTATCGTGATCTGGAATATCAGCAGATGCTGTTTAACCGTAAGATCAAGCGTTATATGAACCTTGGTATGTCTTATATGGAAGCTTATCAGTTGTCCAGCCAGGCAGTGACCGTACCGGGAGCCAGCGAGCATCAGATCGGACTGGCACTGGATATCGTCTGCAATGACTATATGTCACTGGACGAAGGCTTTGGAGATACAAAAGCAGGAAAATGGCTGGCAGCCAACAGCTGTCGTTTTGGCTTTATTCTGCGATACCCTAAAGGCAGGGAAGATATTACAGGGATTGAATATGAACCCTGGCATTTCCGTTATGTGGGCAGAGCCGCAGCAACGGTGATCATGGAACAGGGAATCTCGTTAGAAGAATTCTGGGAGGAATATGTAGAAGATGTATCGATTGATTAAACAGGAAGGACGCGCCAAAAGAGGAGAATTTACTACCGTACACGGTGTGATCCAGACTCCTGTATTTATGAATGTTGGAACTGTGGCAGCCATCAAGGGAGCCGTATCCACGGCAGATCTGGAACAGATCGGTACCCAGGTGGAATTGTCCAATACGTATCATTTACATGTAAGACCGGGAGACCAGATCATCAAACAGATGGGTGGTCTTCATAAATTTATGTCATGGAATAAGCCGATCCTGACAGATTCCGGCGGATTCCAGGTATTTTCCCTGGCAGGACTGCGCAAGATCAAGGAAGAAGGTGTTACCTTCCGTTCCCACATTGATGGTCACAAAATTTTTATGGGACCGGAAGAGAGTATGCAGATCCAGTCCAACTTAGGATCCACCATTGCCATGGCCTTTGATGAGTGTGCCCCCAGTAAGGCAGACCGCACTTATGTGCAGAATTCCGTGGAACGTACCACCAGGTGGCTGCAGAGATGCCAGACGGAAATGAAGAGGCTGAACAGCCTGGAAGATACGGTGAATCCCCATCAGCTATTGTTCGGCATCAATCAGGGTGCCATCTATGAAGATATCCGTATCGAGCATGCCAAGCGGATCGCTGAGATGAATCTGGACGGTTATGCAGTGGGCGGACTTGCCGTAGGTGAGACCCACGAGGAGATGTATCATATTCTGGATGAGGTGGTACCGTATCTGCCGGTGGACAAGCCCACCTATCTTATGGGTGTAGGTACTCCTGCCAATATTCTCGAAGGTGTAGAGAGAGGCGTTGATTTCTTTGACTGCGTCTACCCTACGAGAAACGGACGCCATGGACATTTATATACCAACCATGGAAAGATCAATCTGTTTAATGCAAAATATGAATTGGACAGCAGACCCATCGAAGAGGGATGCGGCTGCCCTGCCTGCCAGAGATATTCCAGAGCCTATATCCGTCACCTGTTAAAGGCAAAGGAAATGCTGGGAATGCGTCTGTGTGTACTACATAACCTGTATTTCTATAATACGATGATGACTGAGATCCGGGATGCGCTGGATGCGGGAAATTTTGCGGCGTACAAAAAGCATAAACTGGATTCCATGGCAACACCCCTGGATTGATTCGGGCCGGTGGCAGTTTACAGGAATTTCATATAATTTTACGAGAAAAGACTTGCCCCACAGGCTATTTTTGTGTATCATACTTACTTGATGATAATGTTTTACAGGCGTAACACGCCGGAATGGAGGAACAAATGGGTATTTTATTAACTGAGTCAGAGGCTGCTGCAGCAGGTTCCGGGACCAGCATGATCGTTATGCTTCTTGTATATGCAGTGTTGATCGGTGCAATGTGGTTTTTCTTTATGAGACCGCAGAAAAAGGAACAGAAGAGAGTAGCTGCAATGCTGTCTAACCTGGAGACAGGTGACTGCGTTCTGACCACTTCCGGTTTCTATGGTATTGTAATCGATATTACAGATGATACTGTTATCGTAGAGTTCGGTAACAATAAAAACTGCCGTATCCCTATGGAGAAGTCTGCGATCAGCAAAGTTGAGAAGTCTGGCGAGAACTAAGAAAAATATAAAATGGAGCAATGCCACTGGATGGTATTGCTCCATTTTTCTTGATTTATTTTAATGTTCAAAATTGTATTTATGTTAATTTTCAATATTGAAATTTCGATGTCCATAAGTTATTATGAAATAAGTATTTCCGACGGAAAATACAGGAAAACTCACAGGAAATGAGGGAAATAGTACAATGGAATTGAATATCACATGTATCTCCGGAGACGGTATCGGACCTGAGATCGTCAGGGAGACGAAAAAAGTATTGGACAAAGTTGCAGAAAAATATGGTCATAAAATGATCTATAAAGATATTCTGATGGGAGGAGCGTCCATTGATGTCCATGGCGTGCCCCTTACCGAGGAGGCAATCGCTGATGCGAAAGCAGCGGATGCGGTGCTGATGGGCTCCATCGGCGGCAATACCACCACTTCCCCCTGGTACAAGCTGCCTCCCGAGAAGCGTCCCGAGGCAGGACTTCTGGCACTGCGCAAGGCGCTGAACCTGTTTGCCAACTTAAGACCTGCGGTGCTTTATGATGAACTGGCGGCGGCATGCCCTCTGAAGGAAGAGATCAGCAAGGCTGGATTTGATATGCTGATCATGAGAGAACTGACCGGCGGACTGTACTTCGGCGAGCGTAAGACCATCGAAGAGAACGGTGTGAGAAAAGCCATTGATACCTTGACCTATGATGAGAACGAGATCCGGCGTATCGCCATCAAGGGCTTTGATATCGCCAGAAAGCGTAAGAAAAAGGTTACCAGCGTGGACAAGGCCAACGTACTGGATTCTTCCAGACTGTGGAGAAAAGTCGTAGAGGAAGTGGCAAAGGATTACCCGGATGTCACTCTGGAGCATATGCTGGTAGACAACTGTGCCATGCAGCTGGTAAAGGATCCGGCACAGTTTGATGTTATTTTGACGGAGAACATGTTCGGAGATATTCTTTCCGACGAGGCAAGTATGGTGACCGGTTCTATCGGAATGCTGGCCAGTGCCAGTCTGAATGATACAAAGTTCGGCCTGTATGAGCCTAGCCACGGCTCTGCACCGGATATTGCCGGAAAAGATATTGCGAATCCTATCGCTACCGTGCTCAGTGCGGCAATGATGCTTCGTTACAGCTTTGATCTGGACGAAGAGGCGGATGCCATTGAGGCGGCAGTAAAGAAAGTATTACAGGACGGCTACCGCACCATAGACATTATGTCCGAAGGCTGCACACAGGTCGGCTGTACTGAAATGGGAACGCTGCTTGCGGAACGTATCTGAGGAGTGACACAGCCATAAAAAGCAACGGAAACGATATGCAGCACATAGAAAGATATTGAAAGAGATAGTTAAAGAGAAAGAGAGACAAACAATATGAGAAGTGATTCCGTAAAGACAGGAACTGCCCAGGCACCCCACAGAAGTCTGTTCAATGCTCTGGGATTTACCGAGGAAGAAAGAAGACGTCCCATGATCGGTATCGTCAGCTCCTTCAATGAGATCGTACCCGGACATATGAATCTGGACAAGATCACTGAAGCAGTCAAAATGGGTGTTGCCATGGCAGGCGGAATGCCGGTGGTATTCCCCGCAATTGCCGTATGTGACGGTATTGCCATGGGCCATGTGGGAATGAAATATTCCCTGGTGACCAGAGATCTGATCGCCGACAGCACGGAGTGTATGGCGATGGCTCACGGCTTTGACGGTCTGGTATGTATCCCCAACTGTGATAAGAACGTTCCCGGACTGCTGATGGCAGCAGCCAGAGTGAATATCCCTACCATCTTCGTGTCCGGTGGTCCCATGCTGGCCGGTCATGTACACGGACAGAAGAGAAGCCTGTCTTCCATGTTTGAGGCTGTGGGAAGTGTGGCAGCAGGTACCATGACCATGGACGAACTGGCAGAGTTCGAGGAAAAGGTATGTCCTACCTGCGGTTCCTGTTCCGGTATGTATACCGCAAACTCTATGAACTGTCTGACCGAGGCGATCGGTATGGGACTTCGAGGCAACGGTACCATTCCTGCCGTATATTCCGAGCGTATCCGTCTGGCAAAACATGCCGGCATGAAGATCATGGAACTGGTAGAGAAAAATATCCGTCCCAGAGACATCATGACCCCGGAAGCTTTCCAGAATGCCCTGACTGTGGATATGGCTCTGGGATGCTCTACCAATACCATGCTGCATCTGCCTGCTATCGCCAGAGAAGCAGGTGTGGAACTGAACCTGGAGATCGCTAACGAGATCTCCGCAAAGACGCCGAACCTGTGTCATCTGGCTCCGGCAGGCCCTACTTATATGGAAGACCTGAACGAAGCAGGCGGTGTCTATGCGGTAATGAATGAACTGTCCAAGAAGGGACTTTTGAATCTCGACTGCCTGACTGCCAATGGTACGACCGTAGGAGAGAATATCAGGAATTGTGTCAACAAGAATCCGGAAGTTATCCGTCCTGTGGAGAGCCCCTATTCCCAGACCGGCGGTATTGCTGTACTGAAGGGCAATCTGGCACCGGACAGCGGCGTGGTCAAGAGATCTGCTGTGGCACCGGAGATGCTGGTCCACGAAGGACCTGCCAGAGTATTTGACTGTGAAGAGGATGCCATTGATGCCATTAAGTCCGGCAAAATTGTGGCAGGTGACGTGGTAGTGATCCGTTACGAAGGACCTAAGGGTGGCCCCGGCATGCGTGAGATGCTGAATCCCACCTCTGCCATTGCAGGCATGGGACTGGGCTCCAGCGTGGCGCTGATCACTGACGGCCGTTTCTCCGGAGCATCCCGTGGCGCATCCATCGGACATGTCTCCCCGGAGGCTGCCGTAGGCGGACCCATCGCACTGGTAGAAGAAGGCGACATCATCCGGATCAATATCCCGGAGAATAAACTGGATGTACTGGTATCCGACGAAGAGCTGGCAGCCAGAAAAGCAAAATGGCAGCCCAGAGAGCCCAGAATCACCACAGGATACCTGGCAAGATATCATGAACTGGTGACCAGCGGTAACCGCGGAGCCGTACTGGAAGCACCTTCACAGAAGAACTAAGCAATCATTAAAATAACCGGAGGAACTTTGTGATGCAGTTAACAGGATCAGAAATTCTGGTAGAATGCCTGAAAGAGCAGGGGGTAGACACCGTATTCGGTTACCCCGGAGGGGCAATACTTAATATCTATGATGCACTTTACAAGCACAGTGGGGAGATTAATCATATTCTGACTTCCCATGAGCAGGGAGCAGCCCATGCAGCAGACGGCTATGCAAGAGCTACGGGAAAAGTAGGTGTCTGCATGGCCACCAGCGGTCCAGGTGCCACCAACCTGGTAACAGGTATTGCGACAGCGTATATGGATTCCGTACCGATGGTAGCGATCACCGCCAACGTTACCTTACCTTTACTGGGTAAGGACAGCTTCCAGGAGGTGGATATCGCTGGTGTGACCATGCCCATTACGAAGCATGGTTATATTGTGAAAAATGTGGAGATCCTGGCTGATACCATCCGCAAGGCATTCCACATTGCCAGAAGCGGCAGACCGGGTCCTGTGCTGATCGATATCACGAAGGATGTGACGGCAGCCACCTGTGAGTATACTCCTGTGACGATCCAGCCGGAGGAGAGAGTGACCCGTTACACCAGGGAAGAACTGATGCTGGCAGCAGAGATGATCCATAAGGCAAAGAAACCTTATATCTATCTGGGCGGTGGAGCCGTCATTTCCGGGGCAAGTGCGGAGGTGGCAGAGTTCGCAGAGCTGATCGATGCACCGGTATGTGATACTCTGATGGGTAAGGGAGCCTTTGATGGAAAAAGTGAACGCTATACCGGTATGATCGGTATGCATGGTACCAAGACTTCGAATCTGGGTGTCAGCGAGTGTGATCTGCTGGTGGCGCTGGGAGCAAGATTCTCCGACAGAGTGACCGGTAATCCGAAAAAATTTGCCGAGAATGCAAGAATCATCCAGCTGGATGTGGATGCTGCGGAGATCAATAAGAATATCCGTGTGGACGCTTCTCTGGTAGGAGATCTGAAGAAAACTCTGACAGAATTAAATGCCTGCCTGTCCAGACAGGAACATCCGGAGTGGATGGCGCATATAAAAGAACTGAAGGAAAAATATCCGCTGAAATATGATGACGGGAATCTGTCCTGCCCCTACATCATGCAGGAGATCGACCGTGTGACAAACGGTGAGGCTATCATCACCACAGATGTAGGACAGCATCAGATGTGGGCGGCACAGTATTATCATTATACTAAGCCCCGCACCTTCCTGTCTTCCGGTGGCTTAGGTACCATGGGCTACGGCCTGGGAGCCTGCATCGGCGCACAGGTGGGACAGCAGGATAAGATCTGCATCAATATTGCCGGTGATGGATGCTTCCGCATGAATATGAATGAGCTGGCCACCGCCAGCCGTTACAATATTCCCATCATTCAGGTGGTTATCAACAACCATGTGCTGGGAATGGTAAGACAGTGGCAGACTCTGTTCTACGGCAAGCGTTATTCCCAGACCGTGTTAAATGATAAGGTGGATTTCTGCAAGGTGGCAGAAGGCCTGGGATGCACGGCGATCCGTGTGACCAAAAAGGAAGAAGTGGCTCCTGCAATCGAAAAGGCAATTGCCCTGAAGGCTCCGGTAATGATCGAATGCATGATTCCGGAGGATGATAAAGTATTCCCTATGGTTCCTGCGGGAGCACCTATCAGCGAAGTATTTGACGGAGATGATTTGAAAAGGCAGTCCTGATGAAAAGAACAACAAAAAGAGTGATTTTTGCAGTGCTGATGGTATTGCTGTTCCTTTTGACCGTATATTTCGTCCTGGCATTCTACTATAGAGAGGGCTTTTCTCTGAATACCTGGATCAATGGCGTGTACTGTACCGGAAAAACGGTGGAAGAAGTGAATTCGGAGCTTTTGTCACGTACAGAAGCTCCGAACATTGTGATCACGGACAAAACGGGGAAAACCTATACGATTTCCCTGGTGGATGCGGAGTATCTTGCGGATTACAGTAATGCACTGGAAAGATACCGGCAGGAGCAGAATCCCTATCTGTGGGTGGATAATGTCCTGTTTCATTCCAGACGGGCACTGGACCCGGCGGTAACAGTAGATACTGCGGCATTGAAAAAAGCGTTTGATTCCCTGGCGTTTGTCCGGGAAGAACGGCAGAAGAAAAAAGATTACAGCCTTTATCAGAGCGAGAACGGAGCGTATGTCTTTACAGACGGACTCGTAGACAGAATCGATCTGGAGAAGGCTTTTTTGGCATTAAAAGAAATCGTGGAGAATGGGCAGGAAACACTAAATCTGCAGGAGAGCGGATGTTACTATGAGATAACACCGGATGAGAGTCAAAAAGCCTTGCGGAATCTGTGGAAGGAGATCGAGAGATTTCAGACCTGCAATATTGTCTACTGTTTCGGTGAAGAGAGACATCCGGTGACAGCGGCGGACTGTGCCTCTTTTCTGACAGCGGAGAACGGACTGCCGGTGCAGGATGAGAAGGGAAGCTTTGTGCTGGACGAGGAGGCTGTGACGGCGTATGTGCAGAGCCTGGCAGAGGAATACGACGGTTACGGGCGTACCAGGCAGTTCCACAGCACCAGAGGCGATGTGATCACCATTGAAGGCGGCACCTACGGGAGCAAACTGGATCAGAAAAAGGAAGTCAAATATCTGATGGAGCATCTATTGGATCCAGGCGTACATACAGGCACCCCACAGTCACATATACCTGTTTATGAGAGAGAAGCTTTCTGCTATGGGAAAAATGATATTGGTGATACCTATATCGAAGTGGATATGACAGAACAGAAAATGTACTATTATGAAAAAGGCGTATTGAAACTGGAGACGGAGATCGTGACGGGCAATATGCGGCGCCGCATGGGAACGCCGGAAGGCGTCAATTTTGTCTATAATAAGCAGAAAAATCGTGTCTTACGGGGACCGGGGTATGCATCACCCGTGAAATTCTGGATGCCTGTGAAGGGTGGTATCGGTATTCATGATGCCAGCTGGCGCAAGGAATTCGGTGGGGACATCTACCAGACTGCCGGTTCCCACGGCTGTATCAATACACCGAAGGACAAAATGGAAGAACTGTTTGACTGCGTGCAGATCGGCACCCCTGTCGTAATGTTTTATTAGGGAATAGTAACTATTTAGATATTATGATGTCGGAATCAAAAGCCCCCGACTTTGATGCCTACGGATTGTTCCGTGCTACGCACTCCCACAATCCTACCCAATATTCGCATATCGTGGGATTATCATCCCACTTTTATGCTCATATCGGGACGGGTCCTAAGGTCTTTCACCCACTTATGAGCAAGCTCATATGGGTTTAGACCTTTTGACCCTGGCATCATATTATTTGCATAGAAAGACAATCACTGCAGACATTTTCTGACAAATTGTCCTTGTGAGACGAACAAATTGAAAATAATTTAACAATGTAGTTGACTAAAGCAAATGAAAAGCTTATTCTATACCTATGCTTTTTATAAAAAATTTAGAAAATATCGAGGAGGTCTTTGAAAATGGCAAGAGTGTATAACTTTTCCGCAGGCCCTGCCGTACTTCCGGAGGAAGTATTACAGGAAGCAGCCGATGAAATGCTGGATTATAGAGGAACCGGCATGTCCGTAATGGAGATGAGCCATCGATCTAAAGCCTATGATACGATCATTAAGGAAGCGGAAGCTGATCTTAGAGAACTGATGAATATCCCCGACAATTACAAGGTACTGTTTTTACAGGGCGGTGCGAGTCAGCAGTTCGCCATGATCCCCATGAACCTGATGAAGAACCGTGTAGCAGATTATATTGTAACCGGTCAGTGGGCAAAAAAAGCTTATCAGGAAGCTTCCCTGTACGGTAAGGCAAATAAGATCGCATCTTCCGAGGATAAGACTTTCTCTTACATTCCTGACTGCTCTGATCTGCCTGTCAGTGAGGATGCAGATTATGTGTACATATGTGAGAATAATACGATCTACGGTACGAAGTTCAAGACACTGCCCAATACCAAGGGTAAGCCCCTGGTAGCAGATGTGTCCAGCTGCTTCTTGTCCGAGCCGGTAGATGTGACCAAGTACGGTGTGATCTACGGCGGTGTTCAGAAAAATATCGGACCTGCAGGTGTAGTCATTGTCATCATCAGAGAAGACCTGATCACCGAGGATGTACTGCCCGGCACACCCACCATGCTGCGTTATAAGACTCATGCAGATGCGGATTCCCTGTATAATACCCCGCCTGCATACGGCATCTATATCTGCGGTAAGGTATTCAAGTGGTTGAAGAAGATGGGCGGTCTGGAAGCAATGAAGGAGCGCAATGAGAAAAAGGCCAAGATCCTGTATGATTATCTGGACGAGAGCAAACTGTTCAAGGGTACCGTCCGCAAGGAAGACAGATCCCTGATGAACGTTCCGTTCATTACCGGAGATGAAGAACTGGATGCCAAGTTCGTTAAAGAAGCGAAAGAAGCCGGCTTCGAGAACCTGAAAGGCCATAGAACTGTAGGCGGCATGAGAGCAAGCATTTACAATGCAATGCCCATTGAGGGTGTGGAGAAGCTCGTAGAGTTCATGAAGAAATTTGAGGCGGAGAATGCTTAACTATTAACGATTTTGCGAAAGCGGCCTGAATCGTTGAAAAATGTAAGGAGGATATCAACATGTTTCAGATCAATTGCCTGAATCCCATTTCCAAAGTGGGACTGGATCGTCTGACAGCAGATTATAAAGTAACCGATAACATTAATGACGCAGAGGGTGTTCTGGTCCGCAGCGCTTCCATGCATGAGATGGAACTGCCGGAGAATCTTCTTGCAGTAGCGAGAGCCGGTGCCGGTGTTAATAATATTCCCCTGGATAAATGTGCGGAAAAAGGTATCGTGGTATTCAATACCCCCGGTGCCAATGCCAACGGTGTAAAGGAACTGGTAATTGCCGGTATGCTTTTAGCAGCCCGTGATGTGGTAGGCGGTATCGAATGGGTCAAGGCTTCCAAAGACAACGCTGACATTGCCAAGGCAGCAGAAAAAGAGAAGAAGAAATTCGCCGGTACCGAAGTCATGGGCAAGAAGCTGGGTGTCATCGGACTGGGGGCTATCGGTGTCAAAGTGGCTAATACCGCAGTGAGCCTCGGCATGGAAGTCTATGGATATGATCCTTATGTATCCGTCAATGCCGCATGGAATTTAAGCCGTTCTGTCAAGCATGTGATGAATGTGGAAGAGATTTATGCAGACTGCGATTACATCACTGTACATGTTCCTTTACTGGATTCCACAAAAGGCATGATCAACAAAGAAGCCATCGACAAGATGAAGGATGGTGTGATCCTGTTGAATTTCGCAAGAGATCTGCTGGCAAATGAAACAGATGTACTGGAGGCATTAAAGAGCGGCAAGGTGGCACGTTATGTGTCCGATTTCCCGAATCCTACGACAGCAGGACAGCCCGGCTGTATCGTGATCCCTCATCTGGGTGCAAGCACCGAGGAATCTGAGGATAACTGTGCGAAGATGGCTGTGGAAGAGTTGATGGATTATCTGGAGAACGGTAATATCCGAAACAGCGTGAACTATCCGGCATGCGATATGGGCGTATGCAGCCAGACGGGCAGAATTGCAATTTTCCATAAAAATATTACCAACATGCTGACACAGTTTACTGCTGTGATTGGTGAAAAGAGCATCAATATCTCCGACATGACCAACAAATCCCGCGGAGAAGTGGCATATACCATGCTTGATATCGAAGATGCAGCAACTCCGGATCTGGTAGAGTCCCTGCAGAAGATCGAAGGCGTATTCCGTGTCCGTGTGGTAAAATAAGACGATCTGCCAAAGAAATACAAATACAGGAAAAGATTCAGACAGGTATCGACCCGAAAAGGCCGGTGCCTGTTTTTGTTAAGAATTAGAAGACTATTTTACGTGAAAACATTGTATGCTGACAAAGAATCTGCTATACTTGCCATGGACAAGGATAAGTCAACCTGGGGAAGAAGGGACGATAAAAGATGAAATTTGATATGCATTGTCACACAAAAGAAGGCTCCATGGACGGAAAAGTACCCATTGAGGAGTTTATCGGAAATCTGATCCACAAAGGCTTTGACGGAATGTTAGTCAGTGATCATAATTCCTACAACGGCTATCGTAAATGGAAGCGGACCATAAAGGATAAAAAATACAAAGATTTTGTAGTATTAAAAGGAATTGAATACGACACCATAGATGCCGGACATATCCTGGTGATCATGCCGGAGACTATCAAACTGAAAATCCTGGAACTGCGGGGACTGCCTGTACAGATCCTGATCGACATCGTACACAAAAACGGCGGCATTTTAGGACCGGCTCATCCCTGTGGAGAGAAGTATTTAAGCTTTACCAATACTTTAAAGAAGAAAAATCAGATGGCTGTCATGAACCAGTTTGACTTTCTGGAAGGCTTCAATGCGTGTGAGTCCACGGAGAGCAATCACTGTGCCGGAGTATTGGCGGAAATGTATGATCTGCCAACCTTTGGTGGAAGCGATGCTCATAAAACGGACTGTGTCGGTATGGCATATACCGATATTCCTGCGAAGATCAGCTGCGAATCCGATCTGATCCGGGCAGTGAAGCTGGGAGAGGGGATCAAATGCGGAGGCTCCTATTACCGCGGCACTACCAAAGAAAAAATCGGAAAAGCCAATAATATCCTGGTACAATCCTTCTGGTTCTACAACAGACTGGGAAGCCTGTACCGGCATCGCAGAAGAAAAACGGAAATGCATAAGATGGTATAGGTCCCCAGAACCTATACCTTTTTTATACACATCATAATGTGATGTCGGGGTCAAAAACTCCCGACTTTGATGCCTACGGATTGTTCCGTGCTACGCACTCCCGCAATTCTACCCTCTATTCGCATATCGTGGGATTATCATCCCACTTTTATGCTCATATCGGGGCGGGTCATAAGGTCTTTCACCCATTTATGAGCAAGCTCATATGGGCTTAGACCTTTTGACCCTGGCATCGTAATGTGAGTTCATAAATTCTTAAGATGTTTTTACTATAGAAATAGGGTATAATATGCATAAATAAGTAAGGAATATGGAATGCTCCGTAGAACTTGCTGTCAGGGGAAACCCGTAGAATTACAGAATGTAATAAAGAGGAGAGAAATATATGAGCAGAAAATTAAGGGGCAGAAAAGCAACTGCGATTGTGCTGGCATCCGTTATGGCAATGTCGCTTGCAGCCTGCGGCAGGCAGGATGGATCGAATCAGGGGGGACAGACAGAACAGAAGGAATATGTATATGTTCCCGAATACCTGGAGCTGGATGATAATACGAATTCCAGCTACAGTAACATGACAGTACAAGGAGATAAGCTGTATTATACGAATTACCAATGGGACGAAGCTTCCGGAGACAGTAAGGTCACGTTTGGCACGTATTCGCTGACTGACGGTTCCAGGGAGGATCTGCCGATCAACATTAATGCTGACGGCGGTGGCATCTATTCCATGCAGGTAGATGCGGAAGGTAATATTTATACTGCGGAATATGAGTGGAATGCCACAGAAGGTGATAACGCTTATACACAGCAGACAACTGTATTGCACAAGTACGATGCATCCGGTACGGAGCTGATGGTACAGGATATCACGGATATCATGCAGCAGGATGAGAACAATTCTTATGTGGGCAGCATGTGCCTGGACGACCAGGGCAGATTTTATATCAGCTCTGATTCACTGATCCGGCTGTTTGGCAGTGACGGACAATTTCAGGGAGCTGTGCAGACGGACAGCCAGTGGATCCAGGGCATGGGAAAAGCAAAAGACGGCAAGGTATACCTGGCTTATTATGACCAATCCGGCAATGTGAAGCTTTCCCAGATCGATTTTGACGGCAAAGCATTGGGACAGACTTATGATAACTTCCCGAATACGAACGGTAACGGAGGATTATGTGCCGGAATAGAAAATGATCTTCTGGTGAATACGGATACTGCCCTGTATGATTATAGCCTTGCAGACCAGAAGACTACCGAAGTGCTGAGCTGGCTGGACAGTGATATTAACGGCAGTTATGTCACATATGCCGCAGCAGCTGCAGACGGTAAGATCCTGGCAGTAGTCAATGACTGGAACACAGGGGAAACTGAACTGGTGAAGCTGACCAGAACCAAAGCCAGTGAGGTGGCACAGAAGTCCCAGATCACGATCGGAACCCTGTATACCTCCCAGAGTCTTCAGGCGGCAGCGGTAGCCTTCAACAAGCAGAGTAATGAATATCATGTCAATATTAAAACATATATTGATGATAATAACTGGACCGAAACTTCCTGGTCAGATGGCATTACAGCCATGAATAATGATCTTACCTCCGGAGCCGGATGCCCGGATATCCTGGATCTGTCCAGTCTGGATGTCAAGGAACTGGCTTCCAAGGGTGTATTCGAGGATATAACACCATATCTTGAAAAGAGCAGTGTATTAAACAAGGACGATTTCTTTGAAAATATTGTAGACAGTTATACCTTTGATGGAAAACTGGTGGGAATTCCGAAGAGCTTCACCTTAAACACGATCGTCGGCAAGACCTCCGAAGTAGGTGATAAGAAGGGCTGGACCATTGATGATATTATAGCCTATGCAGGTCAGCATGAAGGTGCTTCCCTGTTTGAGGGCATGACCAAGAGCGGTATGCTGTACACACTGTTAGCCTATGATCTGGACAGCTATATTGACTGGGAGACGGGAAAGTGCAGCTTTGATTCGGAAGATTTCCAGAAAGTACTGGAATTTGTCAATACCTTCCCCGAAGAGTATGACTGGCAGAACGACGACAGATCTACACCGGCGAAGATCCAGTCCGGTGAAGTACTGTTAAATATGACAGGTATCTATCAGCTGAACAGTATTCAGGAGGAGGAAGCTATGTTCGGCGAGCCGGTGACCTATATCGGATATCCTACCTCCGGCGGTGGCAGCGGCACTTATATGCAGGCCAGTGAACTGTATGCGATTACCGCCAAATCCTCCAACAAGGACGGCGCATGGGCATTTATTGAGAATTACCTGAATCAGCCATTTGATAATTTATATTCCTATGGACTTCCCGCCAGAAAGTCTGCGCTGGATGATATGGTGGATAAGGCCATGAATGTGACTTATATGACAGATGAAAACGGTGAACAGATCCTGGATGAGAACGGGAATCCGATTCCGGAGGACGGTACTTCCGGCATCAGCTACGGAGACTGGGAATATTCCTATCACACACCTACCCAGGAGGAAGTGGCAGTCCTGCAGGATCTGATCAATGTGGCTGAGCCTTCCAGTGCATCCGGAAATGATGAGATCACCAATATCATCACAGAGGAAGCGGAGGCATTCTTCAAAGGCCAGAAGTCCGCAGCCGATGTAGCAGGTGTCATTCAGAGCCGTGTACAGGTCTATGTGAATGAAAACAAGTAAAAGGAAATAAAGAAAGGCTTAAAATATCGTGAGCAGACAGCATGTGAAACATACGCGTGAGCATCACAAATTAGATAGAAGAATGCGAAAACTCAAGAGGAGCTCGGGGCTTTTTATAGCCCCAAGCTTCCTTGGGGTTCTTGCGTTCTTTTTTATTCCCTTTCTGGTTGTGATCTTTTATTCCCTGGTGGACAATCCCATCAGTATGAATTTTGTCTTTTTAGATAATTTTAGAAATGTAGTGCAGAATGCCGCTTTCCGCACAGCGGTACATAATACCGCTGTGTTCTCGGCCATTGCTGTACCGTTGGCAGTGGTATTGTCCCTGCTGCTTGCCATCATATTGGAATCCAAGCTGCCGTTCCGGAGCCAGTTCCGTACGTTTTTCTTAAGTCCCATGATGGTGCCGGTGGCTTCCATCGTGTTGATCTGGCAGGTATTGTTCCATTATAATGGTGCAGTCAATGACATCTTAGGCGTTTTCGGTGTGGAGAAGATCGACTGGCTGAAATCCAGCTATTCCATCATTGTTATCGTAATCCTGTTTTTGTGGAAGAATCTGGGATACAACATGATCCTGTTTATGGCAGCCCTGGCCAGTATTCCCAATGATCTTCTGGAAGTGGCGAGACTGGAGAGCGCAACGCCGCTGCAGACTTTTTTTTATATCAAGATCCGGTATCTGTCTTCGACATTTTTGTTCGTGACGATCATGTCCCTGATCAGCTCTTTTAAGATCTTCCGTGAGATCTACCTGCTGACTACGGACTACCCTTATGACTCCATCTATATGCTGCAGCATTTTATGAACAATAAGTTCAAGAGCCTGGATTATCAGACGCTGTCTGCGGCTGCGATTCTGATGTCCTTAGTTATGATCGTGATCATCGGACTCCTGTTTGCAGTGGAGAATCATTTCGGAAAGGATGTGGAAGGCTGATGGAACAGAATAACCTGGGGACACCGGCAGACACCCCTTCCAGAAGCCCGGTATCACGGGAAAGAAAGCGGGCAGCCGGGTACAAACACAGAAAAAAAGTATTTGAAAATATCCGTATCAGCATTGCAACAGTGATCGCAGCGTTTTTTGCCATCCTGTTTCTGATGCCGATCGTTTTGACGATCACCAACTCTTTCATGTCATCTTCGGAAATATCAGCGAACTATGGTTCGGTATTTGCCACGAATGATAAGGGTGGTAAGGTCTATATTTCCGAAAAGGTCAATTTGAAATTTATTCCGGATATTGTATCCTTCAGCCAGTATTCCACAGTACTTTTGAAAAGTCCGGAATATCTGCTGAAATTCTGGAATTCCGTGATCCTGGTGGGACCGATCGTGTTTTTCCAGCTGCTGGTGGCATCGCTGGCATCCTACGGGTTTGCAAGGTATACAGGAAAACTCAGGTCGCTGGTATTTTTCTCTTATGTGATCTTAATGCTGATGCCGTATCAGGTAACGCTGGTTCCCAATTATCTGGTGGCGGAATGGATGAATATCTTAAATACTTACTGGGCCATCTGGCTTCCCGGCATCTTTTCTCCCTTTGCAGTCTATCTGCTGACAAAGTTTATGAAGAGAATTCCGGTAGGAGTCATGGAAGCAGCACAGATCGACGGTGCCGGAGAGTGGCAGATCTATCGGCTGATCTGCATGCCCCTGTGCAAAGGAGCACTATGCTCGGCGGCTATTCTGGTATTTATCGATTACTGGAACATGGTAGAGCAGCCGCTGATTCTGTTAGCGGACGCAGAGATGCATCCGTTGTCCGTATTCTTAAGCAAGATCAATTCCGGCGAGATCGGACTGGCATTTGCAGTGGCAACGATCTATATGGTGCCAAGCCTTCTGGTGTTTCTCTACGGAGAAGAATACCTGGTGGACGGTATCACCTATCAGGGTGGTGTCAAGGGATAAGCCAGGAAGTAAGACAAAACGGCAAATAAGGACAGTAAGAGGATAGAGGAGAACAAAAATGAACGAAAACGGTGGAAAAAAGAGAAAAGAATGGGTGAAAAATGCAGCAATCATATTTCTGGCAGTTATGCTGGTGCTGACATTTTTCTCCAATACCTTTATGAATTATTCCCTTCCGGAGGTGGCGGCACAATATGTACAGTCCGGTACCATCACAGCGAAGATCCGCGGAACCGGTACGGTGGAGAGCGGGGATCCCTATAACGTGAAGATCAATGAGACCCGTACGATCTCCAGTGTCCTGGTGAAGACCGGCGACAAGGTAGAGAAGGGCGATATGCTGTTTTTGCTGGAGGACAAGGAGAGTAAAGAACTGAAAGATGCGCAGGCAGCGTTGGATAAAGCAATGCTGGATTTTGAACTGGCATTGCTGTCCGGAGATATTTCCAACTCCACCTTTCAAAATGTACAGAACGGAAAAATTTCTTCTGTAAATACGTATCAGAGTCGGATCCTGGCTGCGGAAGCAGAAATTGACAAATGGCAGAACAAGGTGGATGAAGCTACAGATGCCATCAATCAGCTGAAAACTTCGCAGGCCAATGTGGATGCCAGCGGCACTCCGGATGTGAGCTCCGAACAGGCAAAAGTGGATGCAGCCCAGGCGGTTTTAAACAGAGATGAAGTCAAACTAGCCAAAGACAAGGTCAGCGAATGGCAGGCTGCGCAGGCCACCTGTCAGGCAACAATCGATAAATATAATGAGAATATTGCAAGCACGGTATCAGGCAATGGCTTTGTCAATCAGGTGACAGAAGAGGAATATCGGCTGGCAGTACAGAACAAGAACCGCTACCAGGAGTTGATCGACGGAAAACAGGGCATTCTCAATGATGCAGACAAGGTAAGAGCATATAATGAGAAAGTGACTGCTTTGTCAGAGGCAAACAAAGAACTGGCAAATAAGCAGAACAGCAAAGAAAACAGTACGAATTCCATAACGATACAGACCCAGACCTGGCAGACAGAGCTTGACAAACGAAATATTCAGCTGAAAGCAGCACAGGATACCAAGGAACAGCTTCTGAAAGATATTTCTTCGGAGTTGAACCTGGACTATCAGTTAGACGAGTTGCAGAAGCAGAGGGATGATATCGCAGAAATGGAAGAGAATGCTGTAGGTGCCGGTATCGAAGCACCTATCTCCGGAACCATCACCAGTGTAACGGTCAAGGCAGGAGACGAGGCACAGCCGGATACCGCACTGCTGACCATGCAGCCGGAGGGCAAGGGCTTTACCATGAGCTTTTCCGTAACCAACGATCAGGCGAAGCGCCTTTCTGTAGGGGATAAAGCGGATCTGGTGAACTCCTGGAGATATGATAATATAGATATCACTTTATCCAGCATTAAGCCTGACACCACAGATCCCGGACAGAAAAAGCTGCTGACCTTTGATATCACAGGGGATGAAGTGACCGCCGGGCAGTCGTTAAATGTATCTGTGGGACAGAAGAGTGCCAACTACGATCTGATCGTACCGAACAGTGCCATCCGGGAGGATAGCAATGGTAAGTTTATCCTGATCGTGGAATCCAAGAGCAGTCCCTTAGGCAACCGTTACGTGGCAACCCGTGTGGATGTAGAGGTACTGGCAAGTGATGACACCCAGTCTGCGGTGAGCGGTGCTTTATATGGCTATGAATTTGTCATTACGACATCTCCCCAGCCGGTAGAGGCAGGAAAGCTGGTCAGACTGGCAAATAATTCATAACGTGTCTCAGACAGAATCTTATAGGAAGGAAGAAACAGATCAGATGTTTCGGATTCGAATACAGAATAAAAAGAAGTGCATATGGTATGTCAGTGCAGTAGTCTCCTTCCTGCTGTTCCTGCTATTGAATCTATGGTGTGATCATCTGGTCAATATGCAGGATGCCCAGCAGATGGCCGGACGATGGAGTGAAAAAAAAGATGTGGCGCAGATCAGCTGCTTTTTCTCCTCCAAGGCGGAAGTGACGGAGGATACCATTCAAAGTTTTGAATATTCGCTGAAAAATGTGCTTCAGGAGGCCTCTATTACAGAAGCCTCCGAGAACCCCAGTGCGAGACTCTGGGTGGATGCCTACAGTGCGGACGGCAAGATCACTCTGGTCAACGGGAAAAATACGCTGGATGCCAATGCCATTGGTATTGGCGGAGACTTTTTTATGTTCCATCCGTTGAAACTGATCACCGGCTCCTATTTTTCCGGTAATGATCTGATGCAGGACTATTGTATCATTGACCAGGATGCGGCCTGGCAGCTGTTCGGCTCCAATGATGTGGTGGGAATGACGGTATATATCGGCAATGTACCCCATATCGTCACCGGTGTGGTGCAGCGCCCGGACAGCAGAATGGATAAAGCAGCGGGACTGAATTCCACGGTGGTCTATGTGTCTTATGAGACACTGTCTGCTTATGGTACGAATAACGGGATCAACCATTACGAGATTGTGATGCCGAACCCTGTGGATGAGTTCGCCTACGGCAAAGTAAAAGAAGGAATCGGTATAGACGAGAAAAATGTAGAGATCGTGGAAAACAGCAGACGCTATTCACTGCTGAACCGGATCAAAACAATCCTTGCCTTCGGTACTCGTTCCATGAATGGAAAAGCCATCATTTACCCCTACTGGGAGAATCTGGCGAGAGGCTATGAAGACATTATTGCATTACTTACAGTATTTATGCTGCTACTGTTGTTGTACCCGGTAGTGACAGTTCTCTGGTGTTTTGTACATTGGTGGCGTCATAAGGGCTGGACGCTTAAGGATGTATGGCATACCGGTAAGGATAAGGCAGAGCGGGCTGTGGAACGTCGCAGGGAGAAGAAACATTCCCACAAGGAGAGGGATGTCCTGGAGGAACTGGAACGGGAGCTGGAAGAAGATCCTTATGCAGACAGTGAATTCTCCTGGCTGACGGATGAACCGGCGGCGGGAACAGAGCCTGCGGATCCTGCAGATGCAGCTTCGGAAGAGCCGGAAGAGACGCACACAGAGGAAACGCAGACGCCGCAGGAGACGGAAGAGGAACAGCAGTCGTAAAATAACAGACACAGACAAGAAAAGGAGAGGGAGAATGAAAAAGAAAGGGAAAAAACTGATCAGTATCGCATTGACCGTGGCAATGATCGCAGGGCTGACTGCCTGTGGAAAGGGTAACGGCGGGAACGGGAACGGCGGCAGCAGTGCGGCCGATTCCGGGCTGGCAAAGCAGTATGTATTTAAGGAGCAGGCGTTGGATCTTAATATGGATTCAGACAATATGAATATTGACCTGCTGACCAGAAAGGGAGATACGATTTATTTACTGTTTGAGACCTATGAATATTCCGATAACGGCAGTCAGAGTACGCTGCATCTTACTACAATGAAGCCGGACGGTACAGCTATCGATACTGTAGAACTGCCTATGTGGAAGGAAGGAGAGGCTCCGGTGACTCCGGCACCTGCACAGGGCAGTGAGGATCCTGCAGATACACCTGCGGATGGAGCGGACGGAAATGAAGCAATGCCGCTTACGGAGCAGGAGGGAAGCACACAGGATATTGCGGCAGCAGATATGGATGTGGTAGATGCACCGGCAGGGAACAGCAGTTATACTAGCACATCGCTCAACAATTGTACGGTCGGCTCGGATGGAAATGTCTACGGAATACGCAATTACTATAGTGAGACATATTCCGAAAACGATTACAGCAGTACGAATGATTATGCATTACTCTGCTGGAACGCAGATGGGACTATCAAATGGGAAGCTGATCTGAATGATATGAATACCGAAGAAAGCTATTCCTGGGTACATAGTATCATCCCCAATGAGGATGGAACCCTGACACTGCTGTTAAGCGGTGATAAAATAGAGAAATGTACTGTGACGGAAGAGGGTATCACAGACAGGAAGGATCTGCCGGAGACAGCAGCAACACTTTTCAACAATGCAAATTCTAATATCATTACGCCGGATGGTAAGCTGCAGATCATCTATTATGATGAGAGCAATTACACGGATATGTATATCGCTTCCTATGATCCTGCAACAGATGAGGTATCGGAGGGAATAAAGCTTTCCTCGACACTGACCAACGGTGGTTATTACAATATGGTACCCGGAGACGGTGACATCCTGTACTATGCCGATAGTAACGGACTGTTCAGTTATAATGTGCAGACCCAGGAGTCGAAGCAGATCATGAGTTATATCAATTCGGATCTGGCTGCCGGCAGCCTGAACAATTTCCTCGTACTGGACGAGGAACAGTTCCTGGGCTTCTACTATGATTACAACGAAGGCAAAATATGCGGCGGTCTGTTCACCCACGTGAAGCCGGAGGATATCAAGGACCGCATCGTCCTTACACTGGCCGGTAACTATATCGACTATGATCTGAAGAAAAAAGTGGTAGAGTATAATAAGTCCGGCGACACCTACCGTATTGTAGTCAAGGAATACAGTACCTACAACACATCAGAGGATTATACTCTCGGTGTGAAGCAGTTAAATAATGATATCATCTCCGGAGGAATGCCGGATATTCTGGTCGTGGACAATAATATGTCAATGGACAGCTATATTGCCAAGGGATTGGTGGCAAATGTGGATGACCTCATTGCTGGGGATGAGGAATTATCGAAAAACGACTATCTGCAGAATGTCTGGGATGCATACCGTGTGGACGGTAAACTGTACTATGTGATTCCTTCGTTCTATATCTCTACTATGGTAGGAAAAGAATCTATTTTCGGTGACCGTACCTCCATTACTATGGAAGAGCTGCAGACGATCCGGGATACCATGCCGGAAGGAACCGCACTCTTCAGTGATATCACCAGAGACAGCTTCCTGTATACCATGATGAACTATTGCGGCAGTGATTTCGTGGATGTATCCACCGGAAAATGTGCATTTGATACGGATAATTTCGTGGCAATGCTGACCTATGCAGCTGAACTGCCGGTAGAGTATGGAGAGGATTACTGGGGAGAGGATTACTGGAATAATTATGAATCCCAGTTCCGTGAGGACAGAACTCTGCTGGATAGCATCTCCATCAGCAACATCCGTGATCTGAACGGTACGATCAACGGTGTCTTCGGTGAGGATATCTCCTTTGTGGGCTTCCCGACCGATGGAGACATGGGCTCCGTATTATGGGCGGGTAACAGGATGTATGCCCTGTCTGCAAAATCCAAGAATCTGGACGGTGCATGGGAATTCCTGCGTTACTATCTGACACAGGAGTATCAGGATAAGATACAGGAACAGGAATACAATCTTCCGGTACTCCGCAGTACCTTTGAGAAGAATGTGCAGGAGGCTACTAAGAAGCCGTATTATACGGATGAGGACGGCAACAAAGTGGAATACGATGAGACGTATTACATCAATGGTGAAGAAATACTGCTGCCGCAGCTGACACAGGAGCAGGTGGACAGAATCGTAAGCTTTGTGGAAAGCGTGAATAAGAGGGGATACTATAATGAGGCAATCTCCAATATCATTTCGGAAGAAGCCGGAGCATACTTCTCAGGACAGAAGAGCGCAAGGGATGTGGCAGGTGTCATTCAGAGCCGTGTCCAGGTCTATGTAAACGAGAACAGATAAACGAAAGATATCGCTGCGTAAAGCAGCACAGTAAAAATGGCGGTCTGTTGAAAAGCAGGCCGCCATTTTTAGCAAGGTGCTTCAGCCAAGGCGGATGGGAATGCCCTGCTTTCGGAGATGTTCTTCCAAAGTCAGTTCGCTCCCGTGCTCCCTTAGCCACTGTTTATAGATCCGGTAATCCGGCATGATACTTTCCACCATGTTCCAGAAGTCCTTTGAATGGTTCATATGAGTCAGGTGGCAGAGCTCGTGGACTACTACATAATCCAGAGGACCGGCGGGACCGTAGATCAGGCGGTAATTAAAGGATAAAGTCCCTCTCGAAGAACAGCTGCCCCAGCGGGTCTTCTGATCTCTTATGGTGATGGAGGTAAAGTGGCCGCCAGTGAGTCTGTGGTAGTATTCCACACGGTTCGTAAAGACTTCTCTGGCGGCATTCCGATATCGGTTTTCCAAAGCCTGCAGCCTGCGGAGCTCCGCAACGGTCAGCGGCTGGTTTTCATCAAGATTCATGAGAGTGCCTTTCACATACAGGAATGTTGATCATCTGAATATCTTTGTAAGTTTGAACAGATTAAATATACTGCGCATGGCTTGAAAAGTAAACATAGAAATTGTAGAATAGTGCGTGACGGCTCGCAGACGAAACGTCTGTTTCGGAAATAAGGCCGGCCGCAAAGCAGCACAGGCGCATACATGTGACTTTGGGAATGGCAAGGTGGAACCGTTACAGGAAAGGAAAACAGAAAATACTATGGGTAAATGCATTTTGATCGGCGCAGGAGATCTCACGATGGGAGAGTTGTCTGTGACGGAGGAAGATTATGTGATCGCAGTGGATGGCGGCTTAAGCTACTGCGGGATTCTGAATGTGGAGCCGGATCTGATCATCGGAGATTTTGACTCGATGACCGAACAGGAGAAGCTTGCTGTGGAACAGTTACAACAGACCGTTCCGGAGAAGATCTGCCGACTGCCGGAGTGTAAGGATGACACCGACATGCTGGCAGCTATCAAGCGGGGGCTGGAGCTGGGATATACCGACTTCCGTATTTATGCGGCCACCGGTGGGAGATTCGACCATACCCTGGCAAATATCCAGTGTCTGTTATACCTCAAAAATCACGGTGCTGTAGGGTATCTGGTAGACGGTACGGGAATGGTGCTGGTACTGCAGAACGAAGCCGTGCATTTCCGGAAGGAGCTGGAGGGTACCATGTCACTGTTCGCCCTGACGAAGAAGGCAAAAGGCGTGACCATCCGCGGCATGAAATATCCTTTGGAAAATGCCGTGATCACTAACGATTTTCCTATTGGGATCAGCAATGAATTCCTGGGAGAGGAAGCGGAGGTGTCCGTAGAGGACGGTGAACTTGTATGCATGATCCGTTATTATGAGGATGAAGTATAGCCATGTAAGCTGCGGAAAATAAACAGGTCTGATGCGATTTCGCACAACGAAGGAGAAGTCGTCAGAAAAATGGAGGAAAATCATGAAAAAATTGGTAAGTGGAAAATGGAAAGTAAGAGCCTGCGGAGTACTGCTGACAGTAACCATGGCAGCCGGAATGACCGCCTGCGGCAGTAAGTCCGGGGATAACGGCACACAGGGAGCGGTACAGGAATCCGTACAGGCGCAGACAGACGGCGTTTTTGCGGACGGTAGTGAGCTTGGAGAGGGCAATACCGAGTTTACCCTGACCGTAACAGATAAGGAAGGTGCTGAGAGCAGTTTTACCATTCATACCGACAAGGAAAATGTGGGGGATGCCCTGACCCAGATCGGCCTGATCGCAGGGGAAGAGGGAGATTACGGTCTCTATGTGAAGACTGTCAACGGTGTAACGGCAGATTATGATGTGGACCAGACCTACTGGGCATTCTACATTAATGGTGAATATGCTTCTACCGGTGTAGATGCCACTCCTGTGACTGCCGGTGATACCTATTCCTTCAAAGTGGAGAAATAAGGATTGAAAAACGGAAAACTGACGATCAGAGAGATGGCGGTTTTCGCAATGTTGGGAGCGTTAATGTATGCTTCGAAGATGATCATGGAGGTGGCACCGAATGTCCACCTCCTTGGTGTTTTTACGATTGCGTTTACCGTGGTATACCGAAAAAAAGCATTGTATCCCATCTATACATATGTGCTGCTGAACGGGATCTTCTGTGGCTTTGCCACCTGGTGGATTCCCTATCTGTATCTGTGGACAGTGTTGTGGGGAGCAGTGATGCTGTTGCCGAAAAAGATCCCGGCGAAGGTGAAGCCTGTTGTTTATATGCTGTTATGTGCTGCCCACGGTTTTTTGTTTGGTACACTGTATGCACCGGCACAGGCACTGTTATATGGATTAAACTTTCAGAAAATGATCGCCTGGATCATTACCGGGCTGCCATGGGATTTCGTCCACGGTGTCAGCAACTTTTTCTGCGGGATACTGATCGTGCCTGTTATTAAAATACTTACCTTTTTGGAAAATAAAACAGCGGTATCATGAAAATTTCTTTAGAAAATCTTTCGTTTTTTCTACAGGTGAAATTTGAAATTATAAACTAAAATCAAGATAATGACAGGGCGGTGGAAGGCCCGGGCCGCAAAGGCGGAATGAGAGGGAGCAATGGAGAATAATAAATACCACATTCTGATTGTGGAGGATGATAAGGAAATCCGGGATGGTGTGGAGATTTACCTGAAAAATCAGGGGTATCAGGTATGGAAAGCTGCCAACGGTAAGGAAGGACTGGAGATTGTAGCACAGGAGGAGATCCATCTGGCTATCCTGGATATCATGATGCCGGTGATGGACGGTGTGACGATGTTAATGAAGCTGCGGGAGCAGAATCACGAGTTTCCGGTAATCATGCTGTCCGCCAAGTCCGAGGAAGTGGATAAGATCATGGGATTAAATATGGGAGCGGATGACTATGTTACCAAACCCTTTACGCCGTTGGAACTGTTGGCGAGGGTGAATTCCCATCTGCGCAGATATTCCAAATATCTGACGGCAGTCAGTGGGGAAGAACAGGAGAAATCCCATGTGTACACCATCGGCGGACTGGAACTTAACGAAGAAACCGTGGAAGTGACGGTGGATGGAGAAGCGGTGAAGCTGACTCCCATGGAATTCAAGATCGTGCAGCTTTTGATCAAGAATCCCGGCAGAGTATTTTCCGCAGATGAGATTTATGAGCGTATCTGGAATGAGAAAGCGGTCAACACCGATACCATTATGGTACATGTGCGGAATATCCGGGAGAAGATAGAGATCGATCCACGCAATCCCAAATATCTGAAAGTGGTATGGGGTGTAGGTTATAAGATAGATAAACAATAAATGCGGAATGTGAGAAACAAAGCATTTCGGCAGACAGAGCAGGAAAATGGCCGGAGAGGTGTAAAAATGGAACAGGTAACAGAACTTGTGAAAGCGGAGACAACAGAAAACCGGGAAAATAGTGGAAAAAGAAAGCCTGCAGTCAAATGGCTGATCATCGGACTGATTGTCAGTCTGGCAGCTTCCGGCATTTTTACCGCCTGCTACGGGATCTTCGAGCGCAGGGCGGAGAGCCGGAGAAATGAACAATACATTGCGGATCCGCTGGAAACGTCGAATACGATTACTTATCTGTATCAGAACTGCTATCTGCTCTACCGTGATCTGTACAACAAAGAGCACCAGACTTCCTTAAGCTATGGAGAATTATATATGCAGCCAACGGAGGGGAATGAATGGCTCAATGATGACCAGAAGCGGGCAGAAATGTCGGACGGAGATACGAAGGATCTTACGATACCGGAAGGGGAGGATCCGGAAAACTATGTGGCCCAGGGAAGCTTTGCAGTACAGACCAGGGAATACCTGGAAGAACACTTCAATACCCTGGAAAGTTCCTTCAGTCAGTTGAATAATTTATATGATTATAGGATCCGGGATACGGAGACCGGAGAGACCATAAGTAATCTGGCGGATACGGATATCGTGGCGGAGGAACAGAGCTTTTATCTGACTTTTATATTTGACGCCTATGGAAATGATGCAACTCTCGGGAATACAGTGGTCGGATCGGATACGACATCCCTTCGCAAGACAGCGGCGGAAGTGATCCGTAATTGCGGTCTTATGCGAATGGTGGATGCCAATATGGGTACCGTGATCGATGCCGGTCATAATACTATGTTCCGGCTGGAAATGCCGAAAAATTGTGAGATCACCTTCTGCATTTCCAGACAGGCGGCACAGAATCTGGGACAGAACGGCCAGTTTATTTATTATGATGAGGATATGAACAATGTCAGTGTTTACTTTTCCATGGGAGAGCAGTATGCATCCTATTATCTGTCCGGATGTCAGCAGATGTTTCTGATCCTGGCACTGTTGATCTTCCTGCTGGCGCTTGTATTGCCGGGACTTGGGGAAGAGAGAGCCTGGGAGAAGGTGATGCTGCTGAAGCTGCCTGTCGAGGCGATTGTTGTGATCCTTGTGGTGATCGCCGGAATCGGAAGTGAACAGGTGGTAGGACTGGTATCCTGGGTAAGGAGTGGTCAGGCGCTGGGTACGGTTTTACGTGGAAACAGTGCGCAGATACAGTTATTGACCATAATACTGACCTATGCATTAAATGTTCTGGCAGTGGCAGCATTGTTTTTCATTGCCTGGTGCTGCGGTGTGTCCCTGCGGACAATGCGGGTTCAGGGAGCCGGAACGTATTTGAGACAGCACAGCTTGTGCTATCTGTTAGTACCGCTCTGGAAAAAACTATGGAGAGGAATGAAGAAGGGATTCTCCATTGGCAGGGATAAGGTGGTGGATGTCTATCATGATGCGGAGCATTTTGATGTAACGAAGGATGCCAAGAAGCTGATCCTGCGGATCGTGCTGTGGAATGCCCTGATCCTGGTAGTGATCTGCAGCCTTCCGCTGGGAGGACTGACCATTGCAGTCATTTATTCTGTCGTACTATATCTGGTACTGCGGCGCTATGTCAGCAAATTGCAGAAAAAGTACGGATTGCTGCTGAAAGCCACCAATGAGATCGCTCAAGGTAATCTGAACGTGACCATAGAGGAAGATCTGGGCGTGTTTGAACCCTTTAAACCGCAGATCTACCGGATCGAGGAAGGCTTCCGCAACGCAGTGGCAGAGGAAGTCAAGAGCCAGCGGATGAAGTCGGAACTGATCACCAATGTATCCCACGATCTGAAGACACCACTGACGGCCATCATTACTTATGTAAAATTATTGCAGGAGCCGGGAGTGACGGAGGAACAACGGAAAGAATATTTAGAGACACTGGATCGCAAATCCCTGCGGCTGAAAGCCCTGATCGAGGATCTCTTTGAGGTCAGCAAGGCCAATTCCCAGAATGTCACACTGGATATCCGGGATGTTGACATCGTGAGCATGGTTAAACAGGTCGAATTCGAGATGGAAGATAAGCTGGCAGATGCCGGACTGGAAGTAAGAATGAGTCTCCCGGAGGAAAAGGTCATCGTACCGTTGGACAGTCAGAAGACCTTCCGTATTTTTGAAAATCTGTTTGGCAATATTGCAAAATATGCTCTGCCGGGGACCAGAGTGTATGTCAACGGTTTTACGGCAAAGGATGAGGTGACGATTATCTTAAAAAACATCACAGCGCAGGAATTATCCGTATCGGGAGAAGAACTGACCGAGCGATTCGTCAGAGGGGATGCTTCCCGTAATACGGAAGGCAGCGGATTGGGACTGGCCATTGCCAAAAGCTTCACAGAATTACAGGGTGGAAAGTTCCGGATCGAACTGGATGGTGATCTGTTTAAGGTGGTGCTGACCTGGAAAGTAAAGCCAGAGAGCGGGAATCACGACAATTCCGGGGATACAGTGACGGCCGGAGAAAAAGAAAAGCAACCACTGTAATCATAAAAAGTATTACATTGCAATATTAAAATAGATCAATAAATTAAAGCCAAAACATCCACATTTCCGTAGAAATACGTTAATCGTGGATGTTTTCAATTACAAATGAGTGTGCTACAATGTATCTATTCCAAAACCCGGAGAAAAGCCTGAAAGAGGTGGACTTTGGTCCCGGGTTCTGGAATAGAAAAGCTGTATGAAGAGAAAAAGGAGCAGTAGACAATGGGAATGACAATGACACAGAAGATACTTGCCCAGGCAGCGGGCCTTGCGCAGGTACAGGCAGGACAGTTGATCGAGGCACAGCTGGATCTGGTGCTGGGCAACGATATCACCAGTCCGGTAGCAATCAAAGAGATGGATAAAATGAAGGTGCAGGGAGTGTTCGATAAGGATAAGATCGCACTGGTACCGGATCATTTTGTTCCCAATAAGGATATTAAGTCTGCGGAGCACTGCAAATGTGTCCGTGAGTTTGCAAGACGCAATGAGATCACTAATTATTTTGAAGTGGGAGAGATGGGTATCGAGCATGCACTGCTTCCGGAGAAAGGACTTACCGTAGCCGGAGATGTGATCATCGGCGCAGATTCCCATACCTGTACCTATGGTGCACTGGGAGCGTTTTCCACCGGTGTGGGCAGTACGGACATGGCAGCAGGTATGGCTACCGGCAAGGCATGGTTCAAGGTGCCTTCTGCTATTAAGTTCAACCTGACCGGCAAACCTTCCGAATGGGTCAGCGGCAAAGATGTGATCTTACATATCATCGGTATGATCGGAGTGGACGGTGCACTGTACAAGTCCATGGAATTCGTGGGAGACGGCATTGCCAACCTGTCCATGGATGACCGCTTCACCATTGCCAACATGGCCATTGAGGCCGGTGGCAAGAATGGTATTTTCCCTGTGGATGACAAAGCTATTGCTTATATGGAAGAACACTCCAAGCGTCCCTATAAAGTATTCGAAGCAGATCCGGACGCACAGTATGATGCGGAATATACCATTGACTTAAGCACTTTACGGCCTACCGTGGCATTCCCTCATCTGCCGGAAAATACCCATACCATCGACGAGATCCACGAGATGGACCCCATTGCCATCGACCAGGTAGTCATCGGTTCCTGCACCAACGGACGTATTGACGATCTGCGCACCGCAGCAAAGGTACTCAAGGGCAGACATGTGGCAAAGGGTATGCGCTGCATCGTAATTCCTGCCACCCAGTCCATCTATATGCAGGCTATGGAAGAGGGACTTCTGAAGACCTTTATTGAAGCAGGAGCAGTCGTAAGCACTCCTACCTGTGGCCCCTGCCTTGGTGGATACATGGGTATTCTGGCAGAAGGCGAGAGATGTGTCTCCACTACGAACCGTAACTTTGTCGGCCGTATGGGACATGTGAAATCCGAGATCTATCTGGCAAGCCCCGCAGTAGCGGCAG
>ULXU01076272.1_pt1 | contig 30062 bp, 26 predicted proteins | sample 1961521 | NCBI WGS metagenome assembly ULXU01 (sample SAMEA4835845, study PRJEB28245) | human gut metagenome | biome: gut microbiome; material: fecal sample | place: Denmark | collected 2008
GGGAGACAATATTTCTGCCCTAAACTGTTACTACAGTGAGCTGACCGGATTTTACTGGATTTGGAAAAATTATCACGAGGCGGATTATGTGGGAACCTGCCATTACAGACGTTATTTGTTAAACGAAAGGGAACAGATTTTTACAGAGGCAGAGTATCGTGGGCTTCTTGAAAACTATGACCTGATTACGACAAAGAGAGTGTGTCTTAACAACTCTTATCACGAGGGATTTTCTGCAAACCACAATAGAAAAGCACTCGATATGACGGGCGAAGTTATAAAAGAGCTGTATCCGGAATATTATGAAACATTTATCTCACTCGTTTATTCGAATGAAACCTATTTTGGAAATATGCTTGTGACATCCAAAGAGCGGTTTGATGCGTACTGCAAATGGTTGTTTACCATCTTTTTTGAGGTGGCGCGCCGCATTGAACTTGAGACCGGAGAAGATGCCTATCATAAGCGTGTGTTCGGGTTTATCTCAGAGTTTTTACTGCTGGTGTGGGTGAGAGTCAACCGGTTAAAGGTTTATGAGTGCAAGGTCGGGATGCTTGGAGAGAAGGCGGAAACAAGGGAAATGAAAGAACAGCTTGCCACTTTCTTTGAGGAAAAAGACTTCCTTGGTGCGGAAAAATATTTTTTACAGAAGCATAAGGAACGCCCGGATGTGCTGATGGAAGCGTCGGACGTGACTGGGGAGCTTCGGCTTTGTATGCAGGTGATTGCCACTGCAAAGCAGGAGCAGAAGCATTATGGAACAAATGTGTTAGAGGGCGGGAGAAGTTTTGCAGAGCTGATGAAGCTGTTTGCCGGGCTTAATCATGTCGTGTGCAATTACCAGAATGGCAGAAATACAAGAGAAGATGTCTTATTTCTACAGAAAAATAATGTTTCGGAAATTGCGGTGCAGATTGCAGTCATGATTCTTAAGGAGAATAAGGAACGCATCCGTCAATTGCAGGAGCAGATATTAAAGGATAGGAAAAAAGTGCCGGAAACGCTGGGACAATAGTACTAAAGATACCCGGAAAATATGTATATTTTTTTAATTTTTACAGAATCGCTTGAAAAATAAATTTTTTTCTGTTACTATATACGAGTTGCATCACAAAGATGTTTTTGAAACTGTTTACTAGGTCGGAATTTTTGTTGATAAATGGTATTTTTGCCAATTTGCACTACACAATTTTTATAATTGTCATGCAACCGTAGTCTAATGGATAGAACACCGGACTCCGACTCCGGCAATGCGGGTTCGATTCCCGCCGGGTGCATACCTTTCCTGATAGGTGTGGAATTTATTCCACACCTATCTTGAAAAAAGCGGTTGGCGGAAAGGTATGGTGAAGATTAAGATGGATTTTTCCAAGTTAAAAGATAAATTAGCGAAAGCTGGATTACAGAATACATTCGATTTTTTGCGTAAAAATATCCGCTATTTTGCAGCGGGAGCGTTATTTGTGGTACTGGTTGCAGTGCTTGTAAGTTGCATGGAACCGAAGAAAGAGGGCGGGGAGAGTGTACCCGATACCGAAATTACTACAGAAGCCATAGTAGAAACAGAGACCGAAGAGGGCTATCAGGTTGATGCCGTGGAAGCGGTAAATGAGCTGGTTACAAAGTATTATACGGCTTATGCAGCCGGGGATATTGACACGGTTTCTGCCATTGCAACGCCGATGTCACAGAACGAGAAAAGCTATATTTCCATGATGAGCCAGTATGTTGAAGCGTATCAGAACATAAAATGCTATACAATGTCAGGACTTGAAAAAGATTCTTATCTGACTTGGGTATACATGGAAGTGAAGTTTGACGGGGTTGATACGGCAGCACCGGGTATGGAGCTGTTTTATGTGCGGACGGCAGAAGACGGAAGTCTTTATATTGATAACCTTTATTCCAATTATAACAAATCAACCAAAGAGGGCGGAATAGACGCAGAAGTACAGGCAAGAATAGATGAATGTAATGCATCAGAAGAGATTGCGGCACTTCAGCAGGAAGTACAGGCGAAGTATGAGGCCGCAGTTGCAGCAGACGAAGCATTGGCAGGAATGGTAAATGAAACAATTCCGGGTGCTGTCACAGAGTGGATGACGGCAGCAGTGCAGGAGCCTACGGAAGAGGCGACCGAGGAGGTAACGGAAGAGCCGACGGAGGAACCAACAGAAGAACCGGCAGAGGACACCGAGACTGCGGATGACAATAAGGATGATAACAGCGGTGATGATAAGAAGGACGATGACAAGAAGGATGACAATAAGGATTCCGAGGAAAAACCTTCGACCGAAACACTGTATGCGACTGCAAGGATTAATGTAAGAGCGGCGGCAGACACCTCTGCGGAAAAGCTTGGAAGCATTGAGATGGGTGAAGCGGTTGTGCGCACCGGAACAGACGGAGACTGGAGTATCATTGAATATAATGGTTCTACCGGTTATGTCAAGTCAGAGTATCTGACTGCGAATGCCGGCGATATAACAGGTGATGAAAACGCAGGCGGACTTGCCGAAGGAACCAAAATTACCCTCCAGAATACGGTAAATGTCCGTGCGTCAATGGGTGAGGATGCAGAGAAAATCGGAACTGCCTATGCAGGTGAAAAGGTTACCGTAATCATGAGTTATGCAGAAGGATGGACGAAGGTAACATGGAACGATAAGACAGGTTATATTAAAACATCACTGTTACAGTAGAGAAAAATGTCATTGTCACGATACGGAGACTTTTTGAAAAAGTCTCCGTTTTTCCAATATACGAGGCATTTTATGAGGAAAGGAAACAAAGGCGGATGGAAGACACCGGAGTTAGGATTAATAAATATCTGAGTGAGGCAGGCGTCTGCTCAAGGCGTGAGGCAGACCGCCAGATTGCGGCGGGAAATGTCACAATTGATGGAATCACAGCAGAGACGGGTGCGCGGGTAAAAGCGGGGCAGACGGTATGCGTCTGCGGCAAACCCGTTGCAAAAGAAGAAGAGATGATTCTTCTGGCATTCCATAAGCCGGTTGGAATTGTGTGCACGGCGGAAAAGAGAGAAAAAAATAACGTTGTGGACTACATCAACTATCCGAAACGGATTTATCCGGTGGGAAGACTGGACAAAGATTCAGAAGGGCTGCTTTTGCTGACAAATAACGGGGATATTGTGAACAAAATTATGCGTGCGGGAAACCTGCATGAAAAAGAATATCTTGTCACGGTGAACCGCCCGGTTACAGAAGCGTTTTTGCGCGGGCTTTCGGGCGGGGTTCCACTCGTGGAACTCGGGACAACCACAAGAAGATGCTTTGTGGAACAGACCGGAAAACGGCAGTTCCGGATTGTTTTAACACAGGGACTCAATCGTCAGATTCGCCGGATGTGTGAATATTTTGGTTACCGGGTAGAAAAACTGGTACGGACAAGAATCATGAATATTGAACTGGGAGATTTAAAGAGCGGTACTTACCGGATGGTGACGAAAGAGGAATACCGTGAGCTTGCAAAACTTTTAATAAATTCGTCCAATGAGACCGTAATCCCATCCCCGAAAAGAATGGAGGAACAGAAATGACACCGGAAGAACGCATTGCGCAGTTGAGAGAGAAAATAGCATATCACAGTGACCGTTATTATAATCAGGATAATCCGGAAATCTCAGACTATGAGTTTGATATGATGATGAAGGAGTTAAAGACCTTAGAAAAAGAAAATCCATCTCTTGTCACAGCGGATTCGCCGACCCAGAAAGTAGGCGGAAACGCAAAGCGGACAGCAGGAGTTCTGGTGCGCCACAATGTACCGATGTTAAGCCTTCAGGATGTTTTCTCCAAAGAAGAAGTGGTGGAGTTTGTGACACAGATGAAAGAACAGCTCACAGACCCGGAATTTGTAGTGGAATATAAAATTGATGGACTTTCCATGGCGCTTCGCTATGAGAACGGAGAGTTAGTGCTTGCGGAGACAAGAGGCGACGGCATTAACTTCGGCGAAGATGTGACAGCCAATGCAAAGGTGATTTCCGATGTCAAAAAGAAGTTAAAAGACAAGCCGGAATATTTGGAAATCCGCGGCGAAGTCTACATGAAAAATGAAGCGTTTGACAAGGTCAATGAAACCCAGGAACTTTTGGGAAAGAAAACATTTGCAAATCCAAGAAACTGTGCGGCGGGAACCCTGCGCCAGTTGGATTCTGCGGTGACAAAAGAGCGCAATCTTTCCATGTTTATTTTTAATGTCCAGCAGGTGCGTGGAATGGAATTTGCCACGCATACCGAAGGATATGAATTTTTAAAGAAGCAGGGAATCCCTGTCATTGAAGATTATAAGGTTTGCAGGACGGCAGAGGAAGTGTGGGATGCCATCTGTGCCATCGGGGAGAACCGCGGAAATTTGGCGTATGACATTGACGGTGCCGTTGTAAAGCTCAACCGTTATTCAGACCGTGAGATTCTTGGCGCAACTTCTAAGGTGCCGCGGTGGGCAATCGCCTATAAGTACCCGCCGGAGGAGAAAGAGTCAAAACTGCTTGATATCGAACTGTCGGTTGGAAGAACCGGGCGCATAACGCCGACTGCCATTTTTGAACCGGTGCGGCTATGCGGAACGACCGTGTCGAGAGCGACATTGCACAATCAGGATTTTATTGACGAGCTGGATATCGGAATCGGTGATACGATTGTAGTGTATAAATCCGGTGAAATTATTCCAAAAATCAAAGAGGTAAAGAAGGAAAAACGTCCATCTGACTGGAAACGTTTCCTGATTCCGGGGGTATGTCCGGTTTGTGGAGCACCGACGGAACGGGAGCGCGATACAGCGGATATCAGGTGTACTTCTCCGAACTGTCCGGCACAGTTAGAGCGTCACATCATTAATTTTGTGGGGCGTGATGCCATGGATATCAAGGGATTTGGAACGGTATCCATCGAAGAGCTTGTCAGAAGAGGATATCTGTCGGATGTAGCAGATATCTACCGGCTGTATGAGCACAGAGAGGAACTGATTGAGCAGGGAATTATCGGAAAAGAAAAAAATACAGATAAACTGTTAGCTGCCATTGAAACCTCCAAAAACAATGATGCAGCAAGGCTTTTAACCGGACTTGGAATTCCAAATGTCGGCAAGGCGGCTGCAAAAGCGATTATGAAGGAATTTCAGACGATGGAAAACCTTGCGGATGCAGACATGGAAGCACTGACCGCAGTGGGTGATATCGGAGAAATCAGTGCCGGATGTATTTACCGCTTTTTCAGAGAGGAGAAGAACTCCGAAATTTTAAGACGGCTTAAGGAAGCCGGAGTCCGTATGACAACGGAACAGGATGAGACGGTAGCATCTGTCCTGACCGGAAAGACGGTTGTGATTACCGGAACACTTCCGACACTCGGAAGAAAAGAAGCGGCGGAGCTTGTGGAACATTACGGAGGAAAAGTGTCCGGCTCGGTTTCCAAGAAAACCGATTACGTGCTTGCGGGGGAAGCAGCGGGCGGTAAACTGACAAAAGCGAAAGAACTTGGAATTACGGTGATTTCAGAGGAAGAATTACGGGAGATGCTGGGAGGAAACGGGGATGCCAATTAAAACACAAAGTGATTTGCCTGCAAAGGAGATTCTGGAAAAAGAAAATATATTTGTCATGGATGAAAAGCGTGCGGCACATCAGGATATCCGGCCCATTCAGATTGGAATTTTAAATCTGATGCCGTTAAAAGAAGAGACGGAGCTGCAATTGCTGCGCTCGCTGTCCAACACACCGTTACAGGTGGATGTGACTTTTATTGCGGTATCGACGCATGAATCCAAAAACACGTCCATGAGCCATTTAAACAAGTTTTATGAGCCGTTTTATGCGGTAAAGAACCGTTTTTTTGACGGACTTATCATCACGGGAGCACCGCTTGAGCAGATGGAATACGAGGATGTTGATTTCTGGCCGGAAATGTGCGAGGTTTTCGAGTGGACGAAAACACATGTGACGTCCACCCTGCATCTGTGCTGGGGAGCGCAGGCGGGGATGTATTATCATTATGGACTCCCAAAGAGGATGCTTTCTGAAAAAATGTTCGGGGTGTTCAAACACCATGTCATGAACCGCAAGGTTCCGTTGGTGCGTGGCTTTGATGATTTCTTTATGGCGCCACATTCGAGACATACTGAAGTTTCATCGGAAGATATTCACGGTGTGGAGGCACTCACGGTTCTGGCAGAATCAGAGGAAGCCGGTGTATTCCTGGCGATTGCCGATGCCGGACGCAAGATTTTTGTGATGGGGCATCCGGAGTATGACAGATACACACTCGATAAGGAATACAAGCGGGATAAGGGAAAAGGGCTTCCAATTTCGGTGCCGGTTAATTATTATCCGGAGGATGATGATACGAAAAAACCGAGTTTGCAGTGGCGTTCCCATGGAAATATCCTCTACAGCAACTGGTTGAACTACTATGTTTATCAGCAGACGCCGTATGAGTTTATTAATACAGCAGAGATTATTGGCAAGTGATGCCTGAAAATACCAAGATATAAGGAGAAAAAACAATGTCAGATTCATTAAAGTTAAATTACAAATTATTTCTTGAGGCGGAGGATGTTTCACAGTCAAGAATCTTATCCTGTACCGCTTACTTAAATGAGGTACTGCAAAATCACCGCAATCCGTATATCAGACGCGCGGTGATTGACAATGAAAATGATATGGAGGAATTTATTTTACGGCTTTATGTGGATGAGCAGGTGCAGGAAGAGTGCTGTGCGAGCAGAGAAGATGCAGAGGGATTTATTGATGAGATGGCAGCGCTTTTAAATGATTTAGCGCATGCACATTCTTTCTTAGAGCTTGAGGGAAGCTTTTCCATTTCCTATGAGGGAGAGGAACTGAGCTTTTCATTTTCCTCGGAAGCCGGTTCTCCGGTATGTGATTTCAAAGAAATCGTATAATTTCATACTTTTTTAGTTTTCAAAAAGAGAATAGTCTGTTATAATAAATGTATAATATCACTTAGGAGGCACTAAGCAATGGGTGAAGATAGAAAAACATTTAAAATAAAGGATGGTAATTTAGGAGAAGTGAAGATTGCAGATGAAGTAGTTGCCATCATTGCCGGACTTGCCGCAACAGAGGTTGAAGGTGTAGGTTCCATGGCTGGCAACATCACAAACGAACTTGTAAGCAAACTTGGTATGAAGAACCTTTCCAAAGGAATCCGTGTAGAGGTTTCAGAAGGTGTTGTCAATGTGGAAGTGGCATTAAATATTTCCTATGGTTATGCCATTCCGGAAGTATCTGCGAAGGTGCAGGAACGCGTGAAGAATGCAATTGAGAATATGACAGGGCTTGAGGTAGCCGGCGTGAATGTTCGCATTGCAAGCGTAGACATGGGCAGTACGAAATAGCGTTTTCGGAACCAATAGAGAACCAAAAAGGGTGTCCATGTGGCATCCTTTTTTATTCTACAGGGAATTACAAAGTAATTCCCTGTAGAATAAAAGCTCCGCGTGGATGCGCAGCTCGCGGAGGTGAATTTATAGCCTCGCTATATAGTAAGAGAATGGAGATTGTTATGACCAGAAGAGAACAAAGAGAACAGGTATTTCTGATGCTATTCCGCGTGGAATTTCATAATCCGGCGGATTTGCCGGAGCAGGTGGCATTATTTGAAGAATTGGATAAACCGGTGTGCAGTGAAAAAGAAAATGCCTACATTACAGATAAATATCATTCAATAGTAGAGCATCTTGCAGAAATTGATGCTGCGGTCAATGAGGTGGCAGAATGCTGGAAGACGGCGCGAATGGGAAAAGTAGATTTGACCCTGATTCGTCTGGCTGTTTATGAGATGAAGTATGAGGAAGATGTGCCGGTAAAGGTTGCCATCAATGAGGCGGTCGAGCTGGCAAAGAAGTATGGAAGCGATGATTCCCCAGCGTTTGTGAATGGAGTGTTGGCAAAATTAGCATGATGAAAAATGTGTATTCGGTAGGACAGGTCAATACATACATCCGCAATATGTTTGCACAGGATTTCATGATGCAGCGAATCAGCATCAGGGGAGAGGTTTCAAACTGCAAGTATCACACATCCGGGCATATTTATTTTACCCTAAAGGATGAGGTGGGAACCATCAATGCCATTATGTTTGCGGGAAACCGTAAGGGACTTTCCTTCCCAATGAAGGAAGGGGACAAGGTGATAGCGACCGGCTCTGTGGAGGTATATGAGAGAGACGGAAAATATCAGCTCTATGCCAGGGAAATCGAACTGGATGGAGCTGGTAATTTATATCTGAAGTTTGAAGCCCTAAAGCATGAACTCGAAGAGATGGGAATGTTTGCGGCAGAATATAAAAAGCCGATTCCAAAATATGCAACGCGTATCGGAGTTGTGACAGCACCCACTGGAGCGGCAGTGCGGGATATCCAGAACATTGCCGGAAGACGCAATCCGTTTGTGCAGCTGATTCTTTACCCGGCACTTGTGCAGGGGGATGGTGCAGTCGAGAGCATTGTAAATGGTATTCATGCGCTTGATATGCTTGGACTTGATGTGCTGATTGTAGGGCGTGGCGGCGGCTCAATTGAAGATCTGTGGGCGTTTAATGAGGAGGCAGTTGCGCGTGCAATTTTCGAGTGTGAGACACCTGTGATTTCTGCGGTTGGGCATGAAACAGATACGACAATTGCAGATTATGTGGCGGATTTGAGAGCACCGACACCTTCTGCGGCGGCGGAGCTTGCCGTGTTTGACTATTATGCCATGAAAGAACAGATGGCATTTTATGAAAAGAGAATGAGACAGAACCTTTTTTCAAAGGTGGAGCATGAAAGACTGCGGTTAAAAAATTATCAGACCAGGCTTGGATATCTCAATCCGGAGAGCCGTCTGCGGGAAAAACGAAGCTACGCAGTGGAGTTGGAGGAACGGCTTAGAGACCGGATGGAGAAAGTCTTGTTATTAAAAAAACACAGACTTGAGCTTTTAGCGGGACAGGTGGAGAGCCTTTCTCCGGTAAAAAAATTAAGTCAGGGATACGCTTATGTAACCGGGCCGGATGGAAAGGCATTGCGCAGTGCGGATAAGGTACGCGTGAATGAGGAACTTGACATCCAATTATATCATGGAAGCCTGAAGGCACAGGTGACGGAGGTACACAGTGAAGTTAGAGGAGACATTCTTACAGATTGAAGACATTATAAGACAGATGGAGAACCCGGAGGTTTCACTGGATGAATCTTTTGCACTGTATCAGAGCGGTGTAGGAAAACTCAAAGAGTGCAATGGAATGCTAGATGAAGTAGAGAAGAAAATGCAGATTTTAAATGCGGACGGAACCCTGGGAGAGATGGAGTAAGATATGGATATCAAAAAAGAGATTGCAGAACATACAAGTGCAGTGGAACAGGTGATAGAGGCATATCTTCCTGAAAATAACGGATTGCAGAAAACCGTGCTGGAAGCCATGAATTACAGCGTGTTAGCGGGCGGAAAACGCTTACGGCCCATGCTGATGCAGGAAACCTACCGGATGTTTGGCGGGAAATCAAATGTGATTGAACCGTTTATGGCGGCAATCGAATTCATCCATACCTATTCTCTGGTGCATGATGATTTGCCTGCGATGGACAATGACGAGTACCGCAGAGGTAAAAAGACCACACATGCGGTGTACGGCGAAGCAATGGGAATTCTTGCAGGGGATGCGTTGCTTAATTATGCGTTTGAGACGGCAACAAGGGCATTTGAACTTGAACCGCAGAATGTCAATATTGGAAAAGCGCTTCGCGTGCTTGCCACAAAAGCCGGAATTTACGGCATGGTCGGCGGACAGGTAGTAGATGTGGAGTCCGAGAAGAATGTAGAGCCGATGACGAGAGAAAAACTTGATTTTATTTACCGGATGAAGACAAGTGCCCTGATTGAAGCATCCATGCTTGTGGGCGCAATCCTTGCCGGGGCAACCAAAAGTGAGCAGAAAACGGTGGAAGAGGTCGCAGGCGGTATCGGACTGGCATTTCAGATACAGGATGATATTTTGGATGTCACAAGTACACTGGAAGTACTTGGAAAGCCGATTGGAAGCGATGAGCGAAACCAGAAGATTACGTATGTGACGTATGAGGGATTAGAGCAGGCAAGGGCGGACGTGAAGCGGATTTCGGAGGATGCAGTGGCAAAATTGGATACACTTGTAGTGAAAAATGAGTTTTTGCGGGAACTGCTATTATCTCTGATTGCAAGAGAAAAATAAGAAACAGAGAGGCTTTTGCAATGGTATTGGAAAAGATTAAGAAGGCAAATGACATCAAGAATCTATCAGAGGAAGAACTGCCGATTCTTGCCGGAGAAATCCGGGAATTTTTAATTGAAAAAATTTCTGCTACGGGAGGACACTTGGCGTCGAATCTTGGTGTTGTGGAACTTACCATGGCGCTGCATCTGTTTTTGGATTTTCCGGAGGATAAGCTGATCTGGGATGTGGGACATCAGGCATATACGCATAAGCTTCTGACCGGACGTAAGGATGGATTTGATGAATTGCGCAAGTTTGGTGGCATGAGTGGATTCCCAAAGCGCAAGGAGAGCGATTGTGACTGCTTTGATACGGGACACAGCTCCACCTCTATTTCTGCGGGTCTTGGTTATGCGTTTGGAAGAGAGATTACCGGAGAAAACTATAAGGTGGTTTCTGTTATCGGAGACGGGGCACTCACCGGTGGAATGGCATTTGAGGCACTCAATAATGCATCGTCACTGAAATCAAATTTTATCATTGTTTTAAATGATAACAATATGTCAATTTCGGAGAATGTAGGCGGAATTTCAAGCTACCTGGGTGGTTTTCGGACGGCGGATGCTTATATTGATTTAAAACTTGGCGTGATGAATTCCCTCACCAAAATTCCGGTATACGGAGAAAAGGTGGTCGAGAAGATACGGAGAACTAAAAGTGGAATCAAGCAGCTTTTTATTCCAGGAATGTTTTTCGAGGAGATGGGAATTTTGTATTTAGGACCTGTCGATGGCAGCGATATCAAGGGCATTACGAGACTGTTGAAGGAAGCGTCAAAAGTAAACGGACCGGTGTTAGTCCACGTCATGACACATAAGGGAGCCGGGTATCTACCGGCAGAACGTCATCCGGCGAGATTTCATGGAACGGCACCATTTGACATTGAAACGGGACTGCCGCTTGTGCCGCAGGCAAAAGCAAACTATACCGATATTTTCTCGACGGTTATGAGGAAGCTTGGAGACCGGGATGAAAAAGTGGTGGCAATTACGGCGGCAATGGCGGATGGAACGGGATTAAAGCGTTTCCGCAATATGTTCCCGGAACGATTTTTTGATGTGGGAATTGCAGAAGAACATGCAGTCACTTTTGCGGCGGGACTTGCGGCGGCAGGACTAAAGCCGGTATTTGCAGTCTATTCATCTTTTTTGCAGCGTGCATATGACCAGATTCTTCACGATGTCTGCATCCAGAACCTTCCGGTTGTATTTGCAATTGACCGGGCAGGACTTGTGGGAAGTGATGGGGAAACCCATCAGGGAATTTTTGATATTTCCTATCTGTCAACGATTCCGGGAATGACGGTTTTAGCTCCCAAGAACAAGTGGGAATTATCGGATATGTTAAAATATGCAGTTGATTTTTCGGGTCCGATTGCGATAAGATACCCAAGAGGAGAGGCTTATGACGGTCTGCGGGAATACCGTGCGCCGATTGCCTATGGAAGAAGCGAGTGGATTCACCGGGAAAGCGGGATTGCATTAGTGGCATTTGGTTCCATGGTAAAGACGGCTGAGCAGGTGTGGGAGAACCTGAAGCAGAGAGGCTATGCGTGCAGTCTGATAAATGCACGGTTTGCAAAGCCTTACGATGCGGAAATGCTGTCGGAACTTCCTAAAAAACATATGCTTGTAGTAACAATGGAAGAAAATGTGGCAAGTGGAGGATTCGGAGAACACGTAGCAGCATTTTATCAGGAGCAAAAGACAGAGGTATCGCTGTTGTCCATTGCAATACCGGATGAGTATGTGGAGCATGGAAATGCGGATGTGCTGCGGCACGAGGTTGGAATAGATACAGAATCGGTCATCGGCCGGATTATGGAACAGTTGAGAAAATAAGGAGAGAGCATTGAAGGAACGATTGGATGTACTACTGGTAAACAGGGGGCTTGCACCGTCAAGAGAAAAGGCAAAAGCCATGATTATGGAAGGCTGTGTGTTTGTAGAAAATGAGAGAGAAGATAAGGCAGGCGCTTCTTTTGACACCGAAGCAAAGATTGAGGTGCGCGGGAATACGTTAAAATACGTAAGCCGTGGCGGGTTGAAATTAGAAAAGGCGATGACGCATTTTGGGATTTCTCTTGATGGAAAAATCTGTATGGATATCGGTGCTTCCACCGGTGGGTTTACGGACTGTATGTTGCAAAACGGTGCCTGCAAGGTTTATGCCGTGGATGTGGGATATGGACAGTTTGCCTGGAAATTGCGGCAGGATGAGCGCGTTGTCTGTATGGAAAAAACAAATATCCGGTATGTGACACCGCAGGATATTGCAGACCAGTTGGATTTTGCTTCCGTAGATGTGTCATTCATCTCACTTACAAAAGTCCTAGAACCGGCGAGAGAACTGTTAAAAGATGGCGGTGAGATGGTCTGTCTGATAAAACCGCAGTTTGAAGCCGGACGGGAAAAGGTCGGCAAAAAGGGTGTGGTGCGTGAGAAATCCGTGCATGAAGAAGTTATTCACAAAGTAATTGACTTTGCAAAGGAACATGGATTTGTGGTACTGCATCTGGAATATTCTCCAATCAAGGGACCGGAGGGAAATATTGAATATCTGGTTCATCTGAAAAAAAGCACAGATGACCTGGGAGAGGAGACGGTCGACATCCATGGCGTGGTAGAGGCAGCGCATGGAGAACTCGATAAATAACATGAAACATTTTTTGATGATTGTCAATTCCTTTAAGGATGAAGGACTGCGGCTTACAAAAGAGATAATGGCATATATCGAAACAAAGGGCGGAAGCTGTACCTGTTTTACAAGCAATGGCGAGGAGCGGAAGAATGCAGCCCCAAATCCCGAGAATATTCCGCCGGAGACGGAGTGCGTCATTGTGCTTGGTGGAGACGGAACGTTAATCCGGGCAGCAGCAAAACTGGTGCATAAGAATCTGCCGCTTATCGGGGTAAATCTTGGAACGCTCGGATATCTCTGTGAGTTGGAGGAACAGAATGTTTTTCTGGCAATCGATCAGTTAATGGCTGGAAACTATATGGTGGAAGAACGGATGATGCTTGAGGGGCAGGGCGTCACAGGAGAGGCAGATGAAGAAAGCACACTGGCGTTAAATGACGTGGTCATTCACCGGACAGGTGCACTGTCTGTGGTTAATCTTATCGTTTATGTCAATGGCGCCTATCTGAATACATTCCACGCAGATGGAATTATTGTGTCGACACCTACCGGTTCCACAGGTTATAATATGTCTGCCGGAGGGCCGATTGTGGACCCGAAGGCACAGATGATTTTAATTACACCTATCAATGCCCATAACTTAAATTCCAAAAGCATTGTAATTGGTGCGGAAGATGAGGTCATGATTGAAATCGGAAAGCGCCGTTACCAGAAGGATGAGACGGTGGAGGTCAGCTTTGACGGAGATAATGCGATACAGCTTCGGGTGGGCGACCGTTTCCTGATTCACAGAGCAGATGATACGGCTAAAATCTGTAAAATCAGCAGGGAGAGTTTTCTTGAAATTCTCCGCAAAAAGATGCAGGCTTATACATAGACACAACAGGGAAAGGATGAAGGAAAAGGATGAAGACGAAGAGACAGGCAAAAATTCTTGAACTGATACGGCGCAATGATATCGAGACGCAGGAGGATTTGTCTGACCGCCTGGAACAGGAGGGCTTTCAGGTGACACAGGCAACCGTTTCGAGGGATATCCGCGAACTGAAACTGACGAAGGTTGCGCTTAGCAACGGCAGACAGAAATACACGGCAATCATGGAGCAGGATGAAAATCTTTCCGAAAAATATACGCGTGTGTTTAAGGATGGTTTTGTTTCCATGGATATGGCGCAGAATATCCTCGTCATCAAGACAGTTTCCGGAATGGCGATGGCGGTGGCAGCCGCACTTGACGCCATGCATCTGCATGAAATTGTGGGATGTATTGCCGGTGATGATACGATTATGTGTGCAATCCGCAGCGTGGAGGATACCGTAGAAATTATGGGACGTCTGCGCCAGCTTGTAGGAGAATAGAACGGTACTTATGGGAGAGTAGAGGGAGATTCTATGTTACAAAATCTGCGTGTAAAAAACCTTGCACTGATCGATGAGGCGGAGGTGGATTTTCAGAGGGGGCTTAATATCTTAACGGGTGAGACCGGAGCCGGAAAATCTATTATTATCGGTTCCATTAATCTGGCACTTGGGGGAAAAGTACAAAAGGAAATGCTGCGGGAGGGCGCTGACTATGCGTTAGTCGAGCTGATTTTTGACGTGACGGAAAAACGTCAGGAAGAAAAACTCCGGCAGCTAGAGGTGTTCCCGGAGGACGGACTTGTCATTTTAAGCCGGAAAATTGTCGGCGGCAGAGGCGTAGCCAGAGTCAATGGGGAGAGCGTTCCGGCATCAAAGCTGAAGGAAATTGCCGATATTCTGATTGACATTCATGGCCAGCAGGAGCATCAGTCGCTTCTGTCCAAAAAGAAGCACCTTGAAATTCTTGATGAGTATGCAAGGGAGGAACTTGAGCCATTAAAGAACAGGCTTGCCGAAAAATATCACACATACCGGAAACTTTGTGAAGAATTAAACGAGGCAGATGTGGGCGAAGCGGAACATGCAAGAGAACTTTCTCTGTTGGAGTACGAGGTAAACGAGATTTCGGAAGCGGAGTTAAAAATCGGCGAAGACGAAGAAATCGAGGCAGATTTTAAGAAGTATTCCAATGGAAGAAAGATATTAGAGGCAGTCGGAACAGCTCATGAGAGCCTTTCCGGTGGCACAGAGAGCGCATCGGAGCTGACAGGGCGCGCATTAAAGGAACTTTCTGCGGTAGCTTCCTATGATGAAGCACTTGCCACAATGGAAAATGAGCTGCTAGAGATTGATAACCTGCTCAATGATTTAAACCGCGAAATGGCAGATTATCTGGAAGAGACCGATTTTGATGAGGAAACCTTTTATCAGATGGAAAAGCGGTTAGATGAAATTAACCATCTGAAATCAAAATACGGGGACACGATTCCGGATATTTTGCAGGCATTAGAAGAAAAACAGGCACGGATGGAGAAACTTTCCGATTATGACGGGTATCTGGAACGGCTGCGTGCACAGGTAAAAGCGTCTGAACAGGAATTAGAAGAAATCAGCCAGAAAGTTTCAAAAATCCGCCAGAAGTATGCGAAGAAGCTGACCGCATCAATCAAAGAAGCCTTGCAGGATTTAAATTTTTTGGATGTGCAGTTTACGATGCAGTTTGAGCGCACCGCAGATTACACGGCAAATGGAATTGACGATGCCGAATTTCTGATATCGACAAACCCCGGAGAGCCGGTAAAACCGTTAGGAAAGGTAGCGTCCGGCGGAGAACTTTCCAGAATTATGCTGGCAGTGAAAACAGTGCTTGCCGACCATGATGCGGTGGACACGCTGATTTTTGATGAAATCGATACCGGAATCAGCGGAAGGACGGCACAGATGGTTTCCGAAAAAATGAATGTGCTTGCGAAGAAGCATCAGATTATTTCCATCACACATCTTCCACAGATTGCGGCGATGGCGGATGCACATTATCTGATTCAGAAATCTGTCCAAAACCAGAGCACAGTGTCCACAATCCGAAGGCTTGACGAGAAGGAGAGCGTAGAGGAGTTAGCACGTATGCTCGGCGGAGTTGAGATTACAGAGACCGTCCGGGAAAATGCAAGAGAGATGAAGGTGCTTGCGGCAGAAAAAAAAGAACCATAAAATTCCATACCGGAATCCGTTACAAAAAGAGTGAAAAAGAGAATCCGTCACATAATAAAAAAGAATCCTTATAAAAAGGGTTCTTTTTTTACGCGAACAGCGAGGAAATTCCTGTTAAGAAGGGCACAGAAAATGAGAATAAAATGGGTGACATGGATTAGAAAATTAGCGGCGGTTGGCTATCTGGCAGTCATCGCCTTTGCGGGAAAAACTTTTTACGAGGCAATTCCGGATGAAATGTATGTGGCAGTCGGACAGAAGGTGTCCTATGACTTTCAGGTGCCGGTCAGTGTTGTGTTAAAGGATACGAGCGCGGAAGCCTTTGAAAATCAGGCACCGCGGACGGGCGCACTGGGAAATACGTATGCTTCCTACACGGTAACCTGCAAGTTGTTTGGAATCTTTCCGGTAAAAGATATCGAGGTCATGCTTGTGGATTCGGAGAGCGTGTATGCAAGCGGAAAAACCATCGGTATTTATGCGAGCTCGGATGGCATTTTAGTCATCGGAACGGGGACAGTGGAAGATGAATCCGGGAAAGAACAGTGTCCGGCAGAGAATCTGGTAAAAGGTGGAGACTATATTATCAGTATCAATGGGACTGAGGTATCGGAAAAAGAAGAATTGACAGCAAAGGTGAATGACGGAACAGGCGAAAAGAAGGTTCTTGGTATCCGGCGGGACGGTGCTTATCTGGAGGTCGCACTGACACCTGTCAAAAGCAGTGACGGAAGCTATAAGCTTGGAATCTGGGTGCGGGACGATATCGCAGGAGTCGGAACCCTGACGTATTTTACCGGAGACGGAAATTTTGGGGCATTAGGGCACGCAGTGAGCGATGGCGATACGGGAACAATGTTTGAGATTTCAACGGGCGCCATTTATGTGGCGGATATCATTGGAATCCGCAAAGGGGAGAACGGAAATCCGGGGGAAATATCGGGAATCATCAATTACGGGACAGAAAACAGGCTTGGAACCTTGACGGATAATACCACGCTTGGAATCCATGGGATGCTCGATGGAAATCTGGAAAAGTTAGGAAACAGTACCTGCCTTGAGGTGGCATACAAGCAGGAAATCACGCAGGGCACTGCCTATATCCTCTCATCGGTTTCCGGCGAGAGCAGACTGTATGAAATTACGATTGAAGGCGTGGATTACAGCGGCAGGGAGGAAAATAAGGGCATTTTATTTGAGGTGACAGACCAGGAACTGATTGCCCTGACCGGAGGAATTGTTCAGGGAATGAGTGGAAGTCCCATCATCCAGAATGGGAAAATTGTCGGTGCCGTGACGCATGTATTTATTTCCGATGCGACGAAAGGGTATGGGATTTTTATTGAAAAGATGCTGTAGCTCCCGGCGTGTACGAAGAAATATTCTTTACAGAATGCGGCAAGTTGTGATACTATTATCAAAAATGTCGGAAGTGTGGGTGAGAGGATGCCGGAAATAGTAGACGAGAACAAACTTGCAAATGATTATATGACAGAAGGTCGTCAGGCGTTTTTTGAAAAAAAGTTTGAAGAAGCAGGAATTTTAATTCAGAATGCCATTCACCTCTTTAAAAAACTAAAGAATCCGGAGCGCTATGCAATTGCAATCAACACCATGGGCGTCATTTACGGTGCAATGGGAAATGAGTCAATGGCGGTTGATTACTATCTGCAAGGATTAGAGTGCGCAAATGTAAATCATTTTGAACATCTGTTCGTGGTATTTTACAACAATATTGGGACAAGATATCAGGAACTCGGAGAACATAAAACAGCTATTACTTATTTCTTAAAGGCAGAGAAGGCATTGCTGTATGCGGTGAAAGAGGAACATTTTCACAGCTGGAAACTGGTGACACTGTTAAACCTTATGGCTTCTTACCTTGCGCTTGGCAATTACAAAGAATCCGAAGTTTATATGAACGAATCTGAGGCTCTGGTAGAGCTTGAGGAGGAGCGTGTGCACGATTTTGCGGTTTTAAGCGCAAAGTGCAGATTATACTGGCTCACAGACCGGAAAGATTATGTGTATGAACATCTGAAGGAACTTGCGGATGGTGCAAAAGAAGATAAAAACAGCACCGATTATCTACAGGACATGTTAGATGTATGTGAACTGTTCCGGTGGATGAAGGAATATGCCGTCTGGGAGCAGACGATACATATATTTGAAGAATATGTATCAGAGCAGAATTCTGTCTATTTAAAACTACGCCTGACAGAGATGTGGATTGATTATTATCATGAGAACGGAGAAGAAGAGAATTTTGTAAAAGCCTGTGTGGAGCACGCAAGAGTTTACAAGGAATATAAAAAGCAGGAACGGGAAGAACGGGTTGCTGCGATTGATATTAAAATCAAGCTGCAGGAAAAAGAAATGGAACGCCGTGATGCGGAACGCAAGTCGAATATGGATGAGCTGACAAGACTTGGAAACCGTTATCTTTTAAAGAGGGACATCTATGATGCAGTGGAAAAGGCAGCAGGACAAGGGGCACAGCTTGCAATCGGAATCCTTGATATTGACTGCTTCAAACAGCACAATGATACATATGGACATCTGCATGGGGACGAGTGCTTGAAAATGGTGGCAGAGATTCTGGATACGATTATGAAGGACCGCGGAAAGGCATACCGCTTCGGCGGAGATGAGTTTGTACTTTTATTTAACTGCGGAAATGAAAAAGAAGTGGAGCAGACCGCAGAGCATATTAAAGAGAGATTAGCAGGTATGGCAATCGAGAACAAAAATTCTACGGTGGAGCCGGTGATTACGCTTTCACAGGGATATTCCTGCTTTATGCCATACAAAGAAGAAAAATACAGTGCCGTATTAGAGCGGGCGGATCAGGTGCTGTATCAGGTGAAAAAGAACGGAAAGAACGGATACCAGGTGAAACGGGAAGGAGAGTTTTAAGTTTAGCGACTTGATTCGACAACAATAGCACATTAGACCAATTATTATCATAAGGTAGAGGAATTTGTTGAATAAGTTAGAAAGAGTGAAAGACCGACGGAGGACTTAGGTATGGAAAAACTCAATGTTGCCATTGCAGATGATAATGAGCGAATGTTACGGTTATTGGGAGATATCATCTCCAGTGATGAGGAGCTAAACGTCGTAGGAACCGCAAAGGACGGAGAGGAAGCATACAATATTATCAAGAGCAAGGAGCCGGATGTGGTACTGCTTGATATTGTGATGCCGAAACTTGATGGCCTTGGAGTGTTAGACCGGGTGAATCATGATAAAAGTATCAAAAAACACCCGACCTTTATTATGATTAGTGCGATTGGACAGGAAAAAATTACAGAAGATGCATTTCAGCTTGGTGCTGACTATTATATTATGAAACCGTTCGACAATGATATGGTGTTAAACCGCATTAAACGCACCCGTGAAAATGCAGGCGGTCAGGGTACAGAGGTGCGTAAGATTAATGCGTATGAAAAGGCGGAGGATATTGGGGAACGCAACTTAGAGGCGGATGTGACGGAGATTATCCATGAAATCGGAGTTCCTGCACATATCAAAGGATATCAGTACTTAAGGGATGCAATTGTCATGGCAGTGAATGACATGGATATGCTCAATTCGATTACCAAAATTCTGTATCCGACGATTGCAAAGAAATACCAGACGACCTCAAGCCGTGTAGAACGTGCCATTCGACATGCAATTGAGGTGGCATGGAGCCGCGGTAAAATGGATACCATCGATGAAATGTTCGGTTATACCATTCACAATGGGAAAGGAAAACCAACCAATTCGGAATTTATTGCATTGATTACAGACCGTATCCGGCTGGATTATAAAATGCATTAATACTTTTCAGATGAAGTGAAAAGCGTTATAATGCTCTTAGGAGAGTGAAACCTGGAGGGCATAGAACATGAAGAAAATTTTATTTGCTGCCTCAGAAGCAGTTCCTTTTATGAAAACAGGCGGGCTTGCAGATGTTGTCGGGTCGCTGCCGAAATACTTTGACAGAAAGAGGTTTGATGTCCGGATTATTCTGCCAAAGTATGCGTGCATGGAGGAACGGTTTAAGGGGCAGCTTCGTTTTTGTTGTCATTTTTACGTGAACTTAAGCTGGCGCAGACAGTACGTCGGCGTTTTTGAGACAAAGCAGGACGGCATCACATACTATTTTATTGACAATGAATTTTATTTTGCGGGGGAGAAGCCTTATAATAATATTTATGAGGATGTAGAGAAATTTGCATATTTTTCCAAGGCGGTCTTAGAAGCCCTTCCATTTTTGGATTTCTGCCCGGATGTGATTCACTGTCATGACTGGCAGACCGGTCTGATCCCGGTATTTTTACATACGCTTTATGGGGATGAGCACTATTATGATGGCATAAAGACAGTCTTTTCTATTCACAACCTCAAGTTCCAGGGACGGTGGAAACTGTCGGCAGTCATGGATATCACGGGACTTCCGGAGCAGATATTTGTGCCGGATAAACTTGAGTCCTATGGAGAGGCGAACTATTTAAAGGGTGGCTGCGTCTATGCAGACGCAATTACCTCGGTGAGCCCTACCTATGTGCATGAAATCACAACACCTGAGGGAGGGGAAGGATTAGATGGACTGTTTCATGCCCGCAAGGAGAGGTTATTTGGAATTTTAAACGGAATTGATTATGATGTTTATGACCCTGGAAATGATGTACTGATTGCCCATCATTTTAATACGCTCAATATGGCAGAAGGAAAGCTTGCCAATAAGGAACAACTCCAGAAGGATTACGGTCTGCCGGTTGAACGGGATACGATGTTAATCGGAATGGTATCAAGGCTCACTGACCAGAAAGGGCTAGATCTCATTGCCTATATCATGGATGAAATGATGGCAAAGGAGAGGCTGCAGTTTATTGTGGTGGGAACCGGGGAAGAAAAATATGAGAATATGCTCCGGTATTTTGAACAGAAGTATCCGGGGAAAGTGAAGGCGGATATCGGGTATTCCGAAGAACGTGCGCATCGGGTTTATGCGGGCTGTGATGCGTTTTTGATGCCGTCATTGTTTGAACCGTGCGGATTGAGCCAGATGATTGCGATGCGTTACGGAACACTCCCTATCGTAAGAGAGACGGGCGGACTTAAAGATACCATACAGGCATATAATGAATATGAACAGCTTGGAACGGGATTTTCCTTTGCAAATTATAATGCGCATGAAATGTACCATACCATTCAATACGCAATGCAGGTCTATTACGAGCATCGCAAGGAGTGGAACAATATGGCGGTGCGTGCCATGGAGCAGGATTTTTCGTGGAATTCCTCTGCAAGGGAATATGAAAAATTATATGAGACATTGTAAAAATAACAGATGCCACAAAGCAGTTGTTTAAGAGCACAGAGCAGCCGTGGGCAGCATAAAAAGCAGCCGCGGGCAGCACAAAAAGCAGCCGGTACGGCTGCTTTTTGTGTGCCTGTGACAGACGGGCGCCTTACATGGTAATCTGCCCGGTTTCTCTGGAAAAATAATAGACGTGGTCGGATAAAACTTCTTCGCTTGAGAGTTCTGTTTCATTGACCTCCTGCACCATCCGGGTAAGTTCCTCGCAGGAGGAAGCGATACGCGCCGGAAGCAGTAACACCTCGTGGACGCTGCTTGGAAGAATATAAAGGTCACTGCCGATACGATGGGCAAAGTCTTTTAAAAGATTCTGATAGAGAATGCAGGCGGAGCCATTTAGTTTGCTTTTGTTTGTCAAAACATACATGGGACATAATTCGTGCAGAGAGAGTGGATCATCTGCTGCGGAATTGCCTTCTGTCCAGAGTTCTTTTAAGACATCGGTCATGTTGCGCATATCATAGTGCAGCAGCTTTGGCGTATTTACTGCGGCGAGAGCATACAAATCATCTGCCGTGATATCCCAGAGCGCAAGATGATGGGTGTAGATTAAGATAGTAGCATTGCCGGTTCCCGAGACATCCAAAAGACAGCAGAAGACCACAGCAAGGTCCAGAAAACGGTAATGCGGAACTTTTGAGAGCAGCTCGCGGTTTTTCTCATAATTAATCAGTTTGAAGACAATGCGGGATTTGACTTTGCTGTAATCGGTAAAAAATGAGATGTCGATGTCGTGCGGGATGGAATGTGCACGGTAGGCACACAAAATCTCTTCGCAGATACACGAAAGAGAGACACCATTTTGGAACCGGTTAAAATAGTAATCTAAATAGATGGTGGGTGAGAGATTGGACTGGTGGGATACAATCATAAGCCCGTCCAGATGTGTATTGTTATTTTTGATGATATCCTGGACGGTTACGTCTGCCTGTCCGTCCAGACGTTTTTTCATCATTACACAGATTGTTTCTTTAAATTCCTGATATGTCATTTGACCTCCTGTCATAGCGGATTGTCCGCAAAAAGAAGGCGTGGCATTAAAAAATCTGTCAAACGGGGAATTCTGTAGGAATACTACAGAATAAGAAGAAGCAGATGCTTCCGGTAAGGGAAGTGCTTCGTATGGCTACAATAACACAAACATCGTAGAATGGCAAGTTTTTTTTTGAAAAGATATGTGAAAAAATATAAAAAAAGACTTGCATTTTTTCCAGTATCCGCTATAATAACCTAGTGTGATGTTTGACATCACCACAGATTATTAAAACGCATAGTTCGGCTATGCCGATATGGCTCAGTTGGTAGAGCACTTCACTCGTAATGAAGGGGTCGCGGGTTCGAGTCCCGCTATCGGCTTAAACAATCAGAAGGATGTATGACAGACTTTTGGTTGTGCTAAATAAAGACTCTCAGGCAATGGTGCTTCTGGGAGATTTTATTTTTATAGCACTTGTAAACGGCAGTTTTGCCGGGTACACAGTATGCATAAACAGGAGGAAAAATATTATGAAGAAGAAAGTACTTAGTCTGCTTATGGTAGCAGCAATGACAGCAGGTATGCTGGCTGGATGCGGTAGCAATGCCGGTAACAGCGCAAACAACGGTGCTGACGCAGCAGATTCTGATGCAGCAAACGCAGACGCAACAGAGAAATCTGACGCCGCAGACAACGCAGGTGATGCAGATACAAACACAAACACAGATGCATCCAACATTAAAATTGGTATGGTAACCGATATCGGTGGTGTAAACGATGGTTCTTTTAACCAGTCATCCTGGGAAGGACTTCAGAGAGCACAGAGCGAGCTTGGCGTTTCTGTAGATTACCTTCAGTCAAAAGCAGATTCTGACTATATTCCGAACATTGAGACATTCGTAGACGAGGACTATGACCTTATTATCTGCGTAGGATATCAGCTTGCAGATGCTTTAAGAACAGAGGCAGAAGCAAATCCAGATCAGAAATTCGCAATTATTGATGATGCTACAAACGCAGACCTTGACAATGTAACCTGTCTGATGTTCGAGCAGGCTCAGGCTTCTTATCTGGTAGGATATGTTGCAGGTCTTATGACAGAAAGCAATACAATCGGTATCGTAATCGGTATGTCTACTGATACTATGAACCAGTTTGGTTATGGTTACCTTGCAGGTGCAATCGATGCAAACCCGGATGTAACCGTTCTTCAGACAAATGCAAACAGCTTTGGCGATACAGCAGGCGGTAAGACAGCAGCAACTGCTATGATTACAAAGGGTGCTGATGTTATCTTCCATGCAGCCGGTGCAACAGGTCTTGGTGTTATCGAGGGATGTAAAGAAGCTGACATCTGGGCAATCGGTGTTGACTCTGACCAGAGCTCTCTGGCTCCGGACAACATCATTACCTCTGCTATGAAACGTGTAGACAATGCTTGCTACGACATTTCCAAAGAAGTATTAGAGGGAACTCTTACAAATGGTGTTAAGACTTATGACTTAACATCCGGCGGTGTTGATATTGCTCCTACAACAACCAATCTTCCGGAAGATGTTATCTCCGCAGTTGAAGATGTAAAAGCAAAAATCATTTCCGGTGAAATTACTGTTCCTTCTACTAAGGACGATTTTGAAGCAAAATACGGTGATGTATACGAGTTAGACTAATCTGTTAAGACAGAAAGAATAGAATTGGAAAACGGGGACAGGTCTTATGACAGGTTCCCGTTTTTTTGCAAATAAATCATTTTTATGTGATTTCTATGTTTATCTGTTGGAAAATCTGTGATAAAATTTTTTTAAGAGCTAAGGATAGAAAAGAAGGGAGATGGGATAGATGAGAGATATTACAATGGAACGGGTAAACCAGACCAGAAATGAAATCCTTGAAACGATAAAAAGTCCGGTTTTAACACATGAGCAGAAAGTTGCAACGATGGCTGGAAAAGCAGATTCCCTGTTAGAAGTGTTGAATTTGCCGGAGGGACTCTCAGAACTGTTAAATCAGCCGATTGAGACACAGTGCATCTGTGACCTTTACGAGGGACATGCTCCGGTGCGTCCGCGTTATATCATTCCGGATTATGAGAAATTTATGAGAGAGGGAAGCAAGTTTTTACAGCTTGACCCGCCGAAAGATTTGTATGAGGCAATCAATGCGCTGCTTATTTTCTATAAGCATGTGCCGAGCGTTACAAATTTCCCGGTATATGTGGGGGCACTTGATACGCTTCTCGATCCGTTTGTGCAGGATATGGACGAGGAGACAGCAAAGAAATTAATCAAACTGTTTTTAATTCATATCGACCGCACGGTGCTCGATTCTTTCGCGCATGCAAACCTTGGACCGAAGGCGACAAAGGCAGGACGTCTGATTCTTGAGGTGGAGGCGGAAATCGAGTGCGCCGTTCCGAATGTCAGCATGAAATATGATCCGAAGCTGACATCCGATGAGTTTGCAGTGGAATGTGTAAAATCAGCACTTGCAACGGCAAAGCCGAGCTTTGCAAATCATCGGATGTTTGTAAATGAGCTGGGAGAAGATTATGTAATCGCAAGCTGTTACAACGGACTGAAACTGGCGGGCGGTTCATATACGCTGTGCCGTCTGATTCTTGGAAATATTGCCAAGAGAGCAAAAAACATTGCAGATTTTAAGGAAAACCAGCTGCCGTATGTCTGCGATATCATGGCACGCTACATGGATGAGCGAATCCGTTTTGAAGTGGAGGAGAGTGGATTCTTTGAGAATAACTTTCTTGCAAAAGAGGGATTTATCAAACGTGAAAACTTTACCGCAATGTTTGGACTTGTCGGCATGGCAGAATGTGTCAATCTTCTGATGGAAAAAGAAGGAAAACATTTCCGCTATGGAAAAGATAAAGAAGCAGATGACCTTGGCGTTGAAATCATGGAACAGATTAAGGCGTTTAACGAGGCACATCACAACCCGTACTGCGAAGTGACCGGTGGACATTTCCTGCTTCATGCACAGGTTGGAATTGCACAGGATGTCGGTGTTACACCGGGCTGCCGTATCCCAATCGGTGAGGAGCCGGATGAACTGTTAGACCAGTTAAAGCACTGTGCAAGATTCCACGGATATTTCCCATCCGGAATCGGTGATATTTTCCCGATTGATACAACGGTACACAAGAATCCGGAATACATCGTGGATATCATCAAGGGTGCATTTGCAGATGGCTGCCGTTATCTGTCCTTCTATGCGGCAGACAGCGATGTTGTACGGATTACCGGTTATCTTGTAAAACGTTCCGAGATTGAAAAGCTTGAGGCGGGAGAAAACGTACTGCTTGATACAACGGCACTTGGAATGGGTGCAAAGCACAACGGCAGGGTATTCGAGAGAAAGGTACGATAATGTGATGAAGGCACCGGTAAATAAAATTATTCCGTTCAGTGCAGTGGACGGACCGGGAAACCGGACGGCGGTCTTTTTACAGGGCTGTAATTTTGACTGCTGTTACTGCCATAATCCGGAAACCAGAAATCTGTGCACCGGATGTGGAATCTGCGTGACAAAGTGCCCGGCAGGTGCGCTTACGTTGTGCGAGGGTAAGGTGGAGTACGACATTTTAAAGTGCTGCGGTTGTGATACCTGTATCAGGAGCTGTCCAAACGGAAGCAGCCCGAAGATTCGCAATATGACAGGAAAAGAAGCGTTTGCCGAGGTAAAAAAACAGATTCCCTACATTCGTGGTATTACGGTGTCGGGCGGCGAATGTACGTATTATCCGCAATTTCTGGAGGAATTGTTTGACTGCTGCAAAGAGGCGGGGCTTTCCACACTGATTGACAGCAACGGAAGCCTGTTTGACTGGAAGGAACAGGAGGCACTTTTAGCGGTGACGGATGGAGTCATGCTGGATGTGAAAGCATTTACAAAAGAAAATCATCTGCGGGTAACCGGCTGTGAGAATGAACTGGTTTTAAAAAATGCGGTGGCATTAGCGGAAAAAGGAAAGCTCTTTGAAGTGCGCACGGTCATTGTGCCGGAGCTGTTTGATGCGAAGGAGAATGTCAGACGTACCGCAGAATATCTCGCGCCTTATCTTGCTAAGGGAGCAATTCGTTATAAATTAATCCGGTTTCGCCCCAACGGGGTGAGGGAGGCTTATGCACATTATAAAATTCCCACACAGGAATGCATGGAAGAGCTTGCAGAACTTGTGGAGAGCTACGGATTTGAAAGCATCATATTATAAAACAAGGAGGAATCTACGTGGAAAGGGTAAGTCATATCGATGAAAATACCGCAGTGATCCAGATGAAGGACATTGTAAAAAAGTTCGGTGACTTTGTGGCGAACGACCATATTAACCTTACCGTGCACAAAGGTGAGGTTCATGCAATTTTAGGTGAAAACGGAGCCGGAAAAAGTACATTGATGAATGTATTGTATGGATTGTATCAGCCGACAGAGGGAACCATTGCCATCAATGGAAAAGAAGTCGTCATTGATGGACCAAAGAAAGCAATTGAGATGGGAATCGGTATGGTGCATCAGCACTTTATGCTGGTTCAGCCATTTACCGTAACGGAAAATATTATTCTTGGCATGGAGCCTATGAAGGGCGTCCGTGTGGATTTAAAGACTGCAAGACAGAAGGTCATTGAAATCTCAGAACGCTACAATATGAAGGTAGATCCGGATGCCAAAATCGAGGATATTTCCGTAGGAATGCAGCAGCGTGTAGAAATCTTAAAGGTGCTTTACCGCGGGGCACAAAACCTCATTCTGGATGAGCCGACCGCATCTTTAACACCGCAGGAAATTGCAGAGTTAATCGAAATTATTGATAATCTGACGGCAGACGGTAAATCCGTTATCCTGATTACGCACAAGTTAAAAGAAATCAAGGCATCTGCCGATTATTGTACGATTATCCGTCAGGGAAAATACATCGACACCGTGAAAGTGTCCGATGTAGACGAAAATGCGCTTGCATCCATGATGGTGGGCAGAGACGTAGAGTTTAAGGTAGAAAAGAAGGAACAGGAAGCGGGAGAGGTAGTACTTGATGTACAGAATCTTCATGCAAAAGACTACCGTGACGTTGAAATCTTAAAGGGTCTGAATCTTTCCGTGCGAAAGGGTGAGATTGTCGGACTTGCCGGGGTTGATGGAAACGGACAGTCCGAGCTTGTGGAAATTCTGACCGGACTTCGCAAAGGCGAGAGCGGCAAGGTACTCTTAAGGGGCGAGGATGTGTTTAACAAGACGCCGAAGGAATTGTTTGACAAGGGAATTACGAGTATCCCTGAGGATCGTCAGAAACATGGTCTGGTACTTGAATTTTCCGTGGCAGAAAACCTGATTTTACAGAACTTTGAAAAAGAGCCTTATGCGAAGAAGGGAATCCTTCAGAAGAAAGTCATAACAGACCATGCAAGTGATTTGATTGACAAATTTGATATCCGTCCAAGAGGCTGCGAGGAACGTCTTGCAGGACAGTTATCCGGAGGTAACCAGCAGAAGGTTATCATTGCGCGTGAGGTGACAAATGATTCAGATTTACTGATTGCGGTAAATCCGACCCGTGGTCTTGATGTCGGAGCAATTGAATTTGTGCACCGGTATCTGGTGGAACAGCGCAACAAAAACAAGGCGGTGCTTCTGGTATCGTTTGAGCTGGATGAAATTATGAGCCTTTCCGACCGCATTGAAGTTATCTTTGACGGACAGATTGTGGGAAGCGTAGCTGGAAAGGATGCAGACGAAAATACACTTGGTCTCATGATGGCAGGAGGAAAAAAGAATGAATAAAGGAAAGAAAATCCTGCAGGCAAATGCGTTTTATACATTGATTGCGATTCTGGTAGGATTCATAATTGGAGCAATTCTTCTGGCAGCCGCCGGAATCAGCCCGGGAGCAGCATATGCAAAGCTTGCAGAGGGTGTATTCAGTAAACCGAAATACTTAACCTGGAGTGTGGTATATGCAACACCGTTGATTTTTACCGGATTAAGCGTAGCGTTTTCTTTCAGGACAGGTGTGTTTAACATCGGTGCAGAGGGACAGTTTGTTGTTGGAAGCCTTGCGGCATGTGTTGTGGGAATCCTTGTAGATGTACCGGCAGTGATTCATGTTCCGTTATGTATTCTGGCAGCCGCTGGCGCCGGAGCACTGTGGGGAATTATCGTCGGTCTGTTAAAAGTAAAAAAAGGGATTAACGAAGTCCTTTCTTTTATCATGTTTAACTGGATTGCATATTATCTTTCTAACTATGTAGTAAATCTGGAAGTGATTCACAGAGAGGGAGGCGGAGAGGCAACAAAGGACATTCTGGATTCTGCCCGGATTCTTGCCCCGTCTTTTTTCACGACACTTACCGGATGTGCAGCGGCAAACTGGGGAATCGTGCTTGCAGTAGCAGCGGCAGTTATCATCTGGTTTGTGATTAACAAAACAACACTCGGTTATCGTCTGCGCGCAGTGGGATTTAATAATCATGCGGCACAGTATGGCGGTATCAATTCCAATAAGGCTGTGATGACAGCAATGGCGATTTCCGGAGCGCTTTCCGGACTTGGCGGAGCGGTACAGCTGATGGGAATGTCAGGACGTATCAGCCAGTTTGCAAGCCAGGAAGGATTTGGCTTCCAGGGAATCACAGTTGCATTAATCGGTGCATCCAACCCGATTGGCTGTATCTTTGCAGGATTGTTTTACGGAGCAATGAAGTATGGCGGAACAAAGCTTTCCATGGTAAATGCACCTGCGGAAGTTGTTGATATCATCATGGGAACCATTATTATCTTTATTGCAGTTTCTCATGTATTTAAGTATCTGTTGAACCGGAAAGGGGGAAATAAATAATGGAAATTATAATTAAAGATTTAGGACTTCTCATTAATGCAATGCTGATTGCAACTCCTCCTTTGCTTTATGCGGCACTTGGCTCCTGTTTTTCCGAGCGCAGTGGTGTCATCAATATCGGAATTGAGGGAATGATGACAATCGGTGCGTTTACAGGTGCGGTAGCAGCCTATTTTACGGGAAATGGCTGGCTTGGATTCCTATGTGGAGGACTTGCCGGAGCTGCATTTGCAGTGATACATGCGATTGCCTGCATCTCTTTTGGAGCAGACCAGACGATTTCCGGTACGGCGATTAACTTTCTCGCACCGGGACTTGCCGTCTTTTTGTGCAAGGCAATATTTGAAAATTCTGCGGAGTCGCCGGCATTAGATACGGCAAGCAAACTTCCGAAAATGTTTGACGGGATGTTCCCGGCAGGCTCTTTCGGCTATAATGTATTTTCTACGTACTCTGCATCCTACCTGTGCTTTGTCGTAGTTGCAGTCGTATGGTTTGTATTCTATAAGACCCGTTTTGGAATGAGACTTCGTGCAGTCGGAGAGCATCCGCAGGCATGTGATACCCTTGGAATTAATGTATACCGGATTCGTTATATCTGTGTTATCCTTTCCGGTTTCTTAGCCGGATTGGGCGGCGCTTATGTAACACTTGCAACCGTAAGCCAGTTCCGTGCAAACGTAATTGTCGGACAGGGCTTTATCGCGATTGCAGCCGTAATTTTCGGAAAGTTCACACCACAGGGAACATTAAAGGCATGTCTTTTGTTCGGACTCTGTAACGGAATCAAGTCCCTTGCAAGCTCCGGAAATACAGTTTCCCCGAATTTGATTTCCATGATTCCTTATGTCGTAACGATTCTTGCGCTTATTTTCTTCGTCG
>ULXU01030382.1_pt1 | contig 29832 bp, 29 predicted proteins | sample 1961521 | NCBI WGS metagenome assembly ULXU01 (sample SAMEA4835845, study PRJEB28245) | human gut metagenome | biome: gut microbiome; material: fecal sample | place: Denmark | collected 2008
TTAAGTTGTGAGCCGCTTTTTGACTAAACAGAAAAACAAAATTTTGCATAAAATCAGTAACATTGGAGATTTTAAAAGAGTAGGCAATGTATTTTGGAAAGGAGAAACTCATATGGATCAGATTTCAGAAAAAGAGTTAGCAGCTTTAAATGAATTATTGTCAGAAGAAGAGTTACTGATCAAGAAATTCAAAATGCTTTCAGAACACACAGAGGATGCAGAAGTAAAAGCAAAATTTACAGAAATCTCAAATAAGCATCAGGAGCATTTCCAGTCCCTGTACGCACAGTTAAAATAGGAGGAGAGAACATGCAGCAGCCATATTCAGAAAAAGAAGTCTTAGCAGATGCTTTAACAGCAGAAAAAACAGCAACGGATCATTACAACACATTTGCAAATGAATGTGTGCATGAGAATGTCAGAAATGCAATCTTAGATTGCTTAGACAAAGAGCATGCAATCCAGCAGGATGTCTTTAACATCATGCATGGAAAAGGATATTATCCGACTCCGGCAGCAGAAATGCAGAAGGTAGACGAGGCAAAACAGAAATACAGCCAGTGTATGAAAACCTTTTAAACAGTACGGATAAATCAGCAAAAAGCGGTCACTTCGGTGGCGGCTTTTTGTTTATTGCATTCAATAAAAAAGTCAGCTATAATGTAGCAATGGAGGCATTTTATGGTAAGAAAAAGAATGATCAGGATTGCTGCATGGCTGTTGATCGGTATCTTATGTGCAGGCAGTATCCCTATGACAACGAAAGCGGAAGAACCCTTACATATATTGGCGTTAGGAGACAGTATTGCCCTAGGATATGGTCTCGAAGATAAAGAGCAGGAAGCCTATGGTGCAGTTTTAGCAAAAAAAGCGGGAGCAAAGTTTACGAATGAAGGGATCAACGGACTGCGGAGCGAGGACTTAATAGAACGTTTAGAAGCCGGAGAATATGATGAACAGATCAAAGACGCGGATATCATCCTATTGTCGATCGGTTCGAATGATGTATTAAAAAACTGTGTGATACAGGCAGCAGGAGCTGTTGGGATCCATACGGAGTATAAACAGATTTATCCGGAGTTGAAAGCGAGATATTTAGAGCATCCGGCAGAGATGACGGAAATGTTAGCAGATCTGCGAAAAGTCAAACAGGAGCTTCGGGAGAATCAGGAAGTATTAGATATATGCGATCAGTTTGAAGGAAAATTTGAACAGATCATCCGTATGATAAAAGAGAAGAATCCCTATGTAGTGATTTATGCAGATAATGTATACAATCCCTATGTTGCAGTCAACTACACCTATGGACCGATCGAGGTGCTGAATTTATCGGAATTGACGGAAACCTATATCCGTAGGATCAATGAAGCGTTTCACAGTTCCTCAAAAGAGTATACCGTCATCAATGCCTATTCTATTTTTCAAAAAGACGGATATACAAATGTAAAAGCAGGGACACTTGAAAATTTAGAGAAGTTTAATTTAGATCCGCATCCGAATCGGGAAGGACATAATCAGATTGCAGAAAAGATCTATGAAAAGTTAGATTTAACGCCGCCCAAGGCAAAAGCCGTGCGGGAGGATGCAAAAATCGAGATCACGGTAGATGAGAAGGTACGGTTTGTAGAGGGAAAATACCTGTATCTGAAGTCGGAAGAAAAAAGTTATTCCTATGAGTTGACCGGAAAAGAAGAATTTAAAGAGAAAAAAGGCGGTAAATTTATCTGTCGGATACCAATCCGAAAGTTTACGGATGGCGAAGAGTTAGGATATCTGAAAACATATCGGATCATCTTAGATGAAGATGCGATGAAGGATATGGGAAATAACAGCTGCCGGGAACAGGAACTGGGAAGTTTTAAAACAGGATTTCCGGTTATCTGGTGTACTGTAGCAGGAATTGTAATAGTAGGAGTGCTTGGAATTGTGATATTTCGAAAAAGGCGTTCCTAAGAGAAGAATACGAAAAAGAAAAGACGAAAGGGAAAACACAAGGGAGAGAAAGGCGAGGAAGAGTATATGAGACGAAAACGGGAAGGCATGAGTGAAGCACAATGGAAGTTAAATATGGTAGCGGTCATCGTATTGATGATCGTCTATCTGATCGTAACGCTATATAATTCGGAACGTTTAGCAGCACAGACGGAAAAAATGTCGAGCCATCCATTCGAGATGGTGGTTGCAGGCGGAGAGTTAAAGATGTGTATTGCAAAAATGCAGGTACGGGTAGAACGTCTCTATAAACATAACACGATGGATGATGTCATATATATCCGGGGAATTTTAGATGAGTTATATGAAGAAACGGATCAGGTATTGAAGCGTTTAAAGCATGCTTATCAGGGCAGCGATAAAGAGTGGGATAATCTAGAGGATAATTTGGATGAGATCAAAAAACAGCAGAACGGTTTCTTGCTCTATGTTTCAGCAGATGAATGTTTTCCACAGGATCAAGTCATTGCCTATGAAGAGGAAAAGATAGAGCCGCTTTATCAGGAAACCACAGCTATGATCGATGAGATGTTAGAGGATGCGGAAGAAGGAGGACTGCAGTATGTGCAGAACGTAGAGCAGTTAAGGGTCCGTGTGCTGGTGCTGTCTATTATTCTGATGGTTGCCATGTTAGCAGTGTTTATTTTTTCACAATATATCATGTGGAGACAGCGAAAAGAGCTGCAGAACCGGAGTACATTGTTTGACAGTCTTTCAAAGAGTATCGACGATGCATTTGTGATCCGTGATGCAAAAAGTGGAGAGATTGTCTATCGGTCTTTGAACATGGAGCGTGTACTCGGAATATCTCCGACCGATGAGACGCTGTATCAGGGATTGAAGTCAGAAGATGTGGATGAGATCTATCGTTATATCGGAGATTTCGAATTAGCGGCTTCTTATAAAAAATTAGTGGAATACACAAGACCGGATGGAGAAAAACGCTGGGTGCTGTTGCGTTTATACCGTGTCAATAATTTAGATACACCGCAGGTAATTTCCTTCTATTCCGATAGGACAAATGAGGAAAAACAGCGTATCTTCTTAGATGCGGCAATGGAGAATGCAGATAAGGCAAATCAGGCAAAGGGCGATTTCTTAGCACGCATGAGCCATGAGATCCGTACACCGCTTAATGCGATCATCGGGCTGGTGACTCTGGCAATCGCATCAATAGAGGATTCCGCAAAAGTTCAGGATTGTCTGACAAAGATTAATTTTTCATCGAAACATCTGCTGATGCTGATTGATGACATTCTGGATATGTCACAGATTGAAAGTAATAAGATGAAACTTCAGAATGAAGAATTTGATATTTATCAATTTATCAACAGCTTTGTGGTGACCATTTATTCACAGGCAAAAGCAAAAAATCTGGAGTTTAAGGAGTCGATTACCGGTTTTTCAGAGGGAAGTGAGTATTACGGAGATTCGCTGCGAATGGGGCAGATTTTGTTAAATCTTGTGTCGAATGCTATCAAATTTACACCGGAGGGTGGAAGCGTTTTTTTGAAGGTGGAAAAATTAGTGACCAAGAAAAACTTGGACATTGTACGGTTTGAAGTGACAGACACAGGAATCGGTATGAGCGAGGAGGTGCAGAAACGCATCTTTGCACCATTTGAACAGGCGGATTCCTCCATTGCTGCAAAGTTCGGCGGAACCGGTCTGGGCATGAGTATTACAAAGAATCTGGTTATGCTGATGGATGGTAAGATTTATGTCAATAGCAAGGAAAACGAGGGAACTACCTTTACCGTGGATATTCCTTTATTAAAAAAGGAAAGTGAGACAAAAATACCGGACTTTGAGAATATGGGCTTAAATGCCTTAGTGGTAGATGATGAGGAAGAGGAGTGCCGCCATGCAGTCAGAGTTCTTCAGGAGATTAAGATTCAGGCGGAATGGGTGATGCACGGTGCACAGGCAATCGAGCGTGTCATCAGTCATCATCGGGGGAACCGTGACTATGACATCTGTCTGATTGACTGGAAGATGCATGACATTGATGGTATAGAGGTCACCCGGCGGATTCGTGCAGAAGTAGGTTATGATGTACCGATTGTCATGATTTCTGCTTATGATTATATGGAAATAGAGGAAGAAGCAAGAGCAGCAGGTGTCGATGGATTTCTTCCAAAGCCGTTGTATCGTACGGCAGTTTATGAGGAAATTTCCAGAGAACTGAAAGAGAGGGAAGGCAGACAGATACAGGGAAAGGCAAAGCAGAAACTGTTGAGCGGAAAGAAAATTCTCTTAGCGGAAGATAATGACATCAACAGAGATATCGCAAAAGAGTTGTTAGAGCTTCAGGGTGCAACGGTGATTGCCTGTGAGGATGGAAAGCAGGCACTACAGGCATTCCAAAATTCAGGTATCAGAGAATATGATGCAATTCTTTTAGATATCCGTATGCCGGTGCTAGACGGATATGAGACAGCAGGAAGAATTCGTGCCTTGAATCGAAAGGATGCAGTCATTATTCCGATGATTGCCGTTACGGCACATGCTTTCAGCGGAGATGTTACCGCGGCATTAAGAGCCGGTATGAATGCACATGTCAGTAAACCATTGGATATTGCAGAACTTTGTGATAAACTGATAAAGGAAATGGAACGTGCTGAGTCAGAATACATACGGTCAGGAGTAGCAAAGAATGACAGATAAAGCATATTATGAGAAAGGCTTTGATATTGTATCGGCAAGAGAACGCTTTTTTGGAAAGCGGGAAATGTGCGAGCGGTATGTGATCCGTTTTTTAGAGGATCCAAACTACGAAGAAATGATAAAAGCAATACGGGAAAAAGACACAGAGCAGGCATTTCATTATGCACATACGCTCAAAGGAGTCTGTGCGAACCTGTCACTCTGGCGGATGCAGGATGCAGTTTCCGGGGTAGTTGAGGGACTGCGGATGGGAAAACTGCCACGCGAGGAAGAAATCTCTGATTTAGAAAAATGCTATCAAAAGACCGTAGTATGGGTAAACTTAGTAAAAGAGCAGGGGATTACAGATTTTTAGTTTTGGAAAAACAAAATAAGAGATAAGAAGGGATAGCAATGACAGGAATAGTAGATGTAGGCGGTGGACTTCGCGGAATATACGGAGCAGGGATCTTTGATTACTGTATGGAACAGGGAATCCATTTTGATTACTGTATCGGCGTATCAGCAGGAAGTGCGAATGTCTGCTCCTATATTGCAGGTCAGAAAGGAAGAAATTATCAGTTTTATACAGATTATTCCTTCCGGAAAGAATACATGAGTATGAAGAATCTGTTTCGGCAGGGTTCTTATATCAATATGGATTACATTTATGGGGAACTTTCAAATACAGGTGGAGAGAATCCGTTAGATTATAAAAAAATAGAAGAATCTGACGTAGAACTGCGTGTGGTTGCAACGAATGCAGTAACCGGAAAACCGGTATATTTTGATAAAAGCGATATGTGTCAGGATAATTACAATATCATGAAAGCATCCTGCTGTATCCCGCTTGTCTGCAAGCCGTATCAGATCAAAGGCGTACCATATTATGACGGCGGGCTTTCCGACCCGATTCCGGTACAAAAGGCATTGGATGACGGATGCGACAAGGTGGTGGTCATTCTGACAAAGCCGATCGATACGATCCGTGTTGCGAAAAAAGATGCGTTTCCTGCAAGGGTATTAAAGCGAAAATATCCGAAATCAGGAGAAGATTTAGCACGTCGCTATAAGACGTACAATGATCAGGTACGACTGGCAAAGAAATACCAGAAGCAGGGGAAAGTGCTGATCTTAGCACCGGATGACTGCTGTGGAATGGAAACACTGACCAAAGACAAAAGTGCATTGGACAAGATGTACCATAAAGGCTATCGGGATGCAAAAAAAATACCGGATTTTGTAAAATAATTATTTAAACTGGTTACTCTGTTCCTGATAGTGATAATCAATTCCTGCAAGACGCTCACATAGTTCTTTGCAGGAAATTTCATATCTTTCGCAAAAAACAGTGAGGTCTGGGCATTCATCGCGAAGTTTCATATTGGTGAAACTTAAAAGCATGACAGGGTCTTTTGGTAATGTAGACATGGGAGGTCTCCTTTCTGTAATATAAATTATTTTCATAGATTTCTAATGTGTCTTTCTGTTAATATACTCCGTTTTATATTTCGAATAAATGATCTTCTGGCTTAAATACAGACCGTAATAGCCGGAGAGCATATAGCTTAATGCAGTGGAAAGCAGGAAAAACGGCATTCCTGCATAACCAAACAGTTCAAAACTGATCAGTAACGAGGTGATCGGGCAGTTCGTGACACCGCAGAACACCGAGAGCATTCCGACCGCTGTGCATAACGAAGGTGAGAAACCGATCAGATTGCCAAAGGTATATCCAAAGGTTGCACCGATAAAAAACGATGGCACAATTTCACCGCCCTTATAGCCGGCACCAAGAGTTGCCGCAGTAAAGAGGATTTTCAGTAAAAAAGCCCAGGGCACGACAGCTTCGCCATTCATGCAGTGTTCAATGATTGCCACGCCGGAACCGTTGTAATCCCTGTTGCCACAGAGCAGTGTCAGTGCGATGACAATACAGCCGCCGGTCACGATCCGCACATACCGGTTCGGAAAGAATTTCTTATATAAATGGTCTGTCTGGTGCAGCACGATACAAAACAGGATGCTGACCAAGGCTCCAAGGATTGCAAGCAGAGCCGTCAACACGGCATTTTTTAAAGAAAAGGCAGGCAGATGCTCTAAAAGAAAAGTCTCGGCTTCAATGCCAAAATAAGAAGCAGTTCCTTTTGCGACTAAGGCAGAGATAACACATGGGACCAGAGCAGAGTAGTGCATAATGCCGACACTGACCACTTCAATAGAAAAAACAGCCGCAGCCATCGGTGTGCCAAACAGAGCGGTAAAAGCCGCAGACATGCCGCACATGATCATAATGTGTTTATCCTTTTCATTAAAACGGAAAAGTCTCCCAAGCGCACCGCCGATACTGCCTCCGATCTGTAAAGCAGCTCCTTCACGTCCGGCAGAACCTCCGAATAAATGGGTGATCACTGTGGAAATAAAGATCAAAGGTGCCATGCGAAGCGGAATCTCTTCATTCGAGTGGATAGCAGAGAGGACCAGATTAGTTCCAGTGTCATTCTCATCTTTTAACAGCCGGTACAGACCGACAATGACAATTCCGCCAAGTGGCAGAAGATAGAGCAGCCACAGATGTTCCATACGCAATTCCGTGACCATTTTGATACAGCCGTAAAAAGCAGAGCCGATACCGCCGATGATAAGACCCGATAAGATCGAAAAGATGATCCATTTCATGGAAGTAATAAAGCGCTGCGTATTGTGTTTTATCTTATGTTTGATAACGTCGTTCATAATTTTTAACCTCGGTATAAATTTTAACATTTTAGATAGAATAAAACAAGAGAAGAAAAAAAGGGATGGCATTTGTGCAAAACGCATAAAAGAGCAAGGGAAAATATATCCATTTTAGCAAAAATGCAAAAAACATATTGCATAATCAAAAAAAAGAGTTTATACTTTAACCATCACATGAAAACGTTACCGAAAATGTTGTCGGAAACGTTTCGGAGGTTATTTTTATTATAATAGGAGGATGTAAAATGAAGAAAAAAGTGGTGTCATTGATGTTAGTTCTTTCCATGGCAGCAGCAATGTTCGCCGGATGTGGAAGTTCTGGCAAGGATTCATCGAAAGATGAAGCAAAGAAAGACGATTCCAAGGGTTCTGTTTATTACTTAAACTTCAAACCGGAAGTAGATAAACAGTGGCAGAAGATCGCAAAGGCTTACACAGAAAAGACCGGGGTGGAAGTAAAAGTTGTAACAGCAGCAAGTAACCAGTATGAGACAACATTGAAATCCGAGATTGCAGGAAGCAATGCTCCTACCTTATTCCAGATCAACGGACCGGTTGGTTATGAATCCTGGAAAGACTATTGTCTGGATCTGACCGATACAGATTTATACAAGAATCTGACAGACCAGTCATTAGCAGTAAAGGGTGAGGACGGAAAAGCATATGGTATCCCTTACACAGTAGAGACCTATGGTATCATTTACAACAATGCGATCATGGAAAAATATTTTGCACTGGACGGCGCTGTTGTAAAGAGCATGGATGAAATTAACAGCTATGACAAATTAAAAGAAGTAGTAGAAGATATGACCGCTAAGAAGAAAGATTTAGGAATCAATGGCGTATTTGCTTCTACCTCTTTAAAACCGGGTGAGGACTGGAGATGGCAGACACATCTTGCAAACCTTCCGATTTACTATGAATACAAAGATAACAAAGTATCCAATATGGATAAGATCGAGTTCAAATATGCAGAGAACTACAAGAACATTTTAGATCTGTACATGGACAATTCCGTATCTGAAAAAGGTCTGTTAGGTTCTGTTGACGTTGCTACTTCTATGGCAGAGTTTGCATTAGGACAGTGTGCAATGGTACAGAATGGTAACTGGGCATGGAGCCAGATCTCAGAAGTTGATGGAAATACCGTAAAAGCAGAAGACATCAAATTTATGCCGATCTACTTTGGTGTAGATGATGAAAACGAAGGCTTATGTACAGGTACAGAGAACTTCTGGTGCATCAACAGCCAGGCATCCAAAGAAGACATTCAGGCAACAAAAGACTTCTTAACATGGCTGACAACAGATTCTGAAGGAAAAGCATATATGTACAAATCCACAGATGACGGCGGACTTGGAAATGCAGCTCCATTTACAACTTTTGGCGAAGACGAGAGATCCTCTGACCCGCTTGCAGTTGAAATGTACAAATGGATGGAAAGCGGAAAGACCAGCGTATCCTGGAACTTCACAACCTTCCCAAGCCAGACATTCAAAGATGACTTTGGTGCAGCATTGTTAGAGTATGCAAATGGAAACATGAGTTTTGATAAAGTGGAAAAACAGGTCGTAGATGAGTGGGCATCCGAGAAAGGCGCTAACTAATCATCCGTGACAGGAACAGGTTTCATTAATTGCTTCGCAGCCCTGGCTGCGGAGCAATTTTAAAAAAGGAGTATATTATGCAAAAGACGTTAAAAAGATATTTTCCAATCTTTGTGGTTCCGACGCTGATAGCATTTGCTTTTGCATTTATTATCCCGTTTATCGAAGGGGTATATCTTTCTTTCTGTAAGTTTACCACAGTGGGAAACGCACACTGGGTAGGCTTAGAGAACTATAAGGCAGCATTGACCTCACAGGATTTTACTTATTCATTTTGGGTAACGGCAGCGTTTACCGTAATCTCCGTAATTACCGTGAATGTATTTGCATTTTGCATTGCATTGTTATTAACTAGAAAATTAAGAGGTACCAACTTTTTCAGGACGGTGTTCTTCCTTCCGAACTTAATTGGTGGTATCGTTCTTGGATATACATGGCAGCAGATGATCAATGCCGTATTGTTTAAATACGGAACAACGATCGTATCACAGTTTAAATATGGATTTGTCGGATTGATCATTTTGATGAACTGGCAGCTGATCGGCTATATGATGATCATTTATATTGCAGGACTTCAGAATATCCCGACAGAGCTGATCGAGGCGGCAGAGATCGATGGAGCAACTCATATGCAGACGCTCTTTAAGGTTAAGATACCGATGGTCATGCCATCGATCACAATCTGTATTTTCCTGACGCTGTCAAACAGTTTCAAATTATTTGACCAGAACTTATCGTTAACGGCAGGTGCTCCACTTCATAAGACAGAGATGCTTGCGTTAAATATTTATCAGACTTTCTATGGTAAGGTCGGTCAGGAAGGTGTCGGTCAGGCGAAGGCAGTACTGTTCTTTATCATCGTAACGGCAATTTCCGTGATCCAGTTATATGCAACCAGAAAGAAGGAGGTAGAGCAGTAATGGGAAAGAAAAAAGCGAACATTTTCATCTATGTGATCTTATGTATACTGACCGTTGTTGTCCTATATCCGCTGTACTTTATTGTACTGAATTCTTTTAAAGGAAAATTTTACATCAGCAAACAGCCGTTTGAACTGCCAAAGGGCGAATTGTTTGCAGGACTGACGAACTATACCAACGGTTTAGAGCAGACAGGACTGATCGAAGCAGCAGGATGGTCCTTTTTCATAACGATCGTTTCCGTGGTACTGATCATCTTTTTTACATCGATGACTGCTTACTATGTGACAAGAGTAAAAGGTAAGACCACATCCGTGCTCTATTATCTGTTTGTATTCTCCATGGTGGTTCCATTCCAGATGGTAATGTTTACAATGGTAGACTTAGCAGATAAATTCCACTTGAGAAATCCGCTTGGAATGTGTATCCTATATTTGGGATTTGGAGCAGGATTATCCGTATTTATGTTTTCAGGATTTGTAAAAAGTATTCCGTTAGAAATCGAAGAGGCAGCGATGATTGATGGATGTAATCCGTTGCAGACGTATTTCAGGGTGGTATTCCCGATTTTAAAACCTACGGCAATTACCGTGGCAATTTTAAATGTGATGTGGATCTGGAATGACTTTTTGCTCCCATATCTGGTAATCGGAATCAGTACCAGATATAAGACAATCCCGGTTGTAATACAGATGCTTGTGGGAACCAATGGTAACAAAGACCTTGGAGCATTAATGGCGATGCTGGTACTTTCCATTGTTCCGATTGTCATATTCTATATGGCATGCCAGAAATATATTATTGAAGGCGTGGTAGCAGGTGCTGTAAAAGGATAAAACAGATTGGTGGGAAGAAGTTGACCATAAAAGATATTGCAAAAGAATCGGGCTATTCTGTAAGTACAGTATCCAGAGTACTCAATAACAGACGTGATGTCAGCCCGGAAGCGAAAAAAAGAATCAGTGAAATTGTAAAGGCATACAATTTTATACCGAACAATAATGCGAAGCATTTGAAGCAGAGTACCAGTAAAAACATTGCGGTATTGGTAAAAGGTACGTCGAATATGCTTTTTGCCAATATCGTGGAAGAAGTACAAAAAATGTTAGAAGAAACAAAATACTCGGCGGAAGTCTGTTACATAGACGAGGATAAGAATGAAGTAGAACAGGCATTGATTTTGTGCAGAGAGCGAAAACCGATGGGAATTTTGTTTTTAGGAGGAAATCCATCGAATTTTCAGGAAAAATATGAACAGATTGAGGTGCCGGGTGTCTTAATTACGAACTGTGGGAAGGAACTTCCGTTTGAGAATCTTTCCAGTGTCTCGGTTGATGATATCGCAGCAGCGAAGCAGGCAATGGATTACCTGTTAGAGAATAAGCATACAAACATCGGGATTCTTGGCGGTGATATCACGCTTTCCCATACGAGCCAGCAACGGTATTTAGGCTGTCTTGAAAGTTTTAAGAAACATGGGCTGGAGTTTGACAAAGAGAAGTATTATGAGAATTGCCGGTTTTCTTTTGACAGTGCATATCGTGCCATGGTGCGGTTGTTAGAAAAAGCGCCGGATATTACGGCAATCTTTGCAATGGCGGATGTGACTGCGATTGGAGCAATCCGGGCATTAAAGGATAAAGGGTTCAATGTACCGGAGGATATTTCGGTCATCGGATTTGATGGGATTGAGTTAGCAGATTACTACAATCCGAAGCTGACAACGATCAAACAGCCGGCAAGAGAGTTAGCAATCCGGGGAGTTGAGATATTGTTCAACTTTATTGATTTCCAGGCGGGCAGTATCCACGAGACCGTCAATGTGGATCTGATCACAGGTGAAAGTGTTAAAAAACTAACGAGCGGAGGAGAAGGATGAGAAGTAGTGGTGTATTAATGCATATGTCCTCCCTTCCATCCCCATATGGGATTGGAACAATGGGAAAGCAGGCAAAGCAGTTTGTGGATTTTTTAGAAAAGGCGGGACAGACTTATTGGCAGATGCTTCCAATCTGTCCGACCAGTTATGGAGATTCTCCATACCAGTCACCTTCCGGATTTGCCGGAAACCCTTACTTTATCGATTTAGATATTCTGTGTACTAAGAAGCTCTTAAAAAAGAGTGAGTGCAGATCCTATCAGTGGAATGTAAAAGACGATACCGTGGACTATGCGCTTCTTTATGAAAACCGTTATGACTTATTGAGAAAAGCAAAGGTGCGTTTTTTTGAAAATGTGCCACAGGAGTATTGGCAGTTCTGTGAAAAAGAAGCAGACTGGTTAGATGATTTTGCACTGTTTATGGCATTGAAAGAAGCACATAATGGAGCACAGTGGTCTGAATGGGAACGTCCGCTGAAATTCCGAGAGGCAGAAGCAATTGCTAAGGCAAAGGATACTTATGCAGATGAGATTGATTTTTGGAAAATGTTACAGTATCTTTTCTTTGAGCAGTGGTGTGAGTTGAAAAATTATGCGAATGAGCGGGGTATCCGCATTATTGGTGATGTTCCAATCTATGTAGCGGGTGACAGTGTAGATGTCTGGACAAATCCGTCACAATTTTATTTAGATGAGAATTTAGAGCCGATCGATGTGGCAGGCTGCCCACCGGATGCATTTTCAGCAGATGGACAGTTGTGGGGAAATCCGCTGTTTCGCTGGGATGTGATGCGGGAGGACGGTTACAGCTGGTGGACGATGCGCCTTCGTAAGATGTCCACGCTCTATGATGTGATAAGAATTGACCATTTCCGCGGATTTGACTCCTATTATGCAATTCCGGGCAAAGATACCACGGCAAGAAACGGCGTGTGGAGAAACGGTCCGGGGATGGAACTGTTTCGTGCAGTGGAAGAAAAGTTGGGAAAACTGGATATTATCGTAGAAGATTTGGGATTTTTGACCCCTTCGGTATTACAGCTTGTGGCAGATTCCGGTTATCCGGGCATGAAAGTCGTGCAGTTTGCCTTTGATTCAAGAGATGACAGTGATTATATGCCGCACAATTATGACAAGCATTGTGTCGTGTATACAGGAACGCATGATAATGATACGATCTTAGGCTGGATGAAGCAGGCACCAAAGAACAGTGTAAAAAAGGCAAAAGAATACTTGCGGATGACAAAAGAAGAGGGTTATAATTGGGGTATGATGTGTGGAGCATGGATGAGTTCGGCAAATCTTGCTGTGGTCACGATGCAGGATCTGATCGGTCTTGGAAGCAGTGCCAGAATGAATATACCGTCTACGTTAGGGGGTAACTGGACGTGGAGAGCACTTCCGGGACAGATCAATGCTCCGCTCGCAAATAAATTACATCATAAGACGGAGTTATATGGACGTCTTAGAAGATAAGGAAGACAAATATAATGTATTATTTTATTGTAAATCTGACCTCCCGTACGGGGAAAGCAGCTAAGACATGGCATCAGCTGAAATTGGAGTTAGATCAAAGGGAGGTTGCCTATAAGGCATATGTTTCAGAATACCCGGGACATGCAACCAGACTGGCAAAAATGATATGTAATAAGGCGGATAAGGATATCCGTCTTATTGTCGTTGGAGGGGATGGTACGGCAAATGAAGTCATCAACGGCATGGAGCATTTTGAAAAAGTCACGTTTGGCTATATCCCATCCGGTTCCGGAAATGACTTAGGAAGAGGACTTGGGATCAGTGCAAAAGATCCGTTAGAGGCGTTGCAGAGAATCTTAGAAGCAGAACAGGCACGGTATATGGATTTAGGAAGAGTGTCATGGGCGGATGACAGAGGCATACGGCAGAGCCGTCTGTATGCGATCAGTGCAGGGATCGGTTTTGATGCCTTAGTCTGTGAGCTGGCACTTCATGCAAAGTTAAAGACGTTTTTAAACCGTATCGGACTTGGAAAATTAGTCTATCTGATATTGACCGTAAAGAGTATGCGGGCTTTGCAGGTACAGGATGCTTACATAGAATTTGAAGGCGGAGAAAGCTACGAGTTAAAGGATATGGTCTTTGCGGCTGCTATGAACCAGCCTTATGAGGGTGGTGGTGTTCCGATGGCACCGGATGCAAAAAATGATGACGGGTTGTTATCGGTCATATTTGTAGAGGACATACCGAAGAAAAAAATGCCGCGGATGCTGCTCAGACTTCTATTGAAAAAACATAAAAAAATTCAGGGGCTGCGGTTAAAGGATACAAAGAGTGTCCGTATCCATTCCGATACACCGTTAGTCGTGCATTCCGATGGGGAATTCTGTGGTTATCGCACGGATATCCGGTTTGAGGCGGAAAAGGGAAAACTGCGGATTTTGTGCTAAGTACCTGACACATTTTAAAAGAACCTCCAATATACTATGATACAGAAGTGTATATTGGAGGTTTTCTTATGCAGGAAAATGAAAATATTCTGCCGGATACATGTAACTTTCGGGATGTGCAGCCGATCATGATGAATCTTCCCTATCCGCCGATCCAGGTCAGGAAGAAAAATAAAGACTATGCGAATATATTAAGTTTTGACTATTGCGGTTCCGTATCGGAGATGTCAGCGATCACACAGTATATCAATAACGAAAATCGTCTCTCCTGCGGAAATTGCGACATGGCAAAGACCATCCTTGGGATAGCCATGGCAGAGATGATACATTTGCAAAAATTAGGACAGTTGATCTTTCTGCTTGGCGGAACCATTGATTTTTCTGTCAGACACCGGAATGGAAAAGAGCAGTTATGGACACCGGAGTATATCGATATACCGGAACATGCGAAAAAGATGCTGTTAGCGGATATAGAATCGGAAAAAGGGGCAATCTATCAGTACCGCATGCATATGCGGATGATAAAAGACAATTATATCAATGCCGTATTAGCAAGGATCATCAAAGATGAAGAATACCATATTATGATGTTACAGATGTTAGTAAAAGAGATGTAGGCAGAAAATCTATCATAAACGAAAACTCCTCCACATATAAATGCAATAGCACATACAGGAGGAGTTTTTTCATGGACAATTTTAACACATCATCCTTTGACATCTACAAAGACATCAGCGCCCGCACCAAAGGCGAAATCTATCTTGGTGTGATTGGCGCAGTCCGGACAGGAAAATCAACGTTTATCAAGCGTTTTATGGAACAGATGGTACTTCCTTATATGAATGACGAGCATGACCGGGAGAGAACCATTGATGAGATGCCGCAGTCAGCTGCAGGAAAGACGATCATGACCACAGAGCCGAAATTTATTCCAAAAGAGGCGGCAAAGATCCGCTTAGAGGATGGAACCGAGGTAAAAGTACGCCTGATAGACTGTGTCGGCTATATGGTCGAAGGTGCCAGCGGACATATGGAAAATGACGCGGAGCGGATGGTAAAGACACCATGGTTTGACTATGAAGTGCCATTCACACAGGCGGCAGAGATCGGCACGAAAAAAGTCATCAATGAACATTCCACGATAGGGATCGTGATCGCGGCAGACGGAACTTTTACGGATATTCCGAGAGAGAATTATGCGGCACCGGAAGAAAAGACCGTCAATGAATTAAAAAAACTCGGAAAGCCGTTTATCGTACTTTTAAATTCGACGAAGCCGTACAGCGATGAGACAAAAGAACTTGCGCAGCAGATGCAGGAAAAATATCAGGTGGCGGTATTGCCGGTAAACTGTGAGCAGTTAAAAAAAGAAGATATTTCTAAGATTTTACAGGCAATCCTCTATGAGTTCCCGGTGGTACGCATGAATTTTTATATGCCAAAATGGGTGGAAATGTTAGAACTGGGTGCTCCGATAAAGCAGAGCATGGTACAGAATGCCAGGAAATTTTTAAAAGACATTACATATATTAAAGACCTGATGAACTATCCGTTTGAAACAGAAGGGGATTATATTGAACAGGTCAAATTAGAAAAAATGGATTTAGCGGCAGGTAGCGTGAACTTAAGAATGGACGTAGAGGACAAATACTACTATGAAAATATGAGTGAGCTGACCGGAGTAGAGATCCATGGAGAATACCAGCTGATATCCATGGTCAAAGAGTTAGCAGAGATGAAAAAAGAATACGAAAAAGTGGAGGATGCCATGAACTCGGTCAAAATGAAAGGATATGGTGTCGTCAATCCGGGACTCTCCGATATTACCTTAGAAGAGCCGGTGCTCATTAAGCACGGAAATAAGTACGGTGTTAAAATGAAAGCCGTTTCTCCAAGCATCCATATGATAAAAGCAAATATTGAAACGGAAGTGGCACCGATCGTTGGCAGTGAAGAGCAGGCAAATGATCTGATCGCATATATCAAGGACAGCCAGAATACGGAAGAGGGAGTATGGAATACCAATATTTTTGGAAAATCCATTGGTGAACTTATGGAGGATGGCATCCGGAGTAAAATATCCATGATGGATGATGAAAGCCAGTTAAAACTCCAGGATACGATGCAAAAGATCGTCAATGATTCCAACGGCGGACTGGTATGCATTATTATCTGATAAAAGATTGAAAAAAAGGGACAAATGGGCTATACTACCTCATGCAGGCATTAGCTTTATAAAAAATGATGCTTACTAAGATAAGAATGTCAGGAGGAAAAAAGTATGGCAGAAAATAGAGAGTGCAGCAGTGCATCCAGCTGTTCTAAGGAAAGCTGTGAAGGGTGCTCCAGTAGTGGACAGAAAACAAGTTTTGCGGCAGATATGAATCAGTATTCATCCGTAAAAAAAGTGATCGGAGTTGTCAGCGGAAAAGGTGGAGTTGGAAAATCCTTTGTGACAGCATCCTTAGCAGCACAGATGCGTAGAAAAGGTTATTCCGTAGGAATTTTAGATGCAGATATCACAGGACCTTCGATTCCTAAGATGTTTGGGGTACATGGTCCGGCAGTTGGAAATGACATGGGAATGTATCCGATCGAGGCAGAGGACGGAACAAAGATCATGTCCATCAATCTTTTAATGGATGACGAAGAGGCTCCGGTGGTATGGAGAGGACCGGTCATTGCAGGAACCGTAAAACAGTTCTGGAGTGATGTTGTCTGGGGCGATTTAGACTATTTATTTGTTGATATGCCTCCGGGAACCGGTGATGTACCGTTGACCGTATTCCAGTCACTTCCGGTAGATGGGATTGTCATTGTAACATCTCCGCAGGAACTGGTACAGATGATCGTAAAAAAAGCATACAATATGGCAGGAATGATGCATATTCCGGTACTTGGAGTAGTAGAGAACTACAGCTATTTCGAGTGTCCTGATTGCGGTAAGAGAATTTCGCTGTTTGGAGAAAGCCACATTGATGAAGTTGCCAAAGAACTTGGCATTGATGTATTGGGCAAACTTCCGCTTGACCCGAAATATGCACAGGCAGCAGATGAGGGAAGATTTTTTGAGTTAGAAAATCCGAACTTAGAGGCAGGCGTTGAAAAGATAGGAAATATCTAATGGAGTGGCTGTTTCATCTGGATGCCTCCCTGTTGCTTTGGATACAGGAAAATCTGAGAGTGTCATGGCTGACACCGTTTTTTAAGCAGATTACAAAACTTGGAAATGTAGGATGGTTCTGGATCTTTCTGACAGTAATACTTTTGCTGATCCCAAAGCAGAGGAGAACCGGAGCCATGTGTGCGGCATCCTTAGTCGGTTCAGTAGTGGTCAACAATCTGTTTTTAAAAAATGTCGTGGCAAGAACAAGACCATATGAAGTGGTGGAGGGCTTGACCAGACTCATAGAAAAGCAGAGTGATTATTCGTTTCCATCCGGTCATACGGCGGCTTCTTTTGCAGCCGCTGTGATACTGTTTTTGCAGCTTCCGAAAAAATACGGGATACCGGCACTCATATTAGCGGTGCTGATCAGTTTTTCGAGATTATATTTAGGAGTACATTATCCGACCGATGTGTTAGCCGGAGCAGTGTCGGGAACCTTGATCGCGTTAGCGGTGCATTGGATATTTGAAAAGAAAAAAGAAAAGCACAGTGAGAATTGTGAATAGTAAAAAAGACCCGTTTCAGAGAAATCTGAAACGAGTCTTTTTTGAATGCTGTGTTACTATATATCACAGAAATTAATCATTTGGATTCATATCAATTCCACGATGTCTGTCTGCTTTCGGGTCCTCACCGAAAGAGTAGTCATTACCAGGAAGGATCGCATTTAAGATGACACCTGCTAAGGCTGCAATGGCAAGGCTGGTCAAAGTAATGGAAGTTCCACCGACTGTAAAGGTCAGACCGTTAGAAAAACCAAGACCGGATACTAAGATGACTGCTGCAATGATCAGGTTTCTGGATTTTGTAAAATCCACATGGTTCTCTACGATATTACGAACACCGATTGCGGAGATCATACCGTAAAGGATGAAGCTGACACCACCGATAATGGAAGCCGGCATAGAACCGATGATAGAGGAAACCTTTGGGATAAAACTTAAGACAACTGCATAGACAGCAGCTAAGCGGATTACTCTAGGGTCATGTACGCGGCTTAATTCCAGAACGCCGGTATTTTCACCATAAGTTGTATTTGCAGGACCACCGACCAAAGCAGAAAGGGAGGTAGCAAGACCGTCACCGATCAGAGTTCTGTGAAGTCCCGGATCTTCAATAAAGTTCTCATCTACCGTTGCGGAAATAGCGGAAATGTCTCCGATATGCTCCATCATGGTAGCAATGGCAATCGGTGCCATAACAAGAATTGCGGTAATGTCAAATTTGCAGATCTGGAAAGGTGGAAGTCCGATCCATTTTGCACTTGCGACAGAAGCAAAATCTAAAATAGCAGAACCGTCAGGGTTTGTCATACCACAGAGGTTGAAAATGACTGCGGCAACATAGGAAATTACAACACCCATCAGGATCGGGATGATCTTAAACATGCCTTTTCCCCAGATGTTGAAGATAATGATAACGGCAAGAGCGATCAATGCTAAGATCCAGTTTGTAGAAGCATTTGAAATCGCACTTGGTGCAAGGCTTAAACCGATACAGATGATGATCGGGCCGGTTACAACAGGCGGTAAGAAACGCATAACACGTTTTACACCGGCTAATTTGATGATCAGTGCCAAGACTAAGTAAAGAAGTCCTGCAACTACGATTCCACCGCAGGCATATGGTAATTTTTCACCATAAGACATATCAGCGAAAATACCGCTGTCAAGTTCTGCAACGGTAGCGAATCCTCCAAGAAAAGCAAAAGAGGAACCTAAAAACGCAGGTACTTTCATCTTGGTGCAGAAATGGAAAAATAAAGTTCCGATTCCGGCACAGATTAAAGTAACCTGGATTGAAAGTCCCTCTCCGTGGAAATAACTGTTGACTAAAATTGGTACTAAGATGGTGGCTCCAAACATTGCAAACATATGCTGAAGACCTAAGATTAACATTTTGGGTGTGCCAAGTGATCTGGCATCTTTGATAACACCATTTTCGGTATTCATAAAAAACTCCTTTCTCCTGTGTGACTATTTTTTCTCCTATAGCATTATATAGGGTTTCTAATCGTACTGCAAGAAAAAAGTAAATCTGTAAAAGTATAAAAAAAATGATATAATAGGAAAAAGAACAAAAATTAGCCCGAAAATCTATAGAAAGAAGAGAGGATAAGCCTATGAATCCTATTTATGAAAAATTAGAAAAATGTTATCAGTGTGTCAGGGAAAAGACCGATTTTGTACCGGAGGTTGCCATTATTTTAGGCTCCGGCTTCGGACAGTTTGCCGATGAATTTGAAGAAGTGAAAAAGATCAGCTACCATGAGATCGAAGGATTTCCGGTTTCGACCGTTCAGGGACACGCGGGAGAATTTATTTTTGGTTATATGCAGGATGTGCCGGTGGTATTGATGAACGGAAGAGTACATTATTATGAAGGTTATGCCATGTCCGATGTCGTGCTGCCAACCCGATTGATGAAAATGTTAGGAGCAAAGATTTTATTTTTAACAAATGCAGCAGGCGGACTTGGGGATGGTTTTGCGGCAGGCGACATTATGATGATCACCGATCAGCTTACAATGTTTGTGGATTCTCCGCTGATCGGAGAAAATGTAGAAGAATTAGGAGTCCGTTTCCCGGATATGTCTGAGATCTATGATAAAAAACTGCAGGAGATTTTAAGACAGACGGCAAAAGAAATCGGTTTAGACTTAAAAGAGGGGATTTACTGCCAGTTCAAAGGTCCGAACTATGAATCGCCGGCAGAAGTGCGTGCGGCAAAAATATTAGGAGCATCGGCAGTCGGCATGAGCACCGGATGCGAAGCGATCGCGGCCAATCATATGGGAATGCAGATCTGCGGAATTTCCTGTGTCACCAATATGGCAGCGGGAATGTCGGAAAATCCGTTATCCCATCAGGAAGTGCAGGAGAACGCGGCAAAAGCGGCACCATATATCCGTCGTCTGTTACATGAGTCTGTGTTAAAAATGCATAAGGAGCTGAATAAATAGATGAATATCAGGTTTTACAATGCGAGAATACTGACAGAAACCATGGATATCACAGAGGGAGAACTCTGGGTACGCGGAAATACGATCTGCTATATCGGAGATGGAGAGGATGTTTCCTCGGTCTGTAAAGAGCCGGGGGATGTGATCTTATGGGACCGTGAGATCGATGTGAAGAGAAATCTGCTGATGCCGGGATTTAAAAATGCGCATACACACTCCGCAATGACATTTTTACGCTCTATGGCAGATGACCTTCCATTGCAGGAATGGCTGAATGAGCAGGTATTTCCAAATGAAGCAAAGCTAAAAGGCGAGGAAGCATACATCTTTGCAAAAATAGCCATTATGGAATATTTAACAAGCGGAATTACCTCTGCATTTGATATGTACATTTATCCGAAAGAAGTGATACAGGCATGTGTGGATTGCGGTTTTCGGATCGTACAGGTCAGTGGACTGAATAATTTTACAAGTTCTTTAGAAGAATTAGAAGAGCAGTATGTAACCTATAATGATTATCATGAACTTTGCAGTTATAAATTAGGTTTTCATGCAGAGTATACAACGGATAAAAAGCTGTTAGAGGGTTTGGCAGGATTAAGTGAAAAATACCATGCACCGGTATACACCCATAATTCCGAGACAAAAAGAGAAGTAGAGGAGTGCAGACAGCGTTATGGCAAATCTCCGACACAGTTATTTGAAGAAATGGGACTCTATCGTTACGGCGGTGGCGGATATCACTGCATCTGGTTTGACGATGAGGATATAGATATTTTTGCAAAACGGAACTTATCGGTTGTCACAAATCCGGCATCTAATCTGAAATTAGCAAGTGGGATCGCTCCTTTGAAAAAAATGCAGGAGGCAGGGATCAATCTGGCGATCGGCACGGACGGTCCGGCAAGTAACAACTGTTTGGATATGTTCCGGGAGATGTTTTTAGTAACCGGTCTTGCAAAGTTAAGAGAACACGATGCAGCAGTCATGGATGCAAACGATGTGCTGTACATGGCAACGACAGGTGGTGCAAAGGCAATGGGATTGTCAGACTGCGACTGTCTGGCAGTTGGGAAAAAAGCGGATCTGTTCTTAATGGACCTGATGCAGCCGAATATGCAGCCGGAGCATAATCTTACAAAAAATCTGGTTTACAGCGGCAGCAAGCAGAATGTAAAATTAACAATGGTCAATGGAAAGATCCTCTATGAGGATGGGCAGTTCTTTATCAGTGAAGAACCGCAGGAGATTTATAAAAAAGCAAATGAGATTGTGAGCAGAATGAAATGAGGATCATCTATATAATGCACAGTTGTTTTGCAGTGGAGATCGAGGATACCCTGCTGCTATTCGACTACTTTGATAAGTCAAGAACTCCGGAAGTGGACTTTCAAGGGGAGCTTCCTGATTTTTCTAACTATAAAAAACACTATATTTTTTCAAGCCACGGACATCGTGACCACTTCTGGTTAGAGTCTTTAAAATGGGGAATGGAATACCCGGACATGGTATTTTTCTTAGGAAACGATATGCGTTTTAACAGGAAATATTTAGAGCGTAACGGCATTGACTTTTCCGTAAAAGAGCGGATGATTACTGCAAGACGGGGCGAAACCTATGATATGGGAGAGTTAAAGGTGCAGGCACTCGGTTCGAATGATGCAGGAGTCTCTTTTTTGGTACACTATGGTGGAAAGACGATCTTTCATGCAGGAGATTTAAACGACTGGAGCTGGTATGTGCGAAAGGGCGAGACGCACGATGAGGCATACCGCCGGAGAATGAGAGAAGAATTCCGAAAGGAGTTAGAACCGCTTTTAGGAGTCCATATGGATGTTGCATTTGTAGTGATGGATATGCGGCTAGAGGAGCGGTATAAGAATGGAATCGACTATTTTTTGCATACTATGGATGCAGATGCTGTATTCCCAATGCATTTGTGGGGAAGATACGATCTGATCCCGCAATATAAAAAGGAACTGATTTTGGCGGGAGAACCGGAATTAGCAAAAAAGGTTATGGATATCCGGGAGGAGAACCAGATATTTGAATTATAGATATTATTGATAAGGAGAACAAAAATGGAAGTCACAATGTATACAGATGGGGCAGCCAGAGGAAATCCCGACGGGCCGGGAGGATATGGCGTGGTGCTGCACTATATAGATAAAAGCGGGACACTGCATGAAAAGGAATTGTCAGCAGGGTATAAAAAGACGACAAATAACCGCATGGAGCTGTTAGCGGTCATCCGAGGCTTAGAGGCATTGAACAGACCGTGTCAGGTTACAGTCTATTCAGATTCGAAATATGTAGTCGATGCCTTTAACCAGAACTGGATCGGTGGCTGGGTAAAACGCGGTTGGAAAAAGTCGGACAAGAAGCCTGTTAAGAACGTGGATATGTGGAAACGGCTGTTAGAAGTAATGCAGCCGCACGAAGTTCGGTTTGTATGGGTAAGAGGGCATGACGGACATCCGCAGAACGAACGCTGTGACACGTTGGCAACCACGGCAGCCGATGGAAGCGGACTTTTAGATGACGTGGAATTGGAAAGTGGAAAAAATGAGCAATTAGGTCTGGGTGACATCTTGAAATAAGATTTTGCCTATGATATGATAAAACATAGTGTTTTATAGAAGATGGAGGAAGTAATATGGCATTTTTAGCAAGTTTTCTGCAGTATTTTATTAAATTCGTTGTATTTGTAATTCTTGCAGTCGCCGGTGTGTTTGCCGGAAAAAAATGGAGAATGAGCAAGGATGCAAAATCAGAAGCAAACGAGAAATAGATTTTGGAGGAACAGATCGTGAAGAAGTATGGTGTAAATGAGCTCCGAAGAATGTATCTGGAGTTTTTTGAGAGTAAGGGACATTTAGTAATGAACAGCTTTTCGCTGGTTCCGCATAATGATAACAGTTTACTGTTGATCAATGCGGGAATGGCACCGTTAAAGCCTTATTTTACAGGACAGGAGATTCCACCGAGAAGAAGAGTGACAACCTGCCAGAAATGTGTCCGTACAGGAGATATTGAAAATGTTGGTAAGACAGCAAGACATCTGACCTTTTTTGAGATGCTTGGTAACTTTTCCTTTGGTGATTATTTCAAACATGAGGCAATCGCATGGAGCTGGGAATTTTTAACAGAAGTCATCGGTATGGAGCCGGAGAGACTCTATCCTTCTATTTATGGAGAAGATGATGAGGCATTCGACATCTGGACAAAAGAGATCGGTGTTCCAGCAGAGAAGATCACACGTTTTTACCGTGATGAAAACGGAGAATGTGACAACTTCTGGGAGCATGGTGCAGGTCCTTGCGGTCCGTGTTCTGAAATTTATTATGACCGTGGAGAAAAATACGGCTGTGGCAGTCCGGACTGTAAAGTGGGCTGTGAGTGCGACCGTTTTATGGAAGTATGGAATAACGTGTTTACCCAATTCAACGGTGACGGACATGGCAACTATGAAGAACTTGAGAACAAGAACATTGATACCGGTATGGGATTAGAGCGTCTTGCAGTCGTAGTACAGGATGTGGATTCCGTATTTGATATTGATACGATGAAGGCAATCCGTGATAGAATTTGCGAGATTTCCCATAAGACCTATCAGACCGATGCTTTAGACGACGTATCGATCCGTCTGATCACCGATCATATCCGTTCCGCAACCTTTATGATCTCCGATGGAATTATGCCATCAAACGAGGGAAGAGGATATGTACTGCGCAGGATCATCCGCCGTGCAGCAAGACATGGCAGACTGCTGGGTATCGAAGGACAGTTCTTGGCAGAGCTGAGTAAGACCGTCATTGCAGAGAGTAAAGACGGATATCCGGAATTAGAGGAAAAGAAAGACTTTATCTTAAAGGTATTAAGTCAGGAAGAAGAAAAATTCAATAAGACGATCGATCAGGGACTTGGTATTTTAGAGGACATGCAAAAAGAAATGGAAGCAGCAGGTACGAAGGTGCTTTCCGGCGAGCATGCATTTAAATTATATGATACCTATGGATTCCCGATGGATCTGACACAGGAGATTTTAGAGGAAAAGGGCTTTACCATTGATGAAGAGGGATTCAAAAAATGCATGGAAAAGCAGAGAGAAAAAGCCCGCAGTTCCAGAAAAGAGACCACCTATATTGGAGTAGATGCAACTGTATATGATGAGATTGACACCTCCATTACCAGTGAGTTTGTCGGCTATGACAGATTAGTACATGAGTCAAAGATCACGGTTCTTACCACAGAAAGAGAGATCGTAGAAGCACTTTCCGATGGTGATATGGGAACTGTGATCGTAGAGCAGACGCCATTTTATGCAACTATGGGTGGACAGTGTGCAGACCACGGATTTATCACAACAAAGGATGGAAAATTCCAGGTAGAAGATGTGATCAAGCTGCGTGGTGGAAGGATCGGTCATGTCGGAAAAATGGTCAGCGGTATGTTAAAGACCGGTGATGTGGCTACATTAGAAGTTGAGGAGAAGAGACGCTCCCTGACAAGAAGAAACCACAGTGCGACCCATTTATTACAAAGAGCGCTGCGTGAAGTCTTGGGTACCCATGTAGAACAGCATGGTTCCTATGTAGATGATAAGAGACTTCGTTTTGACTTCTCACATTTTGCAGCAATGACTCCGGAAGAAATCGCAAAGACAGAAGCTCTGGTAAATGAAAAGATTGCCGAGGCACTTCCTGTTGAAACGAAGATCATGTCCTTAGACGAAGCGAAAAAGACTGGTGCAATGGCACTCTTTGGAGAAAAATACGGTGAGAGTGTACGCGTAGTCAGCATGGGAGATTTTTCTACAGAGCTTTGTGCAGGAACACATGTCGACAATACAAGCAATATCAGTGCATTTAAGATTGTATCGGAATCCGGTGTCGCAGCCGGTGTACGCCGTATTGAAGCACTGACTTCCGAGGGAGTATTCCATTACTACGACACCTTAGAGGACACTTTAGAGCAGGCTTCTAAATTAGTAAAGACAAACCCACAGGGTCTGGTAGAAAAATTAGAGCACTTGATGGCAGAGATGAAAGCCCTTCAGAGTGAGAATGAATCCTTAAAGAGTAAGGCAGCGAAAGAAGCACTTGGCGATGTCATGGATCAGGTGGAAGAAGTGAAGGGCACTAAGCTTTTAGCAGTCCGTGCAGACGGTGTGGATATGAACGGCTTAAGAGATCTAGGCGACCAGTTAAAGGAAAAGCTGGGTGAAGGTGTTATCGTATTAGCATCCGAATGTGACGGAAGAGTCAACCTTGTTGCCATGGCAACCGATGCAGCAATGAAGTCCGGTGCTCATGCAGGTAATCTGATCAAAGCCATTGCAAAAACCGTTGGCGGCGGTGGCGGCGGTCGTCCGAATATGGCACAGGCAGGCGGAAAAAATCCGGCCGGAATCGCAGATGCATTAGCACAGGCAAAGAGTGCATTAGAAGAGCAGTTAAAATAAAATGTCAAAAGTTTAGGGAGAAACTATGAAGAAAAGTTCAAAAAGTGTTTGGAGCAGATTTGTCATGACATTTGCAGCAGCATTTTTATTAATGCTTGTGACAACCGTTCCGGTAAAGGCAGATAGCAGTGTTCCGTTAGTAGCAGATATGAAACAGACAGATGCTTCTACGACTTCAGCAGGTATCAGCTGGTCCTGCCCGGGAAGTGAGGTTCGTTTTAAAATTGAAATGTCGGAGCAGATGTCTGACGGTTACTGGACTTATAAGGAAATCCAGTCTTCTGCATCCATAACTTTGACGAAATTAGGTGCAGGAAAAGTTTATTATGTTCGTATCACTCCATTTAAATACAATATTGAAGGATGGAATAAATATACAAAAGTCATGGGAACCACGTCCCAGCCATTGCGGATTGTTACCGCACCGGATACCGCCTCGGCAACCCTGACACATACGAAATCATCAACAAATACTATCGGTCTCAAATGGTCAGAAGTACCGGGAGCAGATGTGTATCAGGTTGTTTACAGCCAGTCCGGTACAACCAATGAATTCACAAAAGAGACAACGGGAACCAGTGTTACTTTAAAAAATCTTTCTAAAGATGCAAGATATACGATCAAGGTGTGTGCCGGAAAGAAATATACGGATGGCACAGGAAGAGCATGGGGACTTGGTACTACCAAATACGGCGTTCCGGTAAAACCCACAAAAGTGGAAGGAGTCAAAGTAAAAGGCTATTATCAGAACCTGTCAAAGATCAACATTACGAACAAAGCAAAAACATGTGCGGATGGATACCAGTATCAGCTTTATACTGCATACAAAGGTCAGAATAAAGAGACAAAGGTTAAGAGTATTACCGTAAACCAGAATAATCCGGGTTCTTCAAATCAGGTGTCAGCAAGCATGAAGTTATCCGCTTTGAAAAACCATAATTTTTACAAAGTCAGAGTGCGTGCTTATTCCTTAAACAGCAAGGATGAAAAGATTTATGGGGTATGGTCTTCCTGGAAATATGTAAGTCCGCAGCCGGATGTTACAAAGAAACAAAAAGTCAATAAAGGAATCAAGGTGAACTGGGACAAAATTAAGGGTGCAGACCGTTATGTAGTATACGTTTCCACAAAGAAGGATTCCGGTTATAAGAAGTTCCAGACAACCGGAAAGAACAGCACAACTATTACAAAGTATGGTAAAAACAAGCTGAAATCAGGAAAAACTTATTATTTCTATGTAGTAGCACAGAAGAAGGTAGACAATAAGTATCTGTCAGGTAAAGCAGGAAATGCTACAAAACGTTGGTCAATGACCTACTAAAATAGAAATTATTGGAAAAACAGGAATAACGTGTAAAAGATAGCTTGTCTTTTACACGTTATTTTGTTAAAATAAAAAAGCAGTAATTAAAACAAATAAAAACTAAGGAGGAGACTATGGGAAAGAGTTTCAAAAATGTGGGAAACAGATTGATCATGACATTAGTAGCAGCCTTTGCATTAGTTCTGATCACTGCATTTCCAGTAAAAGCAGCAAGTAAACCATCACCGATTACAGGGTTAAAGCAGATTGAAGGTTCGTCCACATCTGTAGAGGTAAGCTGGTCCTGTTTAGGAGGCAGTGATACAAGATATAAGGTGGAGATTTCGGAACAGCCGTCTACAGGTTATATTGTGGTGGATGAAAATGAGTATTCATCACCAACATGGATAAGTGGTCTGGAAGCAGGAAAGACATATTATGTGCGGATAACACCATTTGTTAATGATAGTAAAACATATGAGAAAATATGGGGAGATACTTCCGCACCGGTTGCAGTAGTTACTAAACCGGATAAGGCACCGGCAACATTTACACATACGACGTCAACAACAAATTCGATTACTGTAGAGTGGTCCGCAGTACCGGGAGCAGACGTTTATGAAGTGGAATATTATACAACAAGTACAGCAAAGATGCAGTGTATAACGACCGGAACAAGTGTGACACTGGAAAATCTTACAAAAAATGCATCATATACAATTCGCGTTAGCGGAGGAAGAAAATATGCCGATGGAATGACTATTGCATGGTCAGGTGATTATATATCTAGAGGGAATGTTTCGGTAAAACCTTCTAAAGTGAGTGGTGTAGAGGTAAATTACTATTGGCAGAATTTATCGGAAATTTCTGTAAGAAATTCTACAATAGAGTGCGCAGACGGATATCAGTATCAGCTTTACACCGCATATAAGAATAAGGATTCTAAGATTAAAACGGTAACCACAAGTTCAACATATCCTCAGACTTATATCAAGACGTCTGCATTAAAGAAGCATAATTTCTATAAGGTCAGAGTTCGTGCATATGCTTTAAATAGTAAGAATGAGAAAATGTATGGTAGCTGGTCTTCCTGGAAATATGTAAGCCCACAGCCGGATGTTACAAAAGCAAAGAATAATAAGAGCAAAAAAGGAATTCAGATCAATTGGGATAAGATTAAAGGTGCAAACCGTTATGTAGTATATGTTTCTAATAAAAAGGATTCCGGGTATAAGAAATTCCAGACAACTACAAAGACTAGAACCGTCATCAAAAAATGCGGTAAAAGTAAGCTGAAATCAGGAAAAACTTATTATTTCTATATTGCACCACAAAAAAAGGTCGGCAATAAGTATGTTTCCGGGTTAGCAGGTAATGCAAATTATTGCTGGAAGCTCAAATACAAAAAATAAGAACGGTATAAGAAACCGGACATGGTGTAATAAGTATTGAATAAAAATCCAAAAATAAAAACACCGGAAGTTATTGACTTACAGGGATTATCTGTTATAATAACTAATAGTGCAAATATTACCCAAACAGTTGGAGCACAATTTACAACTGGAGGGAGGTTAGGTGTGAGACTATGTCAAATGTAATCGTAAAAGAGAACGAGACTTTAGATTCCGCTTTACGTAGATTCAAGAGAAACTGTGCAAAAGCAGGTATCCAGCAGGAGATTCGTAAGAGAGAACATTACGAAAAACCAAGCGTAAGACGTAAAAAGAAATCAGAAGCTGCAAGAAAACGTAAATATAACTAAGACAGCGAAATGGAGAGACTATCGTAAGATAGTCTCTTTTTACATTAGAGCAACACCCTATTGAGTAGAACCCAGCAAATAAACCATCGATTCAACCTGTGTTTAGGATCATGACAAAAAAAGTGATCAATATGATAGAAACCATCATTTTTTATCGTAATAATAAGTGTAAAGAAAAAACAGGGAAGTGCACGACCTGAACAAAAGAAAGGATCACCATGAAGATTGGGGAAAAAAATTATATTCAACAGCTACAATTAAAGAATGAGGAGGCACTTTTTTATGTCATAGATACCTACGGTGGACTGCTGATGGCAGTCATAAAGAAGCATTTAGCAGCGGTACCGGACCGGCAGGAAGAATGTATGAATGATGTGCTTTTGAAAATCTGGGATCACAGTTCCTGTTTTGATGAAAAAAAGAGCAGCTTTAAAAACTGGGCAGCGGCGGTTGCAAAATACTGTGCCATTGATTATCTGAGACAATATCAAAGAGAGTTACAACAGCTTGATTTAGAAAAAGTGTCCATTGCGAAAGAAGATGCAGAACTGTTAGGGGTAATTGAAAAAGAAATCTCAGAGGAAACAGAGCAACTGTTAGCGTGTCTGAAACCGGAAGATCGAAAATTGTTCTGGAAACTCTATGTTGAGGAAAAAAGTATGGAAGAAGTCAGCAAAGAGACCGGAATGAAAAAAGATGTTATTTATAACCGGCTTTCCCGTGGGAAAAAGAAGATCCGCAAACATTTTTCAGTAGAAAGGGGTGCTTGAGATGGAAAAAAATATTTACGGGTTACTCAATGAGGTAGAAATGGATTTAGAAACGTATGAAGCAACAGAATTATCCGAGAAAGAAAAAGAGAGATATAAGAGAAATATTTTACACCGGATCGGAAATACAAATAGTAAGAAAAGAAAAAATACTTGGAAAAAAGTAGTGGGGGCGGTAGCAGCACTGGCAG